>ERZ779843.1296-NODE-1296-length-30481-cov-7.170216_pt1 | contig 30481 bp, 28 predicted proteins | sample MGYA00511560_ERZ779843 | MGnify/ENA primary metagenome ERZ779843 (study PRJEB29588, sample SAMEA2158062) | human gut metagenome | biome: human gut; feature: human-associated habitat; material: faeces | place: Denmark | collected 2008/2010 ... | reverse complement strand
CTGCCGCAGGGGTTTGACACACACGTCCCCGGCGGCATACAGGCCGTCCGCCGTGGTCTTCTGACTACGGTCGGTGAGGATATAGCCCTGCTCATTCAGATCCGCCAGGCCCTGTACCAATTCTGTGGCCGGCTCATATCCGGCAAAGATGAAGACGCCGAAGGTCTCTCCGTCCGCCGCGTGGTACTTGGTCACCTGGCCGGTTTCTGTATTGCGATAGCGGATAAACCGCAGAGCGGTGTCGCCGGACACCTCCTCCACCACCGTGTTGGTGAGGACGGTGATCTTCTCGTGGTTCCGGGTGGCGTCCGCTGTGGCCTGGGCGCAGGTGAAGTCCTCGCCCCGGATCAGGATGGTCACATGGCGGGCGTACTTGGTAAGAAACACGCTCTCCTCGGCGGCCGCGAAGCCGCCGCCCACCACAAAGACATCCTTGCCGGTAAAGAACTCCCCATCGCAGGTGGCGCAATAGGCAACTCCCCGCCCCCGGAACTGTGCTTCACCCTGGAACCCCACCATACGGGGATGGGCGCCGGTGGCCAGCAGGACGCCGAAGCACTTCAAATCGCCACGCCCAGTGCGCACAGTCTTCACATCACCGCTCAGATCCAGTTCGGTGACCTCCGCCAGGAGGAATTCCGCACCGAAGGACTCGGCCTGTTTCCGCATCGTTTCCGTGAGCGCGGCGCCGCTGGTTCGCTCCACCCCGGGGAAATTGACCACTTCTGCGGTAATGGTGATCTGCCCGCCGAAGTGGTTCTTTTCCACGACCACGACCCGGTAGCGGGCCCGGGCCAGATAGAGGGCGGCGGTGAGTCCCGCCGGCCCTCCTCCGATGACCACGACATCGTAGAGATTTTCCATCCGCTCCATGGCTTACAACTGCCCCACCAGATCCAGGCTGGGCTTCAGGGTCTCGGCGCCAGGCTGCCACTTCGCCGGGCACACCTCGTCTCCATGCTCCGCCACGAACTGGCAGGCCTGCACCTTCCGCAGAAGTTCATCGGCATTCCGGCCCACATTGCCGGCGTTGACCTCATAAGCCACGATTTTCCCTTCGGGGTTCACGATGAAGCTGCCCCGCTCGGCCACGCCGTCCGCCTCGATATAGACCTCAAAATCTTTGGCCAGACAATGGGTGGGGTCGGCCAGCATGGGATACTGGATATTCTGGATGCGCTCGGAAGCGTCATGCCACGCCTTATGGACGAAATGGGTATCGCAGGAAACAGAGTAGATTTCGCAGCCGATGGCCTGGAATTTCTCATAGAGATTGGCCAGATCCTCCAATTCTGTGGGGCACACAAAGGTAAAATCGGCAGGATAGAAGAAGAACACGCTCCACTTGCCCAGGATGTCCGCCTTGGAGACAGCTCGGAAAGCGTTGTTCTGGTAGCACTGTACGGTGAAATCGGCAATTTCTTTCTGAATCAGGGACATGGGTGATTCAACCTCCATTCATATTTCTTGAAGTTAGTTGTCGCTAACCGTAAAAGAATTATATAGGGTTTTCTATCTCCTTGTCAAGAGGGAGTGCGCACGGCTCTGAATATGTATCGCTCGACTCAATAAAACCGCTTCTATAATAAGTCGGCGGGCTTGATTTTTGCGTTAAGCAGGTGTATACTGCTCTTGGGTTAGTTATTGCTAACCTGTTTTGAGGGATGAGGGTGCCTATGGAACTTTTTCGATCTTTCCTTCGCAACACACGAAAACCGGAAGGTTTTCTGGGCAAGTGCATGGTAGCCAGCATGAATTATGCCCATGCCGCCCTGGCGGACTGGGGACTGGGCTGTTTGCCGAAAACAGGTCCCGTCAGGATTGCGGAACTGGGCTGCGGCGGCGGCCGAAACATCCGGGCCCTTCTGCGAAAATACCCTGCCGCAACTGTCACCGCCCTGGACTATTCGGAAATATCCGTGGAAAAGGCCAGAAATATCAATCAGGAAGAACTGCAGGCCGGCCGCTGCCGTGTCATACAGGGAGATGTTTCTCGCCTCCCTTTCGAGGATAGGGCATTTGATCTGGCGACTGCCTTTGAAACGGTATATTTCTGGCCCGGCCCCACGGAGAGTTTCCGGGAGGTGTACCGCATCTTGCGGCCGGGCGGCATCTTTCTGATCGTCAATGAAGTGGACGGAGAAAATCCCCGAGACAGCAGGTGGCTTTCTGTCATTGATGGGATGAAGATATTCAACCGGAGCCAGTTTGTCACCTTTCTCACCGAGGCTGGTTTTTCTAAGGTCATCGTGAAGCGGGATGCGAAAAGACACTGGCTCTGTGTGCTGGCGATCCGGGAGGATGCGGGGTGTTCAGGCAATAAATAACAAGAGAGGTCCCTTATGAAAAATGCGGGAGGATTTCTATGAACTGGACGCGCAGCATCTTGGACGGGCTCGCTATGGCGGCCTATTTTAACCTGTTCGCCGCAGCGGCTGCACTGTATAAGCCCCGGCTGATGTTTCCCTGCTATCCGTCCGCCATCATCAAGGCGGCCAAGGAGCCGCCTACAAAGCGAGAAGCTGCCGGATATTGGCGGTGGATCATCTTGTGGGAATGGCTCCCGCTGTTGCTTTACGGCGCCCTCAGCGCGGTGGCGGGCGGGACACATGGTTTTTGGCGCCTGGCGTTGACGGGCTACATCCAGTGGATGATGGTCAACCTAGGCGATCTGTTTTTCCTTGATGTGTGGCTGAACCAGAAAAAGACGAAAAACCGTTTTGTGATCTCTGGCACAGAGGGACATCCCGGCTATGAGTTCAAGGCATGGATGAAGGATTATGCGTTACCGGAGCATCTGCTCCAGTGGCCGCTTTTGCTGTGCCCGCTGCTGGCGGCGGCTCAGGCGGGATTGGGACTGTTATTGCAGAAATTATGATACGAGGAGATGGTCGGATGAAACATGAAAAATCCCGACATGAGGAGATCCACCTTGGTACTCACGGCGAGGACTATGGAAGTTGGATGTCCAACCCGGTCTTTTACATGATTGGCGGTCTGCTGGCCCTATCTGTTGTGCTGGCGGTGCTGTCCTTCACAGTGTTCCGGCTGCCATGGCTAGGAGCGGTTTTTTCGGTGGCCGCCGCAGCATTTCTGGCCCTGCTCTGTTGGTGCGGCTGGATACGCAAACAATACGCTTTCGGCGGCGGTGGGATGATGGAGCGGACCCACCAGTGCCTGCTCGCCCACCTGGGCTTCGATGGCAAGGGGACGCTGCTGGATGTGGGCTGCGGCTCCGGCGCCCTGTCCATCCGGGCGGCCCTCACCTGGCCGGAAGCGCAAGTCACCGGTATCGACTATTGGGGCGTGGCATACGGCTACGGCCAGCCCATGTGCGAGAAGAACGCCGCCAGTGAGGGTGTAGCGACCCGGTGCCGGTTTCAGCACGGGGACGCCCATCAGCTGGACTTCCCCGATGATACCTTTGACGCGGTCGTAAGCAACTATGTCTATCACAATATTACCGGCGCGGATAAGCAAGCACTGCTGCGGGAGACCCTGCGGGTATTAAAGCCCGGTGGGGTATTTGCCCTGAATGACGATATGAAGCCCCGGATGTACGGGGACATGGAGGCCTTTGCCCAGGATCTGCGGGAGGCCGGATTTCAGGAGGTGCGGCTGGTGGATACCGCCACGGAGGTGTTCGGTTCCCAGCGGCGGGCGGCCATGATGATGCTGGGAGAGTCTCGGATGCTGGTTGGGCGAAAGTGATGGATATGGCAACGCATTCCCTGACGCATCTTCCAGCAGGATGCCGGCAGTGATGCGAAAGTCGTTGAGGCTGCTGCATATGCTGGAAACAGCAAACTGAATTTTAAAAACAGTGGAGGGATAGACGATGTGGAAGTACACGGTCCATGTGGAAGGCATGATGTGCGGCATGTGCGAAAGCCATGTAAACGACGCGGTACGGAAGGCGTTTCCGGTGAAGAAGGTCACCTCGTCCCGGAGTAAAAAAGAGACCACGGTGATCGCAGAGACGGAACTGGACGAGGATGCCCTGCGCACGGCCATTTCCGCCACCGGATATGAGGTGGGGGAGATCCGGAAGGAGCCTTGGGAAAAGAAGGGACTGTTCGGCCGGTAAAGAGCCGGGATACCGACAGATGGAGAGGGGGGAGAATTTTGCTGGCGGAATTTCTGGCGGATCGGGGAGACTGGGCTCAGGTGATGCCCGGCGCACGGGCCTGCCTGTTCTCCCTGGAGGAGGGGACTTTCCCCCTGCCTCTCCAACTGGCCCCCCTGCACTTTGAGACCCTGTTCTGTCTGCGGGGCGCCGTGACCTTGACCCGGCGAGACGGGTCATCCCTGACAGCTGGCGCCCGGCAGGTGCTGAGTCTCACCGATCTCTCCAATCTGACCGGGGCCAGCGTGGATGCGCCTCTGGAAGGAATTCTCGTGGCGGTAGACGCCCGGGGCGCCCGAGAGAGTTTGGAAACCATATGTAATCTGCTGGGCGGCTTGATCCTGGACACAAGCCGGGTACGGCGGTGGATGACCAGCCGGGGCGGCTGCGCCGTGGAGGGGCCCACCCACTGGAGCCGGGCGGCCTTTGCCGACCTGGAACGTCTGCCCCAGAGCGAGCGGGCCCGCTGGTGCGTGTGGAAGTCAGTGGAACTGCTCTATCTGCTCTCTGCCCAGGATGAACAGAGAACGGAAGCCCTCTTGGGTCCGATGCTGGACCGGGGTGTCGCCCAGTCGCTAGCAGAGATCCGCCGGTATATGGAGGAACACCTGGACGAGCATCTCACCATTCCGGCCTTGAGCCGCCGGGCCTGTCTCTCCGCCACTACCGTAAAGGAGGGATTCCGCCGCCTTTACGGTCTGCCGGTCCATACTTGGCTGCGCCAGCGGCGGATGGAACGGGCGGCGGAGTTGCTGCACACGACCGAGCTAAGCCTGGAAGGCGTGGCCAAAGCAGTGGGCTATAGCAGTGTCAGTCAATTTATCGCTGCTTTCAGGCAGCAATATGGGCTGACACCGGGCCAGTATCGCAAAAATGTCTAAACAGGCAACTATTTGACCGATTCAGAGATGTGCTTGAGAGGGATATCTGCTATACTATTTAAATACGCTAAGAGCTAAGCTTGTTTCCTGATAGGAGGAGATCTTGATGAAGCAGCATCGTTTCTGGGCCTGGGGCGCCGTGATCTGCATGGTCATGGTGATGATCACGGGCTACAAGCGCAAATAAGTACATAGCAGAAAGGAAGAATCTCTCATGATGAAGCACTATGTCAAACTGGCCTGCTTCGTGGGCGGCGCTCTGTTCGGCTCCGCCGGCGTGAAGCTGCTTGCCAGCAAGGACGCCAAGAAGGCCTATACCCACATTACCGCCGCCGGCCTGCGGATGAAGGACAGCGTAATGGAGACCGTTACCTCTGTCCAGGAGAACGCCGCCGACATCCTGGCCGCCGCCAAGGACATCAACGAGGCCCGGGCCGCCAAGGAAGCCGAGGCTCAGGTAGAGGGCCAGGAGGCCTGAAAAACCGCGGAAGGGAGCCGGTAAGCGGCTCCCTTTTTCCATGAGGAGAGATCGATTATGAGAGCGACCATCGTACATGAGAGCCGGGGCCGGATGCGCCTGCGGCTCCGGCAGAAAAATATGACCCTCCGGCAGGCAGACCTGCTGGAGACCTGGCTGAAGGGCCAACCTTGGACGAGAGAGGCCGTGGTCCATGAGCGCACCGGCTGCGTCATCGTGACCTACGCGGGAGATCGGGAGACGGTGTTATCCGCCATCGGCGGCTTCACCTGGGCCGGGGCGGAGGAAGCGGTTACCCTTCCCAGCCACAGCACCCGGGAACTGAACCGGGAGTTTCAAGAAAAACTGGTGGGCAAGGTGCTGATGAAGGGGGCCGCCGCCCTGTTTTTGCCTGCCCCGCTGCGGATCGCCCGGGTGGTCTGGCACATGGTACCATTCCTTCACAAAGGCATTCGATGCCTGGGGCGGCGAAAAATCAAGGTGGAACTGCTGGACGCCCTGTCCATCGGCATCTCCGCATGCCGCCGGGACTTTGGAACCGCCGGCACCGTCATGTTCCTGCTGGAGATCGGCGAGTTGCTGGAGGATTGGACGCGGAAGAAGTCCGTGGCCGACCTGGCGGAGAGCCTGTCCCTCCATGTGGACCGGGTGTGGCTGAAAACAGAGGCCGGGGAGGTGCTGGTTCCCATCGGCCAGGTAAAGCCCGGCGACCGGGTGCTGGTTCGGGCCGGAGGCGTCATCCCCCTGGACGGCGTGGTGGCGGAGGGGGAGGTCACCGTCAACCAGGCCTCCCTCACCGGCGAGTCCGTCCCCGTGGCCAAGCATTCCGGCGGCGCAGTCTACGCCGGCACTGTGGTGGAGGAGGGCGAGTGCATCCTGGAGGTGAAGCAGGCCACCGGCCAGGGCCGTTACGACCAGATCGTGGAGATGATTCAGCGCTCCGAGCAGATGAAGTCCGCCGCCGAGGCCAAGGCGTCCAGTCTGGCGGACAGGCTGGTGCCCTACACCTTTGCCGGGAGCCTGCTGAGCCTGGCCCTCACCCGGAACGTGACACGGGCGCTGTCGGTACTCATGGTGGACTTCTCCTGCGCCCTGAAGCTGGCCATGCCCCTGGCGGTGCTCTCCGCCATGCGGGAGGCGGGACGGGAGCACATCACTGTCAAGGGCGGTAAATTCCTGGAGGCGGTGGCCAAGGCGGACACCATCGTTTTTGACAAGACCGGCACCCTCACCCACGCCTGCCCACGGGTGGCGAAGATCGTCCCCTTCAACGGCAAGGAGGAGGCGGAGATGCTCCGCCTGGCCGCCTGTCTGGAGGAGCATTTCCCCCACTCCATGGCCAACGCCGTGGTGGAGGAGGCCCGCCGCCACAAGCTGCACCACGAGGAGCGCCACGCCAGGGTGGAGTATCTGGTGGCCCACGGCATCGCCAGTTCGGTGGACGGGGAGCAGGTACGCATCGGCAGCGCCCACTTCATCTTCGAGGATGAAAAGGTGACCATCCCGGAGGGGGAACAGGAGAAGTTCGACGCCCTGCCCCCGGAGTACTCCCAGCTGTATCTGGCCATCGACGGGGTGCTCTCCGCCGTGCTCTGCATCTCCGACCCCGTGCGGGAGGAGGCGAAGGACGTGCTCTCCGCCCTGCGGGGCCTGGGCGTGAAAAACGCCGTCATGCTCACCGGGGACAGCCCCCGCACCGCCACCGCTATTGCCAAGGAATTGGGGGTAGACGACTTTCGGGCCGGAGTGCTCCCTGCGGACAAAGCGGACTATGTGTCCGCCCTGCGGCGTGAGGGCCATACCGTCCTCATGGTGGGAGACGGCATCAACGACTCCCCGGCCCTCTCCGAGGCGGATGCGGGTATCGCAATCAGTGACGGGGCGGCTATCGCCCGGGAGATCGCCGACATCACCATCGCCGCCGACAGCCTGTGGGAGCTGGTGCGCCTGCGGCAGCTGGCCATGGCCCTGATGAACCGCATCCAGAACAACTACCGCTTTGTCATCGGCTTCAACGGGGCCCTCATCGGCCTGGGCATAGTGGGTATCCTGCCTCCGGCCACCTCCGCCATGCTACATAACCTGTCCACTCTTGGAGTAAGCCTTCACAGCATGAGCGCACTACCGGTAGCCGGTCAGGCGACAAAGGTGCTGAAGGATCTGTAAAGTTCGGAAGATCCCGCATGAGTTTATTTCCATCATCGACTGAACGGAGGGTTGAATATGAAGAAGGAAATATTCTATCTGATTGGCGCCGTGGCCGGTGCGCTGCTGGTGTTGCTGGCAGTACCGCTGGGAAACGCCTATATTGGAAATTATCTTTCGGTTTATGGTGGGATGGACACCCAGAGCTATGTACTGCTTATGCAGAGCGCGGTAACGGGCTTTCAGATCCTGGGCGGTGTTCTTCTGGGACTCTTCGGCGCGGCGTATCTTTTCCGGCGCAAACCGTAAGCAACGATTTTATTCTCGAATGCCCCGGCGTGCAGTTGTACGCCGGGGCATTTCTCATCGTGCTCTTTGGGGAATTTCCTTCCATGTGCTCCGTGGAGAATTTCCTTCCACCTCTTGACAAATGGATCCGACAGCTATACTATAGCATTGTTATATAACGCTGCTATAAGGAGGCTGCCACAATGGAAGAGAACACTCCCACCACATTGGAAAGGATCCAGGAGGCGGCCATGACCGAATTTCTGGACAAGGGCTTTCTGGGGGCCTCCCTGCGGCAGATCGTGAAGAACGCCGGGGTAACTACCGGAGCTTTCTATGGCTACTTCTCCAGCAAGGAGGCTCTATTTGCCTCTATTGTAGAACCCCACGCCAAGGCACTGATGGGCCGGTTCATGGAGGCCCAGACCTCCTTTGCTGAGTTGCCCGAGGAGCAGCAGCCGGAGCATATGGGGATAGAATCCTCGGACTGTGTCCACTGGATGGTGGACTACATCTGCCAGCACCGCCAGGCAGTGAAGCTGCTCCTGTGCCGGGCGGAGGGCACCGGCTATGAGCAATTCATCCACAACATGGTGGAGGTGGAGGTGGAATCCACCCTCCGCTATATGGAAGTGCTGCGGCATCTGGGGTGGGATGTGCCGGAACTGAGCCGGTCCCTGTGCCACATCATCGCCAGCGGGATGTTCAGCGGCCTCTTTGAGATCGTGGTCCACGATATGCCCCGGGAGCAGGCACAGCGGGACGTGGAACAGTTCCGCCAGTTTTACACCGGAGGATGGCTGACATTGATGGGGGGATGACCCCTGTCTTTTTTGGATATTGGTTAGTTATTGCTAACTTTCAAAAGGAGGTTTTTCCATGAAGCAAAAGAAGAAGAACGATATAGCCGCCCTGCTGGACTATGCGGGGAGCCGCAGGGGGCTGACCTTTCTGGGCCTGGGGCTGTCGGCAGTGTCCATGGTGCTGAGCATGGCGCCGTACATCTGCATCTGGCTGGCGGCCCGGGATCTGATCGCCGCGGCGCCGGACTGGACGGCGGCCCGGGAGGTCACCCGATACGGCTGGCTGGCCTTCGCCTTTGCGGTTGCGGGCATCGCTCTGTACTTCCTGGGCCTGATGTGTACTCACCTGGCGGCTTTCCGCACGGCGGCCAACATCCGCAAGCAGGGCGTGGCCCATGTGATGAACGCCCCTCTGGGCTGGTTCGACGCCAACGCCTCCGGCCTCATCCGGGGACGGCTGGACGCGGCGGCGGCCGACACCGAGACCCTGCTGGCCCACAATCTGGCAGACATCGTGGGTACCATCACCCTGTTTATTGCCATGCTGGTGCTGATGTTCGTCTTTGACTGGCGGATGGGCTGCGCCTGCCTGCTGGCGGCGGTGATCTCCATCCTCACCATGTTCGCCATGATGGGGGGCAAGAACGCCCAGATCATGGCGGAGTACCAGGCGGCCCAGGACCGCATGACCAAGGCGGGCACCGAGTATGTCCGGGGCATCCCGGTGGTGAAGATCTTCCAGCAGACGGTGTATTCCTTCAAGGCGTTCCAGCAGGCCATTGAGGAGTACAGCGCCAAGGCCGAGCACTATCAGGCGGACGTGTGCCGGACGCCCCAGTCCATCAACCTGAGCGTCACCGAGGGGGCCTTCGTGTTCCTGGTTCCGGCGGCCCTGTTCCTGGCCCCGGGAGCCCTGGCCACCGGGAGCTTTGCCGGGTTCGTGACAGACTTCGCCTTTTACGCGGTGTTCTCCGCCATCATCTCCACGGCGCTGGCCCGGATCATGTTCGCCTCCTCCGGCATCATGCTGGCCGGCACCGCCCTGGGCCGCATCCGCATGGTCATGGAGGCCCCGGAGCTGAAAGCACCAGAGCGCCCCAGGGCGCCTCAGGGCAGCCGGGTAGAGTTCCGGGACGTGAGCTTCACCTACGACGGGGCAGAGACGCCCGCTCTCAGCCATGTGTCTTTTACAGTAGAGCCGGGACAGACCGTGGCCCTGGTGGGCCCCTCCGGCGGCGGCAAAACCACCGCCGCCAGCCTGATCCCCCGGTTCTGGGACGTGTCCTCCGGCGCGGTGCTTGTGGGCGGCGTGGATGTGCGGGACATGGACCCCCACGCGCTCATGGATCAGATTGCCTTTGTGTTCCAGAACAGCCGGCTGTTCAAGACATCCATCCTGGAGAACGTCCGGGCCGCAAGGCCAGAGGCCACCCGGGAGCAGGTGCTCGCCGCCCTCATGGCCGCCCAGTGCGGAGACATTCTGGAAAAGCTGCCAAAGGGCATGGACACTGTGATCGGTACAGAGGGCACCTACCTCTCCGGCGGCGAGCAGCAGCGGGTGGCCCTGGCCAGGGCCATCTTGAAAGACGCCCCCATCGTGGTGCTGGACGAGGCCACCGCCTTTGCCGACCCGGAGAACGAGGCCCTGATTCAGAAGGCCTTTGCCCAACTGACGAAGGGCCGCACGGTCATCATGATCGCCCACCGCCTGTCCACCGTGGTGGGGGCGGACAGGATCCTCGTCATGGACCAGGGGCGCATAGTGGAACAGGGCACGCACGAGGAGTTGACTGCCGCCGGCGGGCTGTATGCCAGGATGTGGGCGGACTACAACCGGGCGGTCCAGTGGAAGATCACCAGCGAACGGTGAGAAAGGGGGAAGGGAAATGTTCAGCAAAGCGTTTCAGCGCAAATACGCCCTGACCGACCAGGGCTTGAAAAACACCAAAAGCGGCGCGTTCTGGACCGTCGTCACCAACCTGGTGGTCATGGGCGGCATGGGCATCCTTTACCTGCTGATGGGGGGCTTTATGGGCACCCTGACGGACGGCGCGCCCCTGCCGGGGGCGGCGCTGCCGGCAGTCCTGACCGTGGGGTTCGTCCTGCTGTCCTTTGTGACACACCTGCAGCAGTACCGGGCCACCTACGGCCTGGTGTACGGTGAGGTCAAGACCACCCGCCTGCGCCTGGCGGAGCGGCTGCGGAAGTTGCCCCTGGGCTACTTCGGTAAGCGGGACCTGGCGGACTTAACTGAAACCATCATGGGGGACGTAAACCGGATGGAGCACGTGTGGAGCCATGTGCTGGGATACCTGTACGGGGCCTACATCTCCACTGCCATCATCGCCCTGTGCCTGCTCTTCTACGACTGGCGGCTGATGATCGCCTGCCTTTGGGGTGTGCCGGTGGCCTTTGGGCTGCTGTTCGGCAGCCGGAAAATCGCCGCCCAAAACTCCGAAGTGACAAAAAAAGCCGCCCTTCGGGTCTCAGACGGCATCCAGGAGGCGTTGGAGAACGTCCGGGAGATACGGGCTGCCAACCAGGAGGAGCGGTATCTGGCCGGTCTTTATGAGAAGATCGACCAGCACGAAAAAGTCACCATCCGGGGCGAACTCACCACCGGATTGTTTGTCAATGCCGCCAGCGTGATCATGCGCCTGGGCGTAGCGACTACCATCCTGACGGGAGCCAGCCTGATCTTGTCCGGACAGATCGACTTCATGCTGTTGTTCCTGTTCCTGCTGGTCATCACGCGCGTGTATGCGCCCTTTGACCAGAGCCTGGCCCTCATCGCGGAGATGTTCATCTCCCAAGTATCCGCCGACCGCATCAACGAGATCTACGAGACGCCCATCGCCACGGGGGCGGATGTCTTTCAGCCCAAAGGCCACGACATCATGTTTGACCATGTGCGCTTTTCCTATGGCGAGAAGGAAGTGCTGCACGATGTGAGCTTTACCGCTAAAGAGGGGCAGGTCACGGCGCTGGTGGGTCCCTCCGGCTCCGGCAAGAGCACCTGTGCGCGTCTGGCCGCCCGCCTGTGGGATATTACGGCCGGCCGCATTACCGTGGGCGGCGTGGACATTTCCACGGTGGACCCGGAGGTACTTCTTACCGACTACTCCATGGTGTTCCAGGATGTGGTTCTCTTTGATGACACGGTGATGGAGAACATCCGCCTGGGCAAGCGCGGCGCTACGGACGAGGAGGTACGCGCCGCTGCCAAGGCCGCCAACTGCGATGAATTTGTGGAGCGGCTCCCCCAGGGTTATGACACGCCCATTGGGGAGAATGGCGCCAAACTCTCCGGCGGGGAGCGGCAGCGGATCTCCATCGCCCGGGCACTTCTAAAAGACGCACCCATCGTCCTGCTGGACGAGGCAACCGCTTCCCTGGACGTGGAAAACGAGACAAAGGTACAGGGGGCCCTTTCCCGTCTGCTTCAGGGCAAGACGGTGCTGGTCATCGCCCACAGGATGCGTACCGTGGCGGGAGCCGACCACATCGTGGTGCTGGATGACGGCCATGTGGCCCAGCAGGGCGCCCCGGCGGAGCTGATGGAACAGGGCGGCCTCTACCGCCGCATGGTGGAGCTCCAGAGCGAGAGCGCCCAGTGGCGGCTGAACGGCGCGGAGGCATAACGCTTTCTGAAACCGGGCAGAAAAGGGCACGGCTCAATCGAGCCGTGCCCTTCTGCGATATTCCAGCGGCGGGCAGCCGAACTGCCTGGCAAAAACCGCCGCGAATTTGCTTTGATTTTCGTAGCCCACCTGTGCCGCGATCTCGGCCACCCGCAGTTCGGTGTCCCGCAGCAGTTCCGCAGCCCGGCGCATCCGTGCCTCCCGGAGCCAGACAGAGAGATTTTCTCCAAATACCCCGCGAAAGTAATTCTTCAAACTGGTTTCCCCGATCTGGAACCGCTCCGCCAATTCCTGTGCCGTATGATTATGGCTGAGATCGGATAGGAGAATGGAGCAAACCTCCTTGGCAATAGCCACTTGGGACAAGGTGAAATACCGGATGCGCGGATGAGGTACATAGGGCTGCCGCCCCAATTCCAGTAGTAACCGGGCGGAGCCAAGCTTCATCATTCCCACATCCTCCGTATCCCGCAATTCCCACAACTCGGACAATATCCCCTGTGTGGCAGTCGGGGTCTGAGCGAGATAGAGTTTCTGAGCGGCCTGGAGATGCCGGATCAAGGCCGACAGATCAATGCCTGCCTCCTGGAACATGCAGTAGGGCTTCTGTGCCAATGTATCCAGGTCCAGAAACAGCTCCACCCCCTCGTAGATGCCGCTGGGGTAACGATAGGCTTCCTTGGCCTGCTGGGTGCCCAGGGCCATGATCCCCTGGGAGAGGAAAGCGAACTGTCCGTTATCCAGATTCACCTCACAACGTCCATTGAGGCAGAAGTTCAGCAGAAGGATATTGGCCGCCTCTGTCTGGGCCAGAGGCCAGACCTGGGTATAGATCCGGTTGAAGGAGAGGACCACACCAGGGGCCAGGGGAAAGAGCCGCAGGCTTCCGTATTCATTCCCGTCCAGTGTCATGGTGGCGCTGTTGATACCGTCCGTATGTACTTCCACGCCGCCTGGAAATCGGACTGCCTCAAAGAGCTGCATCAGATGGGACATCGGCATTTCCTCCCTGTTTCATCTGCGTTTGATTGTATCGAACCGGGAGCAGGCCGTCAATGGGACAGGGAAAATCAAATGCTGTTTGGAGCCAAAACGCTGGAATGGAGTTGGCGGCAGGCAGAGAGATGTGCTATTCTGTCCTATGGTTAGCAATAACTAACGATTAGGAACAGGAGGAACAGAAACATGTCTCAATCATTGGAACAGGGAAAACGGAAACTGACCGCAAAGGACGCCATCACCGCCGGCGCGCTGGGAGCGGTGTGCATCGCCATCCGCTTTGTTTTTATGCTGGTGGGCGGCGTCAGTCCCTATGTGTGGTTTGCCACCCACTTTATGGACGCCATCCTGATTGGGCCGGTGTTCATGTTGATGGTTGCCAAAGTGCGAAAGAACGGCCCCTTTCTGCTCACCAGCCTTGTCACCGGCGTGGTGCTGGTAGCCGCCACATGGATGTTCCCCATCACCGGGCTGGTGGGCGGACTTTTGTGTGAGCTGTGCCTGCGGGCCGGGCAGTTCCGGCAGAAGAGCTGGCTGGTGCTGGGCTTCTTCTGCTTCAATCTTGGATTCATCGGGGACTTCCTGCCCCTGTGGTTCACCAAAGAGAGCTATCTGGAGTATGCCGCCCAGATGATGGATGCCGGCTATATGGCCACCATGGAGGGCCTGCTGACCTGGCCGGTGTTCGGGATCATCGTGCTGAGTATCCTGGTGGGCTCCATCCTGGGCGCCCTGCTGGGCATGAAGCTCATGCGCAAGCACTTCGTCAAGGCCGGGCTGGCACAATGAGGGCGCGGACTGCCTGCGGTTCCTTTCTGGACCCACGGACCAAAATTCTGATTTGGCTGCTGGCCAATGTGGTGGTATTCACCTGGACTCCGGCGGTGTTCCGCATCGCCGTGATGCTGGCCTACTTCGGCCTATTCCTGCTGGAGCGGAAGGGAAAGACGCTGGCGGGCCTGCTGCTTGTCTACCTGGTCATCGTGGCAGTGCAGTTCTGGCTGTTGCCGCTGCTGCCCGGCTCCCTTGCCACGGTCTTTGCCACAGTGACCTATTTCATTCTGGTCTTTCCCTGCATTGCCGGCGGGGCTTACATCATTGCCACCACCAACGTCAGCCAGTTCATGGCCGCTCTGGAGCGGTTGGGGGCGCCCCGGAGCTTTTCCATCACGCTGGCGGTGACCCTCCGGTTTTTGCCGGCGCTCCGTCAGGACTTCCGGCACATCCGGGACGCCATGGCCCTGCGGCGCATCCGGGGGCTGGAACAGAAATTGGAGTGCGTCTATGTCCCCATGCTCATGGGGGCGGCACAGACAGCCGAGGAACTGAGCGAGTCCGCTACCTCACGGGGCATCGAACACCCGGGGAAGCGGTCTTCCTGGCGGCCCATCGGGTTCCACATCCAGGATGCGGTGGTCTGCCTGGCCTTTGCGGCCCTGTGCATGGGCGGTATCTGCTGCAAGGGGGTTCTGCCATGATCGCCTTTGACCATGTGACCTATACCTACGAGGGCCGGGAACAACCGAGCCTGCGGGACTGTTCCTTCACCGTGGAGCCGGGAGAACTGATCCTCCTGACCGGGGAGAGCGGCTGTGGAAAGACCACAATTATCAAACTCATCAACGGCCTGCTCCAGCACAACGGGGGCGGGACATTGAAGGGGATGGTCACCGTAAACGGCCAGGAGGTGTCCCAGGTGCCCCTGTGGGAGCTGGCCCAGACCGTGGGCTCGGTGTTCCAAAACCCCAAGTCCCAGTTTTTCAACCTGGACACCACCAGCGAGGTGCTATTCGGGCTGGAGAGCCGGGGGGCATCCCATCAGGAGATGGAGCAGGCTCTTTCCAATGCGGCAAAGGTCTGCGGCATAGGCCCGCTCCTGGATCGGAGTATCTTTGCCCTGTCCGGCGGGGAGAAGCAGCGCATCGCCTGTGCCAGCGCCTACGCCATGGGACCGGAGATCTTTGTGCTGGACGAGCCCTCCTCCAATTTGGACGACGAGGGCATCCGCCAGCTGAGGGAGATCCTGAAGCAGTTAAAGGTGGCGGGAAAGATAGTCTTGGTAGCGGAGCACCGCCTCTGGTATGCCGCCGACCTGGCGGACCGGGTGTTCTATCTACGGGAGGGGCGGCTGGAACGGGTATATTCCAGAGCAGAATTTCTCTCGCTGTCTGAAGAGCGGCGCCGAGCCATGGGTTTGAGAAGTTTGGCCGAAGTGCCGTTACAGGAGCCACAGCGCACGCCGGGCGAAACGGGAGATGGCTTGTCGGTGCGAGGCCTGCAGGCCTCCTATGATCGGACGGCTGTGTGGGAACAGGTATCCTTTTCCGCCCCCAGGGGACAGATCACCGCCATCACCGGCCACAACGGGGCGGGGAAGACGACCCTGGCCCGCTGCCTCTGCGGTCTGATGAAGGAGAAAACCGGGACGATCCTCTGGGACGGAAAACCTGCCAGTCGAAAAGAGAGAAAACGGCTGGGCTTTCTCATCATGCAGGATGTGAACCTCCAGCTCTTTGCCGACAGCGTGCTGGCCGAAGCCCAGTTGGGGAATGGCGCGAATGAGATGGAGGCCATGGCCGCGCTGGAGCGAATGGATCTGGCTCAATATGTCCAGGCACATCCTCTGGCGCTCTCGGGCGGGCAGAAGCAGCGGCTCGCCATTGTAGACGGTTGCCTCAGCGGGAAAGAACTGCTGATCTTTGACGAGCCCACCAGCGGGTTGGACTACGCTCACATGCTGGAGGTGAGCTGCCTGCTCCGGGAATTGGCGGAGCGGGGACTGTGCGTGCTGGTTATCACTCACGACGGGGAGTTCCTGCGGGAGAGCGGCGCCCGGGCCGTCTCCTGGCTGTCAGCGGAATGACATCGTGAGCAACGCCGTAAATTTTCCCGGAGAAGGCTTGACAAATAGTGTTCGGCAGATTAAAATAACATTGTTATTTAATAACGACGTTATTTTAAGGAGAAGCCGATGCGCGTTCTGAATGAAAAGCTCTGTGCAGACATACTGGAGACCGGCAGAAAAGAGTTCCTCGCGTTAGGCTACCGGGATGCTTCATTGCGGCATATAGCCGCTTCACTGGGAGTAACTACCGGGGCTATCTACCGCTATTATGCGGACAAAGAGGCGCTGTTTGACGCTTTGGTCGCCCAGCCGGCCCAAGAGCTGGCGGATCGCTACCGGGCGGTACAGCAGACCTTTGCTCAGCAGAGCGTGGAGGAGCAGGTACGAAACCTCCCCGAAGTGCCTGACGAAGAGGCCGGGTGGATGCTGGACTTCATCTACGACCACTTCGACGCCTTCAAACTGATCGCCTGCTGCGCCGGGGGCACTAAGTATGAGCACTATCTGGATACTCTGGCGGAAATCGAGGATAACGCCGGCCGGGCCCTCATTGAAAAGATGGCAGAGGCCGGCTACTCGCTGCCTCAAATCGACGACGAACTCATCCACATCATGTCCAGCGCCCTGTTCAACGGCATCTTTGAGACGGTGCGCCACGACATGCCCCGGGAGAAGGCACTTCGCTATATGGCAAGCCTCCGGGACTTCTATTCTGCCGGTTGGTTCAAACTGCTGGGGATCTCAGACACCTGAGTTCCCCCAGTTTTTTGATTAAAAGTTAGCAAAAACTAACTAAAGGAGATGCTGATATGGAATCTAAGAAAGCGCCCTCCCCCTTTGCCGTACTATGGGGCTGGGCGGACGGTGAGCACGGCGGGTTTTACACGTCGGTGGCCTTGGCGCTGCTGGGGGTGGCCTGCGGGATGGTGCCCTATTTCTGTGTGGCGGCTATGATCGCACGGCTTCTCTCCGGCGGGGGCTTGGTGGAGTGCATGCCCTGGTGCGCGGGCGCGCTGGTGGGGTATCTGGGGAAAGCCCTGTTCTCCACTTGGTCCACGGCGCTGTCCCATACCGCAACTTATCATATTCTGCGGAAGGTCCGCAGGGAACTGCTGGCGAAACTAAGCCGGGTGCCCATGGGCACCATTTTGGATACCCCATCCGGCCAGTACAAGACCACCATCGTGGACCGGGTAGAGGGCATGGAGCCCACCCTGGCCCACCTGCTGCCGGAGATGACCTCCAACCTGTTGGTACCGCTTGCTATCGCGGTCTATATTTTTGTGCTGGATTGGCGGATGGGGCTTGCATCGCTGGTGACTACGGTAGTGGGTATGCTGGTATCCATGCAGAGTGCCAAGAACTACGGGCCCCGCTGGCAGGGGGCGGTGGAGGTGGGCCGTCGCATGGCAAACGCCATTGTGGAGTATGTGGGCGGCATCCAGGTGGTGAAGGCCTTCAGCCAGTCCGCCGGTTCCTATAAGCGATACTCCGATGCGGTAACGGAGAACGCCCAATACTATGTGGACTGGATGGCGGAAAACCAGAAGTTCATGGCCGTCATGCAGACGGTGATCCCCTCGGTGCTGCTGCCGGTGTTGCCGGTGGGACTGCTGCTGTGGTCCGGTGGCAGCCTGTCCGCCGCCACCTTCCTCACTATTGTAGTGCTGTCCCTGGGTCTCACAGGGCCGCTGATCTCCGCCATGACCTTTGTGGATGAACTGGCGGTGGTGGGCACCAATGTGGGGGAGATCTCCGCCATCCTGGATGCCCCGGAACTCCAGCGGCCGGAGCGGGAGGCTGCCCTCAGCGGTATGGCTATCCATCTGGACCACGTCTCTTTCACCTACAAGGCGGAGGACGGTGAGGTGCTCCATGACATCTCCCTGGACATCGCGCCGGGCACCGTCACCGCCCTGGTGGGTCCCTCCGGCTCCGGCAAGAGCACCATCGCCAAACTGATCGCCGGGTTCTGGGACGTGTCCGGCGGCAGTATCACCCTGGGCGGGGCCGATTTGAAAGACATTCCCCTGGAGCAGTTGAACCGGCAGATCGCCTACGTGTCCCAGGACAACTACCTCTTTGACCGCACGGTTCGGGAAAACATCCGCATGGGCCGTCTGGATGCCAGCGACGAGGAAATGGAGCGGGTAGCAAAAGCCGCTGGGTGCGACGAGTTCATCCGGGCGCTGGATCATGGGTACGACACGATCTGCGGCGGTGGCGGCGGGCACCTGTCCGGCGGGGAGAAGCAGCGGATCTCCATTGCCCGGGCCATTCTGAAGGACGCCCCCATCGTGATCCTGGATGAAGCCACCGCAAGTATTGACCCCGAGAACGAGGCGGTAATCCAGCGGGCCATCTCCAACCTGACCCGGGGCAAGACCCTGATCGTCATCGCCCACCGGCTGGGAACAGTGGCCGACGCGGACAACATCGTAGTCATTAACGAGGGCCGGATCGCCGGTCAGGGGCGGCAGGAGGAGTTGCTGAAACAGTGCCCACTGTATGCCCAGATGTGGAACACCTATCTGGGTACCCGGGACGGGAAGGAGGAATGAGCCGTGTTCAGTGTTCTGAAGAAGATCTCCGACTTTGCGGGGACCCGGCGGGGGCTCTTGAAAAAGTCCATGGCGGTAGCCTTCCTGGGAGCGGTGTTCGCCGCCCTCCAGTTTGCCGCCCTGATGCTCACCCTGGATATTCTGGTGGGCGGGGCGGACCTGCGCATTTGGCCGGTCATTGGTGTGATGGTGGTATCTGTGGTAGGCCGGGCGGCATGTTCCTACTGGTCCACCAATGCAGAAACGGAGACAGGCTACTTCATGGTGGCGGAGAAACGAATTCACATCGGAGACCGGCTGCGATATATCCCCATGGGCTATTTCAACGACAACTCCCTGGGGAACATCACCGCCGTGGTCACCACGACCCTGTCCGATGTGGAGAACAATGCCGCCCGGTGCCTGGTGAGCGTTATCGGCGGGTTCCTTAACACCTTGGGCCTGTGCCTGGGGCTCACGGTGGCGGACTGGCGGCTGGGCCTGCTGGCCATCGCGGGTATCCTGGCCTATCTGGGAGTGACGGAGCTCTCCCAGCGAGCCATGCTGAAAACCGGCCCTGCCCGGCAGCACGCCCAGATGAACTTGGTGGAGGCGGTGCTGGAGTACATCCAGGGTATGAGCGTGGTAAAGTCCTATGGTCTGGACAAGGACAGCGGCCAGGCGGTGCAGAGGACTGTGGACGAGAGCTGTGACAAGGCCCTGTCGCTGGAAAAGTCGGTAGTCCCCTGGATGGGGCTCCGTCAGGTGGTGGTGCGGGTGTTCTCCGTGGCCATCGCTGTGTGTGCCCTGGCCTTCTACTCCGGCGGCACGTTGTCCTTGGGCCGGTGCCTCTTGATGCTGGTGGCTTCGTTCATGCTCTATGCGGAGCTGGAGAGCGCCGGCAATATGGCGGACAATCTGCAGATGCTGGGGGCCTCCATGGACAAGGCCAACTCCATTGACGACACCCCGGTCATGGACATCGACGGGGCGGAGCTGACGCCGGCGGACACCTCCGTGGAATTTCAGGATGTGTCCTTCGCCTATGGGGACCGGACGATCCTGGACCACGTGAGCTTGACCGTTCCCTCTGGTAGCATCACCGCCGTGGTGGGACCCTCCGGCGGCGGCAAGACCACCCTCTGCAACCTGATCGCCCGGTTCTGGGATGTGCAGAGCGGTAAAATCACTGTGGGAGGCTACGATGTGCGGGAGTACAAGCTGGACAGCCTGATGAAGAATATCTCCATGGTGTTCCAGTCGGTGTACCTCTTCAACGACACAGTGGAGAACAACATCAAGTTTGGCCGCCCGGATGCCACCCACGAGCAGGTGGTGGCCGCCGCTAGGGCCGCCTGCTGCCACGACTTTATCATGGCACTGCCGGATGGATATGATACAGTCTTGGGTGAGGGAGGCGGTTCACTCTCTGGTGGGGAAAAGCAGCGCATCTCCATTGCCCGGGCCATGCTGAAGGACGCTCCCATTGTGATTTTGGACGAAGCCACCGCCAGCGTGGACCCGGAGAATGAGGCGGAGCTGCAGGCAGCCATCTCCGCCCTGACCCGCGGAAAGACGCTCATCATGATCGCCCACCGCCTGAACACGGTGCGGAACGCTGATCAAATTCTGGTCCTCAGCGGCGGGCACATCGTTCAGCGGGGCACCCATCAGGAACTGATGGCCCAAGGCGGCCTGTATGCTGACTTTGTGGGTGTCCGCCAAGAGGCGCTCAGGTGGAAATTGGATACTTGAGGAGAAATCGGCACAATGACCGGATTGGAGCATGTCCGCTTTGCGGACGAGGAACTGATCAAAACCCAAGTCCTCAAGGGCGAGGCGGCTCAGACTATCATTCGGGGGGAGAATTGTTCTGTCTATAAGATGGAAAATGAAACCGGAGAGGGTGTCATCACCCGATACCCGGTGTTCCCCGGAATTGAACTGCTCTATGACGATATTCATATGTCCTGCGGGGTGGCGCACCGAGAGGACCCACGGGCCGATCTGCTGGAGATCAATCACTGCCGGACAGGGCGATTTGAGTGTGAGTTTTCGGATGGAAGGGCTGTCTATCTGGGGGAAGGCGATCTGGCAGTCAATGTCATGACCAACCGGACTCGTGAGACCTGGTTCCCCCTGTCCCACTACCACGGCATCACCATCGCAGTGGATATTCCGGTGGCGGACAGGGTTTTGCGTCAGGTGTCGGAGGCGCTGGGCGAAGGGCTGTACTGCGACCTTTTTGCCATGCGGGACCGGCTGTGTGTCCACAACTCCTGCTTCGTTATGCGGGCGGCTGACTCCATTCAGCATATATTCTCTGAGCTATACCATGCGCCGGAGGATCTGCGGGCCGGTTATTTCAAACTCAAGGTGATGGAATTGTTCCTCTTCCTTGGCTCCCCAGAGATCACAGCGCAGGGAGAAGACCGTCTGTATGTAGACCGATCCCAGGCAGAACAGATCAAATCTGTCCGGCAGTACTTGATAGAGCATTTGGACCGCCGGATCACTCTGCAAACTCTCTCACAGACTTTTTCCTTTCCGCTGACTTCTATGAAAAAGTGCTTCAAGGAAGTTTATGGAACTACCATCAATGCGTATCTGCAGGCCTACCGTATGCATACAGCAGCGGGACTTTTGCGAGAGACCAGATTGGATGTGACTGAAATCGCTGGAAAGGTGGGGTACCAGAATGCCAGCAAGTTTTCCGAAGTGTTCCGCCAGCATACAGGGCATACCCCAACAGAGTACCGCAAAACTTTTTGTCTTATAGGAGCAGACAGCGTCCTGCGGGAGTGGCGAGACAAGTGAAAATCCGCTAAAATGTCTTTGTACGCAAGGGCATCTGCCAAAAAAGCGCATCGAGTCCGGTGCGCTTTCTCTTTGATATGAGGTTAGCATTATCTAACTATTTGGAGGTGGTCTTATGGCACAGCGGACCAGGCGGTATCTCATTCGGCGAGTCATCGTCGTCCTGCTGACTTTGTTTGTCGTCACGCTTCTCTCTTTCCTGCTGATGCGGCTCTCTCCCATTGATCCGGCCACAGCATATGTGAAGCGCAATTCTGCGGTTGTCACCCAGGAGCAGATTGATGAGGCCCGGGTCATGCTGGGTCTGGACAAGCCATTGCCGGTGCAGTATTTCGATTGGGTGGTGGACGCGCTCCACATGGACTTCGGAATTTCTCTGGGAACAGGAAATCCGGTGACGGAGGAATTGGCCAAAACGGTGCCCGTTACCCTGACGGTGGTGGCCTATTCCGCTGTGATTATGTCCTTGGGTGTCCTGGGAGTAGGGATGCTGGGGTACCTCTGGCGGCAGAAAGCCGGCGGCATGATCCTCTCCTTTCTGACCATGATCGGCATTTCCGTGCCTGGCTTCTATCTGGGTACCGCTTTTATCGACCTGTTCGCGGTGCGGCTGGGCTGGATCAGCGTGTCGGGTAACAGTGGTTTTGCCCGGTATTTCCCGGTGGCGCTCTGCCTGTCTGTCCTGGGGATCTGTTTTTATGGACAGATGCTCGCGGCCTCACTGGAGCGAGAGATGGAGCAGGATTACGCCATGTACTTACGGTGCCGCGGGCTGCAGGATAGGCGCATCCTCCTATTCCACGCGTTTCCCCACGCTGTGGTGGATCTCCTGCCCAGTTTTGCCCAGATGCTGGGGCTGTGCCTCGCCAACGCGGCCATTGTGGAGCGGGTGTTCTCCCTGTCTGGCTTGGGCTACCTGATCATTGACGCAGTGGTGAAGCGGGACTCGCCGGTGATTCATGCCGCAGTTCTGGTGCTGGCGCTGACACTGGTGCTTTTGGATACAGTCGCGGAACTTTTACAATACGCCTTGAGAAGTGATATACGGGCTGCGGGAGGCCGGGCATGAGAAAACATTCTTTTGTGTCAAAGGCGGGAATGATCCTGCCGCTCCTGGTCCTCTGTGTCTGTGCATTCGGATTTGTGTTCGCCCCTAATGACCCGGAACTGGTGGACCTGACCAAGAAGTTCCTGGCACCTTGCCCGGAGTTCCCCCTAGGTGCGGACAACCTGGGGCGCTGTGTGCTGTCCCGCCTGCTCTATGGCGGGAGGACGACCCTGGGTATCGTCTTAGTGGGCTCTGTTACGGTTTCCGTTTTTGGGACGCTGATCGGACTGCTCATGGGCAGTGGGAAGAACGGCAAAAACCTGATTTTAGAGGGCGTGCTGAACGCGGTTACCGCCATCCCGCCCATTGCCTACCTGATCATCTTCATTGCGGCTTGGGGCAACAGTGTGTTCACCATGGTGGTAGCAGTGTCGGCTTCCCTGATGCTTCGGGTCATCAAACTGGTTCAAACACGGACTGAAATCGAACAGGGGAAGGCCTATGTGATGTGCGCGGTGGCCTCCGGTGCAAAGCCGAGCCGTATCTTGTTTGTCCACATCCTCCCGAACCTCATCTGGGACGTCCTCCACTTCATCTGCCTTTCCTGTGCGGATATGACGCTGTCCATCGTCAGCTTTTCGTTTATCGGGCTGGGCATGGGAGACAATGTGGTGGACTGGGGCAGCATGGTGTCGGAGACACACCACTATCTGCTCTCCTATCCCGGCCTTACACTGTATCCGGTCTTGATGATCGTGCTGTGTACCATGGCATTCCATATGCTGGGACGCTGGATTGAAAGGAGGGTGTCCGCCCGTGCTTGAGGTAAACAATTTGTCCGTGACCGCCCGGAGCGGCGCTCAACTTCTTAATCAAATCTCCTTTCAGATCGAGATTGGCGAGGCGATAGGGTTGACTGGACAGAGCGGGGCGGGCAAAACCACGCTGCTCAAGGCACTGCTCGGTATTTTGAGCGGCGGCTGTCAGGTCAGCGGCGGCACGATCCAGGTGGACGGCCAATCTCTATGGACCCTGCCTCCGCGGAAACGGCGGGAGCTGTGCGGAACGACTCTGGGTTTTATCCCGCAAAACCCGATGACTGCATTTGACCCCAGGCTCAAGATGGGGCGTCAAATGGAAGAGACTCTGCGGCTGAGAACGGGCGTTTTCGGGAAAGAGGCGGTGGAGCGGGCAGAAACGCTTCTGGCGGAACTGGGCCTGTCCCAGCCCCGGCGGGTGCTGGACAGCTATCCCGCCCAGCTCTCCGGCGGGATGCTCCAGCGGGCAGCGGCCGCATTACTGCTGGCCCTGCATCCCAGATATATTTTGGCCGACGAGCCCACCTCCGCGCTGGACGCGGAAAATCGGACACTTTTGCTGGAGCTGCTGGAGAAGCAGAGGGAAACCGCAGGCATCCTGTTTATCTCCCACGATGTTGCCGCACTCCGCACCCTCTGCGGAACGGTCCATGTGATGGAGCATGGAATGCTGACCGAACAGGGGACGATTCAGGAACTTCTGGAACACCCCAAACAGGCGTGGACCAAGGAATATGCCGCGGCAAATCACCCGGTGAGCAGGGAGGGATGGACATGGACGGACTAATTGCCGAGCACATCAGCAAAACCTACGCCGGCACGCACGGACTCTCCTTTGCTGCGCTTCGGGATGTGTCCATTCGTCTGGAACCCGGCTCCTTCACCTCTCTGGTAGGAGAGTCCGGCTCTGGGAAAAGTACCCTGGCACGCCTGTTGGTTGGCCTGGAGGCCCCGGATCAGGGGGCAATCTTCCTTGATGGAGAGGACACCTCCGGTTGGAGCACCGAGGACTGGCGAAAACGGCGCACAAAGCTCCAGGCGGTTTTTCAGGATGCCAGCGGGACACTGAACCCCATGCGCTCTGTCCGCAGTAATGTGGAGGAGGCGATGGTCAACCTTACCTCCCTCTCAAAGCGGCAGCGCCGCGAGCGCGTTGGCGAACTCATGGAACTGACCCATATGGAAGAACGGCTATTGGAGATCCCCGCCCGGCAGCTATCTGGCGGAGAGCAACGGAGGCTTTCCCTGGTGCGGGCCATGTCGATCCGGCCCAAGTACCTCATTCTGGATGAGGTGCTCAGCGGTCTGGATCTGATCTCCGCCGATGCTGTCATGCGTGTCCTGGAACAATATCATCGGGAATTTGACTGCGCTTTTCTGCTTATCACCCATGATATGGACAGCGCCTACCGCCTGTCCGACACCATTCTCACGATGCAAGCCGGGCAAATCGTCCGTGTTGGCATAAAACAGTAACGAAAGGAAGTAAACCATGAAAAAGAGACTGCTTTCTCTTGCCCTCTGCGGCGCTCTGCTCTGCGGCGCGCTGGCAGGCTGCGGTGGAAATGAAACACCTTCCACTTCGCAGGAACCGTCCTCTGGCCAGGCGGAGGACGAACCCAAGATCCTGACCACGGCGGTCAGTGCGGAGCTGAACACCCTTTATCCCCTCAACATGGATGTGCAGAACAATATCGGCACAAAGCTCTGTTATGAGGGCCTTGTCAACTATGAAAACGGGGAGGTCGTCCCCTGCCTGGCGGAGAGCTGGGAGTTTTCCGATGACGGAACTGCTCTGACCTTCCATCTGAAAGAGGGCGTCACGTTCCACGATGGGACGCCGTTCAATGCAGAGGCAGTCAAGACAGATTTTGAGTTTGCACACCCCAATCCCAATTTCAGCAACATCTCCGCCGTGGCCAAGGTGGAGAGCATTGAGGTCGTGGATGAGTACACAGTGACATTCCATTATCCCAATGCCTATTTCGCCTATCTAATGGACTTCTGCTATCCAGAAACCATGGTCCTGGTATCTCCCGCCGTATTGGAGGAGGGAAACTACCAGTCCATGAACGGCGTGGTGGGCACCGGCCCCTATGTGTATGAGGAGATTGTGGACGGCGATTATGTCCGCTTTGTCCGCAACGAGAACTACTGGGGAGAGCAGCCCTATTATGATGAAGTCATTGTCAAGTACATCCCCGACGCCTCTGCTCGGCTCCAGGCGCTCCAGAGCGGCGAGATCGACCTGATCTACGGCAGCGCGCTTCTGACCTGGGACGACTATCAGCAGGCCCTCTCTCTTCCCAATATTGCCGGCGCGGTGGCGGAGAGCGATTCCAAGACCCGAAACCTGGTGCTCAACGCCTCCGGCGTTTTGTCTGATTTGAAAGTGCGCGAGGCCGTGGCCTACGCTATCGACAAGGAGACTCTCTCCGAAGGGCTGACCTACGGCGAGGAGACTCCCGCCGACCACCTGTTCCCTGATGGCATCCCCTATACGGATGTGGAACTGAATGTCGTCCGTACCTACGACCCCGAAAAAGCCAACGCGCTACTGGATGAAGCCGGATGGGTGCTGAATGAGTCCACCGGCATCCGGGAGAAGGACGGACAGGCGCTGTCCCTGAAATACACCTACGATTCCGGAGATGCACTGAACAAGTCGCTGGCCACAGCGGTCAAGAGCCAACTGGCGGCGGTGGGTATCGATGTGGAGACGGAAGGCCAGGAGATGATGACCTGGTGGCAGGAAGGCGTTGCTGGTAACTACGACCTCATCATGTGGAACACGGAGCAGCCCTATACCAGCCCCCACAATTACTTCATCCCCATGCTGTCTCGCTCTCCCCATGTGCCCAGCCTCACCGCTGTGGAGGGCAGCGACAAGTTCCTGGCTCTGATTGAGGAGTTTCAGACCACTGATGATCCTACCAGAGTTCAGGAAATCTTTGATCAGCTGCTGAACTTTGATAACGACAATGTGCTGGATCTGCCCCTGCTGTTCGTCAAGGATATGATTGTCTACAACACGGACAAGGTTGCGGGCTACGACTTTTCCAGCACGCCCATGTTCTTTGATGTGCGGTTGATCCAGCCGGCAGAGTAATGAAGCACTGCATTTGCATTCGGCTTTTGAACAATTGAACCCGTGACAAGGAACCGACCTTAGTAGGCCGGCTCCTTGTTACAGGAAACACTTCCAAAGGGAAGGGGGCAAAATGATTTGGCGCTACACCAGTCTGGCGAGGACTACTTGGAGGCTATTTTGGTCCTACAAAAGCAGAGAGGTATGGTACGCTCCGTGGATGTGGCCCGGTACCTGGATGTGTCCAAGCCCAGCGTGTGCCATGCTGTGGCGACCCTGCGGGATGGGGGCTTCCTAACGATGGACAGCGACTATTTCCTGCATCTGACTGATGTGGGCCGGGAAGTGGCGGAACAGATCTACGAAAAGCACCGTTTTTTTACCGACCGGCTGATCGCTGCCGGCGTAGACCCGGAAACGGCGGAAAGGGACGCCTGCCGCATTGAGCACGTCATCAGCGAGGAGAGTTTCCGACGACTCAAGGCAGCTATGGAACCAGAGCCATAAGTACAGCAAGAGGAGGGGGCCGTGCGGACGGCCCTCTCTTTCTGCAGTCGGGAGGTAGTATAGTGGACGAAATCATTGTCATCCGGGCCGCAGACCCGGACGGCAGTTTATTTCAGGCAATCGTGGATGCGCTGAAGGACGAGCGGTCGGAGATAATTCATGTCAATCCCCTGGTTTCCTCCGTGCTGCGCATCGGAGAACTGGAGATCTATCACGAGTACCGCCGGGTACTGATGGCTGGCAGGGAAGTGCGGCTCAACCACGGGGAATACGTCATGCTCTATTGCATGGCCAGTGCCCCCGGGCAGGTATTCTCCAAGGCGCAGCTCTATGCAGCGGCTTGGGGAGAGGAGTATCTGCATGGGGAGACCTCCGTGGAGAATATCATCTGGCGGTTGAGGCAGAAACTGGAGCAGGATCCCAAGCACCCGTTTTATATCAAAACGGTTGCTAGGAGTGGATATAAAATAGATGGATCGACAAAGTGATATAGAGCGATACAGGATTTTAACCTGTATCGCTCTATTCACTATGAAAGCCATTTTCAAACGGAGCAGTTTCTTGCTGGGTATATGCGGAAGATGAACACCCCAATATGTTGATTCGTCAATTATAGATGCCAGCCAGTTGCCCTTGTGCGTAGAGATAAAAATTTTCGATATACCCCATCCTTTTGTAGTAAATCAGTATGTTTTCCTTGCTGGACGATCCGCCCCTGGTCTATTACGACGATTTGATCTGCATTTCGGACGGTGCTCAGGCGGTGGGCAATCGAGATCAGCGTCTTATCCTTTGTTAGCTCCTGGATGGCAGATAAAAGTGCCTGCTCATTCTCCGGGTCCACGCTGGAAGTCGCTTCGTCCAAGATGATGATGGGAGCATCTTTCAAAATGGCCCTGGCGATGGAAATACGCTGCTTTTCTCCACCGGAGAGAGTTGAGCCACCCTCCCCGATGATCGTGTCGTACCCATCCGGGAGGGACAAAATGAAGTCGTGACAGCAGGCCCGTTTTGCAGCCTCCACCACCTGCTCATGGGTGGCTTCCGGCCGACCAAACCGGATGTTGTTTTCCACAGAGTCGTGAAAGAGGTACACATTCTGAAAGACCATGCTGATGTATTCCAGCACGCTGTCCGCAGTATAATCCCGCACATCTTTTCCGCCGATCCGAACTGTCCCTTCCTGCACATCCCAAAAGCGGGCAATCAGATTGCAGAGTGTAGTCTTGCCGCTGCCGGAGGGCCCTACAATCGCGCAGGTGGTATGCTCCGGGATTTCCATCGAAATATCATAGATTACCCGTCGATTCCCATAGCCAAATGAGATATGTTCCAGAGAAATACCATAGTGGGACACAATCAGTTTCTCCGTGCTGGTATCCATCTTTGGAATATCGGTGACTTCCTCCAGCCGGTCCAGTTCTGTATTGATCTTTTTGCTCAGAAAGGCGCTGTTTCCCATTGTCTCCAAATCGGAATAAACCGTAAACGCACAGAACAGGAAAGTCAGGCAATAAGGCAGGCTGATCTGCCCCGCCAGATACAGCAGAGCTGCCGCCGCAATCAGCACACAACTCATGAGCTTAAAGGTCAGCCCATAGAAACGGAGGACACCAGCCGTAGCCTTTTCCTGGCCGTAGTCCGCATCCCATTTTTTCTGGAACGCAACGCGGACTTCCCGCTGTCCTTCGTCACATTTAGAGAAAGAACGCAACACCGAAATACCCCGTATGTATTCCATCACCTTGCCGACCAGGTGCTCCTGGGCCTCCTGGTAAATGGGGGCATATTGAGCAGCACGAAACCTCACCCAGCGCAGGACCAGCATCCCAAGCGCCAGCCCCACAAGGCTCAATCCCGCAATCACCGGGCTGAAAAAGAACATCATCACGGACATCAGTACAGCCATAGCCACACCACTGGTCATCTGCTCAATCGCCAGCATGGAGTACCCCTCCAGGTCGGCAATCGTGGTGGTGAGCATGGCCTGGATGGTGCCCAGGTTTTGTTCTGAGAAATATCCCATGGGCGCCTGTTTCAATCGTTCCCCAATCTCCAGACGGTAATCCCGAAAAATGTCATAGCCAGTCCCGCTCATGGTGCGGTCATACATCCACTGGAAAAAGAAATGGCCCAGTACGCTGCCCAGAATTACGCCAAAAGCCTGCCCGATGATGCCCGGCGAGAGTTTATCCAGATGGACCAGAATCCAGAATACACCGAACATCATAAACCCGTTGAAGAATGATTTCAGAATGTTGTAGACGATTCCTGCAACGATTTTTCCACGGCTGTTTCCCGCAATCTTAAAGACGCGACGAATCATTTCAAACATCTTCTGCGCCTCCTTCCATAGAGCCGGCGTAGTCCTGCCACATCTTTCGATAAAGGGGGCAGCTTTGCAGAAGCTCCTCTTGGATGCCTTGGCCCACAATCTCACCGTTAGAAACAACCAATATTTGGTCGGCATTGCGGATCGTATTCAGCCGGTGAGCTACGACAATCAGAGATTTTCCCGCCACCAGCTTGCTGATGGCCTGCTGGATCAGTGCCTCGTTCTCAGGGTCAGCATAGGCGGTTGCCTCGTCCAAAATGATGACGGATGCCTTTTTGAGCATGGCCCGCGCAATGGTGATGCGCTGCCGCTCTCCACCGGAAAGCCGGTCCCCGGCATCACCGGCCATGGTATCATAGCCCTGTTCTAACTGCATGATAAAGTCATGGCAGTTGGCGGCTTTGGCGGCAGCCTCTACTTCCTCGTTGCTGGCATCAGGGTTTCCCATGCGGATGTTTTCCCGAATAGATTTGTCAAAGAGAAAATTGTCCTGGGCCACATAGCTGATCTCACTCATAAGCTGTCCGAACGGAATGCTGCGAATATCCTGCCCGCCAAAACGGACCGTACCAGAGGTCGCATCCCAAAAGCCGGCCATCAGTTTGGCAATCGTGGACTTCCCAGAGCCGGATGGACCGACAATGGCTGTCATGGTACCGGGTTGTGTCTGGAATGAGATACCGTGGAGGACTTCGGCTTCGTTGTAAGCAAAACGAACATCCTCAAATTGGAAGCCCTTCGATCCAAGTTCTGCGGACTTCGTGGGGCGAACAAGTTCCGGCGTCTTCAAAAAGGCAGTGACCTGTTCCAGATTACCCTTGATCATGCTGACCTGCTCCATGGCCTCGGAGACCTTCATCAGCGGCGCAATAAAACCCAGAGGCACCACCAGAGCTACCAGAAAGACAGGGAGAGAAAGACCTCCCTCCATATAGAGCCACGCTCCCACTGGAAGGGTCCCTAAAAGCGTAGAGGGTAGAACAGCCCGGGCTGCTGCGTTCCAAAGCCAGCATTGGCCCCACCATGCCATGGTGGAGTCGTGGAAGTAACAGACCGAATCAGCATATTTTCCATAGGAAGCTGCGGATCGGTTGAACGCCTTGATGACCTGAATGCCGTTGA
>ERZ779843.1291-NODE-1291-length-30498-cov-5.952206_pt1 | contig 30498 bp, 32 predicted proteins | sample MGYA00511560_ERZ779843 | MGnify/ENA primary metagenome ERZ779843 (study PRJEB29588, sample SAMEA2158062) | human gut metagenome | biome: human gut; feature: human-associated habitat; material: faeces | place: Denmark | collected 2008/2010 ... | reverse complement strand
CAGGCGGTTCGGCAGGTTTTCCCCGCGCGCGCGGCGGAGGTGACAGTCAGCATCCCCGGCGGCGAGGAACTGGCGAAAAGGACGTTCAACCCCCGGCTGGGCGTGGTCGGAGGGCTGTCCGTGCTGGGGACGACGGGCGTTGTGCGCCCGATGAGCGAGGAAGCACTGAAGGAGACGATCCGGCTGGAATTATCCGTCCGCAAAAGTCAGGGCGCGGAAGAAATCGGGCTGGTTTTCGGCAGTCAGGGCGAGCGCGCGGCCAACGCGCTCTTTCCCTGCATGCAGGCGGTGCAGATGAGCAACTTTGTCGGCTTTGCGCTGGATTGCGCGGCGGAATTGGGCTTTGCGCGCGCCACGCTGCTGGGGCAGCCGGGGAAGCTGGTCAAGGTTTCCGGCGGCAGCATGCAGACGCACAGCCAATACGGCGACGGACGGCGCGAAACGCTGATCGCGCATCTGGCGCTGATGGGCGCGCCGGTTGAGCTGCTGGAATTCGTGCGTCAGAGTGTGACGCTCGACGGATGCATCTCCCCGATTTACGACGCGGGGTTTGACGCGGTTTGGACGCATCTGGCCGACGCGGCGGCGGCCTATGCGGCAGCGCGCATTCACGGGGAAATGCGCGTGGACGCGGTGATGCTGGATGCGAAGGGGCAGATTTTGGGAAGGAGTACAAGCCTATGAAACCAATGGAGATCGAGCAGGCGAGCATGGCGATCATCGAGCGCGAGTTGCAGGTGGCGCTTGCCCCGGAGATCAAGCCCATTGTCAAGCGTGTGATTCACGCGACGGCGGATTTTTCCTTTGCGGAATCGATGGTCTTCACGCCGGGGGTTGTCCCCTATGCGCGGGAACTGCTGGCGCGCGGCGCAATGATCGTCACCGACACGCAGATGGCGCTTTCCGGCATCAGCAAACCGGCGCTCAAGAAGCTGGGCTGTCAGGCGGTCTGCTTCATGGCGGATGAAGATATCGCGCGGGAGGCGAAGGCGCGGGAGACGACGCGGGCGCGCGTTTCGATGGAGCGCGCGCTGGCCATTCCCGGCTCGAAGCTGCTGGTCTGCGGCAATGCGCCGACGTTTTTGGAGCCGCTGGAAAACCACGCGGATTTGAAGAATACGGTCGTCATCGGCGTGCCGGTCGGCTTTGTGCATGTGGTGGAGGCGAAGGAGATGCTGCTTAAAACTGGCCTGCCTTGCATTGTGGCGCGCGGGCGGCGCGGCGGCAGCAACGTGGCGGCGGCAATCGTCAACGCGCTGCTCTACGGCATGGAGGGCGTTCGGGCATGAGAATCCTGTTGGCGGGCACGAGCAGCGGCTGCGGCAAGACGACGGCGAGCCTTTTGCTGATGGCGGCACTCAGGGAGCGCAGGCTGGACGTCGCGCCCTGCAAGGTCGGGCCGGATTACATCGACACGGGCTTTCACGAGCTGGTCTGCGGCAGGCCGAGCCACAACCTCGACAGCTTTTTGATCGAGCCGAGGGATCTGCCGACACTGCTCAGCCGCCCGGCGGATATCACGGTCATCGAGGGCGTGATGGGCTATTACGACGGCATGGATGCGACGAGCTGCCGCCAATCCACATGGGAGATGGCGCGGCTGACGCGGACGCCCGTGCTGCTGGTGGTGGACGCTTCCGGTTCGGCGGCAAGCGCGGCGGCGACGGTCAAGGGCTTTATGACGCTCCGGGAAGACAGCGGCATCGCGGGCGTGCTGGTCAACCGGGTTTCCGGCGCGCATCACTACGAATTGGTGCGCGACGCGGTGGCGCATTACACCGGCCTGCCGTGCGTGGGCTACATCGAAAAGCATGTGAATCTGGCGCTCAAGAGCCGCCATCTGGGGCTTGTGCCCGCCGAGGAGGTCGAGGACGCGCTGCCCCGGATTCAGGAGGCGGCGCGGCAGGTCGCGGACACGCTTGATCTGCCGATGATTCTGGAATTGGCAAGGCGCGCGCCGGTTCTGCCCGTCGCGCCGAGGAAATATCCCCGGATGGACGGCTTTCGCATGGGGCTTGCGCGGGATAAGGCGTTCAGCTTTTACTACCGCGCCAATCTCGATGCGCTGGAAGGGGCGGGCGTGGAGCTTGTGCCGTTTTCCCCGCTTGAGGACGGCGAACTGCCGAAGGGGCTGGACGGGCTGTATCTGGGCGGCGGATTTCCGGAGGTATTCAAGGTGCGGCTGTCGGCCAATATGTCCATGCGCCAAAGCATCCGCACGGCACTGGAAAGCGGCCTGCCCTGCTATGCGGAGTGCGGCGGCATGATGTATTTATCCGAAAGCATCGACAGCGCGGAGATGGTCGGCTTTCTGCCGCAGGTTTGCCGCATGACGGATAGATTGCAGCGCTTCGGCTATGTGCTCGTCGCGGATTTGAAGACGGGAAGGACGTATCCCGCCCATGAGTTTCACCATGCGGCGACGGAAGCGGCAGGCGAAGCGGCGTATGATTTTGAAATCCGCAAGGCGAGCCGACCGGAATTGTGCTGGCCGGGCGGGATGCACAAGGGGAACACGACGGCAGGTTTTGCGCATCTGCATTTTCTGTCGCACCCCGAATGGATGGAGAGGCTGTGGCGATGAAAACGATCATCTTCGGCGGCACGACCGAAGGCCGCGAGCAGGCCGCGCTGGCACTTGCGCGCGGGGAAAGCGTACTGGTCAGCGTGACGAGCGAATACGCGCGGCAGTTTCTGCCGGAAGGCGCAGCTTGTCACATCGGCGCGCTGGATGAAGCGGCCATGAAGGCGTGGATCGCGGCGGAAAGGCCGGAGCGCGTTATCGACGCGACGCATCCCTTCGCCGTCCGTGCGACACAGACCATCCGCGCCTGCGCCGACGCGCTGCATATCCCCTACGTGCGCATCGAGCGCGCGGCGGACAGGCGCGAGGATTGGCGCGACGCGGTGACGTGGGCAGGCAATTCTGAGGAGGCGGCGGCGCTGGCCGCGCTCTGCGCGGGAAACATCCTGCTGACGACGGGAAGCCACACCCTGAGCGTCTATGCCAAGGTCATTGAGCCGGAAAGGCTGTTCGTCCGCGTCCTGCCGACGCATCAGGCACTCGATCTCTGCGCGGCGGCGGGCATGGTGCAGAGCCACGTCATCGCGATGCAGGGGCCGTTTTCGCGGGATTTCAACGCGGCGCTCTACGATCAGCTCCGCATCCGCACGATGGTGTCAAAGGATTCCGGGCAGCCGGGGGGCGTGGCGGATAAGGTTCTGCCCGCGCTGGAACGCGGGATCGACGTGGTGATGATTGAACGACCGAAGGAGGATAAACGATGAAAAAAGCGTTGGTCATTGTGAGTTTTGGCACGACGTATGAAAGGGCACGGCGGAGCATCGACGCGGTGGAGCGCGCACTGGCGCAGGCTGCGGAGGGCTATGACGTTTTCCGCGCGTATACGAGCAGCATCGTCCGCAAGGTGTTGAAATCGCGCGGCGAAATTGTGCCGTCGCTTGAGGAAGCATTGGAAAAACTGGCGAACGAAAGCTATGACACGGTGTTTGTTCAGCCGACGCACCTGCTCTGCGGCAACGAATACGACGAAAAAATCCGCGCATCGTATATGCGCTATGCGGGGCGATTTCTGCGTGGCGGCATCGGTAAACCGCTGATTGCGAATAACGATGACCTGCTTAAGCTGGCTGAGATTTTGGCGGCTCTCAAGCCTGAGGATGCGGACGCGCTTCTGCTCATGGGGCACGGCACGACGCATTTCGCAAACATGGTCTATCCCGCGATGCAGACGGCACTTCGGCTGCAAGGCCATCCCAATGTCGTCGTCGGAACGGTCGAGGGCTGGCCGACGCTGGAAAACGCCATCGACGAGCTGCGTGCGCTGGGCGCAAAGCACATCGAGCTGCGCCCGATGATGCTTGTCGCGGGCGACCACGCACAAAACGATATGGCGGGCGATGATGCGGATAGCTGGAAAAGCCATCTGACCGCCGCCGGATTCGACGTGCATTGCACGGTGGAAGGGCTGGGCGAGCTGGAAGATGTGCAGAGGCTGTATGTGGAGCATTTGAAGGCGGAACTGAAATAAAACAATAAGAAAAACCACGCACTTCCTGCATGATGAACGGGGAATGCGTGGTGAACTCCTTCCGTCACGACTTCGTCGTGCCACCTCCCTCGATGAGGGAGATTTTATTTATATATGGCGTTATTTCGGCGTAAAAGGCTCCCTCTAAGAGGAAGCTGCAGCTTGTTGACATAAGCAAACTTGGCTTGGATAGCAAAATCAAGAAATTCAGCTATTCTTTCATTTGCGGAAAGGGCTATTCTCCCCCTTCGGGGGGAGAACAGCTTTTTGTCTACAGTCTGAGGCTCCCTCTAAGAGGGAGCTGGCGCGCGTTAGCGCGACTGAAGGAGTTAGTGCGTCCCCCAAACGACGGTCAAACCCTTTTCACGGAAGGCTGCCGCCATTTTCGCCATGCCGGGGCATGCGGTTTCCTCCGTGCGTCCGCCGCACAGACCGATATGGACGATCTCCACGCTCTCGCTGACAAAGCGCTCCAGCTTCTCCACGAAGCCCGCATCCTGCATCGGGTCGCCGTCCTTGACGCAGTGGGAACAGCGCATGAACGCCATCAGCCGAAGCTCCTCGCCTGCGTAACGCTCAAAGGACTTGCGGCGGTCGTAAAAGGCGTTCAAACAGGCACAGCCCGCGCAGACCGTGTTGGAATTTTCGCAGGCGACGATTGCGATTCGTTTCATTTCGTATTCCTTTCTTTGAGCAGATGCCCGTCTTCCATCTTCACAATCTCGTCACAGAATTGCTCGGCAAGCGCCGTGCTGTGCGTGATGAACAGATAGGCGGTCTGATGCTGCTGCTGATAGCGGCGCAGGAAGTCGATCATCTGCGCCTGCGTAATCACGTCCAGCATGCTGGTCGGCTCGTCGAGCAGGATCATCTCCGGCTCAAGCACGGTGACACGTGCCAGCGCAGCACGCTGCAATTCGCCGCCGGAAAGTTCGCCGGGATAGCGGGCAAGATGCTCGGCGTGTAGGCCGAACGGCTCGATAACGGAGAGAATCGCCCCGTCGTCAAACGGTTTGCCCATCAACTTGAATGGTTCAACCAGGCTCTGTCGAAGCGTGAGCTGGGGATTGAACGAAACCTCCGGGTGCTGAAAGAGAATCTGAATCCTGCGGCGTGCCTGCCCTCGAATGGGATAGCTAAGCAGCTTGCTATGGAAAAACAGCTCGCCGGAATCGGGCCTCAGCAAGCCGACCATCATTTGTCCCAGCGTGGATTTGCCGCTGCCGCTCTGCCCAAGCAGACCGAGCGTTTTGCCCTTTTGCAGGGAAATCGACGCGCCGTCCACCGCGGTGAACCACGTCTTATCCGCGCTGCGGAAGTGCTTGGTCAGCGAAACAGCCTCCATGATGGTTTCACACATACTGCCAACACCTCACTTTGTGGCCGTCCACGTCCGCCATCGGCGGCATTTCGGCACATTTTTCGCTGCAATTCGGGCAGCGCATTCGATATTTGCAGCCGGTCACGCGCGTATCGTCGTGCGCGGGGGCATAGCCGGGGCGGAAATGCAGCCCGTTTTCCGGCATGGCGGCGAGCATATCGCGCGTATAGGGATGCAGCGGATGGGCGTACAGCTCGTCCGCGTCGGCGACCTCGATGAGATTCGCCGCATACATCACACCGATGCGATTGGCGACGTCACGCGCAAAGCTCAGGTCGTGCGTGACGCAGACCATCGTCTGCCCGTCCAGCTCGTTCAGCGTGTCAGCGACCAGACGGATGCGTGCTTCGTCGAGCCCTTTGGTCGGCTCGTCAAAGAGCAGAAGCTCCGCGTCGGCACTGATGCCCATCGCAATTAGCGCACGCTGGCGCATGCCGCCGCTCAGGGTGTAGGGGTACTGCCGCGCCAGTTCTTCTTCACGCCCCAGATGAAAGCGGCGCATCAGCTCCACCGCACGGGCAATCGCCCGTTTTTTATTCATGCCGCGATGCGCTATCAGCGGTTCGCCAACCTGAAATCCAACGGAAAGCAGCGGGTTCATGCCGTTGCCGCTTCCCTGCGGCACATAGGAGATTTGACCGCCGCGAACGCCATCCATCTGCTTGGGCGAAAGGGCGAACAGGCTTTGCCCGTGAAAGCACACGTCGCCGCTGACGACAGCACTTGCCGGAAGCAGGCGCAGCATGGAGAGCAAAAGGATGCTCTTGCCGCTTCCCGTTTCGCCGATGATGCAGAGTTTATCGCTGGGAAAGACAGAGAGGGAGACCTGTTCAACCGCCTGTACGGCACTGCCGTTGGCAAAGCGGACGGAAACGTTTTGAATATCCAAAATCGCATTTTCCACAGTAATCACTCCCTTCTCTGCCGGCCATAGTAGCCCACGAGCATGAAGCCCATCACCGCGACGCTGATGCAGATGATCGGCGGCAGATACCACCAGATCTGTTTGCGCAGAATGCTGTTGCGGAAGAAGGCAAAATGCAGGATGTTGCCCCAGCTCTTTTGACCGTATGTTCCCAGACCGAGAAAGCTCAATCCGGATTCCGTCGTCATCGCGCCGGAGACGGAAAGCGCCATGCGCGTGAGCAGGATATCCTTGAGGTTGGGCAAAATGTGGCGCACCATGATGACCGGCGCGGAAACGCCCATCGCCTTTTCAATCTTGATATAGGGCAGTTCGCAGATCTGCTTGACGCGCGTGCGCAGGATGCGTGCCGTGCCCGTCCATGCGGTGATGCTGATCGCCAGAATCAGGCTGAACATGCCGCTCTTGAGGTAGGCAATCAGCAGCATCGTCAGCGGCAGGGACGGAACTGCCATCGCAACGTCGATCACAGCGCAGATGGTTTTATCCGCCGTACCGCCGAAGTATCCGGCGATAAGTGCCAAAGCTGTGCCGATCAGCGAAACCAGCAGTGCGGAAAACACGCCGAGCAGCAGCGACACGCGTGTGCCGTAAACCATCTCGCTGAAAATATCCTGCCCCAAATCGTTCGTCCCCAGCAGATGCTCCGCGCTGGGCTTGAGATACGCCGTGCCCAGTTCAGAGGGGTCATACGGCGCGATGAAATCCGCGAAAATCGCAATCAGGCAGAACGCCAAAATGATGCACCAGCCTGCGATAGCGGCGGGGTTATGCTTTTTACGCACGCTCTGCCGCCTCCTCCCGAATGCGCGGGTCGATCGCCGCGGCGACGATATCGCCCAGCAGGTTGCTGAGCACGACGCAGAGCGCCGAAAGCAGGAAGCAGAACTGCGCGGTCGCAAAGTCGCGGCAGGATACGGCGTTGTACATCATCTGTCCCATGCCCTTCCAGCCGAAGACGACCTCGACCACCATCGCGCCGGAGAGCAGCCCGCCCAGCTGCATGCACAGCGATGTGGAATACGGCACGAGCGCGTTTTTAAGCACATGGCGAAAGAGCACCTTGTTTTGACCGATGCCCTTGGCGCGTGCGGTGAGGATGTATTCCTCCTGCCGAATCTGGGAGACGGTGCTTTTCATCAGCATGAAATCACCCGACGTGCGGAACAGAATCAAAATGCACAGCGGCAGAATCATGTGCTGGACGATGCTCGCCGTCCGCGCCGCGCCGGAAAGACCGGGCGAAACCATGCCGTTGATCGGCACCCACTTGAGCTTGTAGGCGAACGCGATGAGCAGCAGCAGACTCAGGCAGTTTGAAGGAATGGTATTCAGAAACAGGAAAAACGGTGTGGCGATGCGGTCAAACAGACCGCCGGGGCGGATGCCCGCGTGAATGCCGAGCACCGCGCCGAGAATGCAGGAGATGATGAGCGTCGGAACGGAGAGCAGCAGCGTCCAATACGCGGCGGAACGGAAATTTTCGATGACGGGCTTCTGGTTGGTATAGGAAAGACCGAAATCCAGCGTCAGCACGCTTTTCATGTAGCGCGCGTACTGCGTCGGCAGATCGTCGTTCAGACCGAATTTCTCCGTGACCTGTTCCAGATAGGCAGGGTTGTTATCCAGCAGGTAATAGTATTCCTCTTCGCCAATCAGAAAGATGATCGGGTCGCCCGGCATGGTATGCACCAGCGTGAAGCTGATGGTGATAATCAGCCAGATCGTCGCAATGGCGATGAGGGTTTTCTTGAGGATGTGTTTGAACAAAAGGAAATCACTCCCGTTATAGCAGAAAAGGGCTGACAAGCCCCAAGATCAAGGATTTGTCAGTCCCCAAATTCAGATATGCTTACTTCGCCGTCAGGTCAAACCAGGTTCTGGCATTGATGACGCCCCAGCTCTGCCAGTTATCCCAGCCTTCAATCTTGTCGGTGCGATACGGGAAGAAGCCCGTCTGCCACGCGAAGGTCAGACCGAACATCTCCTCGTCGGCGAGGTGCTGGAGGTTGCGGCTGTTTTCGATATACTGCTCGTCGTTGATGGCCTCGGTCATCGCGTAGTAGTATTCCTTCAGACGCGGATCATGGCAGCTGCCCCAGCGCCAGCCGGAATCGCCGTCGCGCAGCTCGGCGAGCATGTAGCGGAACGGCGTGGAATAGAGCATGCCAGAGGTGGTAAAGGTGATGGAGATGTCGTATTCCTCCTTGGTCACCTTATCTTCCCAAATCTCGCTGTTAGCGATGGCTTCCTCGTCGATGTGGCAGTTCACGCCGACATTCTGGAGGGACTTGCAGACGATTTCGCCCAGACGGGAGCGGACTTCCATGCTGCGGGAATACTGCGGAATGACGGCCAGATCCATCTTGCCGCCGTCCGGCAGTTCGCGCCAGCCGTCGCCGTCCGCATCGACATAGCCCGCCGCATCCAGCATGGATTTCGCGGTCTCCGCGTTGTACTCCAGCATCGCGATGGAATCGTCAAAGCCCTTGAAGGACGGACCAAGCACGCCGCGGTTGGCAGGCTTGCCGTATTCGCCGTTGATGGCGGTCGCCGCGGTCGGGTAGTCGATGGCGTAGGCAATCGCCTGACGGAAATTCACGTCGTCGCCCGGTGTGCGGCTGCATCCGAACAGCATCTGATAGCTGCCAGCGAACGGGCTTTCGCCCATGTCGAGTCCGTCCATACCGGTGAAGCTGTCGATCAGTGTCGCTTCAATCGGGTTGGCGTAGTTGTAATACGCGTCACACTCGCCGCTTGCCAGCGCCATCATCAGGCTCGCCTGGTCCGCGTAGGTCTGCACGGTCACCTTGTCCACGGTGATTTCGCCGAGGAACGCATTCTCCGGCACGGCCTCATAGTAAGAGGTTTGGGAATCCACATCGTAGCCCACCAGCTTGTACGGGCCGCAGCCAATGGCAGCGTCCTCGCCGGTGTAGTGGGAATAATCCTCGATGCCTTCCCAGATGTGCTTGGCATAGATGCATGCCGTGTTCATGCAGGAGGTGTTGAGGTAATAATACACGTCCGGCTGGGAGAAGGTCAGGCGCGCCGCGTTTTCGCCGGTGATCTCCACGCTGACCAGATTGGACAGACCGCCGACCTTCTTCACGTCGCGCTGGAACTCGAAGGTGAAGATGATATCCTCGTCGGTCACGGGCTGACCATCATGCCAGATCGCGCCCTTATGCCAGGTGAAATCCAGCACCTTACCGTCTTCCGAAATCTCGTAGCTGGTGAAAAAATAGGGCTGCAAATCGCCGTTCGCGTCGCGATAGACGTAGTTGCCCTGCGTCAGACCGTTGTAATTCATGCGACCGAATGCGTCGCTTTGGGTGGTCATGTTGAAGGTGTTGTTGGCTGCCGTCGTGCCGACGATGAGGTTTTCGACGTGCTTTTTGCCCTCGGCCATGGCGCAGGAGAGCGAGAACACAAACACCAGCATAAGCAGCAGGGAGACAAGTTTCTTCATTCGGATTATTCCTCCTTTTATTTGGTGCGCAAGACGACAAAAAGCACTGCATCGACAATCTTTTTCGGTCGGCACAGTGCTTTGAGCGCGCCAAACAAACCCGCCGCCGTCAGGAGAAACGGGATATTTGGGTACAGAAAAAACAGCTCTTCCGAGACCGGGAAGACCCTTGATTGTCGCAAAAAGTATGTATTCTGACTCAGGCTTCATAGCAGACGCTCTCGCCTTCCCAGAGCTTACACCCCAGTGACTGACCCAGAGGGTCGTGAGAGCCGCTCAGCCAATACAGCAGCGGTCCTGTGCGGGATTCTCACCCGGCTTCCCATGCGCAAAGGCATGATGCTTTTCGCTACGCTATGCAGTTTGAGGCTTACGCCATAAGGAATTATAGGGGGATTTGAGACGGTTGTCAAGGCGATATGCTCGACGAATATATACAAAAAATCTTTTGAACAGAAGGATGAGAATGCAAAACACTGAAAATATTCCTTGACAAAAACAGTTACTGTAGCAGGCGATGATATTGATCTTCGGCAAAACAAATTGAGATCTTTACACATAAGTAAAAGTACAAAATATAAATATAGGAGATCTGCGCTATACCTCAAACGAGTGAATAAGAAGTCTCGTATTAGGAACAGATACACAACTGTATATGAAGAAGGCCCTGGCGGTAAAGGTGATGGAGGAAATCCGCCAATTATTAGTACAGATATCAAGGAGTGAGTGAATGTCTTTGATTAAGGAAATTGTTAATAATCTTCCCTATCTCTTAATCTATTGTTTATGGACGAAATAACCAGACTTATATGAAATTGAGATAATGGTAAAATAATCCTTGACAAAATTCTTTCCATAATCATATTGTATTTTGCGCCACTACACTGGATTGCTCACGCAAATTCAGAGACATTCTACGTTCAGGCAAGACGCTGGCTGAGCTGAGCGATCAGATCTGCGAAGAACACAAGCTCTCCGTCATCCGGGAACCAGAATACCAAACGGTCACTTATGACAAGTGGCTCGGCGAGAACGCCAAAGCATCCCAGCGTGACATGCTGCGGATGATGATTGACGCTGCGCTTCGGATGTAGCCGGAGGGCTTCGATACGCTGATGCAGCTGCTGGAGGAAGCAGGCTGCAGGATTAAGCGCGGCGCGCAGATCAGCATCAAGCCGCCCAGCGCAAAGCGCTTTATCCGGCTGGATACGGTTGGCGCAGAGCACACGGAAGAAGCATTGCGCATGTTGCTTGCCGGAAAGCATGTGCATATCCCCAAACGCTCCAGAGGCCGGATGACGAAAAGCCAGGTCGAGCGCCTGATTGACATTGAAGTAAAGCTGCGATCCGGCAAGGGCAAAGGCTATGAACGCTGGGCGGAAAGACGCAACACCTGTGCGCTGGCAAGCTCGATGATCTACCTGAAAGAGAATCATGTTGGCTCCTATGCCGAGCTTGAGAGCAGAATTCAGGCTGCGCTCGGTGAGAGAGGCGTGCTGAAAAGCAGAATCCGGGCAGCACAAGCGCGGATGGAGGAGATCAGCGGGCAGAAGAAAGCCATTCTGGTTTACAGAAGAACGAAGGAGGTCTATGCGAAGTACCGTGAGTCGGGATGGTCGCCGACGTTCTATCGGGAGCATAAGGCGGACATTGAAGCCCACAAGGAAGCGCAGGCGGTGTACAGTGCTGCCGGTGGAAAGCTCCCTACGCTCGCTGAGCTGTCAGAGGAATACGATCTCCTGCTCAGCCAAAAGAGAGAAACTGGTGAAGAAATGTCTCGGCTGAACGAAGAACTGAAGAACCTCCGGCATATCAAGTCGAACATGGATACGCTCCTTGACGATGAGCGATATGAAACGAATCGGCACGACCATAATGAGCTCGATATACCTGAACGTGATCATCACGCTGACTCCAAAGACAGATAAACAATGCCCTATGCCTATCCATACTGAAGAAGCACGATAGGCATAGGGCGTCTTTTCATTTTTGGACGCAAGCCCAACCGAAGAATGGCGCAAACATTCTTCACAACCGCAGAGCTTGCTCTGCATTACAAGGGATTGGGGGCCGGGCCACCAACAAGCAGCGTGCAAAATGTAAAACATTTGCCCAGCTTGCCAGATTATCTCAACTTTGGCATCCTTGCATTTCTCGTGGGATTTGGTCACAATAGAAGCAGACAATTTGAGCAGGAGGAATTCTCATGACGATAGAAAAAGTGGTGAACGAATTCAGCGGATATTTGATGCAGGATACTGCCGTTGAGGTGGTGGAAACGACCAGAGGCCATGTTGTAATGATCTGGGACAGCCGGATGAAGGATTGGAGCGATGTCTATCATTGCCCTACCGCCGAAACGCTGATGAACGCGTTGCTCAACTGCAAGGAAATTTTCGACGAGGAATGCTTTACGCACGGCGGGCGCGATCTGACGGACGATGAACGGGTACAGGTTGCGCAAATGCGGCAGGAGATGCAGCGCCTATGCGAGAGAGATGATTGAACGAATCTAGCAATGCTTTCGGATGAATGCGTATGAACGATCCATCGGACGGCCTGATGACTTGATATGCGTAATCGGTGATGTTATCATAGAGACAGAGATGCTCAAATCGCATTTCTATATACAGTCTTTACAGAAAGGAATCGGATATGGACATTTCAAAAGCGGACTGGTCGCTATTCAAGGCCAAGATTCCTCAGTGGCAGGAAGCCTATATGAACAGGCTCAATCAGGAATACCTGGCCATACTATCCTCGGATAAATCCCCTTCTGATAAGTTTTGGGCGCTTGAGCAGCGCATCAGGCGGGACAAAAGAAGTCCCGGCGTACAGATTCAACTGCGCAGATCGGAGATGCACTGGAATTTGTTTGAGCTGATTCAGGACGGTGCGATAACCAGAGAGGATCTATGCGATTTCAGCAGGAAACTGCAGGATCAGATGGATTTTATTCTTTCAAAATGCCCGAAGATGCCTCGCGAAGAAGATGATGAGTAAACCCGTCCTTCTTCTTAATACCTGCGCCCACGCGCCAGAATCCAATCGTCAAAGTCAAGCCCCCATTTACCGAGATTCATTTGCATTTGTCCTCTCCATTCAGTCGAAAACTCTGACCCCGAATGCTGTCCGATGAAAGCACCATTGGGAATGCGGGAAAGAAAACCAATCATTGCTCTAAGGCTGTTTCTTCGCCCCATCTAAATACGGCACCACAACCTTCGCATGGAACACATCCCCTTCGACGCCGAACTCCACTCTCCCTTCTGCGCGCTGGGCGATGGTCTCGATGCTGTGCAGCCCGATGCCATGCAGTCCCGGCTCGTCCTTCTTCTTGGATGAGACAAAGCGGCCCTTGCTGGCGGTGATGGAGGCCGGATCGCAGGGATTCTCGCAGTAGATGTAAAACATGTTCCACGAGCGGGAGAAGGTCAGGTGGATGGTCGGAGTGCGCGGGCGGTCTGGCATGCGCTGAACGCCCGCGATGGCGTTGTCGAGCAGGTTGCCGACGATGGAACAGAAGTCGGCTGTCGGGAGGGGCAGCTCCGCCAGCGGATACGGGGAATACTGAAACGCGATCCCCTTCTCCCGCATGAGCCGGCGCTTGGCGGCCAGCAGCGCGTCCACGCCCGGATTGCCGGTGACGATCATATCCTCGGCGTCGGTATCCTTCAGCACCGTTTCCAGGTAGGCTTTGGCGGTGGATTCGCCGCTGCCAGTGACCAGCTCCTGCAGGGTTTGGAGGTGGTGCTTGTAATCGTGCTGGCGCTGCGTCAAATCCTCATACATCTGCGAAAGCTCCTGCTGATGCTGCCGGGTCAGGCTGAGCATGGCGATCTCGGTCTGATAGCGGTTCTTCCTGTCGGCATCCATGGAGACCATGCGGAACAGGAGGACGGTCATCATCGTAAAGACAATCAGGCCGATGTAGGCCCAGAAGAACGGGACGATGGTTTCGTCGCTTACGTTCAAAAAGAGAGAATACAGGGATTCTTCCACGAGGAAGGCCGCCGACAGGGTGATCATGAACGCCGCATAGGAGGATGTTCCGGGCACGGAGCATCCTTTTTTGATTTGGATCAGCAACTTCAGCACGGCAAACAGGGCAATATTGGTCACGATGATGCTGACAAACCGCTTTACTTGCACCGACGGAAACGGCATATGTGTGATCTGCGGCAGCAGCTCAAAGATGGGATAGGTCACCACCGAAATCATGTTGAAGAGCAGCGTCATGACGATCAGCCAGTATACAATGGATGTCTTGCGCTCGGAGGACAGCGTGAGCGCGTAGATGGCTGGGAAAACATAGAGGATCTGATCGACAAATAGCATGTGACGGGAAAGCAGGAAGGTGAGCAGACCCGCGCACGAGAGCACCAGCGCAGCGTCCGCGACGGGATGCTGCTTTTCATAGGCAAAGCATTGCTTCACAAACATGAGGATGAGCAGGCCCTGCACGCAGTTGATGGCAATTTCAAATGCTGTCCAGACCATTTTTCAGTCCCCCTCCCTGATGATAGCGGTCAAATGCCTGGTTGATGTCGCTGACATACGTTCTGGAAATCGGTACGGATTCACCGTTTGACAGCAGGCACTCCGTCCGCGTGAGCGTCCGCACATGGGCGATGTTCACGATGTAGCTGCGGTGGCAGAGAACGAACAGGCTCCTTGGCAGGCTGCTCTCGATATCCGCCAGCCTGGCATTGATGCGAATAGGCTCGTCGCTGAGCGTTGTATAGAAAAGCAGATTGCGCAGGCGCGCCTCAATGCAGCGGATTTCGATGTAGCGAAGCACATACCGCTTTCCGCCGGAAAAGAGGGTCAGCGCGTGATCGTTCCGAATGGCAAGCCGGTTATAGACATAGCTGCAGCAGTAATTGATATCCTCCTGCGAGACGGGCTTCTTGAGGTATCGGAGCGCATTGACGGTGTATCCCTCAAAGACATATTCGTTGTAGTTCGTGCAGAACACAATCGTCATGTCCAGGCAGGCTTCGCGGATTCTGCGCGCCAGGTCAATGCCGCTCATCTCACCGGGAATCTGAATATCGACAAAGAGCAGATCGATTTCCGCCTCGTGCTCGATGGCCTCCAATACGTCCTCGGAGGATGAAAAGACGGAGAGCTCGACATCCGTATGCCCGCTGGCGCTCTGCCAGCACTCAATCGCTTCCGCAATCGCCGTCTGATAGAACGGCTCATCCTCGCAAACCACGATTCGCAACGCGCTTCCCTCCTCTTCTGATTCTAGCTGACATGCTGCCGGCGGCATCAAAGGCCGCTGCTTTGCGGCAGAATGCATGCAACAACATACTATCAGGGGTCTATTCCCTTGTCAATGATGACGTTCAGAGGCTCTGCTTTTTTATCCCCTTTTTGATCGAAAATGTGCTGGAACGGGGAAAAAGTTGCATTTCATGACAAAAAAGTTGCGTCTCATGCTTTTAGCCGCTTTTGGGTGCTGATTGACGCTAGAATAGGGATACACAACCGTCAGGATTTCGGCTTATTTGAATATATGGAAAAGAGATCAAAGTTCTTTGAAAAAGTTTGCGTTTATTCGCAGGCTCGACGTCTAAATACATGAGGAGGTGAGAAGCAGATGAGTGTTGTCACGGGCCCGGACAACCAGCGCGAGGAAAAAATCAGTTCGCTTGTTCGCCTGTACGAGAAGGATCTGCTTCGGACGTGCTGCGTGTACCTGCGGGACAGGGACATGGCGCAGGACGCCGTTCAGGAGACGTTTTTGAAGGCATACAAGGCGCTTGATAGCTTCCGAAGCGAAAGCACGGAAAAGACCTGGCTGTACAGCATTGCGCTCAACGTCTGCCGCGACATGCGCCGCAGCGCATGGTTCCGCTATGTGGACAGGCGGGTGACGCTCGACCACCTGCCCGACCCGGTTGAGCCGGTGCCAGATGCGAGTATCGCGCTCATGCAGGAGATCATGCGGCTGCCGCGCAAGCTGATGGAAGCTGTCTGGCTGTACTACTATGAGGATATGAACATGAAGGATATTGGCGACATGCTGGGCGTGGCGGCGACGACGGTCGGCTACCGGCTTGACAAGGCCAGAACGCTGCTGCGCTGCAGACTGGGAGGAGGCCATCCAGATGAGAAATGACGAGGAGCTTCGCAGGCTTATTCATGAAGCAGCAGATGCGTGTCTGTCCGGCGCGGATGCGATGCCATCGCGCCACGACGCCATCATGCACTGCATCAAAAGAGAAAAAAAGGTTGAAAAAAAGAAGGTTTCATTTGCGCTGGTGTGCGCGATTGTGCTGACACTGGTGCTGGCAGGCGCAGCAGTGGCTGCTGGTCTGGTGCGCATGAGCCACTTCAGCGATGTGCTGAAAGAGGATCAGCCGTGGGATGCCGAGCGGCTGTCCCGCGTTGATCAACTGACGGTCGATCTTGGTCAGACCATCCATCTGACGACGCCCGAGGTCGAGAGCGATGACACCGTGCGCGGCCGGATGCTTGCCGCGATGGGCGGACGCACGTTCAAGCTGACGATCGACGAGGTGTACTGCAACGGCAACAAGCTCTACTACACCTATTCGTTCACCCACGACGACAACCTCGTCTTTACCGGCGAGGGCAAGCCCAGCGGGTTTGACGCATGGGACGTCGATTGGCCTGGAAAGAAGTGGGAAGACATCGCCTCTCTGGGCAACTATCAGTATTGGTCTGACGAGGATGCATGGTTTGCGGCACACCCGCAGGACAGCTGGTTTGGCTCGCTGACGGCGGGCGTCGGCGACGGCGCAGACCTTGCTGATGGTACGCGGCTGCGCATCTGGGACAGTTGGCTGGAGCGTGTTGACGCGCATACGGAGCGCGCATTCTATGAGGTCGAGCTGCCCGAGGGCTACGAGGCGGGCGAGAGCGTCGATATCGTGATGACGGTGATGTACGGCGGCGTGCTGAACTACGTGAACGCAGCTGGCGTGCATTGGGCGCACATGGTTCCGGCGGACAACCGCGGCATCCTCCGTGTGCCGGTGACGGTGCCCGTGACCGGCAGCGTGACGCAGCTGATGGGCGACATGGAGCCGAAGGAGTACGGCGCGCACGCGCGGCTGCTGGTTTCCGATTTCGACGTGACCGGCACGGTGACCGTCGAGGCCGCAGAGGGCTGGAACAGCGATCTGGACGAGGAAAGCGGCGACTACGTATGCAGCTACAAGCTCATCGCGGACGGCGAGGAAAAGGAGAACATCAACGGCAGCGTGAGCCCGATTGCTGAAAATGGCACCTATGAAATCGGGATGCGCTTCAACCTGCCCGCTTCGACGGAGCACATCACCCTGCGTCCGGTGCGCAGAATCAGCGGTGTGGTTGTGGACGGAAGCGAGGATATCGTGCTGAGATAAACCGACGGGCGGCGTGAGCCGGGCGGGGCGCGCCGCCCCATTTCAAAGGAGGAAACGACATGAAAAATTTGATTTGTATGGGCATCTGCCTGCTTGCGCTGCTGCTCGCACTTGTCTGCACCGCAGCATACGCGCAGGAATACTACACGCTGCCGGAGATTCGGGAGCAGGCGGCTGCTGGGTGGCATGAGACATATACCGATAAATATGGTCGGGAAACGACGGTCGATATTGATGTCGAAGTATTTGGAGAAGAAAGCGCACCAGTATTAGTGGTGGGCTGGCCAGATGATGGTCTACAGCTTTTCTATATTGGTGATACTTCACCAAGTGATGCGATCCTAGCAGCAGAAAAGGGAAACGGAGTAACGGTCTATCCTTTTGACTTTCCTACGGGGATGAAGATAGACCTCGATAAGCAATATCTTGAAGAATACGAAAATAATCTGACGCTTAGAGAGATGTATGATTTTGTTAAAGAACACTTACAAGCACAAGGTGTCGATCAGGAATATGTATGGGAGCAACCAAGAGTATTTAATATAGTGTATAGCCAAAATAAGAAAACCGAGAGCGTACTTGTTCCTGGATACTATTCTATGTGGTTTTGGCCCAAGTATTTTGATTTGCCTATTTTGTCGAATATAGCAAATTCTTTTGTGAGAGGCCTTGATGGCCCAGTCACGTCTGCAAAACTGTATTTTGATATGAGTAACTATACTGAGTATTATGGTGGCGGAACAAATTGGGATGTAAAAGAAGTGATAGCGGAAGATATTCCGCTATGTTCTGTAGATAAAGTAATAGAGGGCGCACGAGAAATGATTGAGGAGGGGTATATCCATCAGGTGATTTCGCTGCGGTTCGGATATGTTGTGTATAGTGATCCAAATGATGAGTGGGGTAAACAACGATCTTTATATGACATGGATACAATATGGTATCTGGTGCCTTCGTGGGTGATGGAGTGCTATATTTTGGAGAATCCGAAGGTGGATAAACTAGGAAAGCATCCTAATATTTGGGAGATGACGATTAATGCGCAAACAGGTGAAATGATAAATCACTTTGACAAGAGTCTATATGGCCGCGGCGATGGACGCTACAAGGGTTTCATCCCGTGGGATAAGGTGAAATAAGGAGGCACACGCATGAAAACGAAAATCACGATGCTGCTTGCGCTGCTGCTCGCACTTGTCTGCACCGCAGCATACGCGCAGGAATACTACACGCTGCCAGAGATCCGAGAGCAGGCGGAGCAGGGCTGGCATGAGACGTACACGGATAAGTATGGCCGGGTGCGGCAGGTGGATATCGACATCGAAGTGTTCGGCGAGGAGAAGGCGCCAGTCATCAAGGCCTGCTGGGATGATCCGTATGATCTCCTCTTTCAAGGCGAAAAGGATCCCTATGGTGAGATCACTGAGGAAGTAGATAAAGGAAGAGGCGAATATGTTTTCTTGTATAGCAGTGTAAGAGGGATGACGATTGACTTCGATCAAAAATATGGGGAGGCGTATGGAAACGATCTGACGCCACGAGAGGTTTACGCGTTTATTGAACAATGCTTGCAGGAGCGAGGTATCGATCAGGACTATATTTGGGAGCGACCATATACATTCAGTCTCGTGTACGGTCAACACAAAAAATCTGGAGAGGTACTTGTCCCGCCGGTTTACTATATATGGCTTTGGCCGCAGGAGCAGGGTTTGCCCATCATGGAACATGTGGGTTCTGCGTTTCAACGGAATATTGATGTGCCGTATACGGCTCCGTATCTCCAGATCTGGATGCGGGATCGGGAGAATTATAGCTGTGCTGTAATCGATTTCGACGTACAGGAGGTTCTCGCAGAGGATATTCCGCTGTGTGCCGTAGACAAGGTGATTGAAGGCGCACGGAAGATGATTGAGGATGGGCATATCTGTCAAGTGCTGTCTCTGCGGTTTGGTTATGTTGTGTATACTGATCCTGATTATCAATGGAAAAGAGGAGAGACAGCATACGATATGCCTGCGGGCTATCTCGTGCCGTCGTGGCTCCTTGAGTGTTACATATTGAATAATCCAAAGGTGGACAAACTGAGCGAATATGCAGGCGTCGCAACGTTGGTCATCAATGCACAGACGGGCGAGATGCTGGACTGGTTTGACACGAGCTATCATGGCTGCGGCGATGGATGCTACAAGGGTTTCATCCCATGGGACGATGTACGCTAAACCGATCTGAAAGGTGAACACCATGTTGGAAGAACTCAAGAAAGCCTTCCGTGCCCGGCAATTCTGGGTGTCGTTTGGCACATTCTTTGTCGTCATGCTCGGCTATTCGCTGGCAAGCTGGCTTGGCAGCATCAGCGCCGGCGAATATATCGAATACCGTGAAAGCGCGCTCCACATGGCGCTGGGCGGCGTGTATTTTGGCGGGTTTATGCTGATGTTCCCGTTCTGCGTCGCATTCTGCTACGCAACCGGGCAGGTGGATGAAATGCGCTCCGGCATGATGCAGTGGCGGGCCTTCCGCAGCTCCATTTGGGCGTATGTGAAGCTGAAAATCGGCGCAGGCATGATCGTAGCGGTGTGCGCGACGTGTACGGCGTTTGTGCTTCACGCCATCCTGTGGTACAACATCGCGCTGCCGATTGAGCCGGAGGTCTACCCGAACCATGCGATCTATTTTAGTGAGCAGTTCATTTATTACGACGTCTATGCCCTGTGGCACGGTCTGCCGCTGTATGTGGGCACGACCATCGGCATGGCGTTCACGGCGGCAATCTGGTCGGTGATCGCGCTGGCGGTCTCCATCTGGATTCCCGATAAGCTGCTAGTCGTGGCGATTCCCGCGGCGATCTTCTACATCTGGAACGCAGACATTTCCTTCTATGTCTTTGGTGTGCCGCTGCCGCCCCCGGCCAGTCTGTTCAACGATGGCCTGTCGGTTCAGAAGGCGGTGATCACATTGCTCATGTATGCGGTCGCCTTTGCGGTCAGCGCGGGCGGATTCTACATGGGATGCAGAAGGAGGTGCCAGCATGTCTGAGAATCAAAGACCGATGCACTGGATGTGCGCCGCGCTCTATGGGCATTTCGGCCTCTGGGCGCATTCGTTGCGCACCGTCCTGATGCTCATCTTCGCGCTCATGATGAACTACATGCTCGTAAGAAGCGAGGGTGCGCGCGTGATGAACGCCGGGTATCAGGTTCACATGGGCGAAATGCTCTTCTCCTATCTGCATCAGGGCTTCAATATGATCATGGCGAGCCTGGCGTTCTTCGTGATGATGTCGGAAATTCCCAAGCAGGTGCCGTATCAGAAGTATTCGACGCTGCGCATGACCAGACGCCGGTGGCTGGCGTCGCTGATACTGTTCTGCATGATGATCGTCCTGCTGTATCTTGCACTCATGATCGTCTCCTCCGTTCTCTTTTCGCTGCCGTATGTGACGCCGGGCGGCGGCTGGAGCGATTCAGAGCGGCTTGCGGCTGATCCGGACTTGATCTATGAGCCCCCGTACATTCCGGCGTATGTCACCTCAAGCCTGTCGCCGCTTGCGGCGGGCGTGATCGCGGGCGCGGTGCTGTTCCTGTTCTGGACGGCGATGGCGTTCATCATTCTGCTGTCTTCGCTCTATCGCGCGCCGAATGTGGGCATCGTCATCTGCGTGGCGTTCATCACCGGCAGCATCGTGATTCTCGTGGAGAGCATCCCCGGCCTGATTCTGCCGGATCAGTTTTCCACGATGGACAGAATCGCTGCGCGGTTTGAGGAACACAAGCTGACGGCGGTGATGCTGTCCATGGGCGGCTGGCTGCTGCTGAACGGGCTGCTCGCGGCGCTGATGGACAGGCGTGTGCAGCGGATGGACATCGAGTTTTCCGGGAAGGAGTAACGGCGAATGATTACGGTAGAAAATGTGAGCAAGCAATACGGCAGCAACAGCGTGCTGCGGGGGATCTCCGTGCAGCTGCACGAGGGGGCAATCTACGGCCTTGTCGGTGCGAACGGCTGCGGCAAGACGACGCTGATGCGCTGCATCTGCGGTTTCTCCCAGCCGACGTCCGGGTATGTCGTCGTCAACGGCTGCCTGATCGGCGGCAGGTCCGCGCTCAGGCGAAATCCTGAGCTGGCCAAGGCCGACCCGGACATCATCGGCCGGGTATCCGACTTTGCGCCGAATACCGGCGTGATCATCGAGACACCGGGTTTCCTGCCGCATGAAACGGGCCTGCAGAACCTCATGCTCCTTGCGGCGATGTCCGGCAGGGCGGACAGGCTCCGGACCCGGCGCGCCATGATCGAGCTGGGGCTTGACCCGGACGAGAAGAAGCCCGTCTGGAAGTATTCGCTCGGCCAGCGTCAGCGGCTGGGCTTCGCGCAGGCGTTCATGGAAGACCCGGACGTGCTGATTCTGGATGAGCCGTTCAACGCGATGGACAAGGCATCCATGGAGGAGGTGCATGACCTGCTCCAGCGCTTCAAGGCGCAGGACAAGACCGTCCTGCTGGCCAGCCACAGCGCGGAGGACATCGCGAGGGCCTGCGATGTGATCTATGAGATGGAGGATGGCGGGCTGCACCTTGTGAAGCAGTGAGCGCGCATGTCCTGAAACGACGGCACGGTGAGGCAATACGAATGATGGAGAGCCATCCAGCTTTGATCGGCTCCTGCGAGGAGCATACGGCGTTCATGGTCGAGCGATACAGTGCCCAGCTAGTCTGTCTTTGCTCCCGGCTGCTGCGTGATCGTTACTTGGCGCAGGACGCAGTACAGGAACTCCTTTTGAAAGCCTACCTGAAGCGCGGGAGTTTCCGGGGAGAAAACGAAAAGAGTGAAAAGGCCTGGCTGATGCAGATCGCGGTGAATGTCTGCCGTGATCAGATGCGGACGAGCTGGTTTCACCTCTCCGACAGCGAAAGCGCTTCGGATGCGCTTAACCAGGCGGCAGTGGAAGCGTCTGAGGAGGCTGTGCTGCTCCGTATCATGATCGGTTCTCTGCCGAGGAAGTACAGCGTGGTGATCTGGATGTACTACTATCAGGACATGGCGGTATGCGAAATCGCCACTGTGCTCGAAAGATCGACAGCTGTTGTGTACCGAAGGCTGAGGGAGGCTGGGCAAATACTCAGAGCATCCGTGTAGCCGGAGTAGATCGACCGTAAAACGCGCACATCTTGATGCAATCTGAAAAACAGCTGCGAAGAGCCAAACACTTCGATGCAGAGCCATGCCGCTGGTGAAAGAGCAGGGATGAACGAACAAATGAACGAAATACGATGGATTCACTGCCCGATTTGCGGCAGAAAAACACGAACGAGGGTATATCAGGACACTGTGCTGGTGAAATTCCCGCTGTTTTGCTCCACATGCAAGAAAGAAACCCGAATCAATGTGGTGCAGATGAAAATGGTTGTAAGTGACGAGCCAGACGCCTAGAACACAGAGCCTGCTTCTCCGGTACACGAGGCTGCAGGCTCTGTCTGTGTATTGGGCGATATGCGCCGTCTCAACGCTCAGCGTTCTTCGTGCGGAGCGTTTTGATGATAATCTCGACAACCGGAATCAGCGCGGCGGCCTCCTGCTCGGTGCAGCTCTCCATTTAAACGCGCAGCGCTCGCTTGGTGGAGCTTTCATGGCTCAACTCAGGTGTGAAAACGTCCCGCGCGTCGATCTTGAGCAGACGGATCAGGGGAAAAGCGTCCCCATCTTCGGATTCCCCCTATAGTTTTCGATGTTCATGATCGTCCGGGGATCGGTATTGGTCTGACTGGCAACCTGCTCCTGTGTGAGCTTCAGATCATTTCGGGCTACCTTCACGGCATCGCCCAAGGGTCTGGCATAATCTTGCATTGTATTTCACCTCGGGTGAATTCTACAATACCCTGTGTTTCGTTTGAATTCATTGCAGTTCTGCTAATTGAACGTATATATGTATTGTAATGAATGGAGACGGAATTGTGATACGAGCCTCTCTGAACGAAATCCATAATGCGCATGTGAATTTCAACGCGGCGTAAGGGAAAAGCATACCCTGGAGGGTGAACTGCAGTTCACCTTCCTTTTCTTTGGCTTATTTTTCCTCCATTGCCGTTCACCTCCCTCTGTTCGATTCGCAGTTTACCAACGAATCGAATGGAGGAAGAACGCATGAAAACGATCAACCTTCGGGAGCTGTATCCCGATGCCTATATGTCGGATTATTTTGTTGAGGTGCCGGATGAAGTTGCAGAGGTTTTTATCACCTTTGAGCGCATGGAGAACGCCTATAAGCAGCGCACCTATTACCACAGGGCATTTTACACGCTCGACTGCTCCGATGGCATTGAGCAGAGCGTCGTGTTCCGTTCGCTTACGCCGGAGGAAATCTACGAGCGGAAGCTGACGCGGGAGCAGCTGCATGCGGCGATTTCGTCACTCCCGGACAAACAGGCCAAGCGTATCTACGCACACTACATCCTTGGCATCAGCAGAGCTGAAATTGCAAAGGCAGAAGGGGTCAGCAAGGTTGCTGTTACATACTCCATTCAGCGGGGGATGCGAGTGCTTTCCCGCAAAATAAGGGGATTCTGAACAATTTGATGAGAGCCTTTGGCGGCGTCCACAGCTTCGGCTGACGTGTCAGGCTCCTTCTCTGCATGGAAAGAGATGACGATTTGCCGCAAGGCAATAAACGCTAAACGGCAGATACGCTGTCCGATCCTCTGATCGGCTCGTACCTGCCGTTTTTGCTATTTCATTCGGGTTGATCTGGAATTCCTCAGTCCTTGCGAAGCGCTTGCGCATCCTCAGGCTGTCGTCTGTGCGCTAAAGCGTGGTCAGATGAGGATGCTCTCGCAGTGGTCGATCTCGTGCTGTATGATCTGTGCCGTAAAGCCGGAGAAGGTCCTGATGCGGCTCTGGAACTTCTCGTTCTGCCACTGCACCTTGATGGTCCGGAATCGCTTCGTCTTGCGGATACCGGCGAGAGACAGGCAGCCCTCCTCCGCCTCGTAGGGCCCGGACTGCCTGACAATGACAGGGTTGAACATGACCATGTATGCGCCGTCACTCTCAAAGGCGATGATCCGCTTGCCGACGCCGATCATATTGGCTGCCATCCCCACGCAGCCCTCTCTGTGGGCCGCCAGCGTATCCAGCAGATCCTGCGCAATGCCGAGATCGTCCGCCGTGGCGGGCTCGGATTTGCGCGCAAGAAAGAATGGATCTCTGCATATCTCACGAATCATGTTGTTCCTTCCTCTCTGCTGCTTTGCTCGTAGTATTTGTCGATGCCCCCAAAGCCAGGAATCCGCCGGTTCTGCCTTGTCTTTTCGAGAAAGCTTTTCATGCGCTTTTCAAACTCTTCCGGGCGTTTTCTTGCGTCATCGATATAGGCAACCCGTATTCTGCGGTAGGCATCGGGAAAGGCGTTGTAGTTTTCCCACGCGACGGGGTCTGCCCTGAGCCTGCTCAGGATGTCCTCGGGAAACACATAGGGCGCGGTGATCAGCGGGAGCACGTTTTTCCGGACGGCGGGATGAAGCAGACCGCGGTCATTGAGCCAGCTCAGCCGCTCGATGTTTGGGCGTGAATAGACGCTCGACGGATTTCTCGGCGTGAATCGCTGCGCCCTGTGAAGCGGATCGATGTGCTTGATGGTGCTGTCAATCCAGCCAAAGCACAGGGCTTCCTCTACGGTGTCGTTGTACACGCATTAATAGGGCGATCAATTCTCTACCGATCCTCATCTGGACAAGCAGACAGCTTTGGAGGGTTTTTTTGGTTGATGGGGACAAACAAATGAGTGTTCCATTCAATAGTTTTGAATCTCTCTATCGATTCATTTATATTGAATAGTAGTTTCTTGGCCGACCAATAATCTGTTCTCGATATGAGATCACCCAACAACAGGTTAGGTATGGATTCCTTGATCTGTTCGACAGATGTGGTCATGTTTTCAATAAAGCCATTAATTGCAGTAACCATCCCGATAATGTTATCCGGTATTCCAGTTGAAGATATTTCATCCTCCGAATGCGTACACACTCTATTTAGGGAGAGTTTGATGTAATGCGAATCAGCAATCAAATCCAATGCATCTGATAGAACTGCGGGCATTGCAGAAAAATCATGGTGTTCTGTATCTTTTGTCGGATTAGGAATTAGTTCTGATATTTCTGCAACATGGCTTGAGATATTGTTGAAGTGCTGGCAAAGAAGTTGGAGATAAGCAACTTCTTGTTCGCCGTTATACTCAAAGTCTGTTTCGGTAAGCTGATACCGATTAAGCTGATAACTGTCTGTACTAATTTGCAGCTGATAGCAAGGGATTCCCCTTTCTTTGCATACATCCCAAAGAAGCTGTTTGCATATACTTTCGATCCCCAAACCCAAAGTTATTGACTTTATATGTGGTAGATCAATGAACATCGGTTTTTCCTCTTCGCCGATGTTGATAATGCGCCATTCATCCTCATATGACCAACAATTATTCTTAACTAACATATACGACAAAATGGCGCGAATATCTATGTCTCGGTGATCGACTCTGACTTGGCCATCCCTATTTATTAAGTCTATTCCTAAATCACGCATTTTGAGTGTGGGGCGATGACTACTGTACTCCACCGGATAGATGAAGCCTTTAAAACCTTGAATTTTGGAAAAATCATATTCAATGCATATTCCGGAATAGGAGTTTGCATAGTGAGACCACATCAGTTGATTATCCCATCCACTTGCACTAAAGCAAGAAACTGTTAATTGTGATAATACCTTGCGGATATTTGGAATATATTTAGTGTCACGGAGTTCGATAGTCTGTTTATAGAGTTGCTCAAGTGCCGAATCCAGACTATACATATTTGAGAGGTTTTTAGCAGTGATCGGAACCCGATCCATCCTACTAACGATTTGGGCATAGATGTAGAATTCCTGAATTGAAAACTGCTTCTTTATATCCTTGGGGCATTTTGAGTACAGTGTCGATAGATGCCGATTGATGAATTCTTCCGAAGAGAGATGTGTAAGATGCATCGCTTTTTTTCTGGTAAACAAGTAGTTCGCAATATTATCCAGAAACTGTATTGTTTCGGCCATTTTCCCTAATGCTTTGTATCGTAAAAGCATTGTAATGACAGCTCTTTGTACAGGATCAGTCAGATTAATTGCATTTACAAGTTGATCGATACAGTCCTCATAGAATTCTTCGGCAGAGAAACCGATCATGGAGTCAAAGGGATCGTTCATGTTCAGTGGAGTCTGAGCATAAACAACACCATGGCGGATGTTTTCTATATCATATATGGTTTCTGCATTTCTTCTGCAAGGCCTGTATTGATAAAACACACCCCCCGCTTTGCAGATTCCATCTTGCATATCGGACAAAAGCGATGCTTCAAATGTTGTCATACAGCCTCCTCCTTTTAATTGTTATTAATCGTCCAGTTGACGGACTTTCGAACAGTGTTTATTCTCGCGCCGTTTGATTCCAGCGTTATCTATGACAATGTTGCTATATCAAGCCTTCTCTTGCTGTATCCGATAGAATGCTTCTTTGGGAATGATAATCAGATAAGCATTGACAATAGCATACTCAGGATGTTCACATTTGTTAATGATTTGCATAGCCTAAGGCGTTCTGATGCTGTAGGGGTTAAGACAATGACAGAACGAGTATACTTTTCATTGCTGAGCATCGCATCAATGATGGCCTTGAGCCAAGAACTCTTTCCGGTCGGATATGGAATGCCCTGGGATTCAGCTTTGCAATGATACCGATAACACTCTCACCTCCGAGAAACAAACGGGAAATCAGCTTAACGTTCCTTGCTTGTTCATCGTCAACAATCAGTTGCCATTTATATCTTTCTTATGGTCATAGTACGGGCGAGTATAGCTGCCTGACGAGCCATTTTTCAGTTCGCGCTGTATACCCAAATTGATATTCTGACGCCGGTTCTGATTGTCTTCCTCTGCGACAGAACTGGCAAGAGAGATTGAGATTCATGATTAGGATTGTTGCTGTCGAGATTCTCCAATTCGCAGATCACCTCAACACTATACAGATAGCAGTAAGTGGATCTGTATTTTGACCCTAAAGACTATCAACTTTTACAGATAATTATGTCATACCTCCTGTTGCAATCATACTCAACCAGACACTGAAACTCTGCTCTTCCGACATTGTCCGAATCGCCTCGAAATCGATATATGCATCATCCAGATGCCAATCAAATCTGTTTACTACGAATCGCGTCAGGTGAGATATCTGGGTAGAAACGCTGTGTAACAGCATTTTGTGTGCGTACCGGCACAGCAATATATAACTACACGCTTTTGCTTGGAAACTAGATGTGTAGGGGGAAAACGTAACGGATTTGCAATCGAACATGGTCTCACCTTCTCGAGAATAGCTTGCTGAAATCCATAGAATCGGAAGGTCAGTATATTATTATAGCTGAAAATTCTAGTAATCACAACATAAATTGGCTTAAGGAAAGAAGACCTGGTCCTGAAGGCTTTCCTTCAAACCATAACTGCTTGACGTCCTCGTGGATTTACAGTATAAGTATATCATCGCGATAGTAGTAAGGGAAACCTTCTTTTATAAAATGACTAACTACTAGGATGCAAGGTATTCTACAATTGAAAAGGGATGATTTTGCAAAGCAAGATTTTAGGTGAAAACCAATACGAACCGTTCCCTGTGATCCATCGGAAACCATTCAACAAAGGCTGGAGTGTCATGACGACGCCTCGGTCTTTTTTCATTGCTATCACATGTTCCCAGCAACGAGGGATGCGTGGATGATCCCGAAACATAAAATCTTCCGAAAAACTTCAAAACCTCATTAACTTTTGGCCCCAAAACCTAACGGTTAGTGAAGGGACTTATTTCCCTGACGCACCTTGACAACCACATACAGACGCTACGGGTACAGCTTCCCGTGCGGCGGAGCGACGAATGGAGCGGCGCGGTGATGGCACAGGCCGGAGCGATTCACGCATTCCATTGACCCTGCTGCGGCAGGCAGGGCGCGACGAGGCTGCACGGGCACAATGAGACTTCCTCACGGCCCCTTATAGACTGGAGGGGAGCCCTGCGGTGCGCGCATGTCCGAGGGACGGCGGCACAGGCGGAGCTATGATGCGGATGAGCCGTTCGCAGCCCGAGGCGTTTCCGCTTTGTTTTCACGCATGCCGGGAGGTATGACCAACTGGCAAAAACATCACTTTCGGAAAAGCAGGCGGCGTGTATCCCCTTTTGGGAGATTCGAAGCGTCTGCTTTTCCGTATCCTTGTGTTTCCTTGTGCATCTGGATTACAATGCCTGTGCAAGATATCCGATGCACCATGACAGATTTACTCTGAGTGTCCTTCTGCAAAGCATCGGCCTCGGTTACAAAGCAGAGGGACTTACAGCACTTGGTCGGAAATGCAGCCGGCATCATGCCGGTTCAGAAAGGAGGCAATCATGAGGTATCCTTCGACAAGCTCCTGCACGAGCACGCCGCCCTCCTCCATGACCTATCGCGTAGAGGACATTGCGCGGATTCTGGATATTGGCCGCTCGTCCGCCTACAATCTCGTTCGCCAGGGGCATTTCAAGACGGTCAGAATCGGCTCGGCAATTCGCATTTCACGGAAGTCCTTCGATGAGTGGTTGGAATCGCAGAACATGTGACCACACAGGAAGCTTTGCAATGGCATCTATCGTGAAACGTGGAAAACGGTACAACGTCGTTTACAACTATACGGACGAACGGGGTGAAACCAAACAGAAGTGGGAATCCTGCAAAACCTATAAGGAGGCGCAGGCCCGCAAGGTAACCGTCGAATCGGAAATGCTCAAGGGCACGTTCATCGAGCCGCGCAAGCAGACGGTCGAGGAGTTCCTGTGGAACTTCGTGAAGCTCTGCGGAGAAAAGAAGTGGGGCGTATCCATGTACAACGCCAGCTGCGCGCTGATCGTCAACTACATCATTCCCCTGATCGGGCAGAAGCAGATGCAGGAGATCAACCCGCGCGCGGTTGACGAGTTCATTCAGAAGCTGCGCACCACGCCGTCCGTGACCACCCGGACGCACAAGGCGACCAGCAAGTACCTGACTGACAGCAACATCGAGAAAATTTTCAAGCTGATGCGCTGCGCGTTCAAGCAGGCGGTGCGCTGGGAGATCATCGGGAGAAATCCCTTCGACAACGCGATCCTGCCCCGGACGCACTACAAGAAGCGGGAAATCTGGAACGCAGACACCATTCGTCAGGCGCTGGACGCCTGCACGGAAAGCAAGCTGTACATCGCCATGAACCTGTCGTTTGCCTGCTCGCTCCGTCTCGGAGAAATCCTCGGCCTGACCTGGGACAATGTTCACATCAGCGACGCCGACATTGCCACCGACGATGCGTGGATCTATATCGACAAGGAGCTGACCCGCGCGACGCAGCGCGCCATCGACATGCTCGGTGAAAAGGATGTCTTCTATATCTTTGAGCCGATCATGAAAAACACGGCGACGCGCCTGATTCTCAAGCGCCCCAAGACGGAGAGCAGCGTTCGCAAGGTCTGGCTGCCCAAGACGGTCGCCTACATCCTGCGGGAATGGCAGAAGGCGCAGACGGAGATGAAGGAATTTCTCGGCGGCGAATACGAGGATTTCAACCTGGTCATCTCCTACAAAAATGGGCGTCCCTGCGATGCCCGGATGATTGAAAAGGCGTTCAGCGACCTGAAGCGGGAGGCTGGGCTGCCCAACGTGGTCTTCCACTCGCTGCGCCACTCCAGCACCACCTACAAGCTGAAGCTGAATCACGGCGATCTGAAGGCCACGCAGGGCGATACGGGCCATACGGAGACAGACATGATCACGAAAATCTACGCGCATATCCTCGACGAGGATCGCAAGATCAACGCGCAGAAATTTGAGGCCTCGTTCTATGCCAACCCGGATTTGCGATCGGTGAGAGCGCCGCAGGAGCAGAACAATTTTTCACAGCCCTAGCCGGCGCAGGACGTCAGCGACTTCGCCACCCTGCTGCTTCAGCTCTAGAAAAAGCCGGAGCTCGTCAGCTCCCTGGCGGTGCTGATTCGCGGCTAGGCGTGCCGATTAGCAGTTTTTTAGCAGATGGCCCGCAGTGCCTGCAAACGGTTCGTTTCCATTTAGCAGATCATCCGGCAGGGCGCTGCGCCGGAAGAAGAGAGGAATGTGATCAAAAGCGCAACAAAAAACACCGCAAACCCTTGAGTTTACGATGTTTTTGGCGCACCCGGCGGGATTCGAACCCACGGCCTACCGCTTAGGAGGCGGTCG
>ERZ779843.1238-NODE-1238-length-31388-cov-8.870552_pt1 | contig 31388 bp, 32 predicted proteins | sample MGYA00511560_ERZ779843 | MGnify/ENA primary metagenome ERZ779843 (study PRJEB29588, sample SAMEA2158062) | human gut metagenome | biome: human gut; feature: human-associated habitat; material: faeces | place: Denmark | collected 2008/2010 ... | reverse complement strand
TTGCTGCTACAACACCAATAATACCCAGAGTAATCAATACTTCTGCCAAAGTAAATGCGCTCTTGCATGAACCTTTAAACGTGTCTACGTGCGTAGCACCTTCTGCCAAAGTAAAACCGAATCTTTTTGTCATAATAAAATACCTTTCTTTTTATATGAATCTTTTTGTTATAATCGTTTATAACAATATCTATTCCCAATATCTAATTCTTTATAACTATATGTAACAAAAAATTAATACTTTAGAATTAGTTATTAATTATATTTTCTTTTTTCTTCTTCTTTAATAAAGTCACACAGACCTTCAAGACGCTTATCTTCCATAGCGTCAATGAGTTCTTGTATTTTCGAAAACTTTTTAAGAGCAAAACCTGTTTCCGCAATTAAAACACAGTCATTGCACAGTCTATAGCCTTCATATTCAATAGAACCGGCGAGACATTTATGCTGGCCGCAGCAATCACATTCAAAAAATTCATCAATAATATCAGGGTTGTCTTCAATATCATCAAGCCGCATTTGCTCAACTACAGCCTGCATTTCTTCTACAATTTCTTTTTGCGTTTTCATAAAAAATATCCTATTTAATTAACTCTGCCATTTTGTGCACAGCTTCCGCAAGACCTGTAAATACAGCGCGTGAAATTATACTGTGCCCTATATTAAGTTCATACAGCCCCGGAATTTCATGCATTCTGTGTACATTTTCGTAATTGAGCCCGTGGCCTGCATTAACTTTTAAACCAAGTTGTTGAGCCAGTTTTGCAGCATCTTTCAGTTTAAGAAATTCATCTTCTTCATTTTGAGAGCCAAAAGCCCCGGCATATGCGCCGGTATGCATTTCAATAAACTGTGCACCCGTTTTTGCGGACGCCTTAACCTGCTCTTCGTCAGGGTCAATAAATAGACTTACTATTATTCCTGCGTTTAGAAGCGGTTTTATAAATTCTGATACTCTATCTAACTGTCCTGCAACATCAAGTCCGCCTTCTGTTGTAACTTCCTGTCTTTTTTCAGGAACAAGACATATTGAATGCGGTTTTATTTCGAGAGCTATCTTTTGTATGTCATCTGCAATTGCCATTTCAAGATTTAATTTTGTTTTAATAGTTTTTATAAGATTATAAACATCTTCATCTTTTATATGGCGTCTATCTTCTCTAAGGTGGGTTGTAATTGATGTTCCGCCATTTTCTTCACAAATATCGGCAGCTTTAAGCAAATCCGGTTCAAAGCCTCCTCTTGCATTTCTTAAAGTAGCCACGTGATCTATATTTACACCTAAAAGCATTTCTGTACCTCTTTTCTAAAATTTCATCTTTGCAATCTTCAAAAGTGCTGTATAAGAAGGAAGAATCGTAATAGTTTCTTCATTATCCTTTGAAGAAGCTGCCATTTCTATTGCCTTTTTGATTGAAGGCTCTACTATAATTTGGTTTTGCGGAATTCCCGCATATTTAAGTCTTGTTGCCACATCGTTTGCACGAATTCCTGATGTAATAACAAGTTTGCCGGCATCTTTTAACTGTTCGAAATCACTGTCCCAAAGCCACGAAATATCCCTTCCGTCAGCGTAATTATCATTTATGGCGATGACAATATTTGAATTTAAATCAACGGTCTTCAAAACCTCGCTTGCGCCGGTAGGATTTTTTATAAGCTGAATAAGTGCTTTATGCCCTTTAATTTCACGTGTTTCAGTTCTGCCGAAAATAGATTTGTAAGTATTAAGCGCATCCTGAATAGTAATATGCGAAAAACCTGCTTCCATAGCATACGCAATCGCTGCCAGAGCATTATAGGCATTATAGAGTCCTGACAGATAAACTTTGAAATTATAAATTTCGCCTTTGTGTTTAACCGTCATTTCAGAAAAATCAGGGTAGACTTTTACATCGGCCGAATAATCGCAGATACGGCGTTTGTAACCGCATTTACGGCAGAAATAGTGTCCTTCCTGGGCAAAAAAGCGTTTTGAATATTGCAAAGGAGCTCCGCAAGTACAATTAAAAACTTCAGAAGGTGCGTTTGACTCATGCTGGTAAGAACAGTCATATTCAACATTATCAAAACCGTAATACACAGCATATTCAGTATTGTCAAATGTCGCAACAAGCGGATCATCAGCATTCAAAACAAGCTTTAAGTTTGGATTTTTATCAATAGCATTTTTAATAAATTCAGCCGTTGTTGCAAGCTCACCGTATCTGTCAAGCTGGTCTCGGAAAAGATTTGTCACAACAAGATAGTCAGAATTTACATAATCATAAAGCTTCTGAAGATATGCCTCATCAGACTCAATAACAGCATAATCAAACATTTTAAAAGGAGCAAGATTAAGAGCAAATACATTTGCAACGCCTGTGAGCATATTTGCACCTTTAAGGTTATGTATAACCGAATAGCCGTCAGTTTCAATAATATGAGAAATTATACCGGAAGTTGTTGTCTTACCGTTTGTTCCTGTTATTGTAACTATTTGTTTTTTTATATAGCTCTCGCAATCTTTTAAGAAGTCAGGATAAAATTTCAACACAGCTTTACCTGCAAATGAAGTTCCCGACGATTTTGAAAAAAGTTTAATTCCCGTATAAGCAGCCCTTGCAAGCAAGAGTGATAAGTAAAATTTTAAAGGTTTAGCCATAAATAGTCCTTTGGGCGTATTCCAATTCTCTCTTTATTAATTTATACTTCAAATATAATACAAAAGTGTAAAAAATAAAATGTATTTATTTATCGCAATAATCTTTATAGCAGAGCTTATAATAGCCGCAACAATTATCTCTAACATTAATAAGGCGGACAGATTTGTGTGCAGAATTTCTGAAAAAGTCTCTTTGACACGACCGCAAACTCAAAAAGCACTCTTATGCTTCAATGAATGTGTAATATGCGTACAAAACAGTTTTGAAGCTGCAACAGGTTTTCTTAAAAAGAAACAGCACGAATTTAAAATGCGTATAATAAAAGCAATTATTATTTATGCATTACTTATCATTATGAAAAGCAGATTCAAAAAGCTTGCTACAATATGCCAGTATCTGGTGTTCACAAAAGACTGCTGGGACGGGCTTCTGGTCTAATCTGCTTGTAATTTTTTAAAAATATGATATAATAAACTCACAAAACGAAAGTCGAGGTCATTATGAGTAAAAATAAAGCATTTGCGTTTGGTATGGGGCTTTTAGCCGGTGTTATAGGCGGTATTGTTGCCGGAGTACTTTATGCTCCTAAATCAGGAGAAGAATCAAGACGAGAAATTAAAGAAGCAGCTTGCGAACTATATGAAAAACACTCTCCTGAAATTAAAGAAGCTAAAAAACAGGCTCTTGAAAATATTGATTTAATGAAATATAAGCTTGAAAGGCAATTGAGAAAATTTAACAACATGGTAAAATCTAAAAAGATGCAGAAAGCTAAAGAGCTTGAAACCTCTGAAGACAGCTTTGATTACTAAATTATCAGCCCCAAAAGGCTAGAAATAAAAAAAAGGAAAAACAATGGACTTAACTTCTCAAATTGCATTAAATCAAGGATTAACTTTTCTTGCCTGGGCTACTGGCATTGTAATTATCATAGTCGGTGCTTTCCTGGTAAAATTAATATATGATTTAATTAAACTGTCTAAAAATGTAAATGAGACAGCAATACTTATTAATACAGAACTAAAACCTACATTAAACGAACTGAATGAAACATTACGTTCAATAAATGCTATAGTAAAAAATACCGATCAGGGTGTTGATAGTTTTAAAAATGCCGTAGAAAAAACTCTCGGGAAAACTAAACTTGTTTCCGAATCAATAATTGGAGGCATAATTAAAGGATTTACGACTGTATATAAAATGTTCACAAAAAAATAGTAGTTTCCGGTAATGAAAATTTTTCCGGACTATAGCAAAAATAAAATTGAAAGAAAAGGAGTAATAACTATGTCAGTAACTAAATTTTTAGCAGGCTTTTTGGTAGGCGGCGCAATCGGCGCAATTGCAGGGATTCTGCTTGCTCCAAAATCAGGCGAAGAAACACGCGCTTTAATTGCCGATACTACCAAAGATGTTACCAGACGTGCAAATGAAACAGTAAAAGAAATTCAATCAAAAGCGGATGATGTTGTTTCTGAAATGCAAAAAAAAGGTGATGAATTAAAAGAAAAATTACAAAATGTAATTAACCAGCAAAAAGAAGGCAAAGAAGCCAAAGCCGCTGAGTAATTCAAAAACTTTTTTAAACAAAAAAGCCGGAATGTTATTTCCGGCTTTTTTGTTTACAGGAATGTTTACCATTCCAGCTCAAATCATTACAGTGGAGGTAATCCATATTTTCATTATACAAAACCCATGCTGTACATCCCCCGCCTGCTATGAAATTATTAGTTATTTTATTTAGACAGTTATACTCAAAGGTATGGTTCTCCCGAATGACAGAAGTATCTCCGCCAGGAATAAGCAATCCATTCTTAGCAATATGGAAAACGAACAAATCAACACCATATTGGTTTGGTTTACCGGTTCCATTTATATCAATATATAGCCCGCCACAAATCCCGGGTTTTCCGGAATAAAGAATACTACTACAGTCCGGGTTCGTAACTTGAACATAAAAAAAGGTTCCATCACTTAGTCTGGCTTTTGCATAAATATCACTTTTATCACCATAACCGGAATCTTTGCCGCTAATATCTTTATATACAATATCTGCAAGACATCCTCTTTGAGAACCGCAAACTTTTGTGAATTTAAAGTACGGAATCAAATTTTTTAAAAGATTTTCAGCACCTGTATCACTGTTAAACTCAATTAAATCCCAATTATCAATAAAACCATTATCATTAACAGCACTTAGAAAACCTTGAGAAGCAATAGAATAAGTTTTTTTAAGACGTGAAACCGTAACTTTTTCATTCTGTTTTTGGAATATCGCAGGCAAAGTCATCACAGCCGCTATCCCGATAATCCCCAGAGTAATTAAAACTTCGGCGAGAGTAAAACCGAGCTTAAAATAACCCTGCCCCCCCCCCCGAAATTCGCTCTATAAGTAGATTTCGCATAACTATTCTCCTTTTATTTATCTATTCAATGCATCTCTTAATGCTTTTTCCAAAACTTCTACTTTTGCTTCTAAAACTCTTACTTTTGATGAGCTTGTATCAGATTTTACATCACGACGTTCAAGTTCTCGACGATAAGCTGCAATTTTATCAAGCTCGGCAAAATAAAAAGGTAAAGTAAGAGCAATACCGGCGAACAAACCTGCAAGCATTATACATACAGTGTAAAAAGCAACATTCAAAGTCTTTGTCATATGATATACCATATTTGCCGCTGTATCAAACCTTGGGCCCCATACCTGAAGGGTTATTGTTTCACGAACATTTAAAATGACAATAAACATCACTCCCAATATTGCAAGATATGCCATTATTTGCATTAATTTTCTCATTTTTGCCTGCTTTCATAATAATTTAAAACCTTATTAATCTTTTCATCAGGTTCTATTTGTAATTCTATTATCTCATCAGAAAACGGTTTTGTAAACCTCAAATAGTACGATTGTAAAACCTGTTCCTGAGTATTTACTTTTCCTTTGCCTGCTCCGTAAAGTGTATCATTATATACCGGATGTTTCATGTAACTCGTATGCACGCGTATCTGATGAGTACGGCCGGTTATCAGAGTTAATTCAACATAAGTTGCTTCATTATAACGCTTCAATACCTTTAATAACGTGGTACTTGGTTTCCCGTCATCCCTCACAGCCATTTTATGCGGCTGATTAGGGTTTCGCCCTATGGGAAGTTCGATTCTGTCCTCATCTTTTGGATAATTTCCCTTTAATACAGCATGATATTTTTTTATAACAGTATGATTTTTAATCTGATTCGCCAGAAATTCGTGCGATTCATTGTTTTTCGCAATCATCAAGAGTCCTGATGTATTTCTGTCAAGACGATGTAGAATGCCGCGTCTAAATTCTCCGTTTAAATTTGAAAGATTATCACCTAATTTGTATAAAAGTGCATTTACAAGTGTGTTTTCCAACTCTTGAGATGTAGGATGTGTCAACATACCTGAAGGTTTGTTGACTACAAGCATATTCTCATCTTCATAAACAATTTCCAGCGGAATATTTTGCGGCTCAATTTTAATTTCTTTTGCTTCTGGAATTGCTATAGAGATTTTATCATTCTCTTTAAGCTGGCAGGACGGCTTTTTTACGGAATCATTGACAAAAATATATCCGTCTTTAATAAATTTTTGAATCTTTGAGCGGGAATATTGCGACAGGATTTCTGACAAAAAACTGTCCAATCGTTGAGATTCATCATTTTCATCAGCATAAATAATCATACTACCTTGTTTTCTTTAATAAAATCAGGATTATCAGAGCAAGAACACCTATATTTATAAAAATATCAGAAATATTAAATACAGGAAAATCAACAAATTTTAACTCAAAAAAATCTCTCACATACCCGAATATTATTCTTTCATGAAGATTTCCGGCAATACCTGCCGCCAGTATAGAAACAAAAAAGATGGCCTTCATTGATATTGATTTAATATGTTTTAATATATACCAGAATATAGCTGCAAGTGCTACGACAGAAAGAATTATCAAAAACTCACGGGAGTCATTGAGTATACTGAATGCAGCACCGGTATTTTTTACATAATTCAAGGAAATTATATTACTTGAAAATGCGTATCCGCGTGTAATGTTTTTCACCAGCAAATCAGACAAATACAAATCTGAAATAAGAAAAAATACAAAGCATACTATCAAATAAATAATTTTACTTATCTTTTTCGACATTTAATTCCTCGATATTTACAAAATTATTCTTAGGAACTACATTCACACGCGTTATGATAAATGCGAGTCCGTTCATATAAACTTTCATTAATTCGTCATCAATTTTTTCTGATTTTGTGATTCCTACAGAAGCAACGGCATATTCGTTAATATTATCTGTATTGGCATTAAAAACTCTTTCCAAGATTTGTTCTTCAGGCAAACGTTTAAACACTTCTGTATCTTTTTTAACCGGCTGAACAATTCTTTCCTTGTTTATAGAAGCAATAACAATCTGGTCTTTCGGAAGGTCTACCTTTAACTCGGCAGTATATTCCTCTCCGGCCCCAATCAAAGAAGGTGCATTCAATTCCATTTTTACGAATCTTGCATCCCCATATTTTAGAGTAGACTGTTCTTCTACAACATGTTCTGCCGATATAAGCCATTTTTCATTTACACGTTTCAAATAATAAACGCATGTTGCCGTTGAATTTAATTCACCGTGAGCAGCAATAACTTCCGAATCTTCATCATCAGTAGCCACAGCGGTTTCAAATGTTTCTACAACTGCATAATCCCCGTTTACCTTTATATTTTTTATCTCGGTTTTGTAAGTAATATCGGGATATGTATCCCAGGTATCCTGAATTAATTTAAAATAAACCTTTTTAGTGTAGCCGTCATTATCAACATAGTTGTCTGCATACAAAGAAGCAAGTTTTTTTATGTCATACTTATTTGTATATTCTGTTTGTAAATCGAAAAGAGCCTTTATATCTTTTAAGGTTTCTTTTTCAGATTTATTGTTTTCTATTCTCAATTTAAAATTACTGACAGGGCCGGCATACGACGGTTCTGTATAAGTCGCACAAAAAGCAGCACATACAATTAAAGTTAAAACAAATTTTTTCATAATAAAATTATACCTGAAAATTCTAAAAAGGCTAATAGTTCAAATATAGGATTTTACAAAGAAATACAGCCAACGGATATGGCTGTACTTCTTCGTTTATTTAATGTATGCCAAATTAGTGTTGTTTATAAACGTTTCTTGTATAATTTTCGATATAAGGGGTATCTATCTCAAATACGTGAACTCTGGCAGGCCCCAAATCAGCTCTTAGTTCACCGTCTACTGCCTGAAAAATACTTTCTTTTCCGTAAGAAGGTAGCAGATTAATGAGTTTTTGAGAAGCTTTTAATGTAGGAATTTTAACTTTACAGGCAACACCGCGGTTTACGTTTTTGTTAGCAAGCACAAGCAGGGTTTTGCCGTTGAAATGTCTTGCATAAGCAATAATCTGGTCGTTTTTATCATCAACTTTTTCTAACTCAATAAATGTACCTTCCGGCCCTACTATGTCAGCATAATCTTTTCTTAACTGGTTTGCGTCCTGAAGGAATGTTCTAATAGATTCGTCATCACCGCCCGGCTTTCTTGAGGCATTAAATATATCCAATCTGCCGCGGTGTACAGTCATTTCATGGTTATCTGTCTGGGTTTCAGGATTATATTTATCTTCATAAGGATAAAGGTAATAATCACCATTTTGGAAACCGTCAACCTGATACATATTCAGCATAGGCATTGTAGCCTGCAAACCTAATGTCATTTTGCAGTAATCAGCACCGCCATGGAACATCGGAGAAATATCATCATGGGTCGCAAAAGAACCTATTAAAGATTTTCCTCTGTCCAATCTGTAAGACATATCAAGATTTTCTTTTACATAATCCATAAAAGTATGTGCATTTGCCCATTCATGGAAAATATGGTACTGGCCGTATATAGCGTCGAATCCCGCTCTTAAAGAATCTTCAGGTCTGTCATATGGCATATTTGCCTGCGGTGAAGCATCTTCATAGGTATAGGTTTCAGCAAGCCAGGCAAATTCAGGGTCTCGCATTCTGGAATAAGGAATTATAATATCCCAGAATTCAACAGGTTTAGCTCTGGCTACGTCAGCTCTTATACCATCCACCCCAAGGTCAATACACATATCAACAAACTGTTTATGCAGTTCAAGAAGTTTCGGGTTGAGAGTTCTTTTTCCTTCATCTTCCCAAGGCTGGAACATTCTGATATCATTCCATCCCTGCGGAGTTTTTGCAAGTCCGTCACGCTCCATAGCCATCCATTCAGGATGATTTAAAAACATTTCATAAGATGCACAGCTAGGTAAATCAAGCATTACTTTTATGCCGCGCTTATGACACTCATCAATAAATTTTTTAAATTGATCCTTTACAGTTCCGGGGGCTGAAGGGTCATATAATTTCGGGTCGATTTCCAGAAGGTCTTTTGGTGAATATACAGAACCTGCCGTCCCCATAGCTTTTACTTTACCGGGTGTGCTTATAGGCAGCAGATGGAGAGTATTAAAGCCGTCTTCTTTTACTTCATCCAATCTGTCAATTGCATTAATAAAAGTCCCACCCTGTTCGCTTCCATCAATATAGCCGTTTTTATTAGTATCTTTTGCATTAAATGTTCTTGGAATAATTGCTAAGATATTTGCCTGATTATGCCTGAACATGCTGCGAAGATTATTTCTGTATACTATTTTCTTTACAGGTTCACAATTTTGTACTGCATCAGTTTTAGATACATTCGGTTGAACAACCGGCTTATTTCTCAAAGCAAGATTTTGAAGATATAATGACAGCAAACCTTGCGGAGCTGAGCCCGAGTTTTGATTTTTTACCTCAGATTCAGGCTTTGAAGCCTTAGGCATCATTGGAGGTTTATTAATATATTGAGTTAATAAATTACTTGTTTGTATCATATTTCTAACCCTTCCGACTCTTTTCCGGCGGTTTCAAACGACCGAAGAAGAATTGTGAAACCAGTGTAACTCCGAGTAAAGCCCCGCCTATTGTGGCGAATACTTTTAGCCATTTTGCTTTATTAAATTTTCTCAGACTTACTTTTGAGAATAATTCATCAGGAGACATACCCAGAAGAACGAATTTTTCATCAGAAGTAGCAGTTGACCCTTTATTTTCAACAAAATGCTGTAATTTAGCAAAATAATCAGTATCGCCGAGTTCTTTCCAGACCGCCTGTCTATATTCGTGGATACCTTTCAAATTTGTTTCCCGCAATATAGCTTCTGTATCATTATGAAGGGGTTCTTTGTATAATGTTTCCATAACGAATTTAAAGAAATCCCAATCTTGAGGAATATCAACCGCATTTTCAAAATATTGAGCTTTTCCGAAGTATTCATTGATAACTTTTCCGTTTTCAACTCTTATATCACTCAAATCTTGCATATTAGGTTCAGGATTTCTGAGCATAAAGAATTTAGTCTCGAAATCAACCATATGCCTATCAACGGCTAACTGTTTACAGAATTCTACAACTTCCTCTTTTAATTCTCTAGGTCTGTCTTTGAAATTCGCAAAAGACACTGTTGCCACTTTACGATAGAAATTTAAAGAGTTTATCATACCTTCGTAAGTACTTTTGATTTCTTTAAATCTCCTATCAACCCAGCCTCTCTGGATATTTTTCAAAGAGCAGTCTTCAGTATGAACTATCTGTCCATGACGTTCAGCTTTTGGCCCTGTAAGGTGCTGGGATAGTTTTTCAAACTTAACAGTCCTTGAATCGCTTAAAGAAAGATTTTCTAATTGTGCTGATGTACTGTCAAAGGTTGAGTTCAATGCTTCTAAATAACTTTGCGGCATCACATCAGCTTTTACGGTATCACTTAAAGTATTAATCTTCTCGCATATAGCTTTCAGAACCCGTTTATATTCTTCATCATTTGAAGCAATTTTTTCCAGCTTTTCACGGAGCATAGATGTCATAAGTTCTCTGTCCATATGAGTTTTATCTATCTCCTCAGGAGTAAATTTAAAGATATCAACAAGACTGTCTGCTACATCATTCCAGTAATTTGCCAGACCTGTTTCAGGAGCTGACGCAAATTTCATAAATGCGTATTTATCTAAAACATCGGTTTTAGCTTTAAAATCAGTCATAACTTTAGCAGTAGTTTTTAATAAGAGTTGAGCTTCCTCATTTAATCTTGCTGCCGGAGTTGAAGCAATAACTTTTGAAATTGGTGCTTCATTAAAATCGGCACCGACCAGATGGTTTAGGATGATAGGTTTTTCGATTTCATTTCTTATTATTGCAGCAGGATTACTATCATTATATGTCTTAATATTTGCTCTTACAATTGAACTAATCTCGTCAAGAAGATCCTGTGTTTCCAGTTTAGTAAAATCTTTTCCTGCATATTTTTGACTTTCAAATAACTGTACAAGCTGTTCCCGTTTCGGGATTACACCATTAATCATGTTTTCATCAAGTTCTGTACCTTTTAATGCCTGTTTAGTATTTTCTATAATTGCATCTGCTGAAGTTGATGAAAGTGTATATTTCTCAACACCGCCCGGTTTAAGCAGTTTTTTCAAATCTTCTTCCATATACTGCGTCGTTAAAGAATCAAAACCATCAGTAAGATTTTGTGAAATAGTTTTAATCAGTTTGTCATCCAGCGGTTGGTTTTTATTAAGTTCAATTATGCGGTCAATATTATTGATAATCCTGTCAGTCTTCATAGATTCAATTGATTCTGCAAAGTGATTTAAAAGATTATCAGCTTTTTTCATTTGAAGATTATTGAGATATTTGTTTACATACGGTTCTGCGGCACTGCAAATCAGAGCACTCATCACAGGTGTTGCAAATCCGGCGGTTAACATCCAGAGGGTATTATTTTGAACCGCTATTTTTCTCATTTTTTCCTGAATAAAATCGCGTCTGTTTTCTATATCACGAGGAACACGGAGTCTGTCGCCTATTTTATTAATTTCTTTATCCGAATATAAATCCCATGGAATAAATTGCGGATCCTGGTAGAAATCTTTTTTTCTGCCAAAACTGTCTTCATATTTTTGTGAAATATTTACACCATGAATTAAGCGTGCAGGCCACTGTATAGCAACTTTCGGCCAGATAGACATAGATGCCAGAAATGATGCCAAACCAATAAATTCCATAGCTTTAGTTTTAGGAGTTTGTTTCAAAGTTGCAAGAAATCCGGCAAGACTCAAACCTCCTATAGTAAGACCCATGTCATTAAGTTTGCCGAGCTGGTGATCATTTGCTTTACCTGTATAGCCGTCTTTTAATGATTTTAGATCATAAGCGAAATCCTTAACTATAACAGCAGGAAGATCTGTAATCCTGTTTTTAACAAGATGTCCGCGTCCCGGAAGCGGCTTTATAAATGTACGGTTGGCAAGTTCTCTGTTAATATCAAAATGCGGTTTTGCTTTTTTTACATTAACAATTTCCACGTCCTGTTTTTTAGGCTGTGATTTAGGTTTATTATTGTAATTCTGTATATAGGAATTAATCATATTTACCATACTAATTCACCACATACTTTCTTGACTTTTCAATTATATCCGCAGAATCTAATTTTGACGGTTTATTTGAACTTGTCATAACATTCGAGACTCCTATTACGGTACCGAGAACGGCTGCACCAAGCAGGCATTTTCCTGCATATTTGCTCATACCGGCGTCTGTACCTTTGTAAAATTCTTTTGCACTTTCACCCAGAGTTTTTACAAAAGTGACGGCGGATTTTGCAAACTTTTTACCATTCCAGAATTTCAATGTTGCAACATTAAAGAATTTATCCCAGCTTTGTTGCATAGCTATTCCGACACCGGTTGCTGCCCATAAATATGAAACTATATTTTTGGCAGTAGTTGATTTTATTACAATTTCTCTTATTCTAGGTTTAGCTTCTTGATCAGAATCATTCAAGTTGTCACCGAGGCCTAGCTTTTTAGCGATTTTATCATAAGGTTCATTACGGGTTTTTGCATTATCTTCACGCCCGTACATTAAATCCCAGCGGATAAATTCAGTACTTTCAGGTACTTTATGGTATTCAATACTTGTTATATCCGTATCATCTATACTTTCAGGTAATTCATACTGTACTTTTGCGTAAGGCTGTTCGGTATCAACACCTGTCATCCATTTTACGGGCTGGGTTATGAACATCTTGGAAAGACTTTTTGCAACAGCATAGAATACAACACCGAGAGCCAGACGCCTGCCGAGTGTTGATGCTGCTTTTTTATCAAAAGGCATGAATGGTTTATTATAATTAAATATAGCCATCAGCATGCCGCTGCCTATTAAATAAGGAACTGTGCCCATTGTTAAAAATTCATAAAAATTGGCGTTTTTACTCCCTTTTAATCCTTTTGCAGGATATACAGTCATAGCATTTGTGAGTTTGTCCACCCCGATACGCAAACGATTTGAGAAAGTATTTTTCAAAACAGTATCGTGCGTATAAGGAAGTTTATTTTCCTCGTTATCTTTTTGATTATTTGCAGAAAAATTTAGGCTGCTATTTCGATTTGTAATCGGTAAAATCATTTTTTCTCCACACGCGTAAGTCTGGTATTTTAAGACCCGTCAAAACTTTTTTTTGCCACTTAGGATTTTTTAGTTTACATTTTTTTACATTAAATCTGTAAAATAAATCACATCCCAAAAGAGAACTTTAAAAAGCAGATTATTGACATGACAATTTTACCAGAAACAAATTTATTTTCAAGCAAAAATTATTTGTAAACAGCGAAGAAAACAGCCGTCGCAATACCGGCTATTATACAGTAATACCCGAAAAATGCGAGTGAAAATCTGGATATAAATTTCATAAAATATTTTATACACAGATACCCCACAATACCGGAGACAAGAGTCCCTGCTATTATAGCACTCCAATTGTAGCCTGCAACTTCATGAAAATCGAGTTTTACAAATGGATAAACCATTGATGCACCAAGTATAATCGGTATACTTAAAAGAAATGAATATCTGGCAGCAGTGGTTCTATCAAGACCTGCAAAAAGCCCTGTTGCAATAGTCCAGCCTGAACGTGAAAAACCGGGCATGGCTGCAATACCTTGAGCCAGACCTATTAGAATTGAAGTTTTCCAGTCAATATTTTCTTTTCTGGATGCAACATGCTTTGATACATATTCGCTGTACAGGAGAACAAAACCTGTAATAAAGAGTAATCCGCCGACTATAGCAGGAGAGAATACAAGTTTTTCCGCAACATCATGCAATGGAAGTGCAACACAGATTGTTAAAAACGTGCCAACAATAATATAAAGCCCCAACTTTGCTTCATTATCGCTCCAATCTTTACTTTTTAGAGCTTTGAACATTGATTTTAGAATATTCATAATATCTTTTCTAAAGAATATTATTACAGCAATCAATGTTCCCAGATGAACCATAATATCAAAAAACACTTCCTGTCCTGATTGCTCATGGATAGGAATATTAGCAAAAACCTTATAAAAATTTGAGGTAAAGACAAGATGCGCCGAGCTCGATATTGGCAAAAACTCACTCAAGCCCTGTACTATACCCATTAATATAGCTTGTATTAAATTCATTTTCTTTCTCTGTTTCTTATCTGTCTTCTCCGCCCCGCCATCGCGGGCCGTGCGCTGAACTAATCTTCTTCATAATAACTGCAGCAAGATGTCTGGGTTTCCCAAACAGTAATCTTGCTGAGCAAAACAATTTTCTCTTTTAATTTTGAATAAATAAATGCAGCAATCATTTCGCTTGAAGGACTTTCTCCTTTGAATTCGGGAAGTTCGTTTATGTCCTTATGGTCTAGCAAATCCAACACTGCATTTAATTCACGTTTTAAAACTTTATAATCAATTAATATATTGCTTTTATCCAAGGTTTCGCCTTTAACATAAGCTTCAACCATCCAGTTATGGCCATGCTGGTTTTCGCACGCACCGTCATAATTTAAAAGATGGTGTGCTGCTGCAAAAAAGGCCTGGGTTTTAATTTCGTACATAAAGTCTCCTTAATTACGGTTTAATCTCAAAATACAATCACAGAACTCACGAACGGCACCGCATCCGCCTTTTTTTGAAGATTCAAAATTTGCAATTTCTTTAACTTCTTCAACAGCGTCGGAGGGACATCCGGCAAGTTCTACTTTTTCCAGTATACAGATATCGGGAATATCATCTCCCATATATGCTGCTTCCGCAGGAGTAAGGTTATATTTTGCCAGCAGTTCATCAAAAACGGCGGCCTTATTTTTTACTCCTTGATAAACCTCTTTTATATTCACGTCTTTTGCGCGTCTTTCAACAACAGAAGAACTTCTGCCTGTAATTATAGCGGTAATAATTCCCTCTCTGCTTAATTCTGCAAGTCCATGCCCGTCTTTTGAATTAAAGGTTTTGTATTCGACGCCGTTTTCATCGTACGTGATACTCCCGTCAGTCATTACTCCGTCCACATCAAAAGCCGCTAATTTTATACTCATTATGCAACACCTGCTTTCAGTAAATCGTGAATATGTATAACACCGACAGGTTTGTTATTTTCATCAACAACGGCAAGTGCGGTGATAGAGAATTTTTCCATTAAATTAAGCGCACTTGCACCGTATGAATCAGCCGTAATCCTTTTCGGCTCAACGGTCATAACATCTTTAATAACAAGATTTGAAGTATTTCCGTATTTCATAAGAGTTCGTCTGATATCACCGTCAGTAAGAACGCCGGCGAGTTTACCAGCAGAATTCAAAACCATAGCCATACCGAGTTTATGTGCAGTAATTATTTCTACAACTTTATTAAAGCTGTCATTTTCAGCGGCAACAGGCAGGTCTTCTGTTTTCATTAAGTCTGAAACCCTGTATAAGAAACCTTTTCCAAGTGCGCCTGACGGGTGGAAAATAAGAAAATCTTCTTCGGTAAAACCGCGCTTTTCAAGAAGACAAACAGCCAGAGCATCTCCCATTGCAAGAGTTGCGGTAGTAGAAGCTGTTGGGGCTTTATTGAGAGGGCAGGCTTCTCTTTCAACAGAGATATCAAGAACAACATCAGAAGCCTGTGCAAGAGTTGAGCCCATCTTACCGGTCATGCCTATCATCAAAACACCAAATCTTTTTATAATAGGCAAGAGATTAAGTAATTCCTGAGTTTCACCGCTATTAGAGATAGCAATTACAACATCTTGTTTTGTAATAATACCGCTGTCGCCGTGAGTGCTTTCTGCCGGGTGAAGGAAATACGAAGGGGTGCCGGTAGAAGAAAGAGTTGCTGCAATCTTCTTTCCGATTAATCCTGATTTACCCATGCCTGTAACAATTACACGGCCTTTACAATTATAGAGAATTTCAATAGCTTTATCAAAGTTTTCATCTATATTTTCTTTTAAACGAAGAATTGAATTTGCTTCAATATCAAAAACTTCTTTAGCCAGTTCATTAATACTTGTTGCTGTCATCATATTTCCACCTCACTTGTAATTATTATACACCAAAAGTATGAATTACATTCAAAACGTTAAATTTTCTTATCATAAAGACGACGAAAAAGTTATGAAATTCATAAGTTTCCAAAAACATAATTCAACAGAAATTCTTCAGAGGGTAGAACGTTATATTGAAGAATCAGACTGCCCCGAAATGGGTCTTGACATATCAAGCCTGAATATCTTTGACGCCTCAAGAGTTATGCTTGTATCATCCGCTTTACATTACAGCAAATATCCTGAAGGTAAATTAAGATGTAAAGTTCAATCTAAGGGAATTGAAAACCTCATTGGCGGTTTTTCAACCAAAAACCTTGAAATACTTTAGAACAAATACGCTGCAATGATAGCAAAAATAATCAGCGGGATATTAAAGTGTAAAAAAGTAGGTATGCAGGTGTCCGTAATATGATTATGCTGCCCGTCCGCATTCAATCCGGCCGTAGGGCCGAGGGTTGTGTCAGAAGCCGGGGAGCCTGCATCTCCAAGTGCTGCTGCCGCGGCAAGAATTACTATTGTTGCGGCTGGTGAAAAGCCAAGATGAATACAAACAGGAATAAACAAAACCGCAAGAATAGGAATTGTTCCGAATGATGTTCCGATTCCCATAGTTATGAATAAACCCAACAAAAGCATTAAACTAACCGCAAGAAATCTACTGTTCTGCATAAATGGTAATATAGCTTGAACAAGAGTATCTATACCTCCGGTGGCCTTTAATACCATTGCAAACCCTGCGGCAACAAGCATTACAAATGCAACATAGCCCATTAAGCCTATACCTTCGTTTATAAGTTTATCCATCTTTCTATGGCTTACAGCACCTCCACCAAATACAATTCCCAGCCCGACAAGTGCTCCGAGCGGAAGGGACTTTGTAAGAAGCTGGATTATTAATGTAGCAAATGCACCGAGTAAAGTTATATAGTGGTTTTTATTTAACTTCAACGCCTGTGCATCTTCTCTTTCGAGTTCATTTTCAACAGGCTGAATGTCATTATATTCACGGGGTTTTCTGTAAGAAATTAAAACCGCAGCAAGAAGTCCGACAAACATTCCAAGTCCTAAAATCCATGTTGATTTCCAAACATCATTTTTAAGAACCGTCATTCCGTTTAAAGTCATATTTTCGGCAATAAGCCCCTGAAATATCAGCCCGAACCCTGCCGGTATCATTATATATGGAGCCTTCAGACCAAACGCAAGAGAACAAGCTGCCGCACGCCTGTCAAGTTTAAGCTTGTTCATAACATTAAGCAGCGGAGGTATAAGTATAGGAATAAAGGCAATATGAACAGGGATAAGATTTTGCGAAAGCATAGCAATTCCCGTTAAGATTGCAAGTAAAATAAATTTTTTATCTTTTATAACCGAGCCGATTTTTTTTGCAAGAATAGTAGCCAACCCCGTATGAGTCATTGCAGCCGCGAATGTTCCGAGAAGAATATAACTTAATGCTGTCTCGGAATTTCCGCCCATACCTGAGATAAATGTGTCCATAACTTTATCAATCGGCAGTCCGCCCGCAACACCTGCCGCTATTGCTGAAATAATAATTGCAAGTAAAACATTTATTCTGCATACGCAAAGTATGCATAATAAAATTACCGATACTACTACAGGATTAAATATAATCGACATAACGAATTTATGGTATCATAAAAATATCAGAAAAAGGCAGGGAAATATGAATTCTTATTCACAAAAAGCAATGAAACTCTTTAAAGAAGGTTATAATTGTTCACAATCAGTATTTTGTACATTTGCTGAGGAATTCGGCATTGACAGAGAAACGGCATTAAAACTTTCGTCTTCATTCGGAGGCGGAATGGGAAGAATGCGGGAAGTCTGCGGAGCCGTCAGTGCAATGTTTATGGTTGCAGGATTAAAATACGGTTATACATCACCAACAGATAAAGACGCCAAAGCTGAACATTACAAACGGATTCAGGAACTTGCCGGAAAATTCAAACAAAAACACGGAACTATTATCTGCCGCGAACTTCTAGGAGTCGATGCTGATGACAATCCTATTCCGTCAGACAGAACACCTTCTTATTACGCAGTCAGACCGTGTGAAAAAATTATCGGCGACGCTGCTGAAATAATATCGGAATATATGTTCCTTCTTCACTAGAAGTTATATTTATTTATGCATTTTATGTGTCAAAACCTTACAGAGCAAAGCAAATGCACTTTTTACAGCTTTGCTGTGATGCAAGGCATTAAGCATCAAAAAGTCATGTATTGTCATATTTATTCTTACGTTAGAAACTTTAACTCCTGCTTCATCAAGCTTTCTTGCATAAGCTTCGCCTTCATCTCTTAAAACATCATTCTCATCAGTAATTATAAGTGCCGGCGGCATACCCGCAAGATCTTCCACACAGGCTCTAAGCGGCGAAACATACATATCATTTTTCATTTTTTTATCAGGCAGATATGCATCCCAGAACCACTCCATTGCTTTTTTAGTAAGCCAGGGGCCGTCTTTAAACTGCTTATATGAATCAGAATCCATATTTGCATCTGTAACCGGATAGAGCAGAGCCTGAAAAAGGATTTTAGGGCCGCCTTCGCGTAAAGCTTTGAGAGCAATAGCGGTTGCAAGATTACCTCCTGCACTGTCACCCGCCAGAATTATTCTGTCAGAATCAATATTAAACTCTTCAGGATTCTCATATAAATATTCAAGTACGCCATACCCCTGACTAATTTGTGTAGGGTAAACAGCTTCAGGAGAACGGGAGTAATTTACAAATGCCACTACAGAGTTTGTACATACCGCAAGCTTTCTGATAAGCATATCATAAACTTCTTTATCGCCCATAACCCAGCCGCCGCCGTGCATATAAATAATTACCGGAAGTGTTTCATTGTAGTTTTCCGGTCTTACAAGCCTGACGCTTACTGTTCCGGCTGCATTTGTAAATATGTCTATATCATTAATTTCCGCAGGAATATCCCTGTGCGTTTTTCTCTGTAAATCAACTAAAAAATGTCTTGCTTCATCAGGAGTCATTTCATAAAGAGGTTTGCTGTCATGACTGATTAAATTCTCTATAAACTCTTTTGCAACTCTGTCCAAATGCGGGGTTTTTGAATAACTCTCAAACATAAATTTACTCCTTGTATTTCTTACAATTTGAATAATAAAAGAAGAATTCTGACTCTACATCAGACACCAGGCTATACTATGTAAACATTTTGTTACAACATACTTTATAAAAGACCTTTTTTTATATATGCTTGGCGTGTGTGTGAAAAAGGAGAAAAATCATGCCAAAATTTAATCTTATGTCGTATATTATGCCTCCTGAAGACAAAATGTTTTTTACACTTTTTCAGGATAGTGCGGAAATTTGTATGAATACCGCAAAGCTTTATGATGAGATTATGAAAAATCATCTTACGGAAGAACAAAAAGATATAGCCAGAAAATATAAGAAAAAAGGTTCACTATCATTTAAGCTGACTCTGAAACAGCTCAACAAAAGTTTTATTACACCGATTGAAAGAGAGGATATTCAATATATAGCAGTCCAATTACATAAAATCAATAAAAAAATCATTAAAGCCTGTTTGAATTTAGATGTGTACAGATTAACCGAGTACACAGGAGAAATGAAAGAACAGGCTTTAACGTTGGTTCAGGCGACAGAACAGCTTGGAAAAATAATCAAAAAATTTAAAAAAGTAAGTGATGTCGAAGAAATTACAAAAGAAAATATTGCAATGAAAGAAATTGAATCTCACGGAGACGAAATTCACAGGAAAGCAATGTTTGATCTGTTCTCAGGCAAATACGATGCATTAGAAGTTATAAAGCTTCGTGATATTTATAAAGAAATTGAAAATGCTCTTGATGCTTGTTTTTATGTATCAGATACAATCTTAAATGTTGTTTTAAAACAAAATTAGGAATTAAAGAAAAATGACAATCACAATATTATTATTAATTGCAGTAATTCTAGTCGCACTGGCTTTTGAGTTTATAAACGGTTTTCATGATTGTGCAAATGCAATAGCAACGGTAGTATCGACAAAAGTTCTGTCTCCGAAACAGGCTGTTCTTTTTGGCGCAAGTCTTGAATTTATAGGAGCTCTGACCGGCACGCACGTTGCAAAAACAATAGGAGCAGGAATTGTTAATGCAGAAATGATTACTCTTACGGTTATATTCTGCGCATTGCTCGCCGCTGTATTATGGAATCTGTTAACGTGGTGGCTGGGTCTTCCGTCAAGTTCATCTCATGCATTAATAGGCGGTCTTCTGGGTGCAACAATTGTGAAAGCAGGGGTGGAGGCAATCCATATCAAAACATTAATGGATAAGGTTATTATTCCAATGTTTACTTCTCCACTGTTAGGATTTTGTGCAGGATTTTTACTTATGCTTGCCTTAATCAGGCTTTTATATAAGGCTAATCCGCAGGTAGTTAATAAAAAATTCAGAAAACTTCAGCTCATTTCATCAGGCTTGATGGCATTAAGCCACGGCTCAAACGATGCACAAAAAACAATGGGGATAATTACTCTTGCATTATTAGCAGGAGGAGTTCTGCATAAAGGCCCGCAGGGAGAATTTGAAATTCCACTCTATGTAATTCTTGTGTGTGCTATGACAATGGCAGCAGGAACGATGAACGGCGGCTGGAAAATAATAAAGACAATGGGACATAAAATTATTAAATTAAAGCCTATCCATGGTTTTGCAGCAGAAACATCGGCAGCCGGTTTAATCCTCACAGCCTCTCATTTCGGTATCCCTCTCAGTACAACACATGTAATCTCTACTGCAATAATGGGTGTAGGGTCTACGCTGCACGCTCATGCAGTAAAATGGAGAATTGTCGGTAATATTGTTATTGCATGGGTACTGACGATTCCTGCCTGTATGATTATCTCAGCAATTATTTACTATTTGATTTATAAAATCGTCTGAAGTTTCATCATTGTAAACTTTATCAAAAAGTGTTAGTGCATTTTTAACAGCTTCAGCCATAGTAAAGTTTTTATAACTTCCAAGGCGGCCCAGAAAAAATGTATTCCTGTATTTCTTCCCGTACAAAAGATATTGTTCATAAAGTTTAATGTTACACGGGGTCAATATAGCACAGGCACGCTCATTTTCTCCGTAAACAAAATCTGTATGATATTCTCTGGATATAACAGTTTTATTTACGTTAAGATTCTGATAATGTTTATATTCGTGAATTGCGGCAAAATCAAACTCAAAGGGATAGAGCATTATACCATCTGATTGATAAAAATTAATGTCAATATCAGAGAATTCAAAACTTACGCTTCTATACGGAAGCATACCAAACTTATAATTAAAACAATCATCTATTGAACCTGTAAAAAAGATCTTTTTAAAATTTTTAGCAACCATATAGTTATAATCTGTATTTAAGCAAAGTTCAATATTATGATTTTTAAGCATATTTTCGATTAAATCACTATACCCCTTAACAGGCACTCCCTGATATTTCTCTTTAAATACTCTATTATCTCTGCTGATTCTTATAAAATAATGAGGGAGTCCGGAATTTTGTAAATCATCCCGCGAATCCTGCCAGAACTTGCAGCTTAACGGGTAACTTAAGTTGTTATAGATATATTCCGCAAGAAAATTAAAATCATTATCACAATGTATTTTCAAATCGTCTGCATAAACCTCAGTATCATACGGAAAAACCCTCAAAAGTTTATATTCCAGCCTTTCGGCTATGGATTGCGGAAATATTTTGTACAAGGAATCAAGGTTAAATGGCACATTCGACTTAATTCCGTTTATGCAGGCAGATAACTTCTGAATATACGGTCTGAATTCTCCAAAACTGTTTACATAATCCCAAACCGGCTTATCATCCGTATGAAAAATATGAGTGCCGAATCTGCTTAACAAAAAACCGTTTCTATCAACATAATCAGAAACCAACCCGCCTAAATGATTCTTCTTATCAATAATCACAACCTTCTCATCAAGAGAATTCGCAATCCTTTCGGCAATAACAGCCCCGGACAATCCCGCACCGACAACTAAATTAATACCGTCTTTTTTTTCAGACACCCGTCTTCTCATAACAAACATATAGTAAAATATTAATACTTAAAATAAATCAGCCGCCTGTCTAATATGTCCGAAACAGCCTGCTGTAATGATTCTGAAAATTTTATGAGACATGTTGCAAAATGTAAGTCAATATGTTATAATAAAAACATATTACGTATGGACAATTGCTTTACTAAAGAGGATACAATATGACAAAAATGCGGGGATTTACGTTGGCGGAAGTAATGATAACGCTGGCGGTACTGGGAATATTGGCATCAATAATGTTGCCGGCCGTCTCACGGGTACGTCCTAACGAAAATAAAGTAATGTTTAAAAAAGCCTATTATATAGCAGAAAGAACGGTAAGCGAGCTAGTCAATGACGAAAATCTTTACCCGGAAGGCGATGGAACCCACGTAGGCCTCGATAATTTATCAGAAGTAACCTATAATGGTGAAAAATTTACCGGAAACGATAAATTCTGTAAACTATTTGCAGAAAAAGTAAATACCATAAATGACAGCGTAAATTGCGTTTCAAGTTCGTCAAATCCAACAGCTTCAAATATACCGTCTTTCACAACCACTGACGGAATAGCCTGGTACATGCCTATAACAGACTTTTCGGCTGATAAGTTTATTACAGTCGATGTAAATAATGAAAAAAAACCTAATTGTTCTTTTGCAAATAATACCTGCATAAATCCTGACAGGTTTGAAATATATATAGAACCTGATGGAAAAATGTATGTTAAAGGTGTAAAAGAAAAAGAATATCTATCATCAAATAAGTCAATGCAATAAGCTAACATTTAACGTATCCTATGCGGGTCACAGGCTGGGCTAATCTTATAAGAAAGAAATAAGCATGAAAAAGACAAAAGAAAAATATAGAAAAGGATATACCCTTGCAGAAATGCTTCTGGTGATGTTAATCATCTCCTTAATGCTTCTTGCGCTCCCTCCAGTAACAAAAAAAATATATAAAGAACGTTACAATCGCAGACTGCATGGCCGATATGAATGTTTCCGCAATACAGCCAACCAGATAGTCGAAGGAAGTGCAACTGAAGGCAATGTCGTCAGCGGCTTAAAAGTAGTGGATAAATGCAGATTTAAAGTTCCAACCACAAGTATCTACGTACTAATTCACGCTGTAGGCGGCGGCGGCGGCGGTGCATATGTCAAAGCTACCCCAACTGATACATCAACTGTCTATACAGCAAAAGATTATTACGGGAACTCTGCACCGCATTTGTTTGCGGATTGGGTAAAAGAATTGCGCGAAGGCGGTTATCAATTCCCGAATAACTCTCCTAACAATATGTCAAATACAGCAATCGTAACAACCAAAGTCGCAAAAATGCAATTCGGATATGGCGGTCTACAGGGTGAAAAAATCTCAATGTTTTTCTCAAAACTTGACCCTACAGTAGAGATAGAAATGATTCCGGGAGAAGCCGGCTTTGCAGGAACATCCACAGCAGATTTTAAAGGAAAAGACGGCACCGATACCGTAGTAAACTTCATAGAAACAGACAAAACGACAGGTACAACTACTACAACAGAACTCATAAGAGCAAAAGGCGGAATGGGCGGCGGTGTAGCCGGAGAATCGAAACTTTGGCTTTACGGAGGAGCTCCGAGTGACTACGGACTGGCAGATATATCTGCACGTAAACGTCAGGAAATTAATTTTGTTGAAAATATCGAAGGAAAAGTTGATGATACATTGAAATCTTATATAGTTGAATCCGGTATAACACCTGGTGACGGCGGCGGAGGAGCTTATTCCTACATAAATAATACCACGTCAACTTTAACTTATATGATTGAAAATGTACAACTGGCAAGCAGACTCTCATTTAAAACCTATTTGTCAAAGAACCCTACTGCAAACACAGATTGTAGCAAAAGCGGCGAACAACATGTTTGCAACAAAAATTCATCTAAGACCTATGAATGCGTAGACGGTCAACAGAAAGAGGGCCTTCTTTGTAAACCTCAAAACGGCGGCTCCGGAGCGGTGGTAATCTTATGGTAATAAAACTAACTTTAAATCGTAATAATAAAGCAGGCTTTTCATTATTTGAGGCCTGCGTTGTAATGCTTGTAGTATCAGTATTTTTTGCAGTCAGTGCTACGGTAATCCCTAAACGTAACAAGGCTAAACCTGAAGCCGAAGGTCATGGCAGATTTGAATGCTACTATAAAGGCAACCAACTGTATCAGCAAATGTATCAGGGTACCAGTTCAGCAGGGCCTGAAGCAGTTAGTGAATGCCGTTTTAACCCTCCGGTTTATGCAAAATATATAGTTATAAATACTGTAGGCGGCGGAGCAGGCGGTTCTGGAAGCAATGGCGGTGAACCCGGCGGATTTTACAGCTCATTCCATTCTTCTGTAAGAGCAGCTGTAGTAACTGTTCCCGGTAAAGGCGGTGCATCTGGTGTTGACGGGAGCCCAACAAGTGTTTATTACGAGGATGACAAAAACGGAGACCCTATTGTATCTGCCGAGGGCGGGAAATCAAACAGAGAACTCAAAGACGCTTCTGTCAGCGATATAAAACAATGTGCAATTACCGAAGGTACATCTTCTAAATATACAGATATTGCCTGCGGTTCAATACCTTTATGCGAAATTAAGGATGATAAAATAAAAGTTAGTTATTGTTTTTCTTCTTCAGTATATAAGTCAAAATTAATTGATTTACAGAATGATATAATCCAAAGACCTGCTGATGCGTGGTTAAAACGGCCTGTATTGAATGAAAGCGAGGCCACAATTACATATTACGATCAGGGGCTTCTTGATGAATACAACCTTGATTTGGCGGCATTTTTAAAAGTTTATCAGGGCACTCAATATCTTCAATCAATATTGCAGTCTCTGGAAGACTCATACCCGACATTATTTACAATGGTACTGACCTTTGATTTACACCGCAGTAATACAGTTACACCATCGCTTATCATGAATTATCTTGAAGGTATGGGAATAACAACAGGAATGGTTGAATACAAACCAGGGCAGGGAGGAGCCCCTGGCGGAGCCGGAAACAACGGTGCAGTATTAATAACATGGTAATTACTGAATAGAAATACATAACTAGGAGGATATGAAATTGATATTAAGAAAGAAAAAAGCATTTTCAATGGTGGAGCTTCTGCTCTTGCTGTTATTTGTTTCTCTTATAACAGCGGCTCTTACTCCTGTTATAACTAAAAAGCATTATAAAATGCCAAAACCGGCAAATCACGGTGCTTATTTATGTTATGACAAAGGAAACGGTAAGCTTCATGAAGTAAGATATTCAGGTAAAGCCCTGACAACAGTAGTATTTGACAGAGATGTTACCCAATGTACTTTTGAACCTCCTCAAAAAGTATCGTACTTCCATGTATCTGCTATCGGCGGCGGCGGCGGCGGCGGTGATTCGGGTTACAATGGCGGTTCATTTACTACAATGGGGCCTTATACCGAACAGTTAAACCCGCTTAACATAACTGAATATATGGTCTCTCCTCAACAAAGAGATATCACAAGTAACGACTTTAAAAACTATGGCGGTAAGCTATATGGTTTTGTAGTTGGTGCAAATTCAGGCAAGGGAGGAGATCAGTTATATGCAACAAGAAGTGATTCTTACCCTTGTACAATACATCATACAGAAACATACACCACAACATATACAACAGTTCATACTTCCAGTACATGTACAAAGTGGACAGAAGTAACGGTTGAAGATTCTAGTGATAGCGGAAGTGATTCCTCAGGCAGTTCTGGCAGCCACTCAGGCGGTTCAGATTCTGATTGGGATTCAACATCTCCTGAAGGTTCGCATACACCGGATCCTACTCCTAGCAACCCTACAGCTCCAGACCCTCCAAAACATGAGGTTGGTTCAACAGATAACGGGCACTGGGGTAATGCTCATGATAACGGTTCTGTAACCGACACTGGCAGCAGACAAGAGCCTGGACAGAGCGGACTGAATGGCGGTATAAATATTTGGATTCCTGGAGGTAACACTCACGGCGGCGAGACTTATAATATTAAGGATAAAAAATTAAGATTAGACCTGCCTCAATTTAGATTTTTTAATCCTAATAATGAAATAGCAATGCTTTATCCAAAATATGCATTCCTATTCTCATCTAATGACCTTCTGGCCTATACATATAATAGATGTGATCACTACGATTATGACGAATGGACAACAACAGAGTCACAGGTAAATGTAAACACAATATGTGATGAACATAGAAATTACTATACTTATGGCACATCTACTTATACCGGAGCACCGGGGGCCGCAGGCGCAATATGCCGCAGTACGATTAGACAGGGCGGTGTCGGTTTAACTTATAATGCAGTTTCTATTCCTGCGAGCGGCTCGGATGGTGAAAGCTGTTATCCGTCATATAATCTATCTCCAGAATATGATTCTCCACATTATGGCTCTACAGAATGTACAGGCAACTGTGCAACAGCAGGAAAGACAGCCGGCCAGCCTTACAGTACTATAACGTTTGCAGGTGAAACTGTTAATGCTGAAAACGCCCGTACAGGCGGAGCACCTGCTACATGTCAGGGCAATGGTTCCCCAGCAGGTACTGCCGGTACTTCTTGCAGCCCTGCAAAAGTAACAGAAGGATGCTATACCGGACGTTACGGTTATTGCTTGAAAAGATGGAACAGCTCAACCTGGGAAGCAAACACTACATATGAATTTAAGTTCACATACAGCCAAAACTATTTACAATATGGTTTGGCAGGTGAACAAGGCCAATATAAAACAATGGTTATCAGATCCTTCAAAGACAAAGAAGTACCAATCACCATCGGTCTTGGCGGTTCAAAAGGTGTTGACGGCGGAGCCGGCGGTAATGGTCAAGCCACAAGTTTCGGCAATATAATGACAGCTAACGGCGGTGAAGGCGGCGAAGGCGGCAAATTAACAGCCCCAGAATGGCTCGAAGGATATCGAGGCGGAGCTGAAAGCTGGCCTGCCGGAGCTATCAACGCAGATTTTGTCGAAGGCAAACGAGTTGTCAGACAAGAAGGCGGCGTTGAACCTGAAAAACCAAAACCAAATAACCTGTCTTCTAACATTTTGAACTTCCTTGCTCCGCAGGACAATGAAAAAATTACTGAAATAATGGATACTTATCGTATCGGTTATGGCGGAAAAGGCGGCGGTTCTAAACATAACTGCTGGTTTGGCGAGTACAGAAAATGGCTGGACGGCGGTGAACTTGAACACAGTTACGCACTTCCACCTGAAGCCTGCCGTAACAATTACGAACGCATCGAGGCTGAAAACGGCAAGAGCGGTGCAGTAATCATTCGCTGGTAATCAATATACATAATAAAAGAACCTCACTTATATAAAGTGAGGTTCTTTGTTAATTAGTAAATAAAAAAACGGATATCTTAGTCCATAGTGCAAAAGGCTCTGAATAATTTCACTGATAATATCAAATTTACAGTGTATTTTTATTAAATTACATGGAAATTTGAGGAATATTGAAACTGTATAACAACTATATTGAGCTTTTTGGTTAAATTCCCTAAAGGAGTTTTCAGGGATTTAACAGCGAAAATGGCAAAATGAGTATGCTTTGGATACAATTAACTATTTGCAAAAAAATCTGCCTCTTTCAAAATACAAATATTACATCCTTTACTGTTATATTCCATTGCTTTTCGAACTTTTGTTCCGTAGTTCCCATGTGCATAGGCCTGGCTTTCATAATCTCCGATTATCAAAATATCAGTTGATTTTTTCAATCCAGCATCAATAATCCCGCCCTTTTCTGTAATTAGTTTTTCTACAACTCCTTTTTGCCCGTGCGAAAAATTTCCGCTTAAACATACGTGTTTATTCTGAACACAGGAAATTTGTTCTTTTAATGAGTCTACAGGGGATAGTATTGAGTTTATTATTTCTATTAATGAATTTGACTCTTTTTCAGTAATTATGCCGTCCTCTAAAACAGTTGCAAACAACGACGAAATATGATTATACGGATAGTATTCACTTAAATGAATATTATTATATAACCATTTCATAAGATTTTCACCTTCTTCTGTAGAAATTTTATTATCTACAATAATTCCTTTTAATATTCCCCTCAGTTCCTGTAATGAATTTGTAATAGGTGAACCCATAATTGTTTCATAGTATTCTCTTACAATAGATTGTAATTCATTAACTTCATCTACCGTAATCACGTTATCTTCAAGAATCTTATCCAGAGTTTTAAATATTTGGGTTAGTTCTTCTTTTGATTCAAATTTAGAATTATCTATTTTCCATTGTTTTATAAAAGCTTCTTCTTCAGGTTTAATTTTACAATCCAGCATAATCCCTTGAATAAAACCGTAAAATTCACTTATTGTCCTTCGCAATACAGGATCTGCAACATAGTTTACAAATTCTTTTGTTTCAACCGGTGAAAATTTTCGTATATATTTATTTATGTTTACATCAAAATTTTCAATTAGACACTTAAATAAATCCGCAGTTGCACAGGCATCATCAAAAGCATCATGGGATTTATCCATATCAATTTTGAAATATTTACATAAACTTTCCAGAGTAAAATCTTTGACTTCATAATAAGGAATATTGTCTGTTGCAATTCTCATTGTATCAATATAGTACAAGTCAGGTAATTTAATATTATATCTTGCACAAGATTTAGATAATGCGGATAAATCAGAAACAAAAACATTATAACCGACAATAACTGCATCTGTAAAATAGGCTTCAATATCTTTCCAAACTGTTAAAAAATTCGGTTCAGTTTCAACTTGTTTTGCAGTAATTCCGTGAACTTTTATACACCAATCCTGAAAACCGTCTTCTGGATTTATAAAAATATTTCTCTCAGGGAAAACAGGTTCTCCTGAGGGGTAATATTCACTTAACAAACCCAATTGACAGATGGACTTATTTTTTGCATTCGCATATTCAACATCAAAGTATAAAACCTTTTCCATATTTACTCCTATATAATTGATTTTGAACTTGTTACTAAATCTTTTCCGGTATCAATACTATTTATATAATTTATAAGTTTATCAAGTTGTTTTTGTGGATTTTTAAACCAATCGGTTGACCATATCCTATAAATTTTCCAACCTAAACTTTCGAGTACTTCCTGTCGAAGCCTGTCTCTATCTCTTGCAGTGGCGCAGGAATGATACGCCGCACCATCACATTCTATACCAAGCAGGAAATGTCCCGGATTATCCTTATCTCGTATTGCTAAATCTATTTTATAACCTGAACAACCGACCTGTGTTTTTACGGAATAACCTTTTGCCCTCAAAGCATTACAAACAGACTCTTCAAATGGCGAATCGTAATTATTATCAAATCCTGTTGTAATACTCTGCTTTAATGATATTTCTCCTCTTTCAGCAAAATCTAAATACCACTGGAGAAGCTGTACTCCTCTTTTATTTGTTTTATCCATATTAAAGTCAGATGCTTTAATCCCACTGAATACTTCAACCATATTTCTAGCACGGGTGATAAGCACATTTAAACGTCTTTCGCCGCCATCTTTATTTATTGGACCAAAATTCATCGGGAGTGTACCGTTTTGATTTTTAAAATATCCAACACTAATCATAATTACATCTCTTTCATCCCCTTGAATCGATTCAAGGTTTTTTACAAAGAAGTATTCAGATTTGTTATCATTGAAAAAATCTTCACAACTTGGGTCTTGCTCTCGCAATTTTTCAATTTCTGCTTCAATAAGACCTTTTTGTTTAATATTTAAGGTTGCAACTCCCAAGGATAAATCTGGATGCTTTTTAGCGTGTTGCATGACGGCGTTAGCAACAATCTGAGCTTCTTCCAAACGTTTGTTTTCTTTTGTTGTATCCGTTGGTTCGTGAAAGAAAAATTTTATACCGAGGGTTTCACTGTCTTCTATACAGCTTGGGAATGTGTATAGTTCTTGATATAAATGTTTGTTTGAAAATGCAATTAAATATTCATGTTTACTTCTATAGTGCCATTTGAGCATACATTGAGGAAATCCTGAAGTAGTACATTCATCCAAAATACTATCAAGATCAACTCTTTCATACTCATTATTATTTTCTTCGTCCTCTTCTTGCTCTTCTTCATCTGGTTCTACAACCGTTTTAAAGAAAGATGTAGGTGGTAATTGTTTTGTATCACCAGCAACAACCAGCTTTTTACCTCTTATGATTGAGCCTATACAATCTTCGGTTGTCAACTGACTGGCTTCATCAAATATTACTACGTCAAAATTAAAAACTTCCGGCTCAAGTAGTTGCGCAACAGTAGACGGACTCATCATTAGGCATGGTTTTAATGCCAGGAATAAGTTTGGAATACTTTTAATCATCTGTCTTAAAGACTTTCTAAACCTTTGAAGTTTACCAAGCCGTTTTAACTCGTTCGTTTCTTTATGAAACTCCTCTTTTGCCAGCATAGCATTAGATGCAAGTTTTGTTATTAATCGTATTTTGGCCGATTCTATTTGATTTTTGTCCAGATATTTGAATTCTTTTACGAGATTATCCTGATCCAGAGAGTTAAAAGATTTTAAAGTTGGGGTATTTTTGAATACATAACCGTTTAGCCATATTCGTAAGAATTGTGTTTCAAAAGCTTTATCATATTCGTCTACTGGAATGTTGAATTGTACACATTTATTAAAAAATTCTGCAAGCCCTGCATCAATTATCTTATCGTAGATATTAAGATATTTAAACCATAAAGTTAAATCTTCTGTAGAAGTCAAAATAGAGGACATTTTCTTTTCTAATTTTACAAATTCAATTTCTTCATATTTTAGTGAAAAAGCTTTTATACAATCTAGTTTGGTAAGTTTACTTATTGTATCGAAATGTAGTTTTAAATCACTGCTGAAATTTGTAATTTTTTTAATGAGAGTTTGAATCTTATCATAATTTATTCCCTCAGAATTTAATTTAGTAAGAATATCGCCATTGAAAAATTTTCCGGATTCTATAAGTTCTTTAAATTTTAATAAATAGTGACTTTTATTTTTAATATCGTTCTCATTCGGATTTTTCTTATCCCAAGTATTATCGTATAAGTCAGCTGCAATAGTATCGCATTCTTCCAGTTTTTCTATACAATTTTTCAGTTCTTTAATGT
>ERZ779843.1237-NODE-1237-length-31392-cov-16.639500_pt1 | contig 31392 bp, 18 predicted proteins | sample MGYA00511560_ERZ779843 | MGnify/ENA primary metagenome ERZ779843 (study PRJEB29588, sample SAMEA2158062) | human gut metagenome | biome: human gut; feature: human-associated habitat; material: faeces | place: Denmark | collected 2008/2010 ... | reverse complement strand
CCTGCGTGTGGATTCTTAACTTGTCTCTTTAGTCTTCGGTGAACGCCCTGTATCATAGTAATATATAGTATGGCGCAAGTCAATATTTTCCGGTGAATTGTAACTTTTATAAGTGCACTTTTAAAGAAGAATGCTTGACAATATATATGGTAAACTCATATGCTATAAGTAAATAAGAAAAAAATATAAATATTGGAGGAAAAATTTTAAATGAATCGTGATGATTTCTGTCGATTACACTGGAGTTATTACTTGGTTTTGGAAAAGGATTTTTTGGATACCGAAAGATATATCAGCTTTGATTTAGGAGATAATTATTTATACGATTCTCATACAATACATGATTATGGCAATAGCGGTGCATTTTCCAATGAATTTGTCAAACAATATCAAGCAATATGTTCTGAAGTAGATGTGGTTTTGAAGACCATTTGTAAAGAGCTTAGTGGCATAACAGCAAATAATATGCCTGCCTATACCGATTTGGTATTGAAAAAATGGAAAACTCTTTCAGAACAAAAAGTAAGGATGAATACTATCGAATTGCAACCATTCAAAAATTGGAAACCGAGTCCGTCATATAGCGCTCCTGACTGGTGGACTCCATATAATCGTGTGAAGCATGAACGACTTGAAAACTTCAGAAAGGCAAATTTGAAGAATGTGATGAACGCCTTAGCGGGTCTTTATATTTTAGAATCTTACTTAGTGAAATACATTGGCGATAGAGATAAGACTGAAGATGTGCCAAATGATATTTCGAATTTGTTTGAGTTAATTGACTTTCATACAAACGTTGAGGTCAGAGGCCGTCAATTATATTCAATTACACAGCAGAGAATAGATGAAATACTCACTAAGATATAGACGGTATACTTTAGTCTGGTACCGATGAATATAATGCTGTGCAGGGAACGGTATGAGATAAATATAAAGTTGAAATTATCGCTTGCGAAAGATATGCAAGAAATCAGTAGAGAATTGTTTTGCAGGCTGAGCTATTGCATAGGAGTAGTATCCTTTAATTCTCTCTTGTATTTATAATAAGTATTCCTCGCAATGCCAATCAGTTTCATACAATCGGTATCGCTTAATGTTCCGTCAAAATCCCTACTATATTTTCTAATGGACTCCTTGCAAGCGGCAGCTTTCTTGACAACCAATTTGCGACCACATTCCTGCCCTATCTGCTTGCCGTTTAGTTTGGCGGTCAGCATTCCCTCTCTGGTGCGCTGGTGCAGGTCGTCAACTTCCTTTTGGGCTTGCGCAAAGGCCAGGCGTATCTGTTCTTTGGCGAGGTCAACGGTGTACTGATTCAGCGCGGCGATGACGGAAGACACAAAGCTGTCAGTGGCGGCATTGCCTGTTTCCGGTTGGGTGCTGATTTGCCGCTGGATGGTCTGGCGGTAAGTCTCCGTGTTGATGTGCGGCTCTTTGAGAAAGCAAAGCGTTACATTTTGGGTGTACAGGTTTTCGTATAGTTGGCAACCCTCGTCTGCATTGCGGCTCATACGGGACACGCTGTCAAATACGATAGTGTCACCTGCCTGCACGGTGTGGAGCAGCTTATCCAACTCTCTGCGGCCTTGATAGGTTGTGCCGGTATATACTTCGCGGATGATATGTGCGGTTGGGTACGTTACCAAAATGTTGCGTACTTGCCGTTCGATATTTTGCTGTGGTGTGGAAATACGGCAGTAACCATATATCTGCATAGTGGTATTACCTCTGAGGCTCGTTAATTTTGATACTGATAGTATACTTACTTTGTCATACGATAGCAAGCAGTTTTGATACTACTTGCACATAGCTTAAATTTGGTACTGAAAATGATGGCGGTGGTCGCTTGTGTGACCACCGCCATCGTTCTACTTTTCGCTGTCTGCAAGGTAGCACCAAGAACAGGTTTGGCACTCTGGCATTTCTCCGCACGGTGGTATGCCGGTATCAGGCTCATACGGACAGGAATAATAATCGTATTGCATTGTGAAGCTCCTTTAAAAGTGTACATATAAAAATAGCGGTCTACTCTCACTCGACCATTATCACTGTTGTTATAATTTATTCGGCAACAACCATTTTTTCCATACAGTCGCCGCATATTAGGTTGATGACCTTGGTTGCTCGGCAGCTGTTGCCGCATTTGGAACAAATATATTTGCGGGTACTGCTGGGCTTTTTCGTTCTGGTTTCTGCGCCTGCACCGCTGTTGCCGCCCTTGGGGAGCGTTCCGAGTACATCCAGTAGGTTAAGGCTCTCGACCATCTGGAAATCTTGCCAGCCCTGTTCCTCAACAAAATCCAGAAGTTCAAGGCCGGGGCTGGTAATTGTCCAACCATATTTGGGATGGTGTTCGACTTCCAGACCGTGGGTTTCTGCAATGTGCTTGAAATTCTTGTTGTGGTACACGCCGTTATTGCTAGTATCTTTTATACCGTGCTCAGCGCAATACTCGTGTACCATCTCATGGACTAAAACGCCTGCGAGAAAGGCGCACTCCTGATTTAAGCTGGCAGAGCTTATATTGATTTCGTAGCGCCGTTCTTCGCCTGTCTTCCAAACCTTTCCAGTGGTGAAGTGCCCATACGCGCCAGCAGTCTTTTTTAAACTAATAACGACTTCCGGCAGTTCGCCGTCAAAAAAGCGGTTGTTAAGTGCTCGGAACATTTTCTCTAACTGACCTGCCACGCGGCTCGTTTTAATCGTCTGTTTCATTTTCGTTGTCCTTTCGTCTTAAAAGTATACTTTTAAATCCCTGTGGGGGTGCTTTGTATTGCCCCCAACCGGCGAGAAGAAGAAATAACGCTCACAAGCTGTGTCAATGGAACCGTGGAATAATTGCAAAGCATTTATGCCGCGAAAGTCCGTTGACTAAAGCATGTGGGCGTATATGATGATTGGAGCGGTTGGAGCAATCCTTCGTCTCCGCCGCAGCGGTCAGTTTCTCTTTTTCAAACAAAAAAGCATCGGCGAAAACCGATGCTCACTTAATTTTTTGTTTGTCCCTTCTAAAATCTTCTATATTTTTAAAAATCCAACGTTCTTTTCACCTGAACAAATGTCTCAAGTATCAGAAAAAAGTACGAAGAACGTAAGGGCAGAAACAGGAAGAAAGACGGGAAAACAACCATTTATTTTACAGTGAATCAACTAAGAGCAATGAATTATAGCGGATGTACTTGAAAAAACGATGGCCGAAATTTCCATTCCTTAATTGCCTGCATAAGTGGATGCAATAAAGGGGCCACTGCCCAATGAAGGGGAGTGGCCTTTTGTTAATGATTATTAGGGGTATTTATCAATTGGCTGCTTTCTTCGATTGTTGTAATGGCCGTTGAATTTGGGGTATCTAAGGGTATGTTTTGCACATCCATCATCGAATGCATTGCAAATTCTATCGAAAGCCCTAAGCATACGCCCCTTTTTAATCAAAGTCCATCAATGATTTTTTTGACCGCAGAGGGTTTTGCATATTTAACACAAGCATCACTAATATAGATTGTGTCTTTTGCTTCCGGCTTTTTCCACATGGCGGGATATATCTTTAACGCCTTATGGAAAAGGTTCTTTTTAACTGATAGCTCGTCACCGTTTGCAGAGAGAATAATGTCTGCATATTTTAAGACATTTCCGAGAGGAGCCAACAATTTTTTCTGCATATCAATAGACAGCATCGGAGCAAGGCTATTATCTTTTGCCCAATTCAGAAGGTCTAAAGCAGCAAAACGGTCAAGCATGCCATGAACATTTTGATTTCGATAATGTTTCAAACAATTATAGCATGCGTTCTCACAATCACATCCTTTGAGCAATGCTTCTGCTCGTTCTAAAACCTCTGGCATCACAGAAGCAACAGCAACGGCATACCCCGCGCCACTGGACAAACTATCGTAAATGTAAACATCAATGTAAGCACCTGTTTGGTTCTTACGGACACGATAACCCGTCATCAGTTCAGTGAATTCCACATCAAGAATACGACTAACGACCAAGCGAATGGTTTCTGCTAAAGACTGTCCAGCACGATTAACCCAAAGATTATCTTCACGGTCAGTCTCTACCTTATTGGGGTCAAGACTGATTTCGAGAACCAGCATATCCGTAACGAAATCATATCCGAGGTTCAGATTTTCAGCATCTCGATGGGAACATTTGAACTTTGGCACAGTGATATAGGGACGGTCAACCTTTTCCAGTACAGATGGGTCATCTCCCGGCATGGCAGCACCACAATCAGGACAAACCATAAACCCTTTTCCGCCCACACCCTTGTTTACCATAATAATGCGCTGATTGGTTCTTGATGCCATACGGAGACTTTTATATCCAGCAACATTCTCCATTGTTTCAGACTCAGGCAATGTAGAATATAGCGGCTGCTGAACATAAGAATATTGTTCATCCAAATCTGCAACAGGAATTTCTTTCGCATCTTTAGGAGCAAAACCCCAAGGACGGAGCATGGGGAGAGATTCCGTTAAGCTCCTATTGCCACAGAATGGGCAGACTTTGATATCATCCTCGCGGAGTCCAAACCAACCACATTCATCACAGCTTACCACGCGCTTTTTGTAGTTTTCATCGTCAATGAAAGCTCTTGCTGGTCTTGTTCGGGTGTCTTTTCTGCGCTCACTTCCGGGATAATAAAAACCACCAATTTGGTAAGTGGCTTTATCAACAACGATGGCGCGTCCGGGAGCATATTCGCCAATTGCTACATCCAAACCACGTTCAACTTGATACTGCGTGTGTCCCTTATTATCAGAAATATAGGTACTTACGACATTTTTGGGGAATGAATAGGTTGGGATAATTCCTTCTTCATATAGTGCATCCAACAGAGACTTGCTTTTCGTAGTTACTCCATTTGGAATTTGATACAGCTCAGGGTGGGCATCTTTTTTTGCCTTTAGCTGGTCCAGTCCATTGCTTAATATCACACGATAATCGGCTGCACCACCATACGAATCCGGAATCAGAATCTTGTCGATAACTTTATAGTTCTTTAGGAACACTTTGAATTCGTCAAGCTTATTATCGACAAATTCAGCGGCCCCCATAGAGTCAAGGCTGCTGCCGATTGTCTTCAGATAGTCTTGCAACGTAATCATTCCTAAATGTCGTTGAACGAGCTTTTCACTGGAGATGTCAATCCAAGGACGGCGAGGGTCACCACGGAACATCGGTGCAGGGTTATTGAAATAAAGCGTATCGTGCGGACCATTTTCACAGTACGTCACGATGGTAGAAAGGCTTGCGCCACGCCGACCTGCACGACCTGCACGCTGTTGATAATTTTCTCGCATCGGAGGAATATTGCGCAGCCCAACTGCAACCAACGAGCCGATATCAATACCAACTTCCATTGTGGTAGTGCTACTAAGAACATCAACCGGAGACTCTTTTCCGTGAACTAAATCTTGAAAACGTAGTTCATACTTCTCTGTCTTGGACCACATATCATTATTTTGGTCTTTGAAAGATAGCTGAGCCGTGTGTTCTTCGGTATCAATAACACGAATTGGAGCGCCGTGAAGAGCTGCGAGCGATGGTTCACGCCAAAAATCAAGTGCATGAAGAGCATCCTCATCCATTAAATGAATATCTTTACTGCCACAGTTCGGGCAACAATCATTCAACGGAAAGGCTGTTACACAGGAGCATTTTGCGCATCGATACCAGTTATGCTTTGGGTCATAATGCGGGATGACTTTCTTCAAATCTACATAGAGCTTTTGGGATTCACTGTTTTGCTCAAGAAACCGTCTTTGTAACACGTTTTTCCAAATTTCCTGTGTACGCCCCTTGTGCTCCCAGCCCATCACATCGCAGATAGTTGTGGGCATAGTCCAATCATCGCCTAAACCATAGCCGCCAAAACCTTTTCGGACTTGCTTTCTAACTTTGTCGGCGATAGTTTGTCCTAAAGCTAGTTTGTCCCCGCATTCTAACAGCCATGCGTTAAATACAGCCAAGAAAGTGTCTTCGTCAACTTCAATTCCATCATCTTTTAAGTCATCCAGCGAATCGTATAATTCGTCTTCCGTTGGCGACAGCCAGCAGAGCGCAGTTGAAAGTAAGGTGTCATAATTACCGCAAAAGAGCCGTAGTAACTGTTCGCGCATTTGGTCAGGTGCATTATCGACAACGGTGAGCGATGGATGCCATGGCCGCCGTCTGCCTTGATTACGCTTATAGTCAATCAAAACGGTATCGCAATGATTGCCTACGAATATCTCACGGTCTTTGTTGCTATACATCTGAACATTATGCAGTGCTGCTTCAAGAGCAAAATAACCATAAAGGTCATTCAGTGTTTGTTCCTTAGATGTGCTTTGCATTACATCTTGCATTCGTTTTACAGCAAGAACCGACAATTGACGTGCAGCAGTCAAATCAGATGCACTCGACATATCACGGGCAAGGCGTGCAGCTCGCTGGCGGCTATCGGAGAAAAGCAGTACCTTTCTTCCCTGATTCGGAAGATGAGGTTTGTTTTCCTTTCCTTTGACAGGCTGTTCCGAGTCGAACTGCGCCTTAATCAAGTTGAAGAAAGACAAATTGCCACGGGTAGCGAAAGAAGTAAGCTCTGCGTTGCCCATACGTTTTTTACAGTGAGGGCATGTAGGGAATGTGATGACATCAGGCCGTCCTTTTTCACTGTATCCACAGTAGTAAAGCTTTAGAACCCCTTCTTTACCATTCTGTGAATCGTCTGCAAAATCAATATAGCCTGTCTTACTGTCAAGATAGCAAGGTTGTAAGGGCGTTTTACCGCCCTTTTTAGGTTCAAACCCTGTTTCTGGAATATACAGGTGAATTTCTTTCAGCGAATCTTCAAAAACTTGCCCGGAATGTCTCCAAAGATAAGCTCGCCCAAAGCTGTCGATTTCTGTTTTCTGTACATAACCTTTGATAAATAATGCGCCACATTTACGGTCATTGTACAATTCATAAACCATACTGCCGCATATCGGACAGGTGGTTCGTCCATCGGATAATAGTATTTCTCCAAGAGTAATTCCACCTGCTGTATGCGAATGAGCGCATGATGGATTCACACAGGCAAATACCCCACGAATTCCACGGAACAGCATATGCATTCTGGCGGGGAATAAAACCATTCCTTTACTATTGCGGGCAAGCGGTGCAATAGACAGCATAATACTGACAGCGTTTAGTGCAGCCTCATGTGCTTCATGGGGAAAAATTTCCGCAGCCAAATCATGAAGGGATGTTGCTGTTCCCCGGCAAGCAGTAAAGAGCTTTTGAAAATCAGTGTAGTCGGTCAAATGGTCATACAGCCAGCTATACAACTGCTCATTCTTTTCAAACGATGTAGAAGCTCCGGCAATATCCTTCCAAAATATATTTAATGCAGTAAGCTGTGAAGAATCATTGCTTTCTATTTGTTCGGGAGTTACCGCTGCATATCGTGTAAACGGAATTGCAATTCCGTTTCTCATATCAATAATTTCACGGTCCCCTGTAAGGTAAGTAAAAGAATAGGCATCAGCAGCCGTCAATGCCTTAGCAAAATTACGAACAGCTTCTTTATCATCCTCAGTTGCATCTGGCATACTTGCCGTTGTCAGAATAAATTGAACCCGGTCCCGCCCTATGTCAAGACGGTGAAACAGCCTTCTAATTAGCAGCGAAACTTCACCGCCAGCAGAACCTCGATACATGTGAGCTTCATCAATGATGAAGAGTAATTTATTATTTGGGTCTTCTTGAAGCCACTTTTTAGTGGAATCCCAAATACTGCTTTCCCTTGGCCTGAATAGCATATACTCCAGCATAGAGTAGTTTGTAATGAGAATATCTGGACAGCAGTTCTGCATTTCAAAGCGGGTGATAAGCTCAGCATCTTCGCTGTTCGGTATATGATGGCCCTCGCGTAGTTCATCAATAAAGTCTGCTATGTTATTCTTGGCAGGAATCTTTCCTTCCTTGACCAGCGTGGCATAATAATCTTTATCTTCGTCACTATCGGGTTGGGTCATCCTTTCTAAGGTATCTGCTAAGGCACGGTCTTGATGCTTATCAGAAGCGCTTCCTGGATAAGGCGTGCGTCCAGTATACATACCAAATTGAGGTCTACGAGCGTTACCTCCTGCCGTTTCACGAAAGATATTTACAAATTTGCGCTGCTCATCACCCATTAAGCGGCGTAAACGACTAATTTGGTCTGATACCAGTGCGTTCATGGGATACATAACTACAACACGGACACCACGTTGTTTCCATGTTTCAGGTGTGTTGCGTGCCTCGGAAGTGAGCTTTGCCATCATCGGCCACATGAAACACTCTGTTTTACCGGAGCCAGTACCGGTTGCAACGAATAAATCTTTTCCTTCTATGGCTGTTTCAAGCGCATTGATTTGGTGCTTGAAAGGAGCAGTGTACACACCTAAATTTGCATCGGCCAACTTCTTAAAGAAAGTGCGCATCCATTCAGGAATATTGGCGTTATCAATGCCATTCGGAACAGAAACATATGCAGGCGATGATTCAATATAGGGTTGTTGGTACAGTTCTCCCTCGTCATCGAGTTTGCCTGCCACAGTGGAAAGGAGCAACGGCGATTTGCCAAAGTATTGCGACTTTATATAGTTTTCAAGCTCACTTTTCAGGTATTTGTGTACCTCATTGGCACCATTTGCCATTAGGACACCTCCGTGAATTTGTATCCCAACTGTTTCATCATCTTTTCAAATATTGGGAAAATATCTGTGCTCATTTTTCTTGTATAGTGCTGTTTGAAATCGGTCAAAAAGACATCTTTCAGCGGCCAAGAATATAGCTCGAAAAAGGCTTCTTCTGCGGGCGGTAATAAATATGGGATGGTTATCGTAATCAATTTATTTGAAGTGGAAATATTTATGTCGGGGAGAGAATTACTCTGCATTAAAAGACCTGTAGCAATTGATAACCATTCTTTTGATTCATTGTTGTCAATCACAGGATTTGTAAGCCAAGCAGGAAGTTGGCTCCATTCCCAGCCATTCTCTGATTTTTGGTAGAAATAGTAAAGATGCCCCGCCGCTAACGGCACGCGGAGTAATGAAACTTCTATGACATCACTCGGAGATTTGCGCCAATAACCTTTGTGAAATTGACTATGCGCTAGGAATTCCGTGCCATCGGAAAATTCAGCGATGGTTTTCCAAACTGCATCTTTAATGTACTCTTCAACCAATTTTGCAAACGAAACCGTATGTAGGGAAAACATTTCCTCTGATTCGCTGTATACTTTTTCTGTCTGCTCTGTATGCGAAGTATACTCACCCAAGCCACTCATATTTCGGCACTTCAAAGGGTTGCCGTTGCGTATGATGTGGATATTTCCAAATTTGTAAGAAGAACAAATTGAAGGATAAATCCAGTTGGCACGGTGATAAATAAATCCAGACTTTTTATAAAGCGAATATATCTCATTTGCAAGGGTCTGCGAATCACATAGATAAAGGCAATTTGAATGAACGATTTGTTGATAATATTCCGTGTTTATTTTGATTTTGGATTTAAATGCCTGCACAGAAAGTTCATTGTTCCAGTCATCGGGGCTATCCCATAAAGATGCTAATGAAAGTTTACCCAAGGCACTATACAGAACCCTACCGCGCCACTCCTCTGTACTCTCGGATTTGTCTTTATATAAGGATAATTGCTGCGAGATTACATTCAGCAAATCTAAGGATGGCATAGATAATCACTCTTCCTCATAATTGAAGTAGCGGAATATGAATTTCTTTATATCCTGTGATAGGTCTGTACGCCCTTTTATAGCGCGGCATAATTGTTCGCCCTTTTCAGCGGAGGCAGCATAAGAAGTTAGGATGCACCTGTAAATTAAAGAATCTTCTTTAACTTTGGTGATGGATTGCGTACTTGCAAACAGCGATTGCATTTTATTTTGAAGAATTTTGCTAATACCCAGTTCCGAGAAAACATTATCGCTCACAATTCTCTCGAAGGCGGGTTCAAAATCATCCTCGCCCGGTTTGAGCATTGCGCCAATCATGTCTTCCATAACAGGAGCACTATCAGTTATCTGGTCAGTGAAAATGGGGAGCATATAATTAAATAAGCTCTGAGGTTCAATGGCAAGGTCTTCTGTGTATGGATGACAGAAGATAATTTGCTTATGGCTTGTTTTGGTTTCTTGAAGCAATGCATTAAGCCAATCACCACAGAATGGGTTACGGATGAGGAGAATTCCCTCACCACTAAAAGCATCGTGAATCATCGAGAGATTACAGTCACTGGAACAAGTTAGAATATCAGCATATTTTCCAAAAACCGATACAGAAAGAGCTTGCCCGATTTCTTCGCAAGTATATCCAGCTAATAGCAGGGGCATTCGGACACGGTGAGCTGTGTAAAGAAACGCCGCGAGACTGTTTTCATACTCTTGCGCAACACCTACATATCCAAGATTACTGCGCAATTCATCAACAAGAGATTCCCAGTTATCAAAAGTTTTTACTTTGTCAGATTCCAATGCAGTTCCATTAACATAATCACCACTTGTGGACTCTGCACTATTTGTGAGAGTTGTGGCATTCGGTAAATAGCAAGCCATTTCCGCGAGAAAATGAGAGACATCGTTTTTGGCTGTTGCTATCTTTTCTTGGACAATAGAATAACTTTTTTGTGCCAATGTGGTGTTTCGTGCTACTTCACCTTGCAACTCTTGGAGAATACTGCGATTTTTCTCGATGTCAGAATTTAGTGTTTCGAGGGTGTTCGCTTTTTCTTTGCATTGTGCTTCTAACTCTTCTACCCTTTGTGCTGCAATATTGATTTTCTCTGCTGCATCTGTTTTCCACTTTTCCTCAACTAGAGCAGTATATTTTTCCCTTAGTTCATCGTTTGCCATAACCAAGCGGGAAAGCAGTTGAGTATCGACCTCATCTCCTTCAAGATAGGAGTTCGCATTTTCTATAAAGTTTTCAATGTAAGTAGTAGCTTCGCTAACAGTACAGCCTAGCTCCGCTGCAAGTTCTTCTTGGACGGTTTTACACTGTACTTGAGCAAGGCATTCCTTAAAAACGCGCAATTCTTTTTGTGTATACTTGTGGCTTCCCTCTGCGTTTGAGGTGAAGTTACGAAAAGAATTCCATGTTAGGAACCTGTTTTTTAGAATAACATCTTTAATAATAGCGCTAGTCTCTCTCGTGGGAAGATAAGAAATAGGAGTCCCCGGGACAAGTGCTTTTAAGAAAACATATTTCTCATTTCCGAAAAGATTCTTCAAATCGGAGATGGAAAGTATGTCTGAGGATTTAAGTAAATAGTATGGGAGTTTGGAAACACTATCTTTGAGAAAATACTGTTGATTTCGTTCTTCCATACTTTGAGCTGGACATAAAACACCTTGAAGGCCTTCATCTGACTCACAGAAAATATACATCACATCGTGAGATGTGCTTCCGCAGGAGACTCCATTCCGAAGATTGTCGATAACCTGTAAAGTGTTTTTTGCACTGAGTTTAAAAACATGAATCGGAAAGTCTTTTAATTCAGTTGCATCGTTGAACGGTTTGTCTGAACCACTTGCATTAGGGCTATCAGACCAAGCGAAAACAGCTAAATCGCCCTTTGTGTGAACCTTTCCCGTTTTATCGATTAGGAAATTTCTGTTTTCATAGAAATAAGGTTCATCAGGATTATACAAAAATGTAGTGAGTTCTCCATTTTTTATATCAGCTACGCGAGTCCAACTCCAACCGCTGTCGTTTCCATTAAAGTAACATAGTGAAACAGCTTCATAGTAAGGACCGCTTTTGTTGACTTCATCCATAAGTATCGCTCCTTTATTTTCCAAATCGGAGTTGTTTTATAATCAATGCATAAATGTTTTCAGAAATTTTGCCTTGCCGGATATAAAATGCAATTTTCTCCTTGATGTCGGAATTGTTTGGAATGCTATCTATGCACTTTCCAAATCTATGGGGGACAGAAATATACTTGTTTGCAGACATTTTCAATGCCTTTGATAACTGCAAAGTGAAATCGTCAAGTTCAGCATCTTTCTTTTGGAATGAAATCCGGCGTATGATATCGCATCCTTGCGTAATGACGATGACATTACCCATTGCTACATCCAATGAAAAACGCTCTCCGCCCTTAATTTGATGGATGAGTTTGATTTTGTCTTTGAATTTAAGAGTCAGTACGCCATCATAACGAGCCAAAATCGTTATTTGATTACGTGGCGGAAGTTGGTGATAAATCTCTTCTTGCAGTAGTTCTTCATTTTTATCAAATATAGCAACATCGGGAATGGTTGCCGTCCTTGCGAAAGGATTTTTCCATACCATTAGGTGATTGCTGCAATTTCGTTGACCATTATGCCATTTAAATGCAACCATTTGTTGGAATCCATTGGATTGTACTTGAAAATAGCCACTCATCTCTTTTTGAGCGGATTGCGCTGAACATGGCATTAGTTGTAGCGAAATTTGGTCCTCACCATTGTACGCAATATAAAGATTATCAGCATTATGATAAGAGATTGAACCTTCTTCAACGGTCATAGGCCAAATGATGTGCAAATCCGTTGGCTTTTTTACGAGATGAAGCTTATATAGAATGAAAAATCTCGCAGAGTCCGGACTAAATGATACGGCTTGAACTTCATAGACTCGCCATACAGAATTCACAATGGAGCAGTGCATTAGCTCTACTATGTTTACATCTGGGAAAGACTCGCAGATGCAGCGGTCTGTAATCAAATAATAGTTATTTCCAACGGTGACTTCATCTTCTGCGTGGAGAATCTTATTTCCTCGACTATCAAACATAGTTCCCATCGGATTGATACCGGGAATATGGTCGGGCCAGTTCAATAGAACCTTATCATGGGTCTCAATATGGTATTGTATTGAAATGTCTTGCTGTAAAGGCAACCATGTAATGCCAGTCTCTTGCTTGCGCTCTTTCATATTGAAAAAATGGGAAGCCGTACCTTTTATTGATACAGAAAAATCATTTTCTTGAAAAGCACCTTGAGGAATTCCGATAGAAAGAGAAAATGTTTCGCTTTCCAGCAAGAGTTTGAGGGGAAAATCAAACTGACCATCATATTGAATTGTTGGATAATGATTATATTGCTCTGCGCGTTCATCACAGTCTTTGATTTCTTCACCACGGCTGTGCCGAAAATGGCGGGCATAAAAACCGTTACCTGTAAAGGTGACATATTGGCCACACAGCTCACATATAAAAACATGGTCATTCGAAGAAACCGTTTCGTTAGGGAACAAACGACTGGCATCTTCCGGCGTTATATGTATCCAGCCATATTCCTTATCTCTGATACTGACATGATTAAGACTTGCCATGTTGCATTCCTCTTAAATGGGGTAGTAAGGGCTACGGTGTAATGGAATTGGACTTTTTGCTCAATTTTTGCTCAATAGAGGAGAACGTATTGGATATATTGTACCACAGCGGTTGTGGCTTTTAAAGAAAATTCTTCTATTTCGTATAAAATTCTGCCGGACTCTCTGATGTATCCCCAATTGGAGATGACTTTCTATTCATGGATGGTTTCACAATAAAGGTTTGTCTTATATTGCACTGTACATTGCATCTTTTATGTTCACAATCATTTGGCACCATATTCATGCCGCGAAAGGTTGATGACTAACTTACAGCAACAAAAATACTAAAAAAGGCGATATTCCTCTTGCCAATCCTTGCGAATCGCAGACAATAGATAATGTAACGATGTAAAGCAATTTCTTTTGTTGATACAGTTTACGCATATGGCTCATAAAATACAATATGTATATACTTGTTATGCGAATTTGAACTGTATATACAAATGGTATTGTTTCGCAAGGCTTTTAATCAGGAGGAAAACATTATGAAACGATTCTTTACGTCCGATAGTGAGAGCGATATGCTTATCGCTGTTGCTGCAAACTTTTACGACCTGAAAACGGAGGAACTTATCAATATGGCAATTAAAAATGAATTTTTGCCTGTAACCGAGCCGTTCCGTACAGAGGCGGCCTATATCTTGCAGCGTAAGGCAGAAGGGCAACTGAACGATTGGGAGATTAAGCAGTGCATGTCCCGTGGCGTCAGGGCACTTGGATTGCGGCCCATCCGGAATGAGGAAAACTTGAAGGAGTTTTTTGCACGATATCATCTGAGTGATGTGGTGAGTGATAGTAGTATTACAGAAAACGATACTTTAGGTAAAGCAACTGTCGAGATTTACACGATTCTTGATAAAGAGTTGCCCGCAGACAACATTGACGGTACATATTTGCTGGAGACCATTTTTGCAAACTGGGATTCTCTTTGGCATGTGAAGGCGGTGTATGATATTTTGGCAACTTTTGCATTTTGTTGCAAACCGAATCAGCCGTTTGGGTGGTATGAAGGTATTCAGTTTCTTGTACGAATTGAGCGAGATGCAATGAATGAGTGGAATGGCATTCAGGGCTAAAGGAAGAAGAACCTGGTTATAGCAAAAAATACAGGTCGCAGCAAGGGCGGTGCTGATGCTCTGCGTGGAAGTGCAGAACTTGGCACCGCCAATCTTATAGGGGCAGGGACGATGAAAAATCGTCCCGATGGGGGCCGCAGCCCCCACTGACGGCAAGCAGGTCTTGTCGGCAGCGGGGAGTCCAGAGGGGTCACGCCCCTTTGGCAAGGTAAGCCCGCAAGGGCGGTGGGAGTTTCCGGGGAAACTGCCATACCTTGTATGGCACATCAGTCCGCGACTAAATGCGCTGCTTCATTGTGCAGGGCATTTCAAGGCGTGGACGGAGGGGACATGAACCCCGTAAAGGAAAGTGAGATTACAATGGCAAGTGTAGAGAAGTTTTCAGCGGGCGCAGTCCGCAATCAACTGCGGCACAATCGCCGCGAAATCGAACATTCCGGCAATCCTGACATTGACCCGTCTCGGCAGGGGCAGGACTATGTTCTGTCCCCCGATAGGGGCATGACTGAGTATGACTATTTTTTGCAGCGCAAATCGGAACTGTACTGCTACAACCGTAACGATGTAAAGGTTATGGTCGGCTGGATTGTGACAGCCCCGCAGGATTTAGACCCGGAGCGCTACGATAACTTTTTCTACGCAACATACAATTTTTTGGCAAATCGTTATGGTGAGGAAAATGTTGTGCAAGCCATTGTCCATGATGACGAGGGCGGCCAGCCGCATTTGCATTTTTGTTTCGTGCCCGTTGTCGAAGACCCGAAGCACGAGCAGGGCTATAAAATCTGTGCGAACGATGTTCTTGACCGCCGCGAACTGCGCAATTTTCATCCAGACCTGCAACGCTACCTGAACGAGCACGGTCTGGAAGATGCCCGCGTTATGACCGGCGTAACCAAACGGCAGGGCGGCAACCGCATGGTTGCACAGTTGAAAGCCGAACGCGAGTACCAGCAGGAAGTAGAACGCCCTGCGCTATATTTTGGAGAATCCAAAATTGAGCAGGGGCTTCACTTTTAATAAGGTGCGACCATGAAACAGGTTATATGGATTATCAGCTGTTATCTTTATGGCGCGGCGGTAATTTTACTGGTTATACTTCTGCTGTTGGTGTATCTACGCGGGCAGGTTAATCATCTGCCAAATCCATTTGCCAAAAAGAATCTTGCGTATCGGCAGCCAGCGCAAGCAAGAGGAATCCTATTTGGCAAGAAACTGAGCCTATTGGCCTACTCCCCCGAGCAGGATGAGGGGCATATTCTCGTAATGGGGCCATCTGGCACAGGTAAGACAAGTGCTTTGCTGATTCCAACATTGCGCAGCTGGCAGGGTACGGCGCTGGTGGTGGATATTTCCGGCGATATTTCAGCTAACGTCAACACACCGAACAAAATCATATTTGACCCGACAGCGGAAAACTGCATCCCGTATGACGTGTTTGCATCAATCAATGCGGTAACGGATGAGACCGAACGGCAGGAACGCTTGGAACAACTTGCCTACCTGCTGTTGCCGGACAAAGCCAACGACAGCGAGGCAGGTATATTCTTTTGTAAGAATGGCCGAAAAATGATAACGGCAGCGCTTATCTGCTACTATGGCATGGGCTGGGGCTTTGTGCAAATCTGCGAGTTTTTCCTCGGCCACGATTGGCGCGGTTTGCTGAACGATATTGTAAAGCAACAAAATCCGATTGCCAATATGTTTATTAGTTCTTTTGTGGGTGCGTCAGAACAGAATACAGCAGGCTGCAAGCAGGCGGCAGACGATGCCTTAAAACTGTTTGCCGCAAACGAAAAAATTAAAAATGCACTTCGAAAATCAGCCAGCTATGAGCAGTCAATCAGCCCGGCTACGCTGGAAACAAACAGTGTTTATATCTATATCCCTGATGAAAAGCTCAAAATTTATGGCGACCTGCTGCGCATTATCACGGCCCAGTCGATGGAATATTTTTCATCCAGACCGCCAGAGCATAAGAAAATGATTCTGTTTTGTTTGGATGAATTTGCTTCGTTTGGCAAGCTGCAAATCACCGAGGCCCTGCGCAAGCTGCGAAAGCGGCACATCCGCATTATGGTGCTGACGCAATCGCTGGCTGACCTTGACATGATTTACGGCAAAGATGAGCGCAAAGCAATGCTCGGTAACTTCAAATTTACCGTCATACTGGGCTGCAAGGATACCGAAACGCAAGAGTATTTCTCAAAAATGATTGGAGAAAAACGCTCCTTACTGGCAACAGACCCCAACCAGAAACCACAGCCTATCATCAAGCCAGCCGACCTTGCACATTTGGAGCAAGACCTCTTTGTGGTCTGTGATGATGGTGCCGTGCGACTGCGGAAGAACTTTTATTTTAAATAATTTTATGTTTACCTACATACTACAAAAGTTATAGTAGGGTAAACGCTACTAAAAGAATAGAGAATACAAAGAAGTGGTTGTTGCGATTTTTGCAACAACCACTTCTTTACTGCTGCTCCCGCAGTTCCTTATAAACCTCATGCAGGAACACGCCCAGCACACGGTGCTTGATGTCGTCATTGCTCAGCAGCAGGCTGAAGAAATCCTGATTCTGGGAAAGTCCCTCAATCAGCGCGTCATCTGTATTGTCGTAGAAGCTGAACTCGAAGTCCTGCTCGGTGTTGTTTTTGGCAGAGGTCTTCAGCTTTTCCGAGTGCAGCAGCAGTTCCTTGATTTGCAGCATAACTTTCGTCATAGCACTGCTGTCGTAGCCCTTGCCTGCGCGGGAGTTCACCTCGTCAATAATTTCCGACAGGTGCTTTACTTCATCCACAGTCAGACCCACATCAGCTCCACTCAGCTTTACGTTCGGGGCGCTGGCGTGGCGCTGCTTGTTGCCCTTATCGCCCTGACTTTCCTGCACAAAATTCGTTGCTTGAATCTTATCTTTCAAGCTGATGCCGCCGCTGTTGCCAACGACCAAATAGGTCAACAGCAGATTAACGAACACATATTTCTTGTGCAGTTCCGGGTCGCCAAAGCTGGAGGCCATCGACAGGAACTCATATAGGCGTACAAACCCACGACAGTTTTTGGTAAAAGCACGCTGGTGGTCCTCGTTAAACTGATTTTTCAGTACATTCACAGCACGCTGGATGCACTGGTAAACAAGGCGGTCTTCTTTGGCTGTGGTGCGCTTGCCTTTCGGATTGTAAACAATGCTTGCAACCGTATCAACATCGCGGTCATCCAAAACATTGTAACCGTCAATCTTATTTTCCAGTTCGCGGAGCTGGGCAATCGTGGCGGTGTTGGACAACACTGTAGTAGTATAGAACGGTGCAAAGGCATCTTCCATTTCCTCTGCGTGGTTCACAAAGTCCATGACCACAACCTTTTTATCAAAGGGCGGGCACACACGGTTCAAGCGGGAAAGCGTCTGCACTGCATTTACACCGCGCAGTTTTTTCAGCACATACATGGCGCAGAGCTTCGGCTGGTCGAAACCGACCTGATACTTATTTGCCACCAGCAGAACGTTATACTCGTCCCTATCAAACACCTTCGGCAGCTTATCCTCAGCAAAGCCGTTCATGCTCGGCTCGGTGTATTCGGTATCGTCAATTTTCACTTTTCCGGAGAACGCCACCAGCGCTTTTACATCTTTGTAATTATGTCGGGTGACATAGTCCTCGAACGCCTGACGATACTTCACCGCCGCCTCGCGGGATGCCGTGATAACCATTGCTTTTGCCTGCCCGCCGAGTTCCTGCATGACAGTGGAACGGAAATGCTCGACAATGATATTGACGCGCTGATTGATATTGTCATCAAACAAATCAATATAGCGTGCAATCTGCCGCTTGGCGGCAATCGTCTTCATCTCCGGGTCGTCTTCGATGGTCTTGTTCAGCTTGTAGTAGGTCTTGTATTCGATATAATTTTGCAGCACATCAAGGATATACCCCTCTTCGATGGCCTGCTTCATGCTGTACAGGTGGAACGGCTGATACACAGGGTTTCCGTCCGCATCAATGCTTTCACGACCAAACAGGCGCAGCGTCATCGGCTTGGGCGTGGCAGTAAAGGCAAAGACAGATACATTGGGTGCCTTGCCGTGGCGCTGGATTTCATTTTCGATAGCATCCTGCGCATCGGCTTCTTCGGGACCATCATTCTGCCCCAGCGTATTTTTGACCGCAATCATATCCTTGCCGGACGTGGACGAATGGGCTTCGTCAATGATAATGGCAAAGGTCTTGTTGTTCTGGTTCTGCGCCAGCTTCCAGAAATCTACATAGAGGAACTTCTGAATCGTGGTGACAATGATTTTATAGTTGCCTTTCAGTGCATCGGCAAGGTCTGCTGATGTCTTTTTGTCATCAATGGTGCAGACAAGTCCACTCTTATGGTCGATACCCTTGATTGCGTCCTGCAACTGGCGGTCTACCACAACACGGTCTGTAATGACCAGAACGCCGTCATAGACAATATGGTTTTGGGTATCGTGCAGGGATACCAGCCGATGGGCCAGCCACGCAATGGTGTTGGTCTTGCCGGAACCTGCGGAATGCTCAATCAGGTAATTAAGCTGTGTGCCGTTGTACTCGGCATCTGCCAAAAGCTGACGGACGGCATCGCGCTGATGATAGCGCGGGAAAATCAGCTTTTCCTTGACAGTCTTTTTCCCTGTCAGTTCGTCCACGACCTGCTCACGCTGGATAAAGACGAACTTGGTAATCAGTTCAATCAAGCTGTCGCGGCGCAGAATATCATCCCACATATAATGCATCGGATAATCGTCCACGCCGTCATCCAAGGGGTTGCCTTCCCCGGTGTTGACACCCTCGCCGCGCCCACGGTTGAACGGAATAAAGCGTGTGCCCAGACCGTCCAGCTTGGTGGTCATATAGCAGGTGTCGAGGTCCATGGCAAAGTTGACCAGAGCGCCCGCTTTGAACAGGAACAGACGGTTCTTCGGGTCGCGGTCCTCGGAATACTGCTTGATTGCCATGCGGTAGTTCTGACCTGCGCTCTGGCATTTCAGCTCAAAGGTCGCAATGGCAAAGCCGTTGAGGAACACAACAAGGTCGATGCGCTGGTCATCGTTAATCCAGACTTCATCCATGATGGAGAAAATGTTGGCATTGTACTTGGCGACAAGGTCGATGTTGTAGTTGGTGGCGGGCTTGCCGTACAGCAGGTCCAGATGCATATTGGAAATCTCAATGCCGGATTTCAGCGTTTCGATAAGGCTGCTGCCCTTGTTGTCAATGCTCTGGAGTATGAACTTGACGATGGTTTCCTCGGTCTGCCCGTTATAGATTTTCCGCAGTGCCGCCATTGTGTCCGGCTGTGTCGTTTCCAGAAAGCGAAACAACAGTTCGCGGTCCATGGCCGTGGTGCGGTCATAATTCGTTTTGCATTTGCGCTCTATGTAGCCGTTGTTATCAGTTAAGTAGTCGATGATATAACGCTGATAGTCGCGCTCTGTTCCGATAATTTTCACGGAACCACCTCCTTGCCTTTTTGGTTGCACCAACTTATTGAATTATCTTGTAGATATTATTGTCTTGCAGCACCCAAACTTCGCACCACGCCTGACGCCGTCGTTCATCTCCTTTGATGACAAACGCAACTGCGCCATGCGATTGGAGTTTTCCCTCTACCATTTTGTAGTCTTTATTTGAAAACGCGAAGTGGATTCCAAACCAACCACAAAATGCATCGATAGCATGAACCATACTATCAAATTCGTCCGCATTGTTTCGTGCCTTTACAAACTCCTTTCCTTCGATATAGAGATTTGGTCCATATTCTTGGGAGTCACGAAATTCAACTTTCATATGGCACTTCCTTTTTGCCTGTCACATATTCGTAGATAAGTGACTTTTTGTAAGAATCAAGAACTTCAAGCTGTTTTTTCTTACTTTGCATTACTACATCAATAGCAGTAGTTTTTTCATCCAAATAGGCTGCTATTTCGCATTGCTCTTTATATGGTGGTATGAAAAGGGGAACTTTTGCAAAATTGGAAAAACGCAAATCCTGCCCATCTCGAATAAAATTGCACGTTGCCTGCAATGCGTTAATGTATTTAGATGACTTGAACAGCCATTTATAATACCGCTGAAAAACCTTTTGCGCTGCTCTCAAAACGACATAATGCCATGTCACGCATCCACTTATTTCGCTCATTTCGAGTCCGCCTTGGAAACTGCGAAGGCTTATGACAAAGTCGTTTGGCTCAACGTGTTTCCAGTTTTCGATTCCCGCATTAGCAAGAACAATTTTGGCATTTTCTCTTTTCATGTAATCTGTTTGTGAAATAAGTCCGTATTTCTGACTGGCAGTAAGAAGTTCATCATTGGGGAACTTTCTGGTATCAGAATTATGGAACAAATACTTTGCAGGAATCACTTCCCAAGTTGCGGGAATTTTTTCACACCATCGAAGCCCGCTATTTTTCATCTCCACATCTGGGGTCAGCCCCTTGGTGACAGCCTCGGTAATGATGGAACGCTTGTACTGCTCTAATATTTCGATTTCTTTCTGGATGTCAGCAACAATGGTATCAATTTTGGAACACTTATTATCAAGAAAAAAAACGATGTTCTGCTGTTCATCCAGTGGCGGAACGGGATACATTAGCTCGGATAATTTATTCCAGCGCAAGTCACATGACCTCACCCGTATTCCCGTTGCAAGAGCAGAAAACACTTCCCCATATGCCATACTACGTAAATAATACATAACATATCTTTTGTTTTCTGTTGAATCAAGTACATTTAGCACAGGAGATGCCTTTCCGCGCGAATCAGAAATTCCGATAGCTCCGGCGAAGCCATCCATTCCGTGAACAACAAGGTCACCAACATCGACTCCCTGATAGCCAATTTCCTTATTGGCCATAGTAAATCCTTCTTCACGACGATTACTTCGCAGTGTAACTTCTCCATTACGAAAACAAGTAATAACGCCGTCATTTATTTTCACGGGTTTCTGCACGTATTTAAGAATATATTTTCCTCGAACGTAGTTCCATTTTGCAGGCGCTTTTCCAATCCACTCAATCCCGCTATCTTTCATTTCACGCATAGTTCCACCACCTTACCCAAACAGCTTTGCAATGCGCTGGCTGACAGACTGCTCCAGTTCCGTGAACTGCTTTGCCAGTTCCTCGCTGGGTACAGGCTGCTCGTACTTGTAGAAATACTGCGTGAAGGGAATCTCCGCACCCGTTTTGATAACAGGCTTTTTGGCATCTGCTTTTTCTTCCCAGAAAGCCTTTGCATCCGGTACATGGGGCAGAACCTCCCGCGCCATATAATCATCGATGGATTCCTCGTAAGGCACAAACTCGGTATCTTTGGAAGCCTTGTCATAGAGGATTTCGCCGTGCTTATCACGCTGGATTTCGGCGTTCTTATCCATCACGGACAAGCCATCCGCAATTTTGTCCAGCAGCTTTTTATCATCGGTCACTTTTGCCAGTGCCTTGCGCAATACCGGCATAAACTCTTCCGGGGAAAGATAGATTTCATCCGAAGCGGCGACCTGCAAAGCAGAAATAATAGCCTCATAGACAGGCTTCTGTTCATACAACTTGTCCAGCTTCATTTTGTCTTTGACGGAAATCTGCGAGCCCTGTTCTTCCAGTTCATCGACCTTGGCGGGGTCATATACGGAATTCAGCGTACCGTCCGCCAACATCTGGTCAACGCGCTCCTCCGTAATGGCATAGCTGCGCTGCAACGGCTGCATGACCGTATATTCGCGGTACATAAACTCTTCGTTCTTGAAGATTTTGCAGTATTCGTTTTCTTCAAATGCCGTGTACAGCTTAACGATTTTGCTGCGGTCCTCCGGCAGCAGTTCATTTTTCTTGTTGCCTGCCGCCTTGCGCAGCTTGTGGAAGATGCTGGTGGCATCAATCAGCTGCACGTAGCCCTTGCGTTCCGGGCGCTTGTTTTTAGACAAAATCCAGACATAGGTGGCAATGCCGGTGTTGTAAAACAGGTCGGTGGGCAGTGCGATAATGGCTTCCAGCAAATCCTTTTTCAGAATCCAGCGGCGAATTTGGCTTTCGCCGGATGCCGTACCGCCTGTAAACAGCGGGCTGTTATTCTCGATAATCGCAGCACGCCCCACCTTGTCGTCCATCTTATCAATAGCCGACTGCATGAAAATCAACTGGGAATCGCCGCCGCTCGGCAGACCTGCACCCCAGCGTCCATCCTTGCCGCGCTTGAACTCGTTGCGGACGGCATCCTCCTGCCCGGCCTTGGCGTCTTTTCCTGCCCACGGCGTGCCGAAGGGCGGATTTTCCAGCACGAAGCGCATCTTGATGTTGGGGAAGCAATCCTCTTTGAAAGTATCGGCATTGCGGAAGTTTTCAGTATTCTGGTCCTTAATCATCATCTCGGCCAGACCGACAGCGTAGGACTGGGGCATGAACTCCTGCCCGAACAGACGCACATCGGCACTGGGATTGTAGTGCTTGATAAAGCTGTACGCCGTGCTGAGCATACCACCCGTTCCGCAGGCTTGGTCGCAGACCGTGACTACCTTGCCATCGTCGAAAATATCGTCACAGCCTTCGCTGATAAGCACAGCCACAAGGCACTTGATAATGTCACGACCTGTGTAAAACTGACCGGCATCTACGTTCTGATAGAACTTGCCAATCAAATGCTCGAAGATATAGCCCATCTTGATGCTGTCGTAGGTCTTGGGGTCCAAATCCAAGTCGGCAAACGCCTGCACCACGCTGAACAGACATCCGTCCTTATCCATCTTGTCAATGTGGCTGAACATTTCAAGTCCATTGAAGATTTCCTGCACTTCGGCGGAGAAGCCTTGAATGTACACTTTGAAATTGGATTTAATGTTGTCCGGCTCGTTGCACAGTTCTTTCAGCGTGTAGGGCGAGGTGTTATAGAACTGATAGCCGGAAATGCGGTACATTGCCTTCGGCGGATAGTTCGGATTCTTGGCGAACATATCGGTGACGGCCTTCTTGGTCGGCTCCAAGGCACACTCCAAGCGGCGCAGAATTGTCATCGGGATAATGACATCGCCGTACTTATCCGGCATATAGGAGCCGCGCAGTTTGTTGGCAATGCTCCAGATAAAGTTTACTTCCGGGGTGACATCAATCGGGGATTCATCCCACAAAGCGTCAAAGGCAATTTTGTCCGACATTTTTATTCTCCGTTCAAGGGTACTATTGTTTATTCAACTTATTGGTACTTATTATACCATCTTACGGGGCGTTCTACTATGGTAGTTCTGCCAAAAGTGAAAAAGTGACCTGTAGCGGATGAATTTATATCCGAAATTTTGTGTGAACTCGGCAGTGCTTCTTATCATTTCGGGCGTTCGATGGTGCCTTGTTGGTGCAGAGTGCTAAAAAACTCAGCATATACAAGGAAAAGGCCGGGCAGCCCTTTTGAAAAGTGTATGTAGATTAGCGGCAGGAAAGCCCGTACTGACAGAATCAGAACGGCAAATCATCCTCCGGCAAGTCAAACGGAATATCGGCGTTGGTTGAAGCTTCGGGAGCTTCGAGGAGGGTCTGCTTAAAAGTGTACTTTCGACCACCCGTGCCATTTTTGGCAGACGTAAAAGTAATGCCGTCATAACGGTAAAGGTCATCCGCAAAGAACTTTACCTCGTTTGTAATGTTACGCGGATTCCCAAGGCCATGCCCGATGTAAGGGATACTTTCGGCTACGCGGCTAAGTTGACTCATTGAACCACGCCATGTACCATTGCCGCGTGAGATAGCTTCTTTGATGGCAATTACGGTTTCGCTGCGCTCATACTGGGCATGATGGAACTTTTCGTCTACTTCATCAGCGTTTCCAACCATCGACCAAGAGCAGCTATCCGTATCGAAGGACAACACAAATTCCTGCTGTGCACAACGGCGGCCTGAAATATGCAACTGAGCAGTATCCGAAAAATGGGTATCTTTTTCCAGAACCATCATAGTATCAAGCGCGGCCTGTGTGGCAACGCTGCCATAAATGCGGTTGAAAGGATTATTCTCGTCGTTCGCTTTGCGGAGATGATGGATTACCAATAATGCAATAGCGTGGTCTGCGGCTACCTTTTTAAGACCATGGAACAAGGCATACTCTTGAGTAAAAGAATTGGAATCGCTGCTTTGCGCACCAAGGACCACACCAAGAGTATCAATGACAACGAGTTTGATGCTGGGATTGGAACAAAGGGTCTGGTGCAGCATGTCAACCAGTCCATCAGCAATCGTGGGGACTTCCGTTGAATAAAGGAGCCCTTCGGGGGCATCTTCTCCCATATTGAGCTTTTTAATCCGTTCTTGCAAATCGGCATCGCCGTCTTCCAAGTCGAGATAAAGTACATCCGATTTGGTGGTGCTGAGACCAAGGAACGATGCTCCTTTTGCAACAGCGAGACACAGTTGAAGAGCAAACCACGACTTACCAAATTTGGGCGGACTTGCCAAAAGCGCCAGTCCCGAAGGCAAAATTCCGTTTACAAGGAACTCTGTAGGCGCAAAATGCTGTTGCATTAAATCTTTGACGGAGCGAATAGGCAGATACTTGGCCTCAGTTCTGGCTTTCGGGGCAGTCCAAATCGGCGTGTTTTCAATTAAATGTTTGGCTTGTTGCAGTCCGGCATCGCCATAGCTTTGGAGATAGTCACCGATAGTAGCCTGTTCCGGCATAATTTCCCAAATTTCGGAAAGGTCGATAACTTTTACAGATGTGGTAACCGGATTGACCAGAGATGCTTCTTCCTGTGCAAATTGCTTGCTGACATTGTTATTGGCGTGAAAAATAACAACATTCTTACCCGCAAAGTATGGAACAACTGAGCGGGGAAAATGGCCGGAGCCTGCACCATTATAAGTACATACAGCAATCATTTTGAACTGCTCAAATGTATCGGCGTCCTTTTCGCTTTCTACAATATAAATAGTTTCGCCTTTTGGTGTATTGACTAAATTCCGCAGATGATAGAAAAGCAACTCATTTTTAAGGTTGAAAGAATCTTTAGGGTTACTGTGCGTGTTATCCAAAGTGAACTTTAAAGTGCCATCCGGTAAATGATAAACATGCTTTGTTGTAAGGTAGCGACCTTGTGCATCATAATAAGAATAAGAATCTTCGGCGTTGGTATTAAACATATGAATCTCCTTGATATAAAAGTCTAAAAGAATTTTAAAAAGTTAGGATGCAATATTGCCGTTCTGCAGAAGTGGAATACGCTGTTTCCATAATTTACATTTTCTGCGAATCGCAAGCTTCCGCAAGGGAGAGTCATAATTTATTTACAATTTAAAAAGAAACTTATTTTAGATGGCCCTATTATTTTACCGTTGCAACCGTTGATGAAGTAGCATAGGCGTGCACAATGATTCATTCAGAGCGTAGATGTGCCAAAGTACAGCTAGCAGGCCCTAAAAGCTCAATGGGATAAAGGAACTGCTGACGTTCTGAACGAAGCTAAGGCACATGCCGTTAGGAAGCAGCTAGCACTGCTAGGCAGATGCCTAATTAAGGAAGTGTGACTTTAAAATTGCCGTTGCAATCGTTGATGGCTGCCACTGTCAAACGGCCTAACCGCTATGGTCAGAACGTAAAATGCCAGCCCTGCCAGAAGCAGCATCTTTAAAGCTGGTTACGGAGCGAGTGGCAGGAAGGTACTATCCAGAACGTAATAGCATAAAATCTTATTTCGCTCTGATAGGATAAAGATGCACTTTTAAAATGATATGATACTTAATCCAAACGGGTTTTGAAAGTATGGCAGTTACAAAGTGCGTACTTGTTTTTATAAACAGGCAATCACTGTTTGAGGTGACTGTATTATTGTAAGGAATTCCGTTCTGCCGAATAACCTTTAGGCTGCGTTGAACAGACAAAACGGAAGCAGCCGTTTAGGTGTGCAGTAACGTTCTGTTATCAACGGTGTCAACGGTATTTTTAGGGCGGATATTGCTACAGTTTTAGGGATAGCAAACAGTATCAACGATGCCAACGAAGAAAATAACCCCCAACTGTTTGTAAAAGGAAAAAACTATTTTTATAAACGAAGGCTTTATTTAACCCATCTTGCCACAGTCTTTGCATCCATGCCGTATAACTGCGCTATATGGTACATACTGGCTCCTGATTGATACATTGCTTTCATCTCGGCCTTATAGTCTGGCACGGCATCAGGCGTGTGGAGCAGGTCATTGAGAGATAGCTCCAGCAGGACAGCAAGTTGCAGAACGTATCGCGGTGCAACGGACTTGCTGCATAATGTGGCGTGTAGTTGCTTTGCGGATATGTCGGCTGTGGGAATATAATTGCCATATAGACTTAAAAGTGCAGTTTCAATTTTAGTGGCATACGTTCTACCTCCGGTCAGGGAACGCCAGCCACGGGAACGCAATGCGCGGTCAAGGACGGCATGGTAGACAGACCCGTCACGGTAATCAAAACTGGAATCCAAAGTATCTTGTAGCAATAAATCTAATGCCAGTAGGCAACCCGGTACTGGCTCTGCTGGCTGCTTTTTAAGCCGCATGGTAAATGTTGCAGGAAATAGTTCCTGCTGCCGTGCGCTGTTGTATGTGACATCGGTATCGACAAGCCAGCAGCGATGTTTGGTGCAAATCTGCATATCCGGCAGTTGGTGGCTGCGATGCCAATAAGGCTCACCATATAGTTGCAAATCCTCTTGATAACAGACGGGACAATAGCGCATGACGGAGCAATGATTACCGTTGGCTTGGGAAATGCCCATTCGATGTACAGCTAATGGATTGCCATTGACAACATAGGCATAAGAGGAGCGCTTACGCTGTGTGGGAAAAAATCGTGCGTAATATGGGAAAAATGTGTGCTGCATTACAACATCCCTTGCGGACAAGAAACCTTGCGGAAGCTGTGCCAACAGCGCCTTTATAGGCCCGCAGAGCATCAGACTGGGAGCACAGAAATTGTCCCCATATAGCTGCCGTAGGGTGTGCTTAGCACAGTAGTTGCCACTGTGAACATGGTAGCGGCAAATGACGCTGTACCATAGTTCATCAGGGTACGGCGAGGGAAAGAAGCTAATCATATTGCCACCTCGCCTTTGATATACTCAGCATAAGCAGATACAGGTGATTCGCCGTTCTTTTTTGCTTTTTTGAGTAACGCCCGTATATCATTTCCAACAATCTTGGTGGGGGCTGCGGAACCTACGGATACCTCCGGCGCGGTCTTTGTCTGCCGCTTGGCTACGGATTTGGTGGAAAGCTCACTGATGTATTCGGATACCATCCCCAAGTTTCTTAAAAATGCACTTTCAAAGACTTCTAAATCCAGCTTTTCGCGCCCATCAAGAATAGCTTGCTTTTGGGCATTATATAAGAGCTTGGCGAGTATATCCGGGATGCCCTGTGTCTTGCGATACAGCCAGTTTGCAAGCTCTGGTGTCAGGTCGGTGGCATATTGCGTGTACTGGTAATGCCACAGCCCATGCAGGAGCAACGCAAATTCCTTATCATTGGGTAGACGGTCATAGACAAGCCCTGTGGTTCGCCGCGCAGAGCGGAACTCCTGTTGTAATACCTGCAAGACGCGAGGCGTTCCGACCATGCAGATACTTACTCCTGCCCCGTTGATAAGGTGAACGAGAAAATTTAAGAAACGTATACCGCCATCGCTTTTACGATAGGCAATGTTCTGCAATTCGTCTATCACCAGCAGGCCAATATGATTGACCCGCACAATTTGGTTGAGCTGGCTGACAAGGACATCAATGCTCAATCTGCGCGATAGGGCATCTTTTTGATAGCTGGTTCCAACCAAACTGTCGATTTGCAGGTAAATATCCAAAATTAGTGCTTTAATGGACGCATCGTGCGGGGTTTGCACGACTAGATACGGAATCTGATGGCAATAAAAATTTTGCCCGTGATACGAAGTGTGTTCGATAACCTGCGGGAACAATGATAATACGCGTTGCAATGCGGTGGACTTGCCAAGTCCTGATACGCCAATGACAGAAAAAGAATTGCCGCCGCCGACGGATGCCGCAAGGGCATTGCCGTGCATCAGCGAGTAACCATTCTGCATGGCGGCAGCTTCGCTCTGGATTGAATACTGCCCATAGCAATGCTGCATGGCGGTGTAGATTTCGCAGTACAAGTCAATCGTCATGGATAGCGGCTGGTAAAACTCGTACAAAGAGGACAACAGCTGCAAGCGTTCCCCGGTGCTGCGGTCACGGTCACTATCGCTATAGGGTGGGATGACCGCCAGAGCGCGAATCAAGTCTTTGCCAGACAGCATCGGTGGCAAAGCCTCTATGAACGGGTTGTTATCATAAAGCGGATTGGGAACATAATCAGCGTGCATCGAAATCATCCTCCTGTTGCTCGGCCAGTAAATCCATCAGCGATACGCTTTCTTGTTTGCGGGCTGTGCTGCGGTTGCGTTGTATCTGCCTGCTGATATTGCTGCGGTCTGGCATTGTACGTTCGGAGCCGTCTGCAATGGCTTGTATATCGCTCATGAGGTCGAGTTGTGCCTGCAATTCCTGCTTTTTCCAGTCAGTACGTTCTATCTTTTCCTGCTGCTGTGCATCAGCAATTTCTGCCAGCGATTTGCCAAGATAGGCTTTTTGAGCCAAATCAAAAGCCGAGTAAGTGCCATTTTCGTATAGCCAAACAGTATCCATACATTCCGGCGCATAGGCAATCTGTACAGTTTCCCGTCCACCGAGACCGGCAGAAACGAAACGCTTTTTAAAAGTGCAGTTTGAAAAACGCAGGCCGAAAATTTCCAGACCGCGTTGCGTGATTTTTCCCTCGGCACGGGGCAACAGCGTATAGAGCAGCTTTTTGTCTGTGGCCTCATGCACAGGGCAATCATCCTGTGTCTCGCAGAACGACCAGATACTTGCTGCCAGCGGCGGCGTGTTGGCTCCTATCATAGCAGGGGTACGGGTAAAACCTGTCTGTACAGATTTCGCATTGTAGAACAGGACGCAACGCAGAACAACGGCGGTAAACTGTTCTAAATCCAATGTGCCTTGCCTGCGGTAGTCCGGCGCACCGCGTTCCTGTGTGTCGGATTCGATGACACCTTTGCCTTTAAGTAGCGGCTTGTAGGCACTCTGAATCAAATCGAACAGCTTTTCAACTACACCTTTTAAATCCGGACGGTATGCAGGAAGATTTTCAATCTCAATATGGTAACTCTCGCACAGGTTTTCCAGCGGGCCGCTGGTGAACTCACTGCCTCGGTCTGTAATAATTTTGGTGGGAAGATGGTGACTCGGCCAGTCGTGCGGGTCAATGTCTATCCCGTGCTGATGGCAAAAACTGACCTTGTCTGTAAAAGTGTTCTGAAGCAGCAGACGCAGCGCGTATTGCCCGCCCTCTAAACCAACATAAACGCCAGTAATCAGGCGGCTGTAGGCATCGACCATTGTGTAAATGACAGGTCGGCCAATAGGTTTGCGGGAAAGGCGGCTGACAATGTAGATGTCGGCAATGGTGGCATCAGTCATGTACACACCAATAGTATGCGCGTAATCGCAGACCGAGCCGGTAAACGGACGGTGATTGCGCTGGTAGGCTTTAAGCCCCTGTCTGCTGATGGTCTCGCTGATGGGGTCGCGGTTCTTGCGAAAGAAATAGCGGAACTGCCAGAACGTGGGATATTCCGGCTTCAATGTACCGTGTGTGTCGCAGTATTTCGCCCGCAGCATCATTTTGTAGGCGGTCTGCAAGCTCTGCCGCTGCGGGGTGTAGTAATACTTGTTCAGTGCCCAGCGGATGGCTTTTTCATCGGTAGTAAGCTCATGCTGTTCTGGCGCGGGACGCTCTGCGGGTAAAAGTGCATTTTTACTTTGGTATACCCAGTAGCGCCAGAGATATTGCAGCACCGTGCGGCGGGCAATATTATGCTCGGCAGCTATCTGGCGGACAACCTCATTACGGTGGGACTTATCATAGATGCAGGTGTCATCTAACAGCGGCGCAATCAAGTCGAGCTTGCGATTCCGCCCCTCGCGCTGGCGGTTAGTGATGTCCTCATCCAGAACGAAAACAGAGTATGTTTCGGCAGGGACGGGCTGTAATTCTGCAAGCAAATCCGATGCAACGGGGTACGGCATCCGAAAGTGTTGGCAGCTGACGACGTAGCATTGTTCTTCCCCACAAAGCAGAACGCGAATGTGCTCGCCATTTTCGGCGGCAAGGATGTCAAAATTCCTCATGGTTGGTATCCTCCTTGTCGATGATGATACCCCAATCGGAGATGCCTTGCTGCTGCCAGTATCGGCGGGACAGTTCCAGCTTTTCAGCAACCGAGGGGCGGCTTAAATAAGACCGAAAGACAGCCTCACGGACTGCCGTGTGCCCATCGTCATAGTGCAGGACAAAATCTGTGGTGTAGGTTTCGCTGGGAAGATTTAAGTCGTTGGCAGGAATATCATTGCAGAGGATAGGAACATTACATTCAAATTGAAAAATTGCCGGTTCTGCATCCAGCATTTTCGCGGCGGCAAGCTGCACTTTGTCATACAGACAGCAGACGGCCTTACATTTGGTGAGCATGATTTTGGTACAGCGCTCTTTTTGGACTTGTTTTCGCATTTCTTTGACGCTCCCTGTTGTAAATTTGGGGCGTCCGTTCACCGAAGAAAAAGGAAAATCACCTGTGCCCTTTTGGGGCAAACCTCTGTTCCACATTTTCCAAAAATCGAACCGAAAAGAACGAAATTGGGAAAAAGTGGAATTTCAGTGTGCCTTTTGGAAAATCTTGATTTTTTGCCTGCCTTATGGATTTGTCGCTAGGATGGTACAAAGCGATACTAAGAGGCAAAACAGGATTCCACATTTTCCGATTTTGCATTGACCGTACTATATGCGCGGGCACCCGAAAAAATCCAGAAAGGCGCAGAGAAAATCAAGACAGCGC
>ERZ779843.1221-NODE-1221-length-31687-cov-4.531139_pt1 | contig 31687 bp, 28 predicted proteins | sample MGYA00511560_ERZ779843 | MGnify/ENA primary metagenome ERZ779843 (study PRJEB29588, sample SAMEA2158062) | human gut metagenome | biome: human gut; feature: human-associated habitat; material: faeces | place: Denmark | collected 2008/2010 ... | reverse complement strand
CTGCCGATTTCGGCGGCTGCCTTCCCTGCATAAAGAGGGGGGAGGGGCTGCATAAAATGCGCCGGAAGGGGCTTTTTCGGCGTTTATTTAACTCTTTGGGGAAGTGTTAAGGAGCGGCGGCGAAAAACGGGTTTCTTCCTAATAAGGGGGAGAAAAAGAAATATTTAACACAATCTTATGTTATGTTAAATAAAAAAAGAGCGAGGAAAGCGGCGAAAAACATTGAGATTTCGGGCTTTCTTGGCTCTTTTGCATATATGCGGAAAAATACAGGCGGAAATTTATGCAAAAATTTTTCGGCACCGAAAATGGCAAAGTGCCGAAAAAAAGGGGGGTGAAAAGGTGGCGAGCAGCAACGAAAAAAAGATATACGAAAACATGAAAAGCCTTGAAGAATGGGCGTTTGCGGGACTTTCGCAAAAGGAAATGGCGGAAATGCTGGGAATGGCATATTCTACTTTTAGGAAACTCAAGGGGGAAATTCCGGCACTTTCGGCACTCTTGAAAAAAAGTGCCGATTTTTTAAAAGCGGAGCAGAAAAAGGAAATTGAGAGCGTGGAGGTTTCGCTTTTGAACCGATGCCTGGGCTACAACGCGGACATCAGGAAGCACATGAAGGTGAAGAAGCCGATGCTGGGGGCAGACGGCAAGATTTTGACGGACGGCAGCGGCAAGGTAATCACGGAGGAAGTGCTGGAGGAAGTGACGGAGCAGCAGCACATCCCGGCGGACGTAGGGGCAATCAAATTTTATCTTTTGAACAAAGCAAAGGACAAATGGAAGGAGAACCCCGACAGGCTGGAGCTGGAGAAGAAGCGCGTTGCGAACGACACGAAGCGGACGAAGCTGGCGGAGCAGGCGGCGAGCGGCGGCGGCGTGAGCGGAAAGACGATAGAGGAAATCTTAGAGGAAGCGGAAAGCGGTGGAGCAGATGCCGAAGTATGACGTTTTACGGGATGCGAAGAAATACATTGAAGCCTTTCTTTGCATCAAGACAAAGGAAAGCGAGATTGTGCCCTTCCGGCTGAACTCTGCGCAGAAGCGATTATATGAGTGCATCAAGGAGCAGCAGGCGGCCGGCAAGCCGATCCGCATTATCATACTGAAAAGCAGGCAGATGGGGTTTTCCACGCTGACGGAGGCGTTGATTTATTACAAGACGGCGACCAGAAGCAACGTGAACAGCTTCATCATCACGCACAAGGACGATGCGACAACGAACCTTTTCAACATGAGCAAGCTATTTCAGGAGAGAAACCCGGCGAGACCGCTTTTAAAGAACAGCAACGCGAAGGAGCTTATCTTTGAGAATCCCACGAAGAACCGGAGGGAGAAGGAACGGCTGCCGGGACTGAAAAGCAAGATTAAATGTGCGACAGCCGGGGGGAAGGGTGTTGGGCGAAGCGATACCTTAACGAATGTGCATGCTTCGGAGCTTGCCTTCTGGCCGGGGGAGATTGCGGAGACCTACACTGGGCTAATGCAGGCGGTGCCGGCAACAAAGGACAGCATGGTAATCATAGAAAGCACGGCGAAGGGGTTCAACTTCTTCAAGGAGATGTGGGACGATGCGGTTGCAGGGCGAAACGACTATGTACCATTTTTTGCGGCATGGTTTGAGATGGACGAATACCGCAGGGAATGGCACGGGGAGCAGCTGACGGAGGAAGAAGAAGCACTCAAGACCGCTTTTGGCTTGGACAACGAGCAGCTGATGTGGCGCAGGTGGTGCATCCGGAACAACTGCAACAATGACATGGATCTATTCCACCAAGAATACCCTTCGACACCGGAGGAGGCATTTATTGCAACGGGTACGGGGGTATTTGACAACAAGGCAATCATCATACGGCTGCGGACGATGGAGGAGAGCCCCAGAAGGGGACGTTTTACTTATGTGGAGACACAGGAGCGGCTTGACCGTATTCTTTTGCAGGAGCGGCGCTTTACCGAGGACGAAAAGGGGGAGATTCTTCTTTTCCGAGAGCCGGAGCAGGGCAGACCCTACACGCTGGGCGGAGACACGGCAGGGGAAGGGAGCGATTCCTTCACGGTGCAGGTGATTGACAACATTACAGGGGAGCAGATGGCGCGGCTGAAATGGCAAAGCTGCGACGAGGACAGCTATGCAAAGCAGGTTTACTGCCTTGGCAGATACTACAATGACGCACTGGCGGCGGTGGAAACGAACTTTTCCACGCATCCGCAGAAGGTGTTGGAATACTTACATTACCCGAAGCTTTATGTGAGGGAGATCTACGACAACTACGAGGGCAGGCTTCGGAAAAGCTTTGGTTTTCAGACGAACGGGCTGACGCGCCCTGTACTGGTGGCAACGATGCAGGAATTCATGCGGAGCAACCTGCATTTAGTACACGACAGGGACACGCTACAGGAGATGCTTTCCTTCATTCGCAACGAAAAGGGGAGAGCGGAGGCGGAGCAGGGCGAGCATGACGACCTTGTGATGGCTTACGGGATTGCACTGATGGCAAGGGCGAGCGGACAGCAGCGGATGGACATGCCGGAGGAAAAGAAGGAGAAGAAAGCGAAATGGACGGCGGACATGTGGGAGGACTACCGGAACGCAAGCAGGAAGGAAAAACAGTATTTACTGGAGAAATGGGGTTCTCCGTGGTAAGGGGGTGATGGCGGTTGAAATATGTGATGCCCATTGAAGATAGAAGGATGGTGGGCGTGATTGGGGACTATCTGCGAGAGCGAAACGAGCGGGATTATGTGCTATTCATGACAGGGGTATACCTTGGGCGGAGAATCAGCGACATTTTGCAATACAGGGTGCGCGACCTGCGAGGGAAAGACCGCATTGCCATTGCGGAGCAGAAAACAGGGGAGACAATCCTATTGCCCATCAATCCGCATTTGCAGAAAATCTACAGGGATTTTTTCAAGGGAAAGAAGGACTACGAATACGCCTTCCGCAACAGCAGGAGCAAGCAGAACACGCCGATTTCCAGAATACGGGTATGGCAGATTTTGAACGAGGCGGCGGACGCGGTAGGCTACAAGGAAAGCCTAAGCTGTCACACGCTGCGGAAAACCTTCGCTTACTGGTTATACATGGACACAGGCGGAGACATTGTAATGGTGCAGGAGGTGCTGGGGCATGCTGACCCGAGCATTACGAGAAGATACATCGGGATTGACCAGCAGAAAAAGGAGAAGGCAATCAACGGATTACATTTTTAATTTTTGAGTTAGTTTTTGAATTGGGAAAGGAGGGAACAGCTTGGACAGGAAGAAGAACGGGCAAGGAAAGCTGCCGATGTGGCAGGAAAGACTACGCAGGAACAGTGCGGCGATGCGAGAAGAATTTGAGCAGATGGACAAGAGAACGGCACTTTACAACGGGACGCGCGAGATTGAGAAAACACCGGACGCAAAGAGCAGCAAGGCGGCAGCACAGGCAAGCGGCGTGAGAAACATCGTTGCGGAGCTGATGGAGGCACAGGTGGACAGCAGCTTTCCCATGCCGAAGGTGACGGCAAGGCGGCAGGAGCATGAGGAGCTGGCGAAAACACTGGAGGATTTCCTGCGGAACGAGACAGACCGCCTGCCCTTTGAGATGCTGAACGACATGGACGAGCGCATCACACCCATACAGGGGGGAGACATCTTCCTTGTGGAATGGGACAGCGACAGACACACCCACGAGACCAGAGGGGAGCTTTGCGTGAGCCTGCTGCACCCCAGACAGGTGATTTTCCAAGACGGGGTGAACGAAATCAACGACATGGACTTTATCATCGTGCAGATGGGCATGTCGAAGAAGCATGTAAAAGAGAAATACGGCGTAAGCGTGGCGGACGAGACAGAGAGCGACCCCCAGAGCAGAGGGGGCAGAGGAACGGCAGAGGACGTTGTGACGGTCAACTTCGGATATTTCCGCAACGAAAAGGGCGGCATTGGGCGATATACTTGGGTGAATGACATAGAGCTTGAGGATTTGGAGGACTACCAAGCGCGGAAGATGAAGCGCTGCACGAAATGCGGGGCGGACATGACAGGCTTGGAGAGCTGCCGACACTGCGGCAACGAAAAGGCGGAGGACTACGACAGCGACGAAATGGAGCTTTACGAGGACATTGAGACGCGGAACGGCGTGATCCCCATGATGACGGAGGAAGAAACATACCCTGACGGCGGAAACGGCTTGATGATGGACGAATTCGGGAACGCCTACGAGGCTGAGCCGATGCTGACGGAAAGACCGACAAGGATTCCCCGATACAAGCCCGACATCTATCCGCTTGTGATACGCAAGAACGTGAGCAGCTGGGGGAAGGCACTGGGCGACAGTGATGTTGACAAAATCATGGATCAGCAGAACATGATTAAGAAATGCGACAGCCGGATTCAGGAGAAGCTGGACAAGGGCGGCAGTATTTTCACCAGAAGCGAAAAGACGGAGGTTTCCAAGACGGACGAGCAGCTGAGAGAGGTTATCTTTCAGGGGGCGGACGAGGCAAACCTTTTCGGGGTTCATAATTTACAGGTGGACACAAGCCAAGACCAAGCGATTGCAGAGGCGAACTATGAGCAGTCGCGGCGCATTTTAGGGATTACGGACAGCTTTCAGGGCAGACCCGACCGCACGGCAACGAGCGGCACGGCGAAGCAGATTGCGGTGGCGCAGAGTGCAGGGAGACTGGAGAGCAAGCGCATTATGAAAAATGCGATGTATGCGGATCTGTATGCTGTGATGTTTCGCTTTCTTTTGGCTTACAGCGACGAGCCGCGGAGCGTGCGGCACAACAACATTGACGGCAGCACGACCTACAGCGAATTCAACAAATACGACTATCTGGCGCAGGATGCGGCAGGGGAATGGTACTGGCTGGATGATTTCCTATTCAGCGTGGACAACACCTCAAGCCTTGCAGGGAACAGAGAATCCATGTGGCAGGAAATCCGCATGAATTTGCAGACGGGGGCATTTGGCGACCCGAGCGACCCTGAGACGCTGATTATGTTCTGGGAGATGATGGCAGGGCAGCACTACCCCGGCGCGGCAGAGATTCGGGAGAGACTGGAGAAAAAGAGACAGGAGCAGCTGGCACAGATGCAGATGCAGCAGCTTCCGCAGGAGATACAGCAGATGCCGCAGGGGGCAGAGCCGCGGGGCGTGCCGGACATGGCGGTAGAGGATGCCGGAGGTAGCACGATGGAAATGATGGGAGGTTTGGCAGGTGGATTGTAAGAAATGCGGCATTGAGCTGATGATTCTGGAAAGAGGCCCGTTATTGTTTGAGAACGATGACAGGGCGGATATGCCGACAAGGGCATATTACAACTTCAAATTCGGATGCAGAAACCCGGAGTGTGAGGAATACAAACGGGTTCAGAAAGAGGAGAAGGTTTATATTGATTAAAAATCTTTTCGGAAACGGGAGGTTTTTATATTACCGCATTGCGCAGCGGTTGCATGGCATAAATGCGTAGTGAGGAGCGGGCGAAGGCATGAGGAACGGCGAAAGGGGGTGAACGATATGAGAAAGCACGGAAACGGACTGGAAGTTGGTAGAGCCGGCACGATGGAAGTGAAGGCAACAAAGGGGGCTGAAAGCACAAAAGCACCCAAGAAGCAGACAGGCGGAGATTTGAGAAGCACTAAGCGCTAAGTCAAAATCAGGATTTTGATTTGGAAGAAGGAGGAAAGCAGAATGGCAGGATATGACGAAGATTTCTGGGGCGAGGACTTCTTGGAAGGCGAGGAAACCACAGAAACAGAAGTAGGGACAGAGGGAGAAGAAGGCACAGAGGGCACGGAAGGCACGGAGGGTGCGGAAGGTGCAGCAGTGGACGTTGACGGCGAAGGCACAGAGGACACGGAAGGCGGAGAGGGCGAGGACGAGGGCTTCAGCCCCGACCTTTTGGCACGCATTGAGGCGGAGACACAGAAAAGAGTGGACGCACGCATTGCGAGGGAATTTGAGGGGATTTTGAACCCCTACACAAACCAGCCCATCCGCACAGAGGCGGATTTGACTGCTTACCGCAGTGCATTTGCGGCGGAGGAGCAGAGACAGCAGCTGGAGGAAATGGGCGTTTCCAAGGAGGTTTTGGACAGCTACATTCAGAACCACCCTGCCATGCAGCAGGCACAGCAGGTGATCCACCAGCAGGAGCAGCAGGCGGCAAACGACTTTATGGCGAAGGAATTTGAAGCGATGAAGAAGGAATTTCCGGACTGCGGACTGGAAAGCCCCCAGCAGCTGAATGAGACAGAGGCAGGCAGGCGCGCCTTGCAGATGTGGGCGAACGCACCCGGCATTACGCTTGCGGATGCCTACGCGGCAACGCACAGAAAAGAGCTGAGCAAAAAGCAGAGCGCAGCGGCAAAGCAGGCTGCCATGAACGAGATGAACAGCAAGGGACACCTGCGCCAGACGAAGGGGAGCAACGCAAAGGGGGACGTGCCGGCAGAGATTGCGGAAGAATACAAAAAATATTTCCCCAATGCAACACATGAGAAGATTGCGGAAATGTATTGGAAAAACCAAAAAGCAACGGAATAAGAAGGAGTTGAGAGAACATGTTTAAAGTGAAAGACAGACAGAACAGCTGCGTAGAGCCTTTTGAATTTTTGCCTGCAAAGGACAGCGAGGTTTACGCACTGGGAGAGGCATTAAGCTACACAGACAAGGTGACAAAATGCGGCGCAACGGAAAAGCCCACACACATTTGCATGGGGCCTGCGGATGCGGGCGTGGTTCCCGTGATGCCTGTGCTGGCAACGACAAGATTTGAAGTGCCCTATGACGCAAAGCCCACGGCAGGGACTGCGGTGACACTGGGCGCGGCAGGGCTGAGCGTGACAGCGACCACGACAAGCGGTGTTTTCACTGTGACGGATGTGGACGAAGCGGCGGGCGTGTGCTGCGGCTTTTTCAAGTAATCAATTTAACATAACGGGATGCAGTCAGAGGATGACTGCTTTTTTATTGCAAAAAAAGGAGTGAAGAACATGAGCGGAATTATCTTTTCTCAGGCGAGCGGCCTGAATGACAGCGTTTTTGGCAAGAGTCAGGAGCCTATCAAAAGCATGATTACGGCGGGCGTGGAAAGCTTTGAGGAAACCAGCCTGCTGGACAAGATTTTCTACATGGACAAGACAAAGAACTTTGCGGAGAAATACGCAACCATGACATCCCTGGGGAACTTTCAGGATGTTGGCGAGAACGGCGCAACGCCACAGGACGGCTTTCAGGAGGGCTTCTGCAAGGTGATTGAACCCAGCACATGGAAGCTGGGCTTTTCCATCACAGCGGAAATGATGGAGGACAACAAAATCGGCGATATCAGCAATGCGGCGAAGCGCTTTACCACAAGCTACGGCAGAACGAGAGAGCAGTTCGGCGCGGCACTGCTTTCCCACGGGCATGAAAGCACCATGACATGGAACGGCAAGAAATACAGCATTACCTGCGCGGACGGCAAACCCTTCTTCTTCAAGGAGCACCCCAGCAAGGTAAGCGGCGTTTCGCTGAAGCAGAGCAACCTGTTTAAAGGGGCGTTCAGCGTGCTGACGTTGGATGCGGTGCAGGAGGCAATGCAGGACTTCAAGGACGACAAGGGGAACCTCTTGAACGTGAAGCCCGACACCATCATCATCCCCAACAGCGGCCCTCTGAAAAGAGCGGTTCTGGCGGCGGTCGGCAGTGAGCTTGACCCCAGAAACAACAACAACGCTTGGAACTTCCAGTGCGGTCTGTGGAACGTGCTGGTATGGGCGGAGCTGCCTAAGACCATCGGCGGCAAGCCTTACTTCATCCTGATGGACAGTGATTACATGCAGCAGTACGAATGCATGCCTTGGCTGGACAGAATCAAGCTGAAGGTGGACAGCTACATCGACCACAACACACACGCAAACATTTTCAGCGGCAGAAGCAGATTTGCGGCAGGCTTCAACAACTGGAGAGGTGCGGCACTCTGCGGCGAAGGGCTGACAGCCGGCACAGATTTGACAACACTGGTGTGAGCTGACGAAGGAGGCACGGGCGAATGAGCATTACTTGGAAGGAATTACAGGAAACGTGCCTGCGGAAGATGGACAGCTTGGACGGGGCAGCGCTGGCGAAGGACAGCAACAATGCGGCATACCTTTACGGTATGCCTGCCGCCGCCAATGAGGCATTGATGCTTTTGGCAACCAACGGGAGATACTGGAAGAAGCTGCTGACAATTACACAGGGAGAGGGGGAGACCGCCACAAAGGGAGAGCCTTTGGGCGGTTTTCTTGCCTACGACCTGCGGCAGCTGGCGGAGGGCTTTTACTGCATTGACAAAATCAAGCGGGCAAGCGGCACGGACTACGGCACCTATTCCGGCTACATGATGGAGGGTGACCATGTGCTTCTGCTGCCGGCAGAGGACGAAGGGACATTCCGTGTATGGTACAACGCATACCCCACGCGGATTACGGCGGAGACAGCGGCAGACTTCCCCATTGACCTGCACGAGGAGGCGGCGCATTATGTAGCGCACTACATGGCAGGACAGCTATACAAGCATGACGACATCAGCATTGCACAGATTTACATGAACGAATTCTTTGAATGGATGGAGCGGCTTGCGGAAAGCGGACGAAAGGCAGACGGCAGGAACGCCGGCAGCGGCGGCTGGACGAGTGTAAAAGGATACTATTAAGCCGCTAAGCGGCTAACTTGAAAGCAGGCTTTCAAGTTGGGGGACAGAGGGATGAACAGATCAGTTCCGGCGCAGGCTTGAAACTGCCTGTTCTCCTCAGCGGAAATCAATTCCGCCTGCGGAATGGATGTGGGGACACCCCTGCGCCCCATAAAGATAGGAGTGATGAAAATGGGGAGATTCAGTGTACCTTCCTCGCCTGCCCGAAATGTGGTGAAGATTGAGACCTTCAAGGGGGTTGACCTGAACAGCAGCCCCAGCAACGTGGAGATTACCCGAAGCCCCAACGCGCCGAACATGATGCGAGATGTGCCGGGGAAGGTGCGCAAGCGGCAGGGCTATGAACGGATTGCACAATTTTCCGGCAAGCGCATCAACGGGGTTCACATTCTCAGAAGCGCAGAGAAGAACGAGGAGAAGGTTTTGATTCATGCAGGAGACAGCCTTTATCTGGAGGGGAAGGCGATTTACACCGCCATGGCGGACGAGAGAAGCGTGGGGCGACAATTCTACGGAAAGCTATTCATTTTTGACGGGAAGAAGGCACTTTGCTACGGCGAATTTGAAACAGAGGAAACAGCCGCAGCCGAGACGGAGACGGACAAGGCGGAAAAGCCGAAGGCGTTCATGGTGAAAACCTTAGAGGATGCGGCATACATCCCGACAGTGATTATCAGCCGAAAGCCGACAGGCGGCGGCACAACCTTGGAGCCACTAAACCTGATCGGGCGGAAATGGAAGGAAAGCTTTCTTTCGGACGGGACGGCGAAGGTTTACCAGCTGACGGCGAAGGATTTGGATGCAGACAAGGTTACGGTGCGCATCATGACGAAGGAAGGCGAATGGACGGACAAGAAGGAAGGCACAGATTTCACGGTTGACAGAAAGAATGGAACTGTGACCTTTACGACCGCGCCGGGGGCAAGCCCTGTGACCGGCTATGACAACGTGGAGATTACGGCGGCAAAGACGAGAAAGGGATATGCGGACAAAATCAACAAATGCAAAATTATTTCCTTATTTGGCGTGAACGGGGCAATGGACAGGATGTTTCTTTCCGGCAACCCGGACTTTCCGAACCGAGACTGGTACTGCAAGATGGCGGACGGTTTTTTCTGGGGCGACCTTTGGTACAGCACGCTGGGGCAGGACGGCAGCGCGATTGTTGGCTACAGCATCATCAACGACAGGCTTGCGGCGCACAAGAGTGATGCAGAGGAGGGGCGAAACGTCATCCTCCGCAAGGGGGAAATGGGCGAGAAGGACGCGACCTTCCCCATCATCGGGACGCTGACAGGGCGTGGGGCTTTAGGCAGCCACACCTTCGGCTACCTTGGGAGCGAGCCTTTATTCCTGACGGACATCGGCATTATGGCAATTACGGCGGCGGACTTGACGGGGGAGAAATACAGCCAATCCAGAAGCTACTACATTGACAATGCGCTGACGGCGGAAAAGGGACTTGCGGATGCGTACGCATACATCTGGCGTGATTTTTACCTCATCAGCACCGGAGGGGGCAGGGTTTACCTTCTGGACGGCTTACAGAAAAGCTACGAGAGAGACAACCCCTATAGCAGCTTTCAATACGAATGCTATGTTTGGGAGAACGTGCCGGCAAGGGTTTTCTGGGAGGATGCACAGGGGCGGCTCTGCTTTGGGGATGCAGAGGGAAACCTCTTCCGATTTTTCGACGATGTGACGAACCAGAAAAGTTACAACGACAACGGCAAGGCGATTTCAGCCAGATGGGACACGGCGGAGCTTTCCGGAAAGCTTTTCTACAAGAACAAAAACTTCCGCCGGCTTGACTTTGTGCTTGCGCCTGCGATTGCAACGGGGGCGAAGGTATTTGCACAGGTGAAGGGGGTCTGGAGTGAGATTTTCGACAGCGGCGCGCGGGCGATGTACTTCGATTTCACGCACATCAACTGGGAGAGAATCAACTTTTCGACAGACGACACGCCCAGAACGATTGGCGGCAAGATAAAAATCAAGAAGGTAGACAAGGTTGCATTCAGCCTGCGGAACGAGCAGCTGAACGAGCCATTCGGGATTTACTCCCTTGCAATGGAATACACAGAAAACGGTAACTACAAGGGATAAAGGGGGTTATTATGGCAGAGACGAAAAGAGAGGATGCGGCGGCATACGTCATTTTGGACAGCGCGCTGAACGGGAAGGGCGTTTCCGCCCAGACAAACCCCATGGAGAAGCCGGAGGACGAGGCGAAGGCGGTTTTTGATGAGCTTTCCAAGGACATCATCATTCCTGCCTTCAACCGCTTTGTGCTTTTCATGGCGGCGCAGCTGGGGATGATTGACATGACGAAGGACACGGACAAGCCGATTTCCGCCGCGATGCAGACCGCCCTTGACGGAAAGCAGGACAGGGAGAAGCGAACGGGGAGCGAAACGCTTTACAAGGTGCTGACGGACAACAACTTTACGGACGAGGCGGCGGAGCAGCTGGCGGCAGCCTTTGCGGCACTGCACGAGCATGCAAACAAGGCACTTTTGGACGGGCTGACGCAGGATGACATTGACAACTGGAACGGGGCGAACGTGCTGACGAAGGACAACACCACGCCTTACGAGCCGAGGGGCGAATATCAGCCGGCTACGGTGCGATTTGTTCTGGACAGGGTGGTTGCGATTGGGGCGGCAGACATGCAGGCGCGGATCTACGACCCACAGAACCGGCAGGCGGACATCTTCGGGGAGATGGACAAGACAGCGGCGGCCCTGCGAAAGGAAATGGCAGAGGCCTGGGAGAATGCAAGATACATCATTGACGATGTGACCGGGGAGAAATACCGGCTTGGGGTTTCGGGCGGCGGCTTATATTACAGGAAGGAGGAGAAGGCATGAACGAACCGATTTTTATTGCGCGGCAGGACACGCTGGAGCAGGAGATTCTGCCGGCACACTGGCTGGCGCAGTACAAGCTTTTCGGGGAGGAAAGCTACACCTTTCAGGACAAGGAAATCTGGAAGAAGCTCTGCATGAGCAGTGCGGCGGCAAATGACAGGGACATGCACGCAGAGGCATTAGAGGAAATGCTGACAACATTTTCCGCGGAGCACACAGGGAAATGGATGCTGACGGTTTACGGGATGGATGCGGCGGTGCTGGAGGGGCTTGCGAGCATGGCGGCGATTGCGGCAAACGGCACAGCCATGGCGGCGGTGGCAGGCAATGCGCTTTTGATGCACGCCATCACAAACAGCGAGACAGCGATGCAGGCAATCAGCAGAAGCCAGACGGCAATGCAGAGGATTGCAAACAGCACCACGGCGATGGATGCCATCAGCGGAAGCAAAATTGCGAGGGGCGCAGTGCAGGCTTCACCCTACTACAACAGCTACATCAAGGAGAACGACATGGCGATTGCGAAGCTGGTGGTTAGCTTTGCGAACCTCGCATCTGCAGGCTACTCCGGCATGGCAGGAGTAGCCGCAGATGCGACCGCTATGAACGCAGTCGCTGCGAGCAGCACAGCCATGACCGCCGTTGCTGCCTCCGGCGTTGCGCTGAAGGCGATTGCACAGGCATACAAGAAAACTGCAAATATGCTGCAATTCCTGAAGGCGGTGAATGCTTCGGATACGCTGGTAAAACGCATTTACAGCACACTGACGAACGCAACCGCACTTTTTGGCGCAGCACAGCTTGGCTCACAGGATAGTGTTGAGAATGCGAACAGCTGGGCAACCACTTCCGCAGCACCCAATGCCTTTCTGGCGTGTGCGTGCGGCTATTACGGCTCAAGCAGCGATAGCGTGAGTGTGACATACAACGGGACAGTGATTGCACAGAAAAAGACAGGCACAAAACAGCCGGGCAGCGTAGCAAGCACGAATGTGAACGCCATCACGATGGCACCGTCCACATTTACCGAAAATGGCGATGGTTATCTGGCAGTGCAGAAATTTACGGCGAAATAAGGGGGTGAAGGAGCATGAAAGGATTTTTGAAGGAATTGCAGGAAAGCAATGCCACGGGGGCGGTGCAGGTTGTGAGAACGCTTTCGGGCAGCGTGAAGCAGCCGGAGCTGGACGGCTATGCAGACAAGGAGATTTTCAGCGTGCATGGCAAGGGAAAGCTGCTTTGGGCGGAGGTTTCCGAAGTTTTCACGAACCTGCCTTCGCAGAGCGGCACACAGATGAAGATACAGCTTTACATCGATGGGAAGCTGCAGGCGAATATTAAGGAAAACTATTACGGAGGCAGTGCGAATATGTATTTGCAGATGGCACCGCCGGAGAGCTTTGTCGGGCTTGGGAATTATGGCTATTTGCCTACCAGAATTGCAGGCTTGGGATCTGATACGGACATAAATGTATTTTCCTGCTCTGAGGCGGAATACCTTGCGCGACAGACCGGCAATTATAATCAGCTATACTGCTATTTCCCGATTGCGGCATACATCCCCTTCCAGGAATCGGTGGAGATTCGGGTTTCCAACACATTTGAGAAAAACAGCAACACCCACGCCACTTTCAACTGCGGCGTAGGGTATCTGCTGGACGAGGGCTAAAAGGAGGGCAAGGGATGCTGAGAAAAAGGACAGAGGAGCTGACGGAGAACGGTGCAGTTTTCATTGTGGAAACATTTCTGAATGCGGCAGGCGAGGAAAAGGGGCGGACGAAATACCCGAAGCCCGGCGCACAGACACAGGCGGCGCAGGAGACGCTGACGGAGCAGGAGCAGGCAATTTTAGACACAGCAATCAATGTGGACTATCTGGTCTGCATGAAGGAATTAGAGATTTGAAAGGAGAGATTGCATTATGACATACGCAAGACTGAAAAAGCTGATTGAAAGAGGGGCTTACAACAAGGAGGACATGCTAAACAAGCTGGATGTATTCCTGATGGCGAACCGCATTACAGAGGAGCAGTATCAAGAGCTGATCGGCATGATGGGATGAAAGGAGACAGGCGCATGACAGGTGCATTTTGCAAAGTAAATATGATTGGCGGCGCGGTGGTGGCGGCGATGGCGGCGGTATTGGGGAAATACTGGTTTCTCTTTGCCGGCTTTCTGGCGTTCAACCTTATCGACTGGCTGACAGGCTGGGCGAAGAGCCGCATGAAGGGGGAAAGCTGCAGCAAGGTTGGTGCAATCGGCGCGATGAAGAAGGTCTGGTACTGGGTGGTTATCGCTATCGCCTTTTACATCGGATATTCCTTTGCGCAGATGGGCGAGACCATCGGCGTGGGGCTTGGCTTTATGCAATTTATCGGGTGGTTTGTGCTGGCGAACTATCTGGTAAACGAAATCAGAAGCATTTTGGAGAACATGGTGGAAATGGGCGTAAACGTGCCGCCTATGCTGATTAAGGGACTGAAGATTGCAGCGGAGCGGATTGACGCTGCGGCAAGCATCGGGGGCGAGGACGATGGCAAATGAGACGAAGGCATGCAGAGACATTGGCGCGCTTTTGCCGGCGGCACAGGCGGCTTGCCGGGCATTTCTGCGTGAGTGCGAAAGGGAAGGGCTTGACGTTCTGATTACGGAGACCTACCGCACGCAGGAGCGGCAGGACTACCTTTACGCACAGGGCAGGACGAGAGCCGGCACAATCATCACATGGACGAGAAAGAGCCGCCACACCGGACGGCTGGCGTGGGACGTATGCAAGAACAGAAAAGGGCAGGAATACGCCGACGCGGCATTTTTCGACAGATGCGGAAGGATTGCGGCGCAGCTGGGGATTACATGGGGCGGCAGATGGGACACGCCCGACCGTTCCCATTTTGAGGTGACGGCAGACTGGAAGGAAAAGAGGGAGACAGAGATGGAAAAGCGTTACGAAACGCTTGCGGAGGTGCCGACATGGGCGAAGGAGCTGGTGCAGGAGATGATTACAAGGGGATGCTTTGCGGATCCGAACCGGATGCACCTTTCCGAGGACATGCTGCGGACAATGGCACTGACGGACAGGCTTTTCAAAGCAAGGGAGGGAAGAAGATGAAAGAAGCATTAACATTACTGAAAAGCCCCAGAGACGAAAGGGACTGGCATTACGGCAAAATCGTATGCGCCGGGGGAGAGCTGCCGGAGAGGGTGAGCCTGCGGCAGAGCTGCGGCCCGATTCGCAGACAGGGCAAGAGCGGCTTTTGCCACAGCTTTGCCGGAACTGCGCTGAAAAATTTGCAGGAGACACTGGACTGGGGCGAGCGGAGATACAACTTTTCCCCTCTGGGGCTTGCCAAAGCGGTGAAGGCGAGGGACGGCATTGCCTACACAGAGGGCAGCACGCTTTTGGACGTTTGCAAGGCATTATGCAAGGACGGGGTTTTTGACGAAGTATTTTACCCCTTTACAAGCTACGACACGGAGCACTTCAAAAAGACAGGCAAGCTGCACTTTCCATCGATGGCAGTGACGGCGGAGGAGGAAAAACACATTCCGAAATACTACTGCCAGAACTACGCGAGGGTGGACAGCTTAGAGGAAGTGAAGCTCTCTCTCGCCAATCAGAATCCCGTGCTTTTAGGGATGACCTGTTCGGAGGAAATCTATTCGCCCACAGATGGATGTATTGGACTTCCCTTAGGGACATTCCTGATCGGCGGACATGCTGTGCTGATTATCGGCTACGATGACACGAAGGAGAGGACGATTCACGGCAGACACTACAAGGGCTTTCTGGAATGCCAGAACAGCTGGGGCGAGGACTGGGGCGACAAGGGCTTTTTCTGGATTCCCTACGAATACATCACCTACCGGACGAAGGACTTTGGGATGGGGTTTGTGATGGACATGTACACCGCGATTGACCTTGCAAGGGAGAACCTGCAGGGGACGGCGGTGGAGCTTTTCATCGGGAAGGACAAGGCATTTGACGACGGGAAGGAGATTACCCTTGACCAGCCGCCCATTGTAGACGAGAAAACAGGGCGCACCTTGGTGCCCCTGCGCTTTGTGGGCGAGAGCCTCGGATGCAGGGTGGAATGGCTTGCAAAGAGCCGCCGCATTATCATCCGCAGCAGGGCGCACGACATTGAGCTTTCCATCGGCAACCAGACGGCACTGGTGGACGGCGGCAAGCGGCTGATGGAGCAGGCACCCATCCTTGACGAGAGAACGGGGCGGACGCTTGTGCCCCTGCGCTTTATTGCAGAGACGCTGGGACATGCGGTGCTCTGGGACGGAGAACGGAGAAAAATCACTATTTTGAAATAGTAGCGGTTGAACTGTTACAAACATAAGGAAAAGCGACGATGCGGATCTGCAAAGTCGCTTTTTTCTTGCAAAAAAAATAAGGAGGTGAGATCTTGGCAGGCTATTATGACAGCAAAAAGGACTACGCGGCAGCCATCAAAAACGAGAAGAACCCTGCGAAGAAGGAGCAGCTGAAGGCAGAGAGACAGAACAAGATTGACGCTATGAACGCCGCAGGGACGAACAAAAAAGGATACACAAATGCAATTTACGGATCCTCCTCCGGCGGGGGCGGAAAGGGAAACAGCAGCTCTTCCTCCGGCGTAAGCGGCAGCAGCGGCTATTTCGACAAAAATCTGGACTACGCGGCAGCCATCAAAGCAGAAAAGAACCCGATACGGCAGGCACAGCTGATTGCCGAGCGGCAGAACAAGCTGAACTGGATGAACGCCGCGGGGACGAACACGAAGGGCTACACCAACGACATTTACGGCGGGATGCCGCAGGCAAGCGCACCACAGGGGCAATACCGCAGCACGGAGGCGGCACTAAACAACACGAACAAGGCGGCAATACAGCCGACAGCGACCACGCAGACCCAGACAGCGGCGGCGGCAGAGGCGGAAAACCCGACCGCGCCGACCTCCTTCGGGACGACAGACGCGGCGCAGCGGGCAGCCCTACAGGCTTACATCACAAGGCAATACGCCCACCAGAAGGCGGAGAGCGGCGAGGGAACCTACAACGGGGACGGGAGCATGAGCCTTCCCGACCAGACGCTTTTAAAAAGCTATCAGCAGAAATACAACGAGGCAAAGGCGGCAGGCGACCAGGGCGGCATGACAGCGGCGCACAGGGCGGCGGAGAAGCTGAGGGACAACTACAGATATTATCCCTTAGCGAACAGCAACGGCTACGGCTTAGGCGAGAACGACATCGGCTGGGTGCGCGATTTGGTGGTACGCGGAGACGAGCTTGGGAACAAGATTGTAGACCAATACAACCGGGGGACGGTGACAACGACAACCTATGACAAGGACGGCAATTTTGTGAACCGATACACCGGGGGGAACATTGCCGGACACGATGCACGGGTAGCAAAGGAGATGCAGAGAGTGAACGAAAGACTGGCAGGAAAGGAAAACAACACCTTCGCCTTCCGCCTTTCCGACCCGAATGATGTGAAGCTTTCCAATGCGGAGCTGCTGGCAAAATACGGCGGCGGCATTACGGAGGGGAACAACGGTATCGGGCTTTACACTGCGCCGAACGGAGTGGCTCTGAAAACAGCATCCGGCGGCGGAGACAGCGGCACGGCGGCAAGCGGCACGCCACTGACAGCGGCAGGCTACGGCACAGGGACGGACGCGGCGGCAAATTCCGTTTACGGGCAATTCGGCTACTTCGACCCGAACAAGGACTATGCGGCGGCGATAAAGAACGCAAGCAGCACGCAGGAAATGGTGCAGCTGGAGAAGGAGCGGCAGAACAAGCTGAACTGGATGAACGCGAACGGAACGAACAAGGGCTACACCAACCAGATTTACAGCAATTACAACAACCTTTTCGGGGAAAAGCAGGCGCTGCCCACATACGAGGGGATGACGAAGGACGAGCTTTTCGGCGGCTACAACGAGATGGCAGAAAGCCTTGCGGAGCAGAGGAAGGCACTGCTTTCCGCCGCACTGGCGCAGAACCGGACGGAGCAGGAGAAGGCAAACAGCAATTATGACGAGTTGGCAAGGCAGGCATACATCTTAAAGCGGCAGAATGAAAACGCATTGCCGCAGCAGCTTGCGGCGCTTGGCATCAGCGGCGGCGGCAGCGAGAGCGCGAACCTTGAGCTTGCGGCGAACTATGAAAACAACCTTGCCAGCAACGAGCAGGCAAGACAGCAGGCATTAAGAGACTATGCTTTGCAGGCATTGCAGGCGCGGACACAGGCAGACAGCGACATCAGCGGCTATTATGCGGACGCAAAGCAGCAGGCGATGAACGCATGGCAGAACGAGGCGGCGAACCGAAACAGCTGGAACCAATGGGCGGCGAACTACAAGCAGGGCTTGCGGGAATACAGCGACAGCCTGAACAGCCAGACCTATCAGGAGAATCTGGCAAGCAAGCAATATGCGGACACACTGCGGCAGCAGCAGATTGACCTTGCGCTGCAGATGGGCGACTACAAGAAGCTGGCGGCAATGGGCTATGACGTTAGCTATTTGAAGCGGATGCAGGATGCAGAGCTGGAGCAGCTTGCACTGGACGCGATGCTGACAAGGGCGAACATCGCTAAGGTGAACAGCAGTGTGACACGAGGGAGCGGCGGAGGGACAAAAGGCAACAGCGGCAAGGGCGGCAACAAAGGCGGCGGCGGAAACAACAGCACGGATGTGAGCAGCCTGCCCACAGGGAACGAGATGGGCGACGGCTGGATTATGGTAAGCGGCATGGGAAAGGTTGGCTTAAGTGAGGTTGACGAGATGCTGAAAAGCGGCACGCTGAAAATGGTTGCCTCCGGCGGAAAGAAATATTACATGAAGAAACGATAAGGAGGGCTGAGACATGACAGAGAGCGAGAGACTGCGCAAGGAAATGGAGGAGAGGGGACTTCTCGGCACAACAGGAAAGAAGGTTATTGTCTCGGCGGCACAGAAGGAAATCAACGAGAAGAAGGGTGGGACGGCGAAAAGCCGTTCTGCCGGATCTGCAAGCAGGACAGCAAGCAAGACAACCGACAGCGCAAAGCATGTGCCTGACACAAATCTTTTCCGTGGGATGCAGCTAAATAGACCAACGGCAAGGAAAACCAGCGCACCTACAATGGGAAAGGACAGTGCTGTTTTGCAGAGGGCAAAGGCACTGAGCGCAAACAAGGGCTTGAGCGGCAAGGAAAGAGAAAAGCAGATTGGACAGGCGCAAAAGGAGCTTGGGCGAATCCGAGACAAGAACCTTTTGGCCTCCTTCCTTGGAAACAAGGAGGCAAAGGCAAGAATCAGCCAAGTAACAAAATTGCAGGGAGAGCTTTCCAAACAGCAAAAGCGTACTGCCTTCGGTGCAGGCTTTGGACAGGCGGCAGGACTTGACATTTACGACACTGCCGTAAAGAAGATAGCGAAAAAGACAGGAAACACAGCCCTTTCCAAGCAGATGGCGGCGCAGGATAAGGTGCGGCAAGAGGTAAAGGCGGCAAACAAAAAAAGCTATGGCAGAGGCGAGCTTGCCGGAGAGCTGACGCAGGCGGGTATTCTTTACGGAACGGCAGGCGCAGCGGCAGAGAAAGCGGCACTCAAGGGCGTGGGTAAGCTGACAGGGGGCAAAACACTGGGCAAAGCCGGCACCTTTGCCACAAGGATGCTGGGACAGCAGGCGGCGGACACGGTGGTGAACACGCCGATGACGATTGCGGCCGGCATGGCAGACGGAAAGAGCCGCAAGGAGATTGCAAAGGACATCGGCAAGCAGGAGGCAACAGATGCAGCATTTAACGTGGGGCTTGCGGCACTGGGAGCCGGGGCGAAGAAGGTTGGCGAGGTGCTTGAGAAGGCAACGGAAGGAAAAAGAGCGGTGCAGGCAAGCCGAGAGACCGCAAAGAAGGAGCTTTTGGAGGCGGCGGTGAAAAAGGAGACGGAGACCGTAAGAAAGGGACGAAAAAAGCTGCTGAACGAGGCTGACCTTCCGGAGCTTGCAAAGGAATACAGCCTGATGAATGATGACGGATGGTGGGCCGACAAAACAAAAGAGATCGGACAGAAATTCGGAAACGATGCCGCCGGCGCAACAAAGGAGCTTGAGCGACTGATCAGCCGCAAGGAAGAGCTGGAAGATATGCTCGGCATAAAGACCAAGAAGGTGCAGCAGATGGAAAAAAGCTTGCAGGTGCAGATGGTTAAGCGGGCAGAGCATATTTTGGGCATGAGCGGAGCGGCAAGCCGTGAGGAAGGCAGAAAGCTGATGAAGGGAGCCATGCAGGAGGTCGCACAAAACGGAAAAATCAGCATTGAGACAAGGGACAGCATTTTTAAACAGCTTTTTGAAAACGGCAGCACGGACAACAGAGCCATGGTTGACAAGGAACTGAAGGAGAGACTGCGGAAGCTGAAGCTGACCATCAGCAAGCAGGATGCCGGAGACATTGCGGACTTTGGCGCATGGCGGAAGGGCACCAGAGGGAAGCTTGGCGGCGTGCGTGTCGGCGAAAAGGGAAATGTGGATGTGCTTTACATGGAGCTGAGCGACAGATACCCTGAATTTTTCCCGAAGGACATTGTGGTTCCCTCCGAGCAGCTGCAGAAGATTGCGGATGTGGCAGAGGGGATGAAATACAGACAGATTCCGCTTGCGGAAACGGTTGACGACGGCATGAAGGCAGGCATGCGGGATGAATTTGAAAGAGCCATGGATGACTTGCAGATTGAGACGGCGAAGCTGACAAGATACACAAACGAAAGAGCGGAAAAGCAGATGAAAAAACTGCTGAGAGAGGGGCAACTGCCCGATTACAGCAGGGTTGACACGGAAAGCATGAAGCAGCTTTATGACGAGCGCAGACAGCTACGCAAGGCAGCCGAGAAGGTGCGAGGGAAGATCAACCTGACGGCCGGGACAAGCTGATTTTGGAAAAGATGCTTTCCGGAGAAATTGATGCGGCAAGGGCAAGGGAGCTTGCGGGGATCAATGCGGATGATTTGATGCGGCTTTATGCGGCAGAGCAGCCCCTGCGCAAGGTGGAAAACAGTATTCGCGGATACAAGGAATATGCAAGCCGCAACGCTTACGAGGGGGCGGCGAAGGCTGTCGGAAGCATTGACATGAGAGACAAGGGAGCGGAGGGCTGGAGAGACCTTGGCCCGATGCGGCTGATGCGTGAAACACAGGAGAGGATCCTTGACATGGTTGCACCCAACAGGGAGAAGGCAAAGGAATTGAAGGAATATTTCTTTGATCCCATCCACGAAAACGAAAGACAGCGTGCCCTTTTCAAGACGGAATTTATCGACCGTATCAAAAAGACGGGGATCAGCACGAAAAAAAATATCTCCATCAAGAAGGCGGACGGCAGCACCGTTAAGACGAGCGAAAGCGCCTTAGTACAATTTTTGGGCGAAAGCAAATACAAATTGCAGCAATTTGAGCGGAAAAAGGGCTGGGCGACAGCGGAGCAGATTACAGAGGAGCTGCAGCTGCAAAGAGAGGTGCAGGCGATTGAAAGCAGCCTGACGGCAGGACAGCTTGCGAAGATTGATGGCGGGATTCGACAGATGACGGAGATTTACAAGGAAATTCACCCGAAAATCAACGAAGCCTTAATTCGGAACGGATATGATCCGATTGGGTACATTGAGGGCTATTTCCCGCACATGAGCTTTGACGACCCCGAAAATTTGATGGAGATTGCGGCAAGAAAGCTGGGCTTTGATTTTTCCGCAAAGGAGCTGCCGATGGACATTGCGGGCAGAACGGAGGGATTTCGCCCGGGGAAGAAATGGAGCGGAAACCTTTTGGAAAGAAAGGGCGAGCATACGGATTATGACGCTTTGCGGGCTTTCGACCAATACATTGACAACATTTCGGATGTTATCTATCACACAGACGACATCAAGCGACTGCGTGCTTACGAGGATTACATGAGATACACGCTTTCCGAGGACGGAATCAAGGCAAATGTGGATGCCATCCGTGCAAGAAAGGATCTCAGTGTAGAGAAAAAGATGGAGGAAATTGAGAAGGAATACGGAAAAAGCAAGGCGCACACTTTGCAAAATTATGTGAACAATGTGCGGCTTTACACTGACCTTTTGGCAGGGAAAAAGCACAATGTTGACCGTATTTTAGAAAACCATCTTTTTGGCCGAAAGGTTTACAAGGTGCTGAACGAGATTGAAAACAGGGTTGCCGGAAACATGGTTGCCGGAAATGTGGGCTCTGCTTTGACAAACTTCATTCCCATTACACAGGGCATGGGGAGCATGAGCGTGAAAAGCAACCTGCGAGGCTTGAAGGAGGCACTTGCCTACATGAGCAGAGACGGCATGGACGAGCTGACGAAGAAAAGTGCCTTTCTTGCCACCAGAGACAACCCCGACCTGCTTTACAAAACTGCACTGCGGAAGATTTCCGAAGCGGGCGGCAATCTGAACCCTCTGCAATGGATGGAGGCGGCGGACAAATTCTGCACGCAGGCGGTTTGGCGCAGCCGTTATTATGACAACGTGGCAAAGGGCATGGGAGAAAAAGCCGCCATCAAGAATGCGGATGAATTTGCAAGAGGGCTTTTTGCCGGAAGAAGCAAGGGAGCCATGCCGACGGCGTTCAGCTCCAAGACATTGAAGCCGCTGACGATGTTTCAGCTTGAGGTGAACAACCAGATCAGCTATCTGATGAAGGATATCCCGAAGGATGCGCAGGGCAGTGTTTTGAAAATGATGAAGGCTTACAGCGGTTTTATCATTGGTGCTTATGTTTACAATGATGTTTATGAAAAGCTGACAGGCAGAAGAAGTGCGTTAGATCCGTTCAGCATGGCGAATGAGGCTTTTGGAGATCTGACGGGGACACAGGTGCGCAATTCGCTTGATATTTTGGAGGATGCCGCAAGCGGAAACGGCTTACAGCTGACGGAGGACGTGAAGAAGGCGAAGCCCTCGGATGCGCTGGAAAACCTTCTTGCCGAGGCAGGCGAAAACATGCCCTTTGTGGGCGGCGTTCTTTTTGACGGGGGGCGTATCCCTGTGCAATCCGCACTGCCGAGTGTGACAACGATTGCGGGAGCGATTGGGAATGCGGCAAGCGGAGACGAGAGCAGAGAGAAGGCACGGCAGAAAATCAAGAACGAACTGGAGAAGCCGCTTTGGTATCTGGCGATGCCGACTGCGGGCGGACAAGCGCGAAAAACCATCAAGGGACTTGAGACCATGACAAACGGCGGCAGCACCATTGAGACCAATGACGGACCGGAGCTGCAGTTTGCAGTGGACAAGGACAAGAAGGCGAACTGGGCGCAGGCCCTTTTATTCGGCAAGTGGGCGACAGACGGCGGAAAGGCTTACATGAAGGACAAGAGCATGAAGCTTGGAGCGGAGCAGACGGAGACATACAAAAAGCTGGTTGCGGCAGGAGCGAAGAATACGCTTGCCTTTGATGAAGTGAACCATGTGCGCAGCGGGGAAAAGAAATCCTCGAAAATGACTGTTCTGCGGGCAAGCCTTTTGAATGAGGAGCAGAAGGGTATCCTTTATTATGACATGGTTGCAGGGGACAAGGAGAGAGAGGTTCTTGACCATTTCAAAGACAGCGGGAACCGATGGAGGCTTGCGGACTGCATGAGCCGCATGGGCGAATTTGAGCAAATCGCACCAAAGAGAGAGACCTTGAAAAATGCGGCACTTTCCGATGAAGAAAAGGAATATTTATACCTTTACAGAACCGTGAACAAGGACAGCATAGAGAAGGAGCGAAACAGAATACGGGCGTTTTCTGCGGCAGGGCTTGGCATGGATGCCTATTTGAGCGTGAAGAACAAGCTGCAGGAGCTGAACGATTCCGACATGAAGTCCAAGGAAAAGAAGCAGGCCTTTGTGCATTGGATGTATGAAAGCGGATACAGCAATGCACAGGTGCAGACAGTGAAGGACAACTTTGCATTTAGCGGCGGATACACGGTGAAGTGGTAAAAAATTTTTGCAGAAAAGGGGGTTTTTCTTTACACCCCCTTCTGCGAAACATGCTATAATGGCAATGCCGAGACAGAAAGTTGTCAGGTTTCTTTCTCATTACGCTGTGGAGCAGCATTTTTTCCCCTTGCCGGGGCAACCCGGCACTAACGCAGCAAGAGAGTGGGCACAAGTGAGTGCGTCGGTTCGATTCCGGCAGCTGCGAAGAAACCCTATCTCCTTTAAATTGAATATGCCCCGATGCGGCATTGCGGGGCATCTGGATTCTTAGCTCAGTTGGTTAGAGCATCCGGCTCATAACCGGACGGTTCTCGGTTCGAGTCCGAGGGGATCCATTGAATGTACTCCGGTGACCTTCGGGCCCGGGGTCTTTTTTTATGGAACTTATCGGAAAATGCTGATTTGTGATAAGTTGGGGAGAAAATGCGAAGTGTAGTTGCAATTTTTCATGGGGAAAATGAAAATAAAAGCCCCATCAAGGATGGGGTTTTTATTTTCTTATTCTGCTGTATGAATGGAATAATTGATAGATGCAACACACATATTCCTCTGTAGCAATGTCATTCAGCGTTGCTTTTGCCTCGGGCGTTACCATCGTAAATTTCTGGCTGAGATACCGCAGGGATGCACCCAGCTCGCCATCTGCACCCCCATATTGTTCAATCATGATTTTCGCAAGTCTTGCATCTGGTTTTGTAATCTTCACAGGAAATTCCAATTTCTTTTCATAAATCCACATTTATTTACACTCCTTTCCTGCCAGAGAAAAATTGGCATCGTTCTGCCAAGGCCATGGATTTTCCATCCACTGCCAAGCCTGTGTATTGGCGGCATAGCTGCGGAAGGAGCAAAGAGGCCCAAATGTCTCCTCGTATTTCATACGAACCGTGTCAGCGGCAGTGATGACCTGATTGTATGCTGCAATGGCATCGCTGTCATCGGGGTGCGTATTCAGAAAAAGCCCCAAGTCTACAGCAATAAAGTCAAGCTCCATCAAGGATTTCAATAATTCCTCCTGATTCATACCTCTGCCCCCCTTCCGAAACGATAAAGATTCCAGCCGGAGCAATAGGGGATAGCCAGATCGGCAAAGACCGTGCCGCAGATAAGGCTTTGCTCAGCCTCCATCGGTGCTTCATAGGGCTGGAAGGGCACCATAGCCTGCGCCGGCCCAATTTGCTCCAGCACGCAGGCGTTGCAATTTCCTATCATGGTAGCCGGTGTCAGCGTGGCGGAAGCGGTCTCTGTGTTGTTTTGTCTGCAATGCTGATTACAGGCGAAGTTTCTGCACATTTCTCTCATGCGTGTTTCCTCCTTTTGGCATTTACAATATTTATACTATGGAAAAAGTCGATTATGGTGCGAAGGGATTTCCGAAAAAGAAAAATGGCAATGACAAAGGGCTCTTTCGAGTCCTCTGTCATTGCCGCGTAATAATCTAAATGACGGAGAGGGGAAGCAAGGAAGGGAGAGCTTCCGCCTCAGCCGATTTTCATTTTTTTGAGTTCTATTAGGAAATAGACATACCGAATACCAGACCTGCAATGATGATAGCACCGATTGCGATAGGGTCAAGGATTTTAACGATGAATTTGTATACAGGTGCAAGGGTGAATTTGAACTTGCCATAGGAGGTAGCTTCCTCTACGGAATTGTCTGTACCCCAAATCCAGCCAACGAATACAGTTGTAAAGAATGCACCCAGAGGCAGCAGCAGTCTGTCTGTCAGGTATTCCAGGAAGTCACCAAAGATAGGATAGCTGATACCGTCGCCGGAGATCCAGATACCCTTCAGGTTCATGTATGCCTGAGAAAGTGTATACATAACACCAATGATAAAGATAACGATGGATGCACCGAGCAGTGCTTTCTTTCGTTCGAATCCCTTTTCTTCTACCAGGAAAGCAATCGTACCTTCCAGAATGGAGGTGGAAGAAGTGATTGCAGCGAAGAACAGCAGGAAATAGAATACGGTACCAATCAGCTGGCCGCCGGGAATAGCCATGAATACGCCTGCCAGTGTAGCAAACCCGAAGCCGCCGCCCATACCGGGAGCAATACCTGTCGCAAATACAGCGGGGATAATCATGAAGCCTGCAAACAGAGCAACCAGAGTGTCCAATGTACAAACGATAGCCGTGTTGGAAATCAGGTTATCTTCATTGGAGAGGTAGGAAGCGTATGTCATCATAACGCCCATGCCAAGGGAGAGGGAGAAGAATGCCTGCCCCAGAGCGGTCAGGATTGCAACGCCGTTGATAGTGGAGAAATCAACATTCAGCATGTATTTCAGACCATCATCTGCACCGGGAAGGGTACAGGAACGAATCATCAGAGCGATCAGCATGATGAACAGCAGGGGCATCAGAAGCTTAGACATCTTTTCGATACCGGCTGTGCCGTGGCTGATGATATATGCCGTTAAGAACAAGAAGATGAAGGGGAAGATGACAGCGCCCTGCAAAGGGAATGTGCCGTCTGCGCCCAGCAGATTATTCAGGAAGTAAGCTGTAGGGTCAGCCCAGATGGTTTTTACATCTACTATGTAGGCAACGATATATTTCATCGCCCAGCCGCCAACCTGACAGTAGTAGCAAAGGATGATGAAGCCTGTCAGAACACCAAGGCCGCCAACCCAGGACCATTTTGCGTTTAATTCACGCATAGCGCCAACTGCATTTTTGTGTGTTTTACGTCCAACCGTAAATTCTGCCATCATAACGGTTGTACCAACCAGAGCAACGATAATCAGATAGATAATCAAGAAGGCACCACCGCCGCAGAAATAAGCCTTACCGGGGAATTTCCAGATGTTGCCCAGACCTACAGCAGAGCCTGCTGCAGATAGGATGAAGCCTAGCTTCGAACCAAATTGACCACGATTTTCAGCTGATGTAGACATAAGTATTCCTCCTTTACAGATAAACGATAGATTTGAAGCCCTATTGTTTCGCTGGATGAGATGCAAGAATACTGAAACGACATAAAACGCATAATGGATACATATAATGGCCTTCTTTCCAGACATCCTTTTCTCAGTCCCTCTTCTAAGTTGTATGATGTCTGATAGGGAATCTTTCCTGATAAAGAAGAAAATGTATGCAGTTCCAATATCTTACAAATTTATCCTAAGGCTAGAATAGCGGAAAATCATGTAAATTTCCATAAAAAAACCGTTAAGATTTAGGCGTGTTTCTCTTAATGTCAATGGCAAAAATGAAATGTGATTGTATAGTATGAATAAAAGGACAGTATACATAATGGCGTTTCACCTATAAAAATGCTAAATTATGGGCAAAAAAAGAGGACGAAGGGGGAGCCTTCGTCCTTTTTATCATATCGTTTATGCAACAGTATGCTTTTATGTTTCTTTTTAAGAAATATTTTCTTTTTGAGAAATTTTTGAATTAGGAAATAGACATACCGAATACCAGACCTGCAATGATGATAACACCGATTGCGATAGGGTCAACGATTTTTACCATGAATTTGTAAACAGGTGCCAGGGAGAATTTGAATCTGCCGTGAGAAGTAGCTTCCTCTACGGATTTTTCAGGGCTCCAAACCCAACCAACACAAATTACGGAGAACAGTGCGCCCAGAGGCAGCAGCAGTCTGTCTGTCAGGTATTCCAGGAAGTCGCCGAAGATGGGGTATTCGATACCGTTCTTGGAAATCCAGATACCCTTGATGTTCATGTAAACCTGAGACAGTGTGTAGAATACGCCGATGATGAATACAACAACGGATGTACCAAGCAGTGCGTGGTTTCTCTTAAGACCTTTTTCCTCAATCAGGAATGCAATCGTACCTTCCATGATGGAAGTAGAGGAGGTTACTGCTGCGAAGAACAGCAGGAAGTAGAACAAGAGACCGAATAGTGTACCGCCGGGGATTGCTTCAAATACGCCTGCCAGTGTTGCGAATGCGAAGCCGCCGCCCATACCGGGGTCGATGCCTGTAGCGAATACAGCGGGGATAATCATGAAGCCTGCGAACAGAGCAACCAGAGTATCCAGTACGCAAACAATACCGGTGTTGGAAATCAGGTTATCTTCATCAGACAGATAGGAAGCGTATGTAACCATGATACCCATACCAAGAGAGAGCGAGAAGAATGCCTGACCCAGAGCAACCAGAATAGCGTTGCTGTTGATGGTAGAGAAATCAACATTCAGCATGTATTTCAGACCTGCGTCAGCGCCGGGCAGTGTGCAGGAGCGAATCATCAGACCAATCAGCAGTACAAACAGTAAGGGCATCAGAACCTTGGACATCTTTTCGATACCTGCTGTACCGTGACTCAGAATGAAGGCTGTCAGGAACAGGAAAATCAGAGGGAAAATAACAGCACCCTGCAGAGGGAAGCCGTTTGCGCCCAGCATGCCAAGGAAGTAAGCCGTAGGATCAGCGTATACCATCTTTGCTTCTGCAATGTAAGCGTAGATGTATTTCATAGTCCAGCCGCCAACCTGACAATAGTAACAAAGGATGATGAAGCCTGTCAGAACGCCGAGACCGCCTGCAAAGCCCCATTTCTGGCTGATGGCGCGGAAGGAACCGAGTGCATTTTTGTGTGCGTTACGACCTACCGTAAATTCTGCCATCATAACTGTGGTACCGATCAGAGCAACCATGATGATGTAAACCAACAGGAAAGCACCGCCGCCGCAATTATACGCTTTGCCGGGGAACTTCCAGATGTTACCCAGACCTACAGCAGAACCTGCTGCGGACAGGATAAAGCCTAGCTTTGAACCAAATTGACCGCGATTTTCAGTTGTAGACATAAGTATTCCTCCTTACGTTAAGAAAATAATGAATGATAGCCGGAGTAGAAAGAACCTCCTGTTATGAAAAATTTCTTCCTGAGAAATTTTTCTGCCGCCGTAATTCCCTCCCTCTGATTTCCGTGTCTGTGAAAAAAGACATTGGAAATAAAAATTACTGCGGCGATTTGTAGTAACCTTATTCTACCGTATAATTTGCTTAATTTCAATAAAAAAATTAAAAAAATACAATATTTTTTGTTGAAATGTTTGTATTAAAATAAATATAACGCTAAGAAACGGAAAAATCGAGAAAAAGATGGAATTTATTTACCATCGATTTTTTACATAAAATGGAAAATATTAACAAGAAGTTTATACTATAGATGGAAATAATTAGGATGTTGAAAGAGAGAAAACTGTCACATTCTTGTCACATGTCAGAGTAAAAACACCTCACAAAAAGAAACACACCAAGAGAAATTCTCTTGGTGTGAAACAGATTTCGGTATGCCGTTAAGGGTTCTTTTCGTCAAAAAGCTTGTAATATTGCCAGTTTATCAAGCGTTGCAGCGTTTTCTGCTGTTCTTCGGAAATTTCTGTTTTGTAGGTTCCGTTTGCATCAACATAGATATTTTTTGCACAAACAGGCAATTCTCTGCGTAACTGATTATTTTCATGCTGCAAAGGGGATTCATAGTCAGACAAGAATAGCTCCAGCACAGCAGAGCCGAGGAACTGCGAGCTGATGAGTCCGTCCTCCGGCAGGCCGATTTCCGCTGCCGTTTTTGTATTTTTGAGTGCTTTTGCGCTTTCGTTTTGCCAGATGAGGTAGGGTGTTTCGTAAACGGCAAGCTGTTCGTCCGGCGAGCCGTTGGCATCAATGGGGTAATCCAGCAGATCGAAAAACTCCATCCCGTTGGAAAAGCCGGGCAGGTGGTCGCCGAAATAAACCAGAACAATGGGCTCATCGGAGTCTTCTGCATATTCCTTCAAACGCCCGATTTGCTCATCCGCATCCCCAATTCCTTGGAAATACTGCGTCAGCAGGTCTGTCTGCGTTTCGTTCAGCTCGATATCGCTGGAGAAGTTCTGCTCCAGTGTGCCGTATTTTTTCTCATAAGGTCCATGGTTCTGAATTGTTACCGTAAAGGAAAACAGCGGTGTATCCGTCTCCTTGATGTGCGTATCCAGTGTTTCGATGATTTTATCCATTGTTGCCGTTTCGTTCACATAGCCGCCATAGCCCTGCGTCGCAAGGTCGAAGGAATCCTCTAAGAAATAAGAGGCTGCAAACCCCAGATCGGGATATACATTCTGGCGGTTATAAAACCATGCATAGCCGGGGTGAATGGAAAGCGTTTCGTAGCCAAGCTTTTGCAGCTGACGGGGCATGCCGTCAAAATCGCTGTGGATAAAGCTGTAGGAGGGCAAAGAGCTGCCGAGATACCGTGTTGCACAGCCTGTCAGCACATCATATTCCGTATTGGAGGTGCCGCCGCCGAAGTTCGGCACAACGATATGCCCGCTGATGGTGCCTTCCTCCGCGCAGATTTCCTTCCAGTTTTTCATCGGGTCGCGGTAGCCCGTAAAATCCAGATGCTCGTTTTCGCTCAGGTCGGAAAATGCTTCGCCCATAATCATAATGATGTGCGGACGCTTTTCTGTGCTGACAGAGGGTGTCCAATCGGTGTCCTCCAGTGTCCGTATGTCCGCCGCAGTATACCCTTCGGGTGCCTTGACCTGCATGATGTTGAACTGATGCAGGAAGGAATAAATCATACCGCGTGTGTTGTATTGGTTCACCTGAAAATAAGGATTGTCCACAGTCGGGTAGCTGTCATACAGCGCTTGATTTGCATACCAGAGGTGATTTGCCCCAAAGCCGCAGGCAAGCACAAGCACAAGTCCTAGAATCCGCGGCAGAGGTGGCAGTACAATCGCCTTCGATTTCAGAAAGCTACATACCGGAAGCGCCGCGAATACAATCAGCATGACCCCAATCAGCACTAGCTGATAAACGGGGAAGGTTTTCAGAATGGCGATGACCTCCTTTGCCAAGGTCAGATCCGTCGGCAGAAGCGGCTCTTGCCGCATGGAAACCTTCACACGGTCAACAACCGCAAAGAATATCAGCACAATCCCGACCAGACTGCATGAAAAGCCGATTTTTCTGGTCAGAAAGAAAAACAGCAGTAATGCCAGCAGCACCGGCAGAATATTCAGCAGTAGCATTGTGGGCGCATGCAGAATATTCCAGCCGACATATAAAATCTTCGTTGTGGTGATGAGATAAACAATGCCCGTGATGAAAACGGCGGCGCAGAGAAGTGTGAGCGCAATGCCGGCGGGCGTGGAAAGAAATTTTTTTGCATTATTAAGGTAAGAAGTCCTTTCGGGGTCCTTCATGCGGATACCTCCTTTTTGTTCCTGTATCTTTTTATCCCTATAAATACGGATTATACGAGAAAATGTCGAAAATGTAAAGGAAAGTGGCTCGTTGTGTTTTTTCGGCAGTACAAAATCCGTTGAAAAATTAAGAAAATTGTCTCTTTTCAGGGCAGAGAAATGGTGTATAATAAAAATATCATTTTGGAGGTTTTACTTATGCCAAGGTACAAATTAAGTCCCGAGGAACGGGCAGCGGAAAAAGAGCGCAAGGATAATTTGCGTAACATCATGAAAGGACTCGATGTAAAGAATTTTGATGATCTGAAAGATATATTTAAAATGATGGTCGGAGAAATGCTTGAAAATGGTCTTGATGGAGAGCTTGACGATGAACTGGGGTACACAAAGTACGATTATCGTAACAAAGAGGGCGAGAACAGCCGCAACGGCTATTCAAAAAAGACTCTCAAAACAAGCTTTGGAGAAACGGAAATCAAGGTGCCGAGAGACAGAGACGGTGAATTTGAGCCGCAGCTTGTTAAGAAAAATCAAACAACATTGACAGGAGACATTGAAGAAAAGATAATATCCATGTATGCTAAAGGTATGACTACAAGCGACATAGAAGCTCATATCAGGGATATTTACGGTTTAGAATGTTCAGACACAACCATAAGCAGAATAACAGATAAAATACTGCCGGTAGTGCGTGAATGGCAGTCAAGACCACTTGAAGAAATCTATGCAGTTGTATTCATGGATGCCATACACTTCCATGTCAGAAGCGAAGGACAAATTATCAAAAAGGCTGTATATATCGCAATCGGAATCAATATGGAAGGGCGAAAGGAAATCCTTGGAATGTGGGTTGGTGAAAATGAGAGTGCAAAGTTTTGGCTTTCGGTGTTAAACAGCATAAGAGCTCGCGGAGTTGAAGATATACTTATCGCCTGCATTGACGGATTGACAGGCTTTACAAACGCAATAGAAGCAGTATATCCAAGGACAGAGA
>ERZ779843.1213-NODE-1213-length-31862-cov-4.894269_pt1 | contig 31862 bp, 28 predicted proteins | sample MGYA00511560_ERZ779843 | MGnify/ENA primary metagenome ERZ779843 (study PRJEB29588, sample SAMEA2158062) | human gut metagenome | biome: human gut; feature: human-associated habitat; material: faeces | place: Denmark | collected 2008/2010 ... | reverse complement strand
AAATTTACAAACTTTTGAAAGACTCTCCTGCTATGCGCTGGACAGCCTTGGTATTATTAGCCTCGGCGATGTTCTTTGCCTACATGTTCGTAGACATCTTATCACCTCTACAGGCCATGCTGCAAGAAACAAAAGGCTGGGACCCGGCAGCCTACGGGACCTATCAGGGAAGTGAAACCTTTTTGAATGTATTTGTTTTCTTCCTGATCTTTGCCGGTATTATCCTGGATAAAATCGGAGTACGTAACACCGCCTTACTATCCGGCGCCTTGATGGTAATCGGTGCTTACCTCAAATACTGGGCCGTATCCGACGGTTTCACCGGAGGGGCTACCGATGAATATCTCAAAAATTTCTGGAATTTCTTCCCTTTCTATGAAGGCATGCCTTCTTCGGCTAAAATGGCTGCTTTAGGCTTTATGATCTTCGGTTGTGGGGTAGAAATGGCAGGTATAACCGTATCGAAAGGTATCGTCAAATGGTTTAAAGGTAAAGAAATGGCTTTGGCGATGGGACTGGAAATGGCTATCGCCCGTATCGGTGTTGCAGCAGCCGTACTGATCTCTCCGGCAATCGCCAATATGGGAGGTGTAAAAGATGTGTCCCGCTCTGTTTTATTCTGTGTCATCCTATTGCTCATCGGTTTTATTGCTTTCTGTGTCTATTTTGTCATGGACAAAAAACTGGAAAAACAAATGGGAGAAAGTGGAGAAGAACCGGAAGAACCCTTCCAAATCAAGGACCTGGGATTGATTTTTTCCAGTAAAGTATTCTGGATCGTCGCCTTACTGTGCGTGTTATATTATTCCGCGATTTTCCCATTCCAGAAATATGCCATCAATATGTTGCAATGTAATCTGGATTTTACAGCCGAAAAAGCAGGTATGATCTTTTCTGTATTTCCCTTAGGAGCGGCAGCCATTACACCGCTATTAGGTAACTTCCTGGATCGCAAAGGGAAAGGTGCTTCGATGTTAATCTACGGAGCTTTTCTGATGATTATCTGTCATCTGGCTTTTGCCCTGGCCTTACCGGCTTTAAAAGGCAGTATTGCCGGGCCGATCGTCGCTTTCACCTCTATCGTGCTGTTAGGAATTTCTTTCTCTCTGGTACCGGCTGCGTTATGGCCCAGTGTTCCCAAATTGGTAGACAACCGTCTATTGGGTTCTGCTTATGCCGTGATATTCTGGATTCAGAATATCGGTTTATTCGCTTTCCCGATGATCATCGGGAAAGTATTGGCAGCAGTAAACCCCGGTATCGAAGATCCGTTGCAATATAACTACACCGTTCCGATGCTGATTTTCGCCAGCCTCGGCGTATTCGCACTGTTCCTGGGTCTGTGGTTAAAAGCAGAGGACAAGAAAAAAGGATATGGTTTGGAATTACCCAATATCAAGAAAGATTAGAAATAAGAAATGATAAATCAGATAACGGGAATTACGATGTAATTCCCGTTATTTTTTGTAAATTTGTTGAATAGTTGCAAAACAAGTAAATGATGAATAGAATCACTCAATTATTCGGTATCGAATATCCCATCATCCAGGGAGGAATGGTATGGTGCAGTGGCTGGCGGCTGGCTTCGGCCGTAAGTAATAACGGAGGTCTCGGTTTATTAGGCGCCGGCTCGATGCATTGCGATACGTTAACGGAGCATATCCGCAAGATGAAAGAGGCCACTGACCGCCCATGGGGGGTAAATGTGCCGTTACTTTATCCGGAAATCGATAAACTCATGGGAATACTAGCGGACGAACAGGTAAAGATCGTGTTCACTTCTGCCGGTAGCCCTAAAAAATGGACTTCTTTTTTGAAATCTCACGGTATGACGGTCGTTCACGTCGTCAGCAGCGCCTCATTCGCTCAAAAATGTGAAGAAGCCGGATGTGATGCCATAGTTGCCGAAGGCTTCGAAGCAGGAGGACATAACGGACGGGAAGAAACCAGTACGCTGACTCTGATCCCGAACGTCGCTGCTCATTGCCGCCTTCCGCTGATCGCTGCAGGGGGTATCGCTTCCGGTAAAGCAATGCTGGCCGCCATGATATTGGGAGCCGAAGGGGTACAGATCGGAAGCCGGTTCGCCGTAGCTACCGAATCGTCCGCTCATCCGAATTTCAAACAGCAGGTGTGGAAAACTCCTGAAGGAGGGACGATGCTGGCCCTGAAAAAAATAGCCCCAACCCGATTGATTAAAAATGAATTTTACGAACAAGTCAAAACACTGGAAGACCAAGGAGCAGACTCCGATACCCTGAAAGAGCTGCTGGGCAAAGGAAGAGCTAAACAAGGGATCTTCGAAGGCAATCTGGCAGAAGGCGAACTCGAAATAGGACAAATCGCTTCGATGCTCAAGGGCGAAGAAAGTGTTGCCGAGATCATGCAGGACTTGCTCCGGGATTATAACCAAAGTATAAGCCGATGCAGCAATTCAGTCTCCTTCTGACTTCCGGCAAAATAAAAATAATGATATACCATGATCCAATTTTCCCGTCATATTCTCGATAATGGCCTGACAGTTATTTGCCATACCGACAAAAGTACCCCTTTCGTCTCGGTAAACGTACTTTATAAGGTCGGTTCACGCAATGAACAAGCGGACAAAACCGGTTTCGCCCATTTATTCGAACACCTGATGTTCGGCGGTTCCACTCATATCGAAGACTATGACAAACATGTGCAGCTGGCCGGAGGAGAAAGCAATGCCTACACGACCAATGACCTGACCAACTATTACATCACCATACCTGCCTCGAATATCGAGACAGCTCTTTGGCTGGAATCCGACCGTATGGCAGGTTTGAACCTTTCGCCATCTTCCCTGGATATACAAAAACACGTCGTTATCGAAGAATTTAAACAACGCTATCTGAATAATCCTTACGGAGACCTATGGCTGAAGCTGCGTCCCCTGGCTTACAAAGTGCACCCTTATCGATGGGCTACGATCGGAGTATCGCCGGAACATATAGAAAGGGCAACTCTGGAAGATGTCGGGGCTTTTTTCCGGCAATTCTATGCACCCGACAACGCAATCGTCAGCATCTGCGGTAATATCGCAGAAGACAAGGCTTTAGAGTTGGTAAAAAAATGGTTCGGCGACATTCCACCAGCCCACGGACCGGTTAGTCACATCCCTGCCGAACCCCGGCAAACAGAGGAACGCCGTTCGATCGTCCCGGATAACAATGTGCCGGCAGACGCTATTTATAAGGTATTTCACATGGGTGGACGGGATAGCGACGATTTTTATGCCTGTGATATCATCTCCGACATTTTATCCAACGGGCAATCTTCACGTCTCTACGTCAACCTGATCAAAAACCAACGTTTATTTTCCGGTATAGACGCCTATGTCTCGGGCGACCGGGATCCGGGATTATTCATTTTCAGTGGTAAACTATCCGAAGGTATCGACATCCGTCAGGCAGAAGCGGCAATAGACCAGGAAATCGAGCATTTTATAAAGGATGAAATTACCGTTCGGGAGGTGGAAAAAATCATCCATAAAACCGAAGCCCGCATCTCTTATAGTGAAATCAGCTATCAAAGTAAAGCCAGCAATCTAGCCTTTTTCGAGTTTCTAGGAGACGTCGACCTGATCAATACAGAAGGTAAACGTTATAACGATATTACGGTCGACAAAATCAAAACTACTGCCAGGGAACTATTCCGAAAAGAAAATTGTTCTACCCTTTGGTATCTGAAAAAATAACTGTTTTCACGACAGAAAAAGATAATCTAAAACCAAGCCTATGATGCCCAACCGAAATATAGCCCCAAGAATAACTCCGCTATCCACTCCGAGTCTCCTGCCCTACCAATGCCTGATATTGGCCAACGGAACAGAAATCTTTTACCTGAACGATCCATTACAGGAAGTTTTTAAAATCGACGTTGTCTTCGAGGCCGGAATCTATTATCAATCCCAACCCCTGGTTGCCTCGACTACAGTCAATATGCTGAACGAAGGCACATTGCACCATTCAGCAGAAGCAATCGCCGACCAGTTCGACTATTACGGGGCCTATGTGGATTTCAGTTGTGGCCTGAATAAAACCGAAGTAAGCCTGCTTTCCCTGAATAAATATGCCACAGAAACATTGACCATGCTGGCAGAAATCATTACAGAAAGTAATATTCCGGACAAAGAACTCGAGATATACCTGACGAATAAACGCCAGGAATACTTGGTCAACCTGGAAAAAACCAGCTATCTGGCCAAACAAAAATTTTCCGCCCTGATCTTCGGGGAAGATCATCCCTATGCCAACCGGATCGAGGAAAGTGATTATCAACGAATCACCGTTTCCCTCATCCGCGATTTTTATCACCGGTATTATCAAGCCGGACAATTCCGGATTTTTATTTGTGGTCATGTAAACGAAGGACTGTTAAATACGGTAACCCGTTTATTCGGAAATCTTCCCATTCCGTCCCCCGGGAATATTTCAAAAAAACTACCGTTTCATGCAGCTCAACCAGGCCGTTATCATGTATCCAAAGAAAACTGTGTCCAATCCAGCATCCGCATCGGTAAATCCAGTGTACGGCTGACAGACGACGATTATGCCGGTTATATGCTTTTGAACACAATTTTGGGTGGTTATTTCGGCTCACGCCTGATGTCGAATATCCGGGAAGAAAAAGGATATACTTACGGGATCGGCTCTTTCAATGTCTCTCTGCCCCAAAGAAGTTATTGGAGTATCACCACCGAAGTCAATAACGAATATACAGAAGCAACGATCGAGGAGATCTTTAAAGAAATACACAAACTCCGGACAGAAACAGTGCCTGCCGAAGAACTGAATCTGGTGAAAAATTATTTATACGGCGATTTACTCCGTGAATTAGACGGGGTATTCGCTCAAAGCGATTCCTTAAAACATAAACTGAATTACGGTTTGGACAATAGCTTTTATATCGGGATCATTGAAAAAATCAGACAATGCACCCCCGAAGCGATACTGGAATTGGCCGACAAATATTGGAACCCTGAAGAGATGTATATCGTCACTGCCGGACAACCTTAACCTACCCGGTAAGGGACAGGAGATCGGCCGGAAGATGGAAATACATGATTCGTTTGGTATAGTTTTTGTTTTCTAATTATCAAACAACTAAATAATAAGACCATGAAAAAACTTATTTTTATTTCGTTATTATTCTCTATTCTGTCCCTCTCTGTTTCCGCACAGAAACCCACCAAGGCAGAAAAAGCAGCGCAACTGGAACAAGAATTTCAGCAGACCCGGCAATTGATTGAAAGCAATCATTTCCAATTCGAACTCAACCGGGTATATCCCCAGGATGGCCAAGATCTCAGCCGTTTCAATCCCAGAGGTAAGTTCGTTATTACCGACTCGGTCGCTAAAGGTACCCTTCCCTTTTTCGGCCGGGCTTATTCCCTTCCCTACGGTGAAGGCGGAGGCATTGAATTCGACGGGGTGATGAAGGACCAATCCCTGAAAATCGAACACAAAAAGAAAAGAAAAATCCTGATTTACCGTTTTTCTATCACCGCCAAAAACGATACATACCAGATTTCCATGGAAATTTCAGGAGGTGGGAATTGCTCGGTAAACCTGAACAGCAACAATCGGGCACAAATTTCCTATTCCGGGACCGTCAGTCCGGTTAAAGACGAAACAGGAAAGTCGTAAAAATCGTTCCCCGGACAGTGCAACCCGATATCGGAATTACCGTACAACTGAGAAATAAATCTTTATGGTATGGTAAAATTCTTTTTCACCGGTTTGCTCTTCTGGGGTATCTTTCTCTCCCCGATAACCCAAAACAACCAACGAATCACCAATTTCGGCATTATAAAAGAAAAAGTCGACAGCAATCGGTTCAAAATGCAATATACGATTGCAACGACTCATCACACTTTTTATCTACAACCAACCACTCCCTACAGTGACCAAAATATACGGATCGCTCAAGACAGTGCATTCGTAATTATCCGCGACAGCATCGCTGCCGGATATCTACCGTATTTCGGAAGCGGCTATTCTATCCCCCAAACCGGAAACAGAGGAATCGTTTTCAGTAATACGATGCAGGATTTGACCCGACAAACACGCGGAAAAGGAAGACGCCAGAGTATTTTCTATCAATTCAGCGTCGTCGGAAAAAACGATACTTATAAACTCAGCATAGATATCAGACACGACGGCACTTGTTACCTCTTCATCAACAGCCTCAAACGCAGCCCAATCTCCTACACCGGACAAATCGTGGAGCAGGAATAGAGTTGCTGGGGTAATAGAGTTGCTGAGTTACTGAGTTACTGAGTTGCTGAGTTAATTGAGTTACTGAGTTGCTGAGTTAATTGAGTTATTGAGTTGCTGAGTTAATTGAGTTATTGAGTTGATAAGTTGTTTAGCTTCTAATGTTGTGATCTACAATTATTTAGTTGTAATTATCCTCTGTAACTTTTGTTCCCCTTTAACTCTCTAACTCAGTAACTCTCTAACTCAGCAACTCTATTAACTCAGCAACTCTATTAACTCAGCAACTTATCATAAATCAGCTTCAACACATTAACATGAGCTTCCCGTTCGCTTTTCGAAGAACCGTCTAAGTGTCCGAAAAAGCGATGTTCTGCAACTTCTATTCCACAAAATTCAAAAATTCCCTGATCGGAAGTTTGTTTCATCGATTGCAACATTCCAATCTTGTCATAATAATCATAAGGAAATCCCATGTTATTGAGGATAACGACCTTTTTACCTGCCAGGAGCCCCTGTAACTGCCCTTCCTCATCCATATTATAAGCAAATCCTTTGGTAAATACCCGGTCGATATATCCTTTCATCAGAGCAGGCATACCGGTCCACCAAATCGGATATATAAAAGTCAATAAATCAGCCCACTGGATATAATCCTGTTCTACTTTCACTTCTTCCGGAATTTGACCGTGTTTTACCGCATCGAAATCGGATTGCTCTAAAACCGGATGAAAACCGATATTATACAAATCCCGGACATTCATTGCATTTCCGGACATTTCTGTCAATTCCATCACCGCCTCTTTATAAACTGCACTCAAAGATTTAGGGTTCGGATTACAATAAATAATCAAATGTTTGAGTTGTTTTTTTGCTTCCATAGTTTTCTGTATTATCACAAAACAAATAATTTCAAAGTATCTTCCTTAATTAAACGCAGACTTTCCTACCCTTGTTGCAAAACCATTTGACAAAACCCGGAAAAATAGGTTTGAAATGTAATCAGTTTGTAAAACTCTATCCACTGCTATCGTTTTATCCATTTTCCCCGTCAATCCTTCCTGAAATTTTAAAACATTTTTATACTTGAATTCGTTTGCATATAAAAATATACAGATTAAGAGCTATTTCTACTAAAAATAAAATATTTTCGCATCATAAAACAGAATAACATATGATTGATTTTAAACCGATCGCAACAACTGATAAAGAATTACTTACCTCGTTTATACTTCCTTCGGACGAACAAGACTGCGACTTTTCCTTTGCTAATTTATGCAGTTGGCATTTCATGACGGAATCCAGTTATGCCCTTATCGAGGATCATTTAGTGATTCGTTTCGTCACTTCTGAAGGCAACCATGAATATTTCATGCCTTTGGGAGAAGGAAGTCCGATTCCGGTTATCGAAGCTTTAGAGGCGTGTGCCCTCTCTGAAAACGAACCGTTGTGTTTACGGGGAGTACAACCGAAGATACAAGATAAACTGGAGCAATACTTCCCCACTTTATTCGAATATACGAGCAACCGGGATTATTTCGATTATATTTACCGTCGTCAGGATCTGGCCGAATTAAAAGGCAAGCATTATCAGCCCAAACGGAATCATGTCAATAAATTCAGGAAAGAGTACCGATACAACTATGAGCCGCTAACCCCGGACCTTATTCCGGTATGCTTACAGTTCGAATCGGAATGGTGTATGAAACACGGCTATATCGAAAACGAAAACATCCGGAACGAACGGCGTGCTTTGACTTATGCCTTACATCATTTCGAAGAACTGGATTTGACAGGCGCTGTGATCAGTGTCGACGGCAAGATTGCAGCTTTCACTTTCGGAGCCCCTATCAGCCACAACACCTTCGGGGTGCATTATGAAAAAGCAGATATCAATATCGACGGTATTTACAGTGCGATCAACCAGGAATTTGCATCACATCTACCGGAACAATACATTTACCTGAACCGTGAAGAAGATCTGGGTATTCCCGGTCTCCGCCAGGCAAAACTCTCTTATCATCCTGTATTATTACTCGAAAAGACGAAAGCCATCAAAAGACAGGCCATTTGAAAACACTAAATCCGGATAGATGAATAAAAAACAGCAAGTTATGGAATTATGGCGCCGGTGTTTTGAAGACACGGACGAATTCATTCGGTTTTACTTCGAACGAAAGTATAGCGACGCCAACTCACTGATTTACGAAGAAAACGGGAAAGCCCTGTCAGCCCTGCAAATGCTTCCTTATCCCATGCGTTGGGAAAATGTCACGGTCGATACATCTTATATCTCGGGAGCATGTACCCTACCCGATGTCCGCAACCGGGGCTTTATGACCCTGCTCCTCCAAAATGCTTTGCAGGAGATGTACGACCGCGGGATTGCCTTCAGCACCCTGATTCCGGCTGAAGATTGGTTATTCGGTTATTATGCAGGCCAAGGATATGTTACCGTCTTCGATTATGCCCTTCACACTTATACCCCTGCTAATCAAACTATACCCCATACTCTTTCACTCACTACTTCCGATCGTTTCGACGCAAACTTTGCCCGGAATTTATTTCCCTATTTCGACCAGGAGATGAGTAAAAGGAATTATTGTATCCAACATCCTTATAACGATTATATTACCATTGTCGAAGAAGCTTACCTGTCGGAAGGACAACTCTGGGCTACTTACCGCCAAAATGTACCGAGCGGTTGGGCCTTGGCTATACCTGAAAAGGACAGGGTTTGTGTCAAAGAATTGTTATTCGACACCGAACAGGAGAAGACAGAACTCCTACAGAACATTCATGCCTTTTGGCCTGACAAGACCTTAGTTTACAAAACTCTCCCTGCAGTTTCAGGTAACATCAGTCTGGGTATGGCCCGTCTGACACATGCCCCACAAATGTTGCAATATTTTGCCCGGCTTCATCCGGAAGTCGCTTTCACGCTCAAGCTGAACGATCCTCAAGTACCGTCCAATAACGGAATATACACCATTGCCGGCGGGAATTGTATACACACAGACCAAATTTCCGGACCGATCGACAGTGAAACGGATATTCCGGTCCTCACCCAAGCCTTATTGGGATATCATCCTGATATCTTACCGGCTCCTTTAAACCGATTATTCCGGGAAGCAAGGCCCTATATGAACTTAATGTTGGATTAGACTTACTCTGTAACAGGAAGTTTGAACGGGATTGTCAATAAAATTTCCTTTTCTGTATTTTCCCATTTACCGGGATATTCTTCTACCAAACGAATTGCCTCACGGTTGCATGAGGGCGATAAACGTTGAATGAGTTTGATCCGGGCAGGTAAACCTTTTCGATTCAAGCGCACGGTCAATTGTATCTCGCCTTGCAGTTTTTCCAAACGGGCATCTTCGGGATAACGCAAAGAATCCGCTACATAACGGTTGAATTCTTTCATCCATCCGGCATGATCTATGACAACTTCTTGTCTGAATTTCCTCTCACCTGCTCCTCTGCTTTTCGTATGGACAATCCTTGTCCGACGCTCTTTACGGGTATTTTTTTCCAACATAAGGCTATCCAAGTATACAGATTTCGTTCCTACGGCATCGGCATCGTTTTTTTTCTTTTTATCTTTCTTTTGGGTATCTGCCTTAGGCAAAGTCACTGCATATCCGGTTATCGGCTGTTTCCGCCGAAGAGCGGCCGGATTCTGGACACAAGAGTCAAACGCTTGCCTAGCCGCTTCGTTTGTGACGGCCATCGCTACAGGCTCCGACAATACATCCGCACTTCCGGATTCATCGGATTCCGAATCCATATCCTCAACAGCTTGCACTTGTCGGTAAAATACTTGTTTTTTCTCAGCTATTTTCCCGATAATCTTCCGTACAGGCAGAGTTACGGTATCGGTCACACCTCGTTCATCCAGCTGTGCCGCCATCAATTGTAAACTATCCGGACGAATAATCGGTTCACTTTTATCCATTTCTGCCACGACAACTTCTTGTTGCCGAAGGGCACTCCTGTTCATCAAGATAACCGCAAGTCCCGCCAGCAACAGCAAAGAAGCCGCTGCCACCCAGCGATATAAACGCACAGTCTTATTCCCTTCCCTTTTCTTCATTCGTTTTTGCAACTGCTGTACGATTTTCTCATGATCCGCCTTCACAGTAGTCAATCCTTCGACAGCTTCATACAAAAAAGGATCGGACAACATCTCCCGTTCGAACCGGTTAGCTCGCTTTCCGGTTCTTTCTCCCTGAAGATATTCCCATATGTCGCTTTGTCTACTCATTGGCCTTTATTCCTTTTCGTTCGAGACACAATTGCAAATTACGTTTTCCATTCTGTATAAAGCTCTTGACCATCTTCAAAGTAAAACCCGAAGTTTGCCCGATTTCTTTATAAGACAGTTCATCCATAAAAAAATAACGAATGCAAAGCCGTTGTTTCTCAGGCAAAGCTTCCATACACTCCTGTAATGCTTTCTCCTGCCGATCGGTCTCTCTGCTGTATTCAAGATTAAAGTCATCGCAAAATTCCATAAATTTTTCGTCTAATCCGACAAAATTATTTCCACTCCGCCGTCGCAATTCCATCAAGCAATAATTGCGCACACAACTATACAACCAGGCTTTAAATACCTGTATGTCGTGATGCAATACTTTTTCGAACAGCTCTTCCCAAATCTGCATCACAGCATCCTGAGCATCCGGTACATTCTTCAGATACTTCAAAGCCACGCCGTATACCAAAGGCATATAACGCTCGTACAACCCGATTAAATAGTCCGGTTTCCGAGTACGGCGATAAAAGCTCAACAACTCTGCGTCACTGTATTTATGGAGATCTTTATTCACTAGCCAACAAATGGTTTACAAAGATAGAATAAATTCATTTATATAGAGACCGAATTTTAAATTCGATTTCTCTACCCAGAAAAAGGAAACGGTTTCGTTGCTTAGCCTTCAATTCGAATCAACGACTAAAGTTTTTTAACAGGAACTGCAAATCCTCTCAACAAGAACGGAGTAAATCTCAGCAAACCGAAAATTTCTAAACAACTAAAATCCAGAATTAAATGTTTTATAAAGTCCTTGAACCCTGCGGGTGCTTTTTCAACAGTCGCTGATACGGCCGGCCGGAACCGAAGGTTCGTTAAAAAGAGACCACAGACTTTATTAAATTCCGAAAAGTCACCTAACCCTAAACCGGGTTCTAACGTTAAAACCATTGAAACGAATCAATAAATTTTAATCGTATGCAAGAAGAATACAAACCTGCCGCAATTTATTCACCGATATCTATCGGAAACTGGATTATCTCACTGATTTTGACAATGATCCCGATCGTTAATATTATCATGCTGTTTGTCTGGGCTTTCAGTAACGGTACTAATCCTACAAAAGCCAATTGGGCAAAGGCTGCATTAATACTTATTCTGGTTTGGATCATCCTGGGAATTATCTTCGGAGGATATTTTATGCGAATGTTTTACGGGAATTATCCGACATATTAAAAAGATTACAGCTAGACAGACGTCAAGCCTAAACGTTTTTTTAGTTACAACGGTTACAGTAGTTAAAATTAACCTTTAGGGGACCTTTTTAACTATTGAAACCGCTGGAACTATTTAAGATGCAGACATTTATTGTTTAGAATTCCTTCATCATTACTTAGAGAACCGAAAATTCTGTTGCGATAAAATCCTTCGGATTTTCTGTTGAAAATTTTATCTTAAAGTTCGAATTGCAGAATAAAAACAGGTATTTATAAGCACAAATATGTATATAACTGCCTATTTTAGTATTTTTCACCGTATAGTCAACGAATACTGGCTTATCCTTACAAACTGCTCATTCTCTCCCCTAAGTGAGTAAAGGGCGACTTATTTTTGTAGTAACGAATTATAAATCTTAAATTTACTGCTATAAAAACTATAATTTGCAAAATGAATCGTGCACATTTATAAAACGAAATGTGTACAATTTATTCGGTCAACCATACGACATACACACACAATTATATATGCTACCTACCGAACAGCAGACGAAACCCTTCCTCCGGCATTGCTTGCAGCAGTTTACAGCTCTCTTTATCTCTGTCAACACCATATTTCTTCATAATACGCCCTTCGATGAAACAACAAAGATAGCGAAATACTCACAAAAAAGCCATTCCAACGCTTTCCAACTCTTTTCGAAGCACCGGAATGACTTAACACCATTCAAACTATTCCCCCGACTTATATTATTTCAGTTGATTCAACCAGTTGACAATCTCCTGCAGCACTGCCGGAGCAATGGTCTCTTCAATATCGGAATACTCTACGGGAGAACCGGTAACGGCAGGCTGGAACATATGGTTCAAGCCTGGGAAAACAATGGTCTTCACCTGAGTGTTACCATTCTCTGAAATCCCTTTCCTGATAAACTCCAGATTTTCCACCGGCACCTGACAATCCTTGTCTCCATTGAGTGCCAACACCGGGCATGTAATTTCCGGGAAATCCCACTCGGGATTGTATTTCAACAACTCGATCTTGGCTACATTATACAACTGCTGCGTCGTTGCGGCTGCCTGACCGGCCAAAGGAGTACCATTGAAAAGTTCGGTTAGCTTCCGTTCACAAGTGGCAGCATCTCCCGATTGCAAAACAATATCCTGCGCCTGACGCATATAGTTGTTGTATTTTTCAATAAAATCCTCTTTTACACCGGATGCCCTCAACAAGGCAGCCCGCTGCATCAGCAACAGTTCGCTGCCGCTTACGCCTCCGCCCGCCAAAGTGATGATAAAAGGCACCTCTTTCCGGGCAGCCATACTGAATGCCACGAAAGCGCCTTCGCTATGCCCGATGACTCCAACACTATCGGCATTGATTTCCGGACGCTGTTTCAGGTAATTAACCGCAGCCACAGCATCCGCATCTGCATCCGGTAAACCGCTTTCCTTCAAATTGCCGCCGGACTTTCCGACACCACGGTCATCCACACGCAAGGTAGCTATCCCGTGACGGGCCAGATAATCCGCCAGAACGAAAAAAGTTTTGTGCTCTGAAAAAGTGTTATTGCGATCCTGACCGCCACTGCCGGAAACCAACACCACGGCCTTGCACCTGGCTCCACTGGCTGGCCAGGTCAATGTTCCCGCCAAGGTGACTCCATCATCCGCATTCTGAAAAGTCACCTCTTCCGAATGATAAGAAAAAGGCTCTTTCGGAGTCTGCGGACGCTTGAACACCACCGGCGTGCGGGTAAGAAGAAGCTCGAAATCATATCCTTCCCACAAAAAAGTTCCCTTCAGCGAACCGTCGGCCTGAAGCCTGAGAATACTGCGGGTCTGCGCATCCGCAATATTCACCGTCAAAACATGATCCGCCAATTCTACCGCATCCGCCCGATAGGTCTTTTCCGACAAATCTGGAATCTTCAGCGTAACCTGATAGCCACCACCGGCCTTTTCGACATGATACTCCAGACGCAAGCGCATATTCTTCAAATCGGGATACCCATACCACTTACCCGTTATATCCTGTGCACACAGCGTCAGAGAAACGAATAATAAAAACAAAAGCGAAACAATTTTCATAATATACGATATTAAAATACCAACCATATGTCTATAATACGCGCCACCCGACAAAAGGGGGGGTACTCATCCGACCACAAAGCCACGAGCTACGGAGGAGTTACAGACGAGCCTGCTTTCAAACCAAAAGGGAAGCAGGAGCAGCAACAACTCATATCATGGAAAAATCAAAGATATCAGGAAAGGATTTTCAACCATACGGGCAAGTTTTTGCTTGCCGTTTTTTTTATGCTCCTTGACCGTATCTTCAGAAATCCGCAAACGGCTGGCAATTTCCGAAATCTTCAACCCTTCCAATGTAAGCTGCATTACGAGACGACACTGGGGCGGAAGCTGTTCAATCGCCGCCATCAGATTGGCATAGACATCTTCCTCTAACACTTTTTCCCAAAAACTACCCATTTCAGATGCCGTATCCAACAATTCACGCTGATACCGGTCGCGCACCTGCTGCTTTCTAAAATAACTGACACACCTGTTTTTCAAGGCACTGTAAAGGAAATATTTAACCTCATCTCCACTGATAAAGCGGTGGGTAGATTCCAATAACGAAATAAACACTTCCTGCACCAGATCACAGGCTGTCTGATCATCTTTTACATACCGGATAGCAATGGATTTCAAGGCTACGAAATAGACACCATATAAATGACGGAATGCCCGGTTGTCCTTTCGCGCCAAGTAATGTAGAAGGAGTTCTTCGTTCTGAATGCGCATAAAATTCATAAATCAATAAAACAAAGATACTACATTATCTATAATTTTTCAGTCTCCCCCCCTTTTTTCTTAGTTGCGCGTATTAAATAATATCGATGATATTTTATTGGGACATAACACAAACAAAAGATATGCTTACAGAAGGACAGGATAAAATAAAAGAAACACTCTCCATATCTGACAAGATCAGTGATATTCTCAGCGAAGAAGCGGATGCCGGGAGTCAGCATGTGATAGATTCGTGGCTTGCACAAAATGAACAAAACAAGGCTTTGTTCAACAAAATCTGCTCTGACAATACCATACGGAAAAAAATTTACAACTACAAAAACAGTGATGCAGAACAAGCATTCAACAATTTTCTGAAAGCAAGAAAACAACGTTCAAACCGCCGCATATATTACCGGTTCTTATCCGGCGCAGCCGTCATTGCCATTTGCTTCGGATTTTGGGCCCTGACCCGAATACAGGAACAGGCAACGCAAAATCTGCAAGTTACAGAAACAGAGCAGCAGCTTTCGGACATGCCTGCCAACAAGCCGGTGTTGACATTGGGAGACGGCACACGGATAAACGTCTGGGGAAACAACCTTTATTTCAAAGAGACAGAAAAAGGGCAAAAAATCATGTTGGGTGATTCGTTGCTTTCACAAAAAGAGGATTCCATAACGGCAGACAACTACAACACACTGGAAGTGCCGCTTAAGTGTGACTTCAGATTTACCATGAGCGACGGGACCAAAGTATGGATAAATGCAGGCTCCACACTGAAATACCCGGCAAAATTTGCAGCCGATTCGCGTACAGTATACGCATCCGGAGAGATATATCTGGAAGTGGCCAAGGATGCCGAACGTCCCTTTTATGTAGTTGTTGACGGCATAACCGTCAAAGTATTGGGAACCTCCTTCAATATCAGGGCATATGCCGATGAAAACGAGACGAAGGTGACTCTACTCGAGGGAAAGATTGCCGCACAAATCAACGATAAGGAGTACACGCTTACTCCCGGCAAACAATTAAAATGTGACAAGACTTTTGGAGGGACCAGTGTCCGAACGGTAGATCCTGCAGAGATTGTTTCCTGGACCAGGGGGTATTACATATTCAAAAAAGCAAGGCTGCAGGAGGTGGCAAATACGCTGAAAAACTGGTATGGAGTCAACATTGTGCTGAGCAGTGGTGCCAGCGACATCATCTATACGGGAGTAGTCAACAAAGAAGAGAAACTGGAGGTTTTCCTCCGGCGTCTGGAAGAGGTATCCAACGTAAAATGCAACTGCAACGGTAAGTTCGTAACAATATATTAAACAATAAATTCATCATCATTAATCTAAATCATCAAGTATGAAAAAATGGATCACCCTAAACTTGTGCCTGTTACTATCCGGATTCCTGGCCGGACAGTCTGAAAACAAAGAAACGCAGCCCGTCAAAGGCTATGAAATCAACGGCTTCATCACCGGCAAATACACCGGCAAGGTATATCTTGTAAAAGAAGACGGCATGCACGGACCACAAACCAAAGTGGACAGCTGCGAAGTGAAAGAGGGACGGTTCCGGTTCAAAGGAGATACTGTACCCGAATACTCCGTGATTTATTTCATCCAAAGCCACGACGGTCAGTTGGCACCCGTCTTTTTGGAGGCAGGTCAGATGAACATGACCATGCGTGCCGACTATTTCCTGGGTTCAGTAACCAAAGGTACCATCAACAACAACCTGTGGTCGCTCCACCAGTTGCAGACAAGATACTGGATCGACAGCATGCTGCTGGCTTCCAACACCCACTACATGCGCTACGGACGCGGAAGTTTTGCAGTGGAGGACAGCCTGTTCAAATACCGCACCTGGGAACAGAACACCAAGAAACTGAACATGGAGAAATACATGGCACGCTTCTATAACGACCAGGCTTTCGCACCGTTCATCATGCTGTTCGAGATGACCAACGAACTGTCATTGGACGAACTGAAAGAATTGCGCGGACAGTTGAACGAAAAGCTCAACAACCACCCGTACACCAAGGAGCTGGATGAAATCATCGCCAACAAGGAGTTCAAGGTGGGCGTAGAGGCTCCGGAATTCTCCATCAAGGGAATGGACGGCGAGGACATCGAACTGAAGAACTTTGCAGGCAAATACATCCTGCTCGACTTCTGGGCATCCTGGTGCGGACCATGCCGCAATGAAATGCCGAATGTAGTGAAGCTCTACAAGGAATGCAAGGGCAAGAACTTTGAAATCATCGGTATCTCTCTGGACCAGAAACCGGAACCCTGGAAAAAGGCTGTGAAAGACCTGAAGATGACCTGGCCGCAGGCTTGCGACTTCCAGGTATGGTACGGACCGGTGGCACGCAAATACAACCTTTCGGCTGTCCCCTACACCGTACTGATCAACCCGGAAGGAAGAATCGAAGCCCTGAACCTGCGCGGAGAAGAGCTGATCAATACCATCAAGACCCTATTGAAAAACGACAAAAAGAAATAATCCGAAGATGAAGAAAATATTGGTTTGTATGCTTGTATGCCTGTTCTGTGCAGGCGTACAAGCCCAGAAAACAGCGAAAATCAAGGCAACCGCTGTCGGATATACCGGCAAGGTGATCGATTTTGAGTTTATAGACAACACAGCGAACAACCAGCAGTTCCCGTTCAAGGACAACCAACTGATGGAGTTCGAGGTGGAACTGAAAGAGCCGGGCCTGATGAAGGTAAACGCCTGGCTCTGGATGATTGTATGTCCCGGAGACGAGATTGAAATGGCCATCCAATTCCAGGGAAAAAACTACAAGCACGTTGAGTTCAAGGGTACCCCGGCTGCCGTCACCCTGAACAGCGCCATCCGTGACGGACGCATGGTGCGCATCAACGACCACTACAAGACCAACCCGTTGGCAGCCGTGGTGACACAGGTGCCGGTACAGACCTATTATGATGCCTGCCTGCGGAACTGGAAGAAGGAACAGGAGATTCTGGAAGGCATCCGCGACAAGGTGGACCCGTTCGCATTCAACTATATCCATGCGGAACTGGAGGGCATGTACCTGGACAACCTGGTGAAATATCCGTTCATCGTATCCGATGTAAACAAAAAACCGCTTCAGGAATGCACTCCGAAAGGCTATTGGGAGGCTCTGGACGGCTATCAGGTGAAAAGCGACAAGGCTTCATTGAAAAGCTACGCCTACATCGGTTGGTTGATCGATTATCTGGAATACCGTGAAAAATGCGAGGCCCGGAAAGCCGGCAAAGAGTACAAGCCTGCCGGAAACATGGAAGAGATGTATGAGAAACTGTCAAAAGTGTACGAAGGCGATGTGAGAGACGCTGTGCTTTATCTGTTTTTGTACAACGCCATATCAAAACAGCAAGACTTCGACGTAATCAAAACACTTAGTAAAGATTACTTCAAAAAATACAATAAGAACAAGAAATTTAAGAAGGAGTTGACTGAAATGCAAAAGTAATATGTAACAGTATCTGCGAAATATCCTACACAAGGAATTTACTACAGCTGACGACAATATATTTAATGATTATCCGCATGATGTCCGTCTATAAATTTTCGACCTAAAGTCGGTGTTATAGTTGATAGCTGTGAAAGCGAGTCTATCAAATAGTTTTTCATCGAGATAGCGTCTGTTGAATTTATAGCAGAACTCATTCAGATAGTATTGTAAGTATTCGTTTTTAAGCTTATGATGAACGTCCAACAGAAGCCTTTTGGCATTGCTTATTGCAATATGCACCCAGGGCAGGAAGACTTTAACCGCTTCTTTGCCGGAAGTGACCGCCTTATGGCTCTTGACGAGTTTATCAAACTTGATATATGATGTGGAATCGTCTGTAGTCAGTTCTACTGACGGCTCCAGTTGCTCTTTGACAACCTTGGTAATTGTCTTCGACCCCAAATCTGATATGACCTGCATTTTGAGGTGTCCGACTGCTTTATTGGGTCTTCCTCTCTTGGGAGTTTTCGTAGAATAGGAGCTTTCAACCATGACCAGAATCCTGGCTTTCCTTTGACTGCCACGACCTCTTTTCAACGGTTTGTCCTTTTCTTCTTCTTGAAGCTCCACAGTGAAGAAACCTTCGTCCAGTTCTACAGAACCGGTCAGGCGGTAGCGTTCATCACGCTTTCCCATGACATCCCGAAGCTTGCAGACCATCTCCCAGATGGGTTGATAACGTTTGTGACCTAACTGGCGACGGATTTCCTCTGTTGAAAAGGATTTCTTAGTGCTTGTTAGCAGGAACATGGCTGCTATCCAGTAACGGAAAGGCAGCTTGCTATGTTCCATAACAGTTCCGGAGCGTAATGATTGCCTATGATGGCAGTGCTTGCACTCAAAAACAAGTTTATTGGCATCCCAGCGATGTTCCGTACAGCCACAATGTTTGCAGACAATACCTGATTGTTCCCTCTGTTCCTTCAGATAAGCAATGCAAGATGCTTCATCGGGGAACCGTTGCATGAAATTTAGTATGTTCATAATGATATTTCGGATTAAAACAACATTATGAATATACTGAATTTCAGCAAAATACGCAAATATTTTTGTATAAATATTTATTATTAAAACATTCGTATGATGTTAAATAAATTAACGGACATTATACGGATAATCATATAAAATTATTCTGCTTTTCGGCTTCGTTCAGATATCGTTTTTCAATTCCCATTCGTTCGATAAGTTGTCCGTTTATGAACAATGAAGTGGAGAGAGCATCCCCTGTGATTTTTACAGAAATCTTTTCTCCCGGATAAGGCCGGAAAGCAAAAGTGTTCATATAGCCATCCCGGGAGAAGCCGAACATACCTTTCACAGGATCGGCAAGATAAAATACAGCATTAGGGGAACGAAATAATTCGGTGCCATAATTTTCATTGGCAGCTTCCATATCAAACGTGATTGTATAGTCATATCCGATTTCGGTATACGGCAACTCGGATCCGGGAGTAATTGATGAAGTCTCATACACAAGACTGTTTTCATCATCACCGATCCTGCCCAATTGATTCACATCCGGAGCCTCACTCAGTTTTTGCCGTTTTGTTTCAAATTCTGTATAAGAAAATGCAGGAGCAATGTTCCATGTTTTCACCGCAATAGTCTGCAAAGCCGGGAAAATACGGTGATGAATGTCTTTCACAGAAATCCCGTTACCAACTATGTCATTCCATACAGCAAACATACCGCCAATAATTGCCGGATCTTTCTCCTCAAATACAACATCGGCTACATGTGCCGGAGTCCATTGCTTATACAACCGTTCTGTGTTCAGATAGTCCCAATAATAACCTGCAAGCGGTACGATGTAAGTCAGACCATCCGGAATACTAATCAAATTATATCCTTGTTGCACCATATCTTTCGGATTGGCAAAACCATTGTACCAAGCATACATAATGACATTATCTGATTTAACAGGTGTTTCTCCTGCGGCATGTGTGAGTGCTCCCCATACACATGCTTGTTTTCCAAAACCTTCTACGAATTTAATGTAATGATCGGTGAATGCCCGGAACTGTTCCACAACTTCTTTCTTTTTATTTGAATATTCGTCGGTGCCAATATGCACTCTAGGTCCCCGGAATACAGGGTTCTCTCCATCAAGATATTCTTTGAAGAGTGCATCAACAAATGAATAGACTTCGGGATGAGACAAATTCAAATGGTCCATGCCATATTCCTTGCTGCCTAATTCCGGTTTGTAATGACTGAAGGCAAGCGAATGGGCAGGAACGTCGATTTCGGGAACGATCTCGACAAAACGTTCTGCGGCTTCCTCCTGAAAATGGACGAATTCTTTTTTAGTATAGTAACCATCGCGGGCTGTCAGTCCGGGATATGTTTCACATTCCAATCTGAAGGCAGCATAGGTCTGATTCCAATCGTCATTGAAATAGGCTTTGAAACCGTTGTTGTTCAATACCACATGCATGAAGTTCATTTTATAATATGACATTATACACGCAAGGTCACGTAGATAATTCATAGGAATAAACTTTCGCCCGCAGTCTATTAATAGTCCGCGTATACCGTAATCCGGCCAGTCCCGGATATGCCCTTTCGGCAAGTTTCCGTTCTTGTATTGTTCGCCCATCTGCAATAAAGTGCGGGTAGCCCAATACACTCCGACAGGTTCATTCGCAGAAACTTTTACATAATCACCGATAACAATGTCATACCCCTCTTTCTCCAACTGTTTATCTCGCTTTATTGTGAAGAAAAAATCGCCTTTACAAGGCTTTCCCTCGGCGATTTCCGGAAGTACTCCGAACAATGCCTTATAGTCGGCAGCAAATTGTCGTGCAATCTTCTGCAACCCAGGAGCACCATAAATGATGCGCACAGACTGCTTTGGCATGAAGAAGCCTGTTGCTCCTTTCCACTCCTTCAGTTCGGGTATCACAAAGGGTTTCTGTTGCTGAGCATAGATACCGAAACCAAAACAGATCCCGCAAATTAAGCAGGTCACTCGTTTTACTAATCCGGCAAAATTTGTTTTTTGTTTCATCATATTCATAATCAGCTAACAAAGATAGTGGATAGTGTGCCCCAAAGTATGTTATTGTTATGCCTAATCCCTCGAAAGGAAATAAAAAAAGCCGGAACATATCCGGCTCTCATCAGATGAGCGAAAAACGGGACTCGAACCCGCGACCCCGACCTTGGCAAGGTCGTGCTCTACCAACTGAGCTATTTTCGCATAATTTCAAACAACTGTTTCGTTTTGACGGTGCAAAGATAAGTGGATTTTATATATTTCTCCAAATATTTTGACAAAAAAAAATCAACTATTTTTTCATTTCTCTGATTATCAAGGAGCAAAAATCAGCCGGTCCTTACGAGGATCGGCTGACCACTAAAATCAAACTACCTACTTCACCTCAATTTGTCTGCTCACTTTATCTTTCTGCTCCTTTTTCGGCAAAGTCACTTCCAGGATACCGTCTTTATAGGCAGCCTGTGCCTTTGCAACATCATATCTCTCTTCAGGTAGTTCGAAACTCCGATGGAAAGAATAAGAAGTAAACTCCCTTCTCAGATATTTATCTCTGTCCTTCTCCTCTTTTTCTTCATTTTTCTCACCGGATATCGTTAAGATTCCATCTTTATAATCCAGATGGATATCTTCCTTTTTCATTCCCGGAACTCTCAGTTCCAAGGCGAGTTCCTTTTCATCTTCTTTGACATTCAATGCCGGAACACCTCTTCTGTCTTCAAAAGCGGATAATCCGGTATTCAAAAAATCATCCAGAAAATTAGAATAAAACGGTTTGATCTCACTATTTCTTCTTACCATATTCATTGCTTTCCTCCTTTCAATATTCAATTATTTTTCTGATTACACCCTCTTGTACGCCCAATCGATACAGTCAGTTTCGCCCGATTCATTAAATAATCGAAAATTGAAATTGAAAAACTGAAAATTAGCATATTTTATTGCCGTTTTCCTCATTATTCGTAACTTCGAAGCCCGTAACGGTTTAAAAAGTTACATTTTAATTTTAAAATAATTTTGTTTACAATATGGCTATTATAAAGAAATTAAACGGACATACCCCTAAATTCGGGAAAAACTGTTTTTTAGCCGATAATGCAGCTATTATCGGTGATGTGGAAATGGGAGACGATTGCAGTATCTGGTTCGGCGCTGTGCTACGCGGCGATGTACACTCCATCCGGATCGGTAATAAAGTCAATATACAAGACAATGCCACCATCCACGCCACTTATAAAAAATCGCCGACAAACATCGGAAATAATGTCTCTATCGCACATAATGCCGTCATTCACGGGTGTACGATCAAAGACAATGTCCTGATCGGCATGGGGGCCATCGTGCTCGACGATGCTGTGGTTGAAAGTAATACGATCGTGGCGGCAGGCAGTGTAGTCACAAAAGGTACTGTCGTGGAATCAGGCTGGGTATATGCCGGGACACCGGCCAAAAAAATGAAACAATTGGGGGAAGAGTTATTGAAAGGAGAAGTTGAAAGAATTGTGAATGCTTACTCGATGTATGCAAGTTGGTACGAAGATGAAAATCAGGAAGCCGAATAAAATAAACCATAAAAAAACAAAGCATATGAGCGTAATAGTTTCTCCTTCGCTTTTAGCCGCCGATTTTATGAACCTGGGCAAAGACGTGGAAATGGTCGATCGGAGTAAAGCCGACTGGATTCATCTCGACATCATGGACGGCGTATTCGTGCCCAATATATCCTATGGTTTACCTGTTGTATCTCAAATCAAGAAAATAGCCCGTAAACCGCTCGATGTTCATTTGATGATCGTACAACCCGAAAGATATATCGAAGCATTTCACAAAGCCGGAGCCGACATCCTGACCGTTCACCTGGAAGCGTCTACCCATTTGCACCGTACGCTCCAACAAATCAAAGCCTTGGGTATGAAAGCCGGAGTCGCTTTAAATCCCCACACTCCTGTCAGCCTGCTCGAAGACATTATACAGGATATCAATGTGGTGCTGATCATGAGCGTGAATCCCGGTTTCGGAGGGCAATCATTTATCGAACATTCGCTCGAAAAGGTGAAAAAGCTCAAGGCACTCATCCAGGCTACCCATAGCCATACCCTGATCGAAATCGACGGAGGAGTAAATTTCGAAACCGGACGGGAATTGGTTACTGCCGGGGCAGATGCGTTAGTTGCCGGAAGTTTTGTATTCAAATCCGAAGATCCGGAAGCGACTATTGCAGGATTAAAGAACTTAAAAACGGAGTAGGGCTTAGAACACATATTCAAATTTGAACCTAGTATTTCAGTAAGATGGCAGAAAGTATTATTAAAATGGAGGGGGGAGTAATCCGCCAACAAAAAAACACCATACTCAAAAATGTCAATATCGATATCGCAAGCGGTGAATTTGTCTATTTGATCGGTAAAGTAGGCAGTGGGAAAAGTTCCTTCCTGAAAACTTTATATGCAGAATTGCCATTGGAATATGGGAAAGCTGAAGTGGCCGGTTTTCAATTAAAAAAAATCAAAAAATCACAGATCCCCTTGCTACGCCGGAAATGCGGTATTGTCTTTCAGGATTTCAAATTATTGATCGACCGGAATGTATATGAAAATCTGGAATTCGTCTTGAAAGCTACCGGCTGGAAAAATAAAAAAGCCATCAGGGAACGGATTGAAACCGTACTCACGAAAGTCGGTATGAGTGACAAACAAGCCAAGATGCCCCATCAGCTATCCGGCGGAGAACAGCAACGTATCGTACTGGCCCGGGCTTTATTGAATGCCCCTCCCCTGATCCTGGCAGACGAACCGACGGGTAACATCGACCCGGAAACCTCCTATCAGTTGGTGGAATTATTAAAAGAAATCTGTGACACCGGTAAAACGATTATCATAGCTACCCACCAATACGACCTGATCGAAAAATTCCCGGGGCGGGTATTCTGTTGTGAACACGGAGAACTTTACGAAAAGACTCCGGCCAAGGCTTGCGAATGTACAGAGGAAGTGCTTCCCTTACCCCCGATAGAAGAAATTATCCCCGGTCCCTCTTCTGAAGCCGGAACGATTGCCCCCCCCAATACGGAGGAGGTACCTGAAGATACAACTGCGGTAAATAGTGAGCCAGAAACAGCTACGATTGTCGAAGTAACCTCAGAAACGGTCAATCTCACAGAAACGCCCGAACAAGCGGCGTCAGAGATCGAAGATAAAAAAACAACCGAAGATACCACCGGGGATATCATGACCCTCATCGGCAAACTCGACTACCCCGAAATCACCGCCTTCGACTACGAGCTGGAGCATCTGCCCGAGCTCAAACCGGAAGATCAAGAAGTCGCAACCAAAGAAAATACAGACATCCCGGAAATTCAGGAGGAGCTTCCGGAGAAAAAAGGAAAGCAAAACCTGCCTCCGGCATTAGATGTCGAACTTATCGACTGAACAACCACTCCAGAGATTGTCCCGAAGTGAGATTTCCCACTTTCGGACAATCTTTGTTCAGATTTCCATTTTCTTTTTCAACCACGCTCTTACGGGTTCGTCATACAATTTCAGACAGGCATAAGCCATCATCACACAAAACACTGCAATCAAAATAGTAGAAGGCCATACCGATGTCCAGGGCAAATGTCTCGGTGTAACCCAACTCCAATACAAATAGATAACCGGATAGTGAACGATATAAAGCGGATAAGAAATCTTTCCCATAAAATCACAACCTTTCGAAAACAGACTCCCGGATAACTTTCCGCCTGCTCCGAGCGCTACGATCCAAGGGAAGACAACGATCACACACAGAGCTTCATACAATCCATTCAACCAATAATGGTTTTCTCCTCCTAAACGAGGCATAGCCAGAACGATGAAAAGCAATACGCTACACTTTTCAAAAGCATATTTTGTCCGGATCAGGAAGCCGGTCCGGGATAATAACAACCCGACGAAAAACGGATACATCAGACGGGTAAACCCGAGCCTCAGTTGCGGACCGTCCAGTTTCCATCCTCCGGCCAGACAACCGTTCGGACTTGTCACGGCATAGTGTATCAAAGCACCGCCAGCCACGATCACCAGCAAGGTCAGCAAAAACTTCGAAAACCTCCGGATCACCAAGGCATAGAGAATATTGGCCATATATTCGAAGAAAAGTGACCAGGCAGGTCCGTTCAACGGATGCATTTCCCCCCATCCGCGGATATCCATAGAGGGTGGAACAGGAAGCAGGGTGGAACCGATGACAAACAACAACATCACCTGCCAAACCGAAACCCGGCCGATCTCCGGAAACATAGCGTCGCTCCCGAAAAAGAAAAATACAGCTCCGATAAACATCCCCATCACCACCATCGGCTGCAACCGGATCAGACGACGCTTAAAAAAGGCACCGATAGTCATCTTATTCCAACGATCGTCGTAAGCATAACCGACCACAAACCCCGAAAGCACAAAGAAAAAATCAACGGCCAAATAACCATGATTGATCACCTGATCCAGGTGGCCGGACGAATGAGCTTCGAACAAATGAAAAAATACAACCAGAATAGCAGCAACACCTCTTAAACCATCCAGAATTAAATAATGTGGTTTAGCATTCAATTCAGTTCCCATTAAAAATCATTTTTCAATTTACATTTCACCAGCACAGCTCCTCCTTTTCCTCTGGCCGGGAGATACGGCATCCCCCCAAACTATCATTCCGGCCATACCCCAAAACAATGTCCGTATAAGCTTCGAATTTAATCTTCTGTTTTCAGCCGGACTTCGGAATCACCGATCTCGATCAGTCTTTGTTTCAGTAAAGTCCCCAAAGCCTTTTTATAATTTTTCTTACTACATCCGAAGACCTTGTAGATTTCCTCCGGCTCACTTTTATCCGAGAGGTCCAGAATGCCACCGTAATCTTTCAATTTTTCAAGCACCATACCGGCCAAACCTTCTATTTTTGCATATCCGGGCAGCTGCAAGGTTACATCGATTTTTTCGTCTTCCCGCACTTCCTTAATATATCCTTTCATTTTTTGGCCGATCTTCAGCGGCTGAAAAATTTCATTATTATAGATCAATCCCCAATGCATATTATTCACAATCACATTGTATCCCAGATCCGACTTCCGGGCGATCAACACTTCTACTTCCTCGTGGGGTTCGTATTCCGGGAATACCTGATCCAGGTACTTATCGATCTTCGTCGAAGCGACAATCCGGTCGGACGCTTTGTCCAGATAAGCATACACCAAATAGGATTTCCCTTCTATCATCGGATCGCGCTGCTCCCGGAAAGGCACCAGCAGGTCCTTCCGCAATCCCCAATCCAGAAAAGCCCCGACAGGACTAAGAGCTACCACTTTCAGGAATGCAAATTCGCCGACCATTACATGGGGATGTTCCGTCGTTGCAACAATCCGGTCCTCCGAATCGAAATAAACAAAAGCCTTCACTTCATCGTCCGGGAAACAATTGGCCGGGACATATTCTTTCGGCATGAGGATCTCACCGCGTTCTCCCCCATCCAAATAAACTCCAAAATCGACGATTTTAACTACCGTCAAAGTATTAAATCTTCCTATTTCAACCATGGCTAAATTAATTGAACGTTTTACTCCTGCTACCTGCGGCAAATATAAAGAATAAAACTCAGAATAATTTAAATCCCCGGAATGTTAATCCACAGCTCTCCGATATATTTACCGTATATACGAGCAGAACATACGTAAAAAAACACCCGACGGTAACACAAACCGAGCGAGAGGAGTGACAAACAGAAAATCCCTACAGGCACCTTTCCGGAGAAGGCTCAGGCCTGATCGGCCGTTGCAGTGACCATAAAAAAGCGCCCGCAGGGTTTATGAACTTTACAGACCTTACAAACTTTTTATTTAAACGCCTTTTCGGATAATCCGGGCCCGTTCAGTTTCAATTTTTCAAAATATTCCGGAACAGGACGTCCCAGCAATTTGTCGACATACATCCGGGCAATATACTGCGAAAGCATGAATCCGTGTCCACGCATTCCGACGAACAGTCCCAATTCAGGATCGACAATATAACGGGGTTCGGTGTAATATCCGGCCCATACCGCTTGTATTCCTACGCCGGCCAAATCGGGAATCCATTCGGAGAACATCTCGCTGACGATTTCCAAAAAAGCTTTTGTATTTACTTTCAGATTCTTATCGATACGCATAGCGTCGAGTTTCGGCGAAGCACAACCGATAATCTGGCCGGTATAGGCAATCTGTTGACCATAAACCGCAGAAAAACCTTTGTAATCCTGCCGGTCGATCAACATATCCAGATTCGTCCCATGTTTACCTAACATCGGTAAACGGCGGGTAATGAAAGCCTGATGGCGTACAGGATACAATCCGGCATCTATTCCCATACTATCGCACAATTTACCGGCTCCGCTCCCCAAAGCATTTACAAAATGTTCGGTACGATACTCCACATATTTTTTATCGTGGGTCTGTACCAAAACACTGGTATATTTCCCCTCCCGGCAAGCTTCGAGCACCCGGCAATCCTCCATGACCGTCCCTCCGGCAGCTATTCCCAGATTACGTACCAGGTCTACTACTTTTCCGGGAGTCGCCTGCCAGCAATCCTCCGATACCAAGGCCGAAATATATTTTTTGGGATTAGCATTAAAATATGGAGAAATCTCTTCCCGGAACTGCTTCGGAGCGATCATTTCCGCTTTCGACCAGGCTTTGCTGGCTTCCAGTGTTTTATAAGTCTCCTCATCGTGTGCAAAACTGATGTACCGGATAGGTTTGTAATCGATATTGGACAGATATTGTAATTCTTTAAAAATATGATGATTCTGAGCCGCTATTTCTGCCAGTTCGGGTAAAGAGAAGGCCGTACGTCCGCCGCCGATATTTCTCCACGACGATCCCCGGTCGGCATTCACCAATATCGGATTCATACCTGCCTCTGCCATATAACGGAACAACGAGCTTCCGGCAATACCTCCTCCGGCAATCAAAGCACTGACTTCTATCTTCTTGAAGGTATCCCGATTGGCTACCAGATAAGTATCTCCTTTTTTAGCAGGTGCGATCTCACCCAAGGTCAATTGATTCGACAACGGAGCCCGGGGAGTGGCATCTCCGACCAATTCGATTCCTCTGCTGCGAAGCGCTGTCCGCAAACGGGGAATACACCGTTTACCACGGCAGGGCCCCATGCCCAGGTGGGTCGTATGTTTGATTTCATCTATCGAAATAAAGGTCCGGTCCCCGATCACTTGCAATACTTCTTCCAGTTTTACATCATCACAATGGCAAATATAGGTGGGCCCTGCTGTATCTTCCAACAAAGGTTTCGGCTGCAAAGGTTCCGGGTAATTGTCTTTCACAACGAATCCCCTGACCCGCGTCAGGGCATCCCCTTGTATTGTCAGGGATTTTACCCGGGCTACATTCGTTTTATTCGGTTTATGCAGAATCTTTTCGATCTTTCCTTCTCCCAGTATCTCCCCGTTATTGTTCACCAGATAGACTTCCGCCCCTTCATATGCTTCATATTCAATCGGTAAGAAAAGATTGTCTTTCCGTAGATCATAACCGAAAATAGCCAGTCCGGGGCACTGATAAACGCATTCCATACAACCGATACACTTATCGTAATCGATTACCGGCACCGTGGAAGTCGAAGTTTTGGTAATCGCACCATGTGGACAGGCAAAGGAACACGGGTTGCAAGCAAAGCCATACAGGCAATCCGCCTGTACGAATCCCCGGGCCAGCCGTCTGGATTCTTCCGGCAAACGGGGTTCTTCCAATACTTTCACCGGATGTTGCTGCGAATCGATGTATTCTTTGGACAACAAAAGGTAATCGTCATAATCCAGCCGTACACCTAGTTCCATCATAATCTGCATCGCCGTATGCCGTCCTTTCAGTACCGCACTGGTCCCTTCACCGATCCGGATCGCATCCCCGGCAGCAAAACAACGTCCGCCGAACACCTCTTTTCCTTTGGTGAGCAACTGATTATCCGGAATCAATCCGGTACAAATATTGATAACATCGATTCCTTCGATCACCTTTTCCGTACCCGGAACCGGACGGAAGTTTTCACACCGGGCGATCACCGCACCGACGATACCATTATGTTCTTTATTCGGGATTGCCTTCAACAGCATATGCGAAGTCAGAATCGGAATAGCCAAACGCCTAACCCGGTTGGCCTGAACCGGGAATCCCCCTTCCCGGGGCATCGCTTCCAGAATAGCCTTGACACGCGCTCCGGCCTGCATCAGCTGGTAAGAGGTCAGGTAACCGATATTACCGGCACCGATCGTCAGGACGTTTTTACCCAATAAGGTCAACTCGCTGTTCATCATTTTCTGCACGACAGCGGCAGTATATACCCCCGGCAGGTCATCGTTCTCGAAAGCCGGCATAAACGGCACGGCACCTGTTGCAACAACCAGGTAATCCGCATCAACAAAAAATATCTCCTCGGTCTGTATATTTTTCACGGCCACCCTTTTCCCTTCGAGCAAATCCCAAACCGTAGAATTCAGATAAATACCGTCGGTATTTTCTCCGGCTAATGTCCTGGCTATATCGAATCCACGCATCCCACCAAAACGTTTTTCTTTTTCGAAAAAGAAAAACTGATGGGTTTGCATAGTAAATTGTCCTCCTGTCTTATCGTTATTATCGATGACGATATTATCTACACCATATTTATTGAATTCTTCCCGAACAGCAAGTCCTGCAGGTCCAGCCCCGATAATCACCACCGTCGTACGCAAAATTTTCTTTTTATCGGCTACCGGTTGTTTTACCTTTCTGGCCATAAAATCTTCGGTCACTTCCCGCACTTCCTTCACTCCATCCACTTTCGTAATACAAATCCGCCGGATTTTTCCATCCACCAACATTTCACAAGCCCCACATTTACCGATACCGCATTCCAGCGAACGTTCCCGCCCGTCCAGACTGTGACTGTGTACCGGAAAGCCTGCCCGATGCAATGCCGCAGCTATCGTATATCCCTTCTCTCCTTCTACCTCCTGCCCGTTATATTTAAAGATGACTTTATCCCTTACCGGGACTTCCAACACCGGATGTTTTTTAATTTTTGACATAGTAACTGGTTTTAGATTAATAGCATGGGCAATTTAAAAGAAAAGAATAAAAAAAAAGCTGACTTTCGTCAACTTTCCTGAATTTTGTATACCGGTATGACAGGCATTTCAAATTTCCATGGGCAAACTAGTAGCTACTTTTTCAAACTCAAAATATCCTTCCACCCCTTGTCCGTCTTTACTTACTCCTTTAATCGTATTATCATCGACCAATAACCCGAACCAATGATCCAGCTGATAGGTAATCGGAAACTCCGAATGAATGATGTCGAACTCGCTTCCAGCCGCACTTTACGTCCTTCCAGTTCTCCTTTTAAAAACTCCTGTATCATATAAGAACTCTCTCCTTCGACTTTATCCGTAAACACAATCCTGCCGGCCAGCGTTTGTCCTTTCTGTTTCAGGTAAAGCTCACCTTCAGCGACACCGTAGCCGTAATTCTCGATATATCTCCATTTCCCTGTCAAATCCATCTTTTACCCCCTATTTCTGTTCTCTCCCTTTTGCTTCCTGCCAATAAACCTCCATCTCTTCCAGGCTCATATCCGATAAATTTTTCCCTGTCTCTTTCGCTTTATCTTCCACATAACCGAAACGGCTGATAAATTTCCGGTTTGTCTTTTCCAATGCATTCTCGGGATTAATACCGTATAAGCGGGCTGCATTGATAACTGAAAACAAAAAATCCCCGAATTCCTGCTCCATCTTTTCCTGGTCGGCTTTCGCTATTTCTGTCTCGAACTCTTGCAGTTCCTCTTTTACTTTGGTCCATACCTCCTCCTTTTGTTTCCAGTCGAACCCGGCTCCCCGCGCTTTGTCCTGTATACGGTAAGCCTTTACCAAAGCCGGCAATGACACGGGAACCCCTTCCAATACCCGGTGTTTCCGCCCTTTTTCCTTCAATTTCAACTGCTCCCAATTTTGCAATACCTCTTCAGCACTATCCACTTTCACCTCGCCATAAATATGAGGATGCCGGTATTTCAATTTCTCACAGATACTATTCAGCACATCGGTGATGTCGAAAGCTTCTTTTTCACTGCCTATCTGGGCATAAAATACGATATGCATCAACAAATCCCCCAATTCTTTCTTCACTTCGGCCATGTCTCCTGCCAGAATAGCATCTCCCAATTCATACACCTCTTCGATCGACAAAGCCCTCAACGATTCCATCGTCTGTTTTCTATCCCAGGGACACTCGACGCGAAGTGTTGCGATCACTTCCAGTAATTCGGCAAAAGCCTCTTTTTTCTTTTCCAGATCTTCCATAAATAACTAGTCAAAGAGGTTATCTCTACCTCCTTCCGGGACAGCTTACCCGACAGCCTCATGCATTTCTCACCAATTCGTGGTTGCAAAAATAACGTATTTTTGTGATTAAAAAAAATCGGTATCTGCCCTCACATATCATAAAAAAGGTAGTACCTTTGTTATATTTATTGAAGATTGCATGATTGAGAAAAGAATAAGTATAGGGAATATAGATCCCATTGATTTCTATGGAGTTAACAATTCAAAATTCAATCTATTAAAAGAGTATTTTCCCAAACTGAAGATCACAGCCCGGGGAGATGAAATTATTATCCAGGGAGAAATCAACGATATAGAAATTTTAAATACTAAAATCATTGCTTTACTCGAGCACTACCACCGTTATAATATGCTCACGGTAGCGAATCTGAAACGGATCATCCTGGAAGATCATGTTGTCGCCGATCCGGAAGATACCGAATCG
>ERZ779843.1202-NODE-1202-length-32189-cov-5.930448_pt1 | contig 32189 bp, 17 predicted proteins | sample MGYA00511560_ERZ779843 | MGnify/ENA primary metagenome ERZ779843 (study PRJEB29588, sample SAMEA2158062) | human gut metagenome | biome: human gut; feature: human-associated habitat; material: faeces | place: Denmark | collected 2008/2010 ... | reverse complement strand
CATATCACTTGTTGCTATCACACGCTTGCCTGCTGCTTTAGCAAACTCATAAATTTCTTTCATTTCCGGATTTGCAACCAGTGAATCATATTCCATTTCAAGCTCTGTCTGCTTTACTTTCTCCCAATCCATCTCAAGCCCGGAATGTGTCTTTATATAATCATAAATCTGATCCATAACCGCATGAGGCTGGTTCCATTTCTCTTCTGCTTCCATACTTGCCTGCTGCTGCATTTCCTGACGGATATGCTCATAATCCTTAATGCCGCAGACATCTCCAACCAGCTTAAATATGGTTTCCGGTGTATTTACAATTCGTAAAATCAGCGTATCAAACACATCAAACGATACCACATCTGCCTGTTCTATTTTTTTCTTTAATTCTTCAAAACTTTCTCTATTACTCATAGTTGTTCTCCATTAGCTATTACCGATTTCTATGTAATATCCTGTTTTTCCAATTGCGTAATTTATTTTTGAATCTGTACCAAAGTCCATTCTTATGATACATCAGTTCATCTTCCCTTATCATAATCAGTTTACGCATTTCTTCAATCTTTCTATTCTGTTCTTCCAGCCGGATTATGCCCTGTTTCTGTTTCTCTTCATATTGTGCAATCTGCTCATTCAACTCTTCGATTTCATTTTTCCGCTCTTCTGCAGTCTTTTTTACTTTGCCATAATCATAGAACTTGGTCACATCGGAAAGTTCTGTGATAAGTGCTGTATATGCTGCCACCATACATTTTATCTCAAGATAAGAAATTCCCCGTTCTATTTCAAAGAGAATCTGTGGATCTTCCTCTTCAAAGAGAATACTCTGCTTAGAAAGCCACCGTCCGTTGCACCACTTGACTGCAGTTTTCTTTCCATTGGAATCCTGTATGGATTCTATATAGACAACGCATTTTCCCATACTTGGGTCAAAGCGCACTTCTTTCTCATTTTCGCTGACAGGAATACGGATTTCTTTCATCTCCCCTTCATCCGTATGCGGGATAAAATAGGAATTCTGTTCTGAAAATCCTTTTCCACTGTTATAATAAACCTGCATCCTGTCCTTTGCTTCTGTCTCCGGATGCAAGACCTCGCTAAATGGAATTGCTTTTGTTCCAAGATACTCTGTCATATCCCGGACCGGAATCTTTCCACCAATGACATACTTTTGGAAATTTGCTTCCATCTTCCGGAATTTTTCTTCCTCTTCTTCCGTAATCGAAACTAATTCCATTAACTCCTGCCAGGTAAACAACTGGCTGACATTCTGTTTTAAAAACCAGTAAAGAATACTTCTGTATATTACAAATTTCTCCGGAATAAGAAATGCAAAGCTCCACTCATAATCAATTACTTTCCAGCTTTCGGCATCTATCATAACATTTTCAAATATCAAATCGATATCTGTTATTTCTGCAGCAGAACTCTGCTCTTTTTCAAATGTTACATCTCCGAAAACTTTTCTAAATTCCTCTGTTACATGAAAGATTGCTTTTGGTTCTATGGATGTTATCCGGTTGCAATAATCCCGTACCAGTTCTTCTATTCTGTCTTTTTCACCCTGTTCAATGTAGTTTTCTAATATTGCAGATAACGCAGTTCCCTTCACAAACTCAAACTCTGCCGCCTGTGCTTCCATCTGACAGGCTGCAACACCGAAAACATTCTGATACTGCCTCTTAAGCTTCAGATAGTTTTCATAAACGCCCTGCACATGATGGATTCCCTCTTTTTCCACCGGACGTTTGCGGATGCTTTTCTCTCCATTTTCATTCTTCAGTATTTCCGTACATATTGCAAATTCATCTGCACGATCATTTGAATATTTTGCGAATACTACTGTTTTCATGCTACTGCTCCTTTTTGATAGTTACCATAAACGAATTGGAAAATTCTGAAAATAGCCCTTCTTTGATTACCGTTCCGAATGCCTTTTCTTCATCAAACATAACATAGCGATCCCGGTCAAAATTACGGATATTCATCGTAAGTTCATCTGTTTTCGGAAGATATTCATCGGAATAAATCGCCATTGGAAATTTATAATCCGGATATGGATAATAGAATTTCCAGGAAATTCCCTCTATTCCCTTCAGTTCCTCTTCCAGCTCTTTCTTCGAAAATGTGCGGACATTATCTTCCCCCGGATAATCTTCAATTCCCCGGTAATATCCGCCATAATAATCATCCTGGCAGCCTGCCCAATATTTCATTCCCATTTTATTTTCTGTAGCAAGAAGCAGTTCTCCACCGGTTTTCAAATGTTTTAACAGTTCCAAAAGAAAGGTTCTATATGCGTCTTCTGAATTCTCATAATAGGACCTGGCATATTTCCATTCTCCAATCAGCGTAATGTAATCATAGCTGCCGAGCTTATCTTCTACTTCCGGATAATTTCCCAGGATTATTCTGACATTATCTTTTTCAGCGTTCCATGCTGCATTCATTTCGGCAATAGCAGCATCGATGGCAGCAACATCACCCGCCTTGTGAGCATCTTTCAATTTCTGCAAAGCTCCTTCGATAGCAGGTTTCTTGTCAGCCGGAATCTTATCACCCAACTCTTTCAACTGGTTCTCTGTCTGGAAAATCATAGAGTCAGCCTGATTCATCTTGTCTACTCTTTCACGCTCTTTCTTGTCGGCATCTGCATTAGCCTCAGCCTCAGCTTTCATACGGTCGATTTCGTCTTTGCTCAAACCTGAAGAAGCTTCGATTCGAATAGCCTGTTCCTTACCGGTAGCCTTATCCTTGGCAGACACTTTCAAAATACCATTGGCATCGATGTCGAAAGTCACCTCAATTTGAGGAACTCCACGACGAGCAGGTGCAATGCCGGTCAAATTAAACTGACCGATAGACTTATTCTGAGCGGCCATCGGACGTTCTCCTTGCAATACGTGAATAGTCACTTCCGTCTGATTGTCGGCAGCCGTACTGAAGACCTCGCTCTTGTTGCACGGAATGGTCGTATTGGCTTCAATCAACTTCGTCATTACGCCACCCATCGTCTCAATACCCATAGACAACGGCGTCACATCCAACAATACGATGTCGCCTACTCCGGCTTCCTTATTCAGGATAGCCCCTTGGATAGAAGCGCCTACAGCTACGACCTCATCCGGATTTACACCTTTAGACGGAGCTTTGCCGAAGAAATCTTCTACTAACTTCTGGATGGCCGGAATACGACTCGAACCGCCGACAAGAATCACTTCGTCGATGTCTGAATTACTCAAACCGGCATCCTGCATTGCCTTCTGGCACGGTACCTTACAAGCCTGAATCAAATTATCGGCCAACTGCTCGAACTTAGCACGCGTCAAAGTCTTCACCAAGTGCTTGGGCACACCGCCTACAGCCGTGATATAAGGCAAATTGATTTCCGTAGTCGTAGAAGAAGACAATTCAATCTTGGCCTTCTCGGCAGCTTCTTTCAAACGTTGCAATGCCATCGGGTCTTGCTTCAAATCAACTCCTTCTTCCGACTTGAAGTCAGCAGCCAGCCAGTCGATAATCACTTGGTCGAAATCATCACCTCCGAGGTGAGTATCACCATTGGTAGAAAGCACCTCGAATACACCGCTACCAAACTCCAGTATGGAAATATCAAATGTACCACCTCCCAAGTCGAAGACAGCAATCTTCATGTCCTTATTGGACTTATCCACACCGTAAGCCAAAGCCGCAGCCGTCGGTTCATTCACAATACGTTTCACTTCCAAACCGGCAATCTGTCCGGCCTCTTTCGTCGCCTGACGCTGAGAATCCGAAAAATAAGCCGGCACGGTAATCACGGCTTCCGTCACCTCCTGACCCAGATAGTCCTCAGCCGTCTTCTTCATCTTCTGGAGAATCATGGCAGAGATTTCCTGCGGAGTATAGAGACGCCCCTCAATATCCACACGAGGCGTGTTGTTATCTCCTTTTACTACTGAATAAGGCACACGTGCTATTTCTTTCTGTACCTGATCATAGGTCTCACCCATGAAACGTTTGATAGAGAAAATGGTATTCTTCGGATTCGTAATCGCCTGACGTTTGGCCGGATCACCCACCAAGCGTTCGCCGTTTTTAAACGCCACGATAGAAGGAGTCGTACGCTTGCCTTCGTTGTTAGCGATTACTACCGGTTCGTTACCTTCAAATACGGAAACACAAGAGTTTGTAGTTCCCAAGTCAATTCCAATAATCTTTCCCATAATATATCTACTTTTTTATTATTAATCTAAATTGAATGTATTTCTTACGTCCGCCTCTTACGGAAGCAGCGCACTGTTATAAAAACAAACCGCGTGCCAAACTATCTCATGAGGCAGAAAAAACAATAAAAAAAGATTTATCGGAATCAAGAGAGAGTTTTTCTGCTATCTTTGTTCTCGGACAAGTTCATCTGCGACAGTCAGACCTGAAAACTGCCAAAATGGCTGAAAAAATATAAAATGTATGACGAAAATAGCACGACTTCTATTATTTCTTTGCACCTTATCGGTATTCCATATTTCTATAGCACGCCCACGGGTAGCCGTAGTACTAAGCGGAGGCGGTGCAAAAGGTACGGCTCACATCGGGGCACTGAAAGTAATTGAAGAAGCAGGAGTCCCCATCGACATGATTGTAGGTACGAGCATGGGTAGTATCATCGGCGGGTTATATGCCATAGGATATACGACCGAACAGCTCGACAGTATATTCATGGCACAAGACTGGAACACATTGCTTAGCGACAAAGCTTATCGCAACGCGCTTAACCTACAGACCAGAGAACAAAATTCACAATACATCCTCTCCGTCCCCTTCTTTGAAAAACCGCAAGACTTAATCAGCGGAGGAGTCATTAAAGGAAGAAACATCGGGCGTATGTTATGGCAACTCACCGAAGGGTACCACGATTCCATTGATTTTCAAAAAATGCCTATCCCGTTTGCCTGTATTTCCCAAGATTTGGTGACGGGCGAAGAGATCGTATTCCGAAACGGCGTACTGCCCATCGCCATACGTGCCAGCATGTCCATTCCCGGTGCTTTTGCCCCGATATCCATGAACGGCAAACTACTCATCGACGGTGGTATCATCAACAATTACCCGGTAGATGTGGCACGGCAAATGGGAGCAGACATTGTCATAGGGGTGGACGTACAGGATCCGATGAAAAATGCAGAAGAACTTCAAAACAATATCTTCGCACAACTCAACCAACTCATCGACTTGCAAAGAAAAGACCGTTGGGAACAAAATATCGCGCTTTCGGACGTCTATATCAAGGTCGATGTAAAAGGATACAACACAGCCAGTTTCAACACAACAGCCATAGACTCCCTGATGGAACGTGGAGCACAAGCCGCCCGCTCACAGATAGACACCTTACGGGCCATAGGCAGTCGTTTCTCTCCCGACGATTCCATCGTGAGCCGTCCCACCCCTCCTTTCTTCTATATGCACCGCCCGGGAAATATCGAAGCGCGCTATGCAGGAAGCTTGAAAATCCTGATAGGCGACGCGCCCAGAAATTCCATCAATCTGGGACTTAGGTTCGACAACGAAGAACTGGCAGCCTTGCTGTTCAACGGACAAATGCAACTCGGGAAAAAAAGGAATCACCACATCAACCTGACTTTACGTTTAGGAAAGCAAACTTATGGCGACGCGCATTACAATCTCAACTTAGGCAGGGAATGGAACCTTACCACAGGCTACCGTTACACCTATAACGATTTTAACATCTATGAGAAAGGAGAAAGGACGTACGGTATCAGCTTCAATCACCATTTCGGAGAGGTCGGATTCACCAAAAGCTGGAAAAACGTACGTCTCAAGTTGGGAGGAATTTACCAACTCTACAACTACGGCTCCCTCCTCTATCGCTTCGAGGACAGCTCACCGACAGATATTACCAAAGAAAGCTACCTGAAGTTCGGCACACAATACGCCGTCAACACATTGGACGATATTTACTTCCCGACAAAAGGAGCTGAATTCGATATGGAATACTACTATGCCATACCATTAAACGGAAACAAAGCCTTCCACACAGCCGGAATACACTGGAATGCCGCATTCTCTTTCAACTCGCGCTTCACTTTAATGCCCCGGATAGAAGGACGCTATCTGACGACAGAAAACACCGTGGCCGAGATGAATACACTCGGCGGTCAAGAACGGGGCAAATACTTCAGCCAACAAATACCATTCTACGGCATCAATCATTTCGAGATGTCCCATCGTTCTTTGGTCGTGGCGGGAATAGAGGCCCGTCAACGCATCGGAGGAAAGCATTACGTCAGCGGCGTATTCAATATCGCCGCCACATCGGACGACTGGATGCATTTTTTCAAAAACAGTTTCAACGATAACGACCTGTTGGGATACCACATCTTCGGTGGAGCCGTAAAATATGACCTCCGTACCTTTATAGGCCCTATCGGTATTACGATTTGCTTCAGCGACCGAGCCAAGACCGCCGGATACATAAGGGCGGGATTCAATTTCTGAAACCCGCCCTTCAGTCCTTCACAGCTTTTTCACTCGGCTTTAAACTCCAAAACTCCACCTTTCATCAAGTCCCGGATGGCAATGAAAGGCGCATCCAGCTTCTTCCCGTTAAAAAGAATGACCGGCAGATGCTTATGTTCTTTCAGACCTTCGGCACGTACTGTCAACACTTTGCCATGCGGCAGTTCCACACGGGCCGACGGGAACCGCGGAATCCCCAACGCATATTCTCCCGACGCCGGAGTCACCGGATAAAAGCCCAACGAACTGAACAGATACCAGGCAGACATCTGTCCGCAGTCGTCATTTCCCGACAGTCCATCCGCCCCGTTCCTGTAATGGGTATCCAGGATTTCCGGAATACGTTCTTGCGCCTTGTCGAAACGACCGCAATAGTTATATAAATACACATAATGGTGACCGGGTTCATTGTCATGCCGGTAATGCCCGTTGTCGAACACGTTATCGAGCGCTGCGGCAAAAGACTCGTTACCTCCCATCAAATCTATCAGCCCCTGCACATCCTGCATGACACAAAACTGATAAGTCCAGTTGGCCCCTTCGGTAAACCCTGAATGCTCCCCGGCCCAACTGCCATCGGCATTACGCGCTTGGAAAAGTTTCGTTTTCGGATTATACAAATAGCGGTAATTCTTTGCCCTTCTCATTAAATCTTCATAATCGGTCGTTTTTCCCAAAGCCTTTGCCATTTGGGCAATGCAATAGTCGCTTAAAGCAAATTCCAACGTGCGAGCCACGGATTCATTCGTCCGATCATCCGCCACGTAACCGTTCTTCAAGTAATAAGACAATCCGCCGCGTGCCTCATATCCGCCGTTCCACCATTCTCTGTCCCCCCAACGGTGGAGACTGTCGTCCGTAGGAGGCACGTAGGCATCCTTACGAATCGCTTCATACGCCTTTTCCACGTCATAATCGCGAAAGCCATTGATGTAAGCATCCGCTATTACAGCGTCCGCATGCGTGCCGATCATGATATTCGTATAGGTAGGATTCGGCCATTTGGGTATCCAGCCGCCCTCTTCGTACATTTGTACCAATGCCGTAACCATATCATCCACCCGTTCGGGCGCCATGATTTGCAGCCAAGGGTGTTCAGCCCTGAAAGTATCCCACAAAGAATAAGCATTATAGGAAACGCCCTGATGCACCTTATCGTCAAACGGACTGTAATAACGACCATATTCCGAAAACTCCCGAGGATACTGCAAGGTGCGGAAAAACGCCGTATAGAATATCGTACGGTCTTCTTCGCTCGCCCCCTCCAGTTCTATCTTGGAAAGCTTTTCCTCCCATTCCTTTTTCACTTTTTTCGTCACGGATACAAACGAAGACCTGGCCGGAATCTCTTTCGACAGGTTCACCGCAGCTTGCTCGAAGTCGATAAAAGAACTGCCGATACGTACATCAACCCACGTCGTCCCCGCAGGAAACTCGACATATCCGCCTACCGAGCCACCTTCCGCCTGTACAGACTTTCCGCTGACCGCTCCGTCGCGCCATGTGCCGTAACCGGCGAAGGCCTGGGAAAACTTCAACACATAATATCCTTTGAATCCCGGTAAGGCCGGCCCCAAATGGGCATCATGCCTTTCCTTATTATATATATGCACCTCGCGCTTGTCGGGATAAATGCGTATGAAGCCTCCTTCGTTTTCCCTCCCGGCCTCCAAATAAAGCAAGGATTTTTCCCCTTTGGGGTAGGTGATATGAAAGAAAGACGCACGTGAAGTCGCTGTCATTTCCGTGGTAATCTCCGAACCGCCGTGTTTTCCCGAAGCGTATGACACCTTATAATAATAAGGTGTAGCCACTTCTTTCCCATGATCCAGACGCACCTGCCTGTCCGTCGCCTTGATTTTCAGTTCTCCACTTTGGGGCATCAGGGTCATGAACCCGTAATCTCCCATCCAGATGGCCGGTTGGTGCGTCCCCATAAAACCGATTAAGACCGAATCGCAACGGCGATACATCGTACGGGATATACCGTTGAGGCGGGTCGCCGCGCACCACTGCGTCATGGCAAAAGGCGAACCCACGGCCGGAGTCGTCCCCCCATATTCCGTCTCATGGCTACCATCCGTACCAATCATCATAGACACTTCGTCCACATGGGATTTAGCTGTTTTTGTGGCTTTGCCCGACATGACAAAAGGACACGAAGCCACACTCATCAATAAAAATAAAGTTCGTAATACTCTCATGTTATCAAAAATTTGGTTAGGGTTGTCTTACAAATAAACGGAAAAGAACAGCCCTGCGGCCATTCTTTTCGTTCATAAAAAAGGATATTGTCACGGATTGGCATTGGCATCCTGCAAGGCTGCCGCAATCAGTCCTTCCACTTCGTCACAGAGTTCGGGGTTGTCTTTCAACATATTTTTCACGGCATCCCTTCCCTGTCCTATCTTCGTATCGTTGTAACTGTACCAGGAACCGCTCTTCTTCAGAATACCCAGCTCCGTACCCAAGTCTACGATTTCGCCGATTTTAGAGATACCTTCTCCAAAGGTGATTTCAAATTCAGCCTTACGGAAAGGAGGCGCCACCTTGTTCTTCACCACTTTCACGCGTACCTGATTACCGACCACCTCGTCGCCGTCCTTGATACTCGTCACGCGGCGGATGTCCAGACGCACGCTGGCGTAAAATTTCAAAGCGTTACCACCGGTCGTCGTCTCCGGATTGCCGAACATCACGCCGATTTTCTCACGCAACTGGTTGATGAAAATACAAGTGGTATTCGTCTTGTTGATTGTGGAGGTCAGTTTACGCAAAGCCTGACTCATCAAGCGGGCCTGCAAACCGACTTTATTGTCCCCCATATCGCCCTCGATCTCAGCTTTCGGTGTCAAGGCAGCCACGGAGTCTATCACGATAATGTCGATAGCCGACGAACGGATCAACTGGTCGGCTATTTCCAATGCCTGCTCCCCGTTGTCCGGTTGGGAAATCCACAAATTGTCCACATCCACGCCCAACTTGGCGGCATAAAAACGGTCGAAAGCGTGCTCCGCATCGATAAACGCGGCTATCCCGCCGGCTTTCTGCGCCTCGGCAATGGCATGGATGGCCAAGGTCGTTTTACCGGAACTCTCCGGACCGTAAATCTCTATGATACGTCCGCGCGGGTATCCCCCCACGCCCAAAGCGGCATTCAACGCGATGGAACCCGTAGGAATCACATCCACCTGTTCCACGTGGTCGTCGCCCAGTTTCATGATAGAACCCTTTCCGAAGTTCTTCTCTATCTTGTCCATCGCCGCTTGCAGGGCTTTCAGCTTCTCCGTATTCGGTCCGCCGCCCCCAGTGGTTTCTTCTTCTTTCTTTGCCATAATCTTTTTTATAATCAAATCATCTATGTTTCAGCTCCCGGCAGCACCCCGACAAGAGATGCTATCCGGGATATACTGCATTAAAGTTCAAGGTCGCCATTGAACACTTCGTGCCAGGGAAGCCCGTCCTTGTTCAACTCCTCCATGAACGGATCCGGGTCGAACTCTTCCACATTCCACACACCGGGCTTCTTCCAGATGCCTTTCAGGAACATCATGGCTCCTATCATGGCCGGCACGCCCGTCGTATAGCTAACCCCCTGCATGCCGGTCTCCAGATAAGCGGCATGATGGCTGCAATTATTGTACACGTAATAAGTCAGCTCTTTTCCGTCCTTCACCCCACGGATACGACAGCCGATACTGGTCTCGCCTTCGTAGTTTTCACCCAAATCCTGTGGGTTGGGCAACACGGCCTTGAGGAACTGCAACGGAACGATTTTCACCCCATTGTAATCCACCTCGTCTATGCGTGCCATACCGATATTCTGAATCACGCGCAGATGCGTAAGGTATTCCTGTCCGAAAGTCATCCAGAAGCGGGCACGCTTGATGGTCGGGAAGTTCTTCACCAGCGATTCGAGCTCTTCGTGGAACAACAGATAAGAGTCGCGCGGACCGATGTTCGGATACGTCAGGTCCTTATGGATTTCCATAGGCTTCGTCTCCACCCACTGTCCGTTCTCGTAATAACGTCCGTTCTGAGTAATTTCGCGGATGTTGATTTCCGGATTGAAGTTTGTGGCAAAAGCCTTATGATGATTTCCCGCATTGCAGTCCACGATGTCCAGGTAATGGATTTCATCGAAATAATGTTTGGCCGCGTATGCCGTGTACACGCCGGAAACGCCCGGGTCGAAACCGCAACCCAGGATGGCGGTCAGTCCGGCTTCCTCGAAACGTTTCTTGTAGGCCCACTGCCAACTGTATTCAAAATGAGCCACGTCCTTCGGCTCGTAGTTTGCCGTATCCAGATAATTGCATCCGGTTTGCAGGCAAGCTTCCATAATGGTCAAGTCCTGATAAGGCAAGGCCAGATTCATCACCATGTCCGGTTTGTAACCGTTCAGCAGTTCCACCAACTCTTCCACATTGTCGGCGTCCACCTTTGCCGTTTGGATAGACGGGTTCCCGATGGCCTTCACGATAGCGTCGCACTTGGCCTTCGTACGGCTGGCAATCATGATTTCGTCAAACACTTCCGGATGCTGGGCCACTTTGTGCGCTGCTACCGTGGCCACACCGCCGGCACCGATAATTAAAACTTTTCCCATTTTTTGAATTCGGTATTATAATTAAATATGTATAGGATGCAAAGTTAATGACTTTTTCCAAGAAGTAAAGAAAAAGCCTGTTTTTTTGATTTTTATTTGAATTAGATAATTTGCTCACGCTCGGCAGACTCGAACAAGTTCGGTCTGTTCTCGCTTAATCGCAAATTTCGTCTCCCCTGATGCCCAACGCATTCATCAACGAGTAACCGAGAATCTCCTGACGGAATCCTCTCCCCGCCTGAGGTTCCATGGCCAGCAACGTGATGTCCTTGCCTTCGGTCCGGCCCAAAATCTCGCGTACTCGAAGACCGTATTTCTCCACGTCCGGCACGATGACCAGTCGTTTGATGCCTTTCTCGTCGGCCAATGCCTCGAGCGACTGCAAATAGAGGGCGTCTCCGTCCACCAAGTTCTCCACCTGTACGGAACTCAACTTGAATTCTCCCAAATGTCCGTCGCAGAACGCCTTGCCGTCAAGCTCGGCCTCGAAGTCCGAGGGGGTGAAGTTGTCTAAGGCTTTCCGCCCCTTGCCGTGGATAAACACGACCTGTATGTCGTTCTTTCCCTCTCCGACTCCCCCGTCCAAAGCCGCGCAAACCAGCCATTGCGCCAGGTCGGCCTTAGGAATCGGGCGGTTCAGCATCCGCTCGAAATTCACGATTAAATTGAATGCCACGGCATCCACGTAATCCGCATCCACCAGTATGACATTCTCACTCCATTTCGTTTTTTCCATTTTATGTAGTACTGTTTTCCGTTCACAAAGATACAAAAAAACAAAAGCAGAGCAGCGCATGAAACGAGAATCTGTCGTCACCAACTGCGTCTTTTTGCTTTCAAAATGACAGCAAAAAGGTCATGCAGGCCAGTGGAAAAACCTTTTTCCAGCGTAGTTTCAGATGTTTTCGAGGCATCCTTAAATACAATTTTTCACGTTTAAGGTTCGTTTTTTAATCTTTTTAAGCCGAAACGCGTTTCAATCTCAAGAGATTGATTTTCCGTTCGGCTGAAAAAACATTTTTTTTCTCCGCTTGTCGGCCGGAGGAGGTCTGCATCGGGAGGCGAAATGTACCTGAAAACGACGTAAGGACAAGCTTTTCCGGCTTGATTTTTTGCTATTTGAAGCCATTCCATTTGTCAAAGGCAGATGTCAAAATGCCATGTCTATCCGATTTGTACTATCACGCCCGTCACTCTCCTGCGCAGAACCTCGCAGCCCGGCCTTCCGGATGTTGCCGGAAAGCTCCTTATGGACGACAGACTGTCTTCCCGCCGCCCCGCGAGAATCACGTATTTCCGCAGACTTCCGCACGGGGACGCAAATAACGGATTCTCATGAAGGCCGATTTGACTTTTTGACAAAGACGCTTGCCCCTTATATGAAAGCCCACCTGCCAAAGCCGTCAGTCCGCGAAGCATCCGGCCTGCCATTTTTTTCATGTGTTATGACATTTTGTCAGACTATTCCTTATGGCAAACATTTTGATGCAGGATAAGTGTGGCTCGAAAACGCCACACTGAAACACAGAAAAATAAACAATTAAATATAGAAAGGAAACAACCATGACTTTTGACAAATTTACCATCAAGGCCCAAGAGGCCATTCAGGAAGCCGTCAACCTTGTACAGGCAAGGGGACAGCAAGCCATCGAACCGGAGCACTTGTTGGCCGGTATCCTCAAGGTGGGGGAAAACGTCACGAATTTCCTCTTTCAGAAACTGGGCGTCAACAGCAGGCAAATCGAACAGATACTGGAAAGCCAGATCGCTTCGCTGCCAAAGGTGCAGGGGGGCGAACCCTACCTGAGCCGCGAAAGCAACGAAGTGCTGACACGGGCACAGGATTACGCTTCCAAGGGCGGCGACGAGTTCGTCTCGCTCGAACCGATGCTTTTGGCTTTGCTGACCGTGAAAAGTACGGTCTCCAGAATCCTGAAAGACGCAGGCATCACTGAACAGGAACTGGCATCTGCCGTCAACGAACTGCGTAAAGGAGAAAAAGTGACTTCCCAAAACAGTGAAGACACTTATCAGGCGCTCAACAAGTACGCCAAGAATCTCATCGAGGAAGCGCGGAGCGGAAAGCTCGACCCGGTCATCGGACGGGATGAAGAGATACGGCGCGTGCTGCAAATCCTGAGCCGACGTACGAAGAACAACCCCATATTAATCGGCGAACCGGGTACGGGTAAGACGGCCATCGTGGAAGGACTGGCCCATCGTATCCTGCGGGGCGACGTACCGGAGAACCTGAAAGACAAACAGCTCTACTCCCTCGACATGGGCGCGCTTATCGCCGGTGCCAAATACAAAGGAGAGTTTGAGGAACGTCTGAAATCCGTCATCAACGAAGTGACGAAAAGCGAAGGGCGCATCATCCTCTTCATCGACGAAATCCACACGTTGGTGGGCGCGGGAAAAGGCGAGGGTGCCATGGATGCCGCCAACATCCTGAAGCCTGCCTTGGCACGGGGCGAGCTGAGAAGCATCGGTGCCACCACGTTGGACGAATACCAGAAGTACTTTGAAAAGGACAAGGCACTGGAACGCCGTTTCCAGCCGGTCATGGTCAACGAGCCGGACACGCTCAGCACCATTTCCATCCTGAGGGGACTGAAGGAAAGATATGAGAACCACCACAAGGTGCGTATCCAAGACGACGCCATCATCGCCGCCGTGGAACTTTCCAACCGCTATATCACCGACCGTTTCCTCCCGGACAAGGCCATCGACCTGATGGACGAGGCGGCAGCCAAACTGCGTATGGAGCGTGACTCCGTACCGGAGGAATTGGACGAAATCGAACGCCGGTTGAAACAGTTGGAAATCGAGCGCGAGGCCATCAAACGGGAAAACGATCAGCCCAAACTGGAACAACTGAGCAAGGAGATTGCCGAACTGAAAGAACAGGAAAGCAACTACAAGGCCAAATGGGAGGCCGAACGCGGACTGGTGAACAAAATCCAGCAGAACAAACAGCAAATCGAGCAGTTGAAATTCGAAGCCGAACGGGCCGAACGCGAAGGCGACTATGGCAAGGTGGCCGAAATCCGCTACGGCAAGCTCAAGGCATTGGAGGACGAAATCAACCGGATACAAGACCAGTTGAAGGACACGCAGGGAGCAGACGCGATGATTAAAGAGGAAGTGACCTCGGAAGACATCGCCGATGTGGTAAGCCGTTGGACGGGCATCCCCGTGAGCAAGATGCTGCAAAGCGAGCGCGAGAAGCTGCTCCATCTGGAAGAGGAACTCCACAAACGGGTCATCGGGCAGGACGAGGCCATACAGGCCGTGAGCGATGCCGTGCGGCGCAGCCGTGCGGGACTGCAAGACCCGAAACGTCCCATCGGTTCGTTCATCTTCTTGGGAACGACCGGTGTAGGCAAGACCGAACTGGCCAAGGCTTTGGCCGAATACCTCTTCGACGACGAGACGCTGATGACGCGTATCGACATGTCGGAATATCAGGAGAAATTCAGCGTAAGCCGGTTGATCGGTGCGCCTCCGGGATACGTAGGATACGATGAGGGCGGACAACTCACGGAGGCCGTACGCCGCAAACCTTACTCGGTAGTTCTGTTCGATGAAATAGAAAAGGCGCATCCTGACGTATTCAACATCCTCTTGCAAGTGCTCGACGACGGCCGTCTGACCGACAACAAGGGACGCGTGGTGAACTTCAAGAACACCATCATCATCATGACGAGCAACCTGGGGAGCGGTTACATCCAGAGCCAGTTCGAGAAACTGACGCCGCAGACCGGCACACAAGCCCGCGAAGCCCTCATCGAGGAGACGAAAAAAGAGGTGCTCGGCATGCTGAAGAAGACCATTCGTCCGGAGTTCCTGAACCGTATCGACGAGACCATCATGTTCTTGCCGCTCACTCAGGAGCAAATCAAACAGGTGGTGCGCCTGCAAATCAACGGCATCACCCAGATGCTGGAGGGCAACGGCGTGACCTTGCAACTGACCGATGCCGCCCTGGACTTCCTGGCCGATGCGGGTTACGATCCCGAGTTCGGTGCCCGTCCGGTCAAACGGGCCATCCAGCGTTACCTGCTGAACGACTTGTCGAAGACCATGCTGGCACAGCATATCGACCGGACGAGACCCATCATCGTGGATGCGGACAAAAACGGATTGGTATTCAGAAACTAAGCATAAACAAAGAGCGGAAATGTGAAACCACACATTCCCGCTCTTTTTGTTCATATTTCACAATATCCCTACTTTCAAGTATCCATACGCCCATCTCTCCGTCAGTATGAACTGATAAGATAATCAAGAAATAATGCAATACCTAAAAACAGGCATTTGCTCAATCCGCAAATTACTGATTTTGAACGATTGCAAAATTCTCTTTCCAAGCCGTATCTTTGCATTCGCAAAACAAACCTCCTAAACTCATAAAAATTGAAAACGGTAATCAGATTGTTAAGCCTTACATTGGCATTTATTGCAGGAACAAACCACCTTTCAGGACAAGCCCGGAAACAGGCTATGGTCTCAGGCAAGGTGTTCTCCACTTCGAACGAAATCATGGACTTTGCTACCGTACAAGTCAAAGGGACTTCTATCGGAACACGCCCCAACGAAAAAGGAATCTATCATCTGAAAGTCGATGCGGGAAAACATACATTGGTGTTTAAGGCTATGGGGTACGCCACGGTGGAACGTACCGTCACTCTCCAGGCCGGCGAACGCCAGAAGTTGAATGTCAAAATGCACCAGAAAGATATGGAACTGGCCGAAGTGAAAGTGGAAGCCAGCCACGTGGGCCGCATCAACAAATCGGCATTCAACGCAGTGGCCGTAGACTTGAAAGGTATGGCCGGACTGAATAAGAACCTGGCCGAAGTGCTGACCACCGTTCCGGGCGTCAAGCTGCGCGAGACGGGCGGAATGGGTTCGGACATGCAACTCATGCTCGACGGTTTTACGGGCAAACACGTCAAGATCTTTATCGACGGCGTACCGCAGGAAGGAGCCGGAACAGCCCTCAATCTGAACAACCTGCCGGTGAACTTCGCCGAACGCATCGAGGTCTACCGTGGGGTGGTTCCCGTCGGTTTCGGTACCGATGCCTTGGGCGGGGTCATCAATATCGTCACCAACCAAAGGAAACTCGGTTGGTTTGCCGATGCCTCTTATTCTTACGGCTCGTTCAACACCCACAAATCTTTCGTCAACTTCGGACAGTCGTTCAAGAACGGTCTGCTGTATGAAATCAACGCTTTCCAGAATTTCTCGGACAACAACTATTACATTGACTACTACGTTACGGAATTCAGCGATGACGGTATTTCGGAGAACACTGACAAGACAAAGATTTACCATATAAAACGTTTCAACGACCGCTTCCACAACGAAGCCGTGAGCGGCAAAATCGGAGTGGCCGACAAGAAATGGGCCGACCGCCTGATGTTGGGCTTTACCTACACCCACTTTTATAAGGAAATACAAAACGGAGTGTTGCAGAAGGTCGTGTTCGGAGAAAAACACCGTCATGGCTTCTCGTTCATCCCCTCTTTGGAATACCGCAAACGCAACTTGTGGGTCGAGGGACTCGATGTCATGGCCAATGTCAACTACAACCACAACATCACCCACAACATAGATACGGCATCTTACAAATACAACTGGTTGGGACAACGGAAATATACCGGTGTACCCGGGGAGCAATCCAACCAGAACAACGAGGCTAAGAACAAGAACTGGAACGGTACGCTCACGGCCAACTATCGCATCGGCCACGCCCATCTGCTCACGCTCAACCATGTGCTGAGCACTTTTGAACGCACCACCCGTTCGTACGTCGCAGGAAGTTCTCGCCTCTCGGACTTCAGCATCCCCAAGCGTTCCCTTAAGAACGTCACCGGACTGTCTTACCGCTTCATGCCCACAGAGAAATGGAACGCCACGGTGTTCGGCAAGTATTACAACCAATACAACGAGGGGCCCGTATCCCAAAGCGACGACGGTATCGGCAATTACATACAGATGTCGCAAAAAACGAGTGCTTTCGGTTATGGAGCGGCAGGAACTTACTTCATCCTGAAAAACCTGCAGGCCAAACTGTCATACGAGAAAGCTTACCGCCTGCCCTCGACAGACGAACTTTTCGGCGACGAAGACCTGGAAGCCGGACGGGCGAACCTGCGTCCCGAAAAAAGCGACAATGTCAACTTCAACCTCGGATACACCCCGCGATTCGGTAAGCACGGACTGTACATGGAAGGAAGCCTCATCTACCGCGACACGAAGGATTACATCCGTCGCGGATTGGACAACGTGGGCGGTATGGACTTCGGATTCTACGAGAACCACGGACGGGCCAAAACCAAAGGATACAACGTCTCCTTGCGTTACAGCTATGCGAACTGGTTCAGCCTGGGCGGGACATTCAACAGCATGGATGCCATCGACCGTGAGAAACGGTTGGCCGAAGGCACGGGGCAGGCTTCGCTGACCTACGGACAGCGCATCCCCAACCAGCCCTACCGCTACGCCAACTTCGACGCATCATTCTATTGGCATGACTTGTTCGGCAAAGGCAACATGCTCTCGCTCACTTACGACAGCTACTACCAGCATGAGTTTCCCCTGTACTGGGAAGACTTCGGCGACCCGGATACCAAAGCACGCGTCCCCGAACAGTTCTCCCACAACCTCACGCTGAATTACAGTGTGGCCAAGGGGCGTTACAACTTTTCGCTCGAATGCCGTAACCTGACGGACGAAAAGCTTTACGACAATTACAGCCTGCAAAAGGCCGGACGGGCTTTCTATGGAAAGGTAAGGGTTTACTTCGGGAAATAAACAGCATCATTCACTCAATAAATAATTAAAAACATGGAAAAAAGATTCTTTACTTGGGCGCTTGCTGCCGCCCTCTGCGTCGGCGGAGCATTGACTTCATGCAGTGATGACGACACAACTCCCGACGGAGGTAACGGTAATGGCGGCACCACAACTCCGGGTACAAGCAAATACGTCATTGCAGCCAAGGCCGACGAAGGCACTTATCTCGTCACCAGCGAATCGCTCGACGAAGGTACCGTGACGGTATTGGGCAACGGTACCGAAGCCATCGGTGCGTCCTATTGGATATTCTACGGCCAACAATACCTCTTCGGGCTGCAATACAATGACGGAAACGCAGGAACCGGAACTTCTTACGCCCTGAATGCCGCAACCGGAAAGGTAAAAGAAGCACGCGAATACACTTTCAACCGTATCACGACATACGGTACATGGGGCGACAATGTCATCACCTGCTCCACCAACGACGGCTCGCAGGAAAAAGACACCCAAGGCAATTTTGCCAAATATCTCCAGTTCAATTATCTGAATGTACATTCGGGCAATACAACCACCGGTAAACGTATCGCCGAGAACTTCCTCGGCAACGGCGAGATTGTCAGCTTTGCCGGTTTCGTGGAAGCCAACGGCAAACTTTATACATCCGTAGTTCCGATGGGCATGAGCCACTATGGTGTGAACACCTTCCCTGAAAAGGTCACGGACCAGGCACTCATAGCAACCCAAGACGGTGGACAAGGCTCTGGAAGTTACACAGCCGGACAAATCCCTTCTACCCAATATCCAGACAAGGCTTTCATAGCTATTTACAGCGGAGACAGCTTCAACGATACTCCTATTATAGTAGAAACCGATTCGATCGGCTTTGCTTGCGGACGCAACCGTTCGCAATATTACCAGACTATCTGGGCAGCCGACAACGGTGACCTCTATGTATTCTCTCCGGGCTACGGACGTACTGCCACCTCTTCTGCCGACCTGAAGAAAGTCACAGGCCAACTGCCTTCGGGCGTTGTCCGCATCAAGGCCGGCCAGACCACTTTCGACCCGGATTATTATTATAACCTTGAGGAGCAAGGCACCGGACATCCGATGTTCCGTTGCTGGCATATCACGGCCGACTATTTCTTACTTCAGATGTACAGCGAAGGAACGATGAGCGGCAAGAATGCACCGACCAAAGAATTGGCCGTATTCAAGGGCGAAAGCGGCACGCTGACCCAAGTAACCGAGGGATTGCCGGCCCAAGGCAAGATTTCTTCTTTCGGTATTCCGTTCAGCGACAATGGCGTGGCTTACATTCCGGTCACGACTACAGACGGCGATGCTCCGGCACTCTACAAGATAGACCCGGCTACGGCTAAAGCTACCAAAGGGTTGACCATCATTACCAACAACAGCGTGTCGGCCATCGGCAAACTGTCTGCTACGAACTAATTTTGGGATATGAGAAAAGCATTCGCCAAGATTCATCTTTGGTTTTCCATTCCATTCGGCATCATTATCAGCGTCGTCTGCCTTTCGGGGGCGGCGCTGGTATTTGAGCAGGATATCACCCGTGCCCTGAATCCCGGTTTTTATCGGGTCGAAGTAGAGGATGGAGCAAAGCCGCTCACGCCTTCCGAACTGGTCACGAAGCTCCGCACGCAACTCCCGGACTCATTGCGGATTTCCGGCCTGCAAATGTCGGGCGACCCGGAAGAAGCCTGGATGGTCAGCTTTGAGCACTTAAACCGCAAAACGCTAAGCGTAAACCCTTACACCGGCGAGATAAACGGATGGAACAAAAGCTATCCTTTCTTTCAGACCATGCGCAAACTTCATCGCTGGCTGATGGATGTTCCGCCTCGGAAAGGAGACAAGACCGTGGGTAAAACTATTGTCGGTGTCACTACGCTGGTCTTCGTTGCGATACTCATCAGTGGTGTGGTGATTTGGATACCGCGGACCAAAAAGGCTTTGAAAAACCGCCTTCAGGTATCCTGTAACAAAGGATGGCGGCGTTTCTGTTACGACAGTCACGTATCGCTCGGTTTCTACACCACGCTATTCCTACTCGTCATGGCGCTGACCGGACTTACCTGGTCGTTCACTTGGTACCGCACTGCCGCCTATTCTCTTTTCGGTGGCACCGCGCCAAAAGTGGAAAATACGCCTCGACCGGAATATCGGCAAAAGGGACGGAAAGATGCCGCAAAACAGCCCCGTCCGAACGGACAGCGGCATGCCGGCGGAGAAAAAGGCCGGAAAGGGACCACTTTCAATTATGCCGTATGGGACAAAGCCGCAGACGCAGTCCGCCAGATCTATCCGACCTACAAGTCGGTCAAGCTGGGTACGGAAGGCATAGAAGTGGCTCCCAACCCGAAGACCGACCGCCGTCAAACGGATAAAATACAATTCGACCCGCAAACCGGTCGCCTCGGCTCCATAACCTATTATAAGGATGCCCCGGCCTCACAAACGCTGAAAGGTTGGTTTTATGCCTTCCACACCGGCTCCTGGGGCGGCATGTGGACCAAGGTACTTTATTTCCTGGCTGCTTTCATCGGAGGGATTCTCCCGCTCAGCGGCTATTACCTGTGGTACAAACGAAAGTTCTCGTCTCGACGGAAACGTTAACGTCTTCATTCTACGTAATACATACGTCCCCGGGAAATCCAAAACGGAAATTCCCGGGGACGTATCTTATATCCTATAGCCCGACCCACTCTTCCGAAAAGATAGGCGGACTGGTCCATGTAGGGTCGCGGAACCACCGACGAGGATAGATTTTCATACCGTTGCCGTCTACGGCCAAATATGCGCCCCAAAAGCTGAACGTGGAATTGGAAATGATATGCCCGCGGCACAACGTCATCAAATATAAATCCACATAGTCGGGCATCAGTTCCGTATGTTCCACATATACGGCATCCTCCATCCAAAGATTCTCCCTCACCCATTCCATATCGTCGGAAAAGAAAAAGAAACGCGCATCGGGCCGCTTCTTTCTGACATAAGCAATGGCTTGCTGGAAATAGTCCACTCCGCATAAACCGAAAATCGAGTTGGAAGGATGCAGATAATCTCCGCGCCTCACGTGTACCGATACCGGATAATCCACGGCTCTTATCATCTGTACGAAACCGCTCTGCAGTTCCGCCAAAAACTGACGGAAAAAGAAGTAACGACGAGCATTCGGTATAAAACGCCGGTGCTGACTGTAATCGTCTATCAACACGGCTTCCGGCTTCTCGTCATCATACAATCTTTTCAAAACTCCCACGGCACGACAGATTTTGAGTCCCCAAACCACCAGTTTTATCCCCCACGAACAAGAAGGCAATTCCAGTTCAAAACAATCGGAAAGCCTCAAACCATTGTGCTGTTTCAGCCTACGGCGGTCATAAAACAGATAAACCTTATCGTTTCCGGACTCCATCAAATCCCGGAAACGACAATATTCGAACATCTGGTTCCCCAGTCCTCCTTTCAGACAAACGATTTTCATGCCGTCCGCGTACAATTCTAAAGACGTACTTTCTTTTTCACCTTTTTCGACTCGTTTTGCAAACGGTCGAGTGCCGTCACCACATACGTATATTTCCGGCTCCCGTCCTCATACGGCAGTTTATAGAAAGTGTTCGGCGTAATCGCCACGATATTCTCGGCGTATTCCAAATCTATAGGCTCGCCCTCGGCAAAGCGATAAACCACATATTGACGCGCACGGTTCATCTCGCTCGTTCCGCGCGGCTCACGCCAAAACAGCATATAGCCGTCTTCCGTCCATAAAGTGGTCAGTTTGCGTACTTTCTTCGGACGCTTGTGGTCTATCCACGGCATCTCGGGCTGCAAGGCCGGATAACGATGGTAATAGTTGCGCAACATCGTGCCATAATTTCCTTTGTTGTCCACCACTGCCTTGGCATACCATTGGCAACTGCCCTCGATGTTAGGCAACGAACGTTGCAAAGCCATCTTGCGCTCCATCTGGTGTTTGTTCGGGTCCACGGGGTCGGCTTTGGCCACCGTACGGTCCACGTCCTGCCCGATGTAGAGAGGCCGGTGTCCGGCATGCTCGCTCCACCAGCGTATCAGCGTATCGTAGTCGGCCGCGGAATGCCCGATTTCCCAATACACCTGAGGGATGTTATAATCCACCCAACCTTCTTTCACCCATTTCAACACATCGGCATAGAGATCGTCATAGTTCTGCAATCCGCGCGTATTGCTTCCCCTCTTCGGGTCGCTCTTCAAGTTACGATAGATACCGAAAGGAGACACGCCGAACTTCACCCAAGGCTTGACGGCATGGATGCAGTCGTGCAACTGACGGATGAAAAGGTTCACATTCTCCCGTCGCCAGTCATCGCGGTTCATTCCGTTCCCATAACGTGCATACGTCTGGTCGTCCGGAATGCGCAAACCGCTTTCGGGATAAGGATAAAAGTAATCGTCGATATGAATGCCATCCACGTCATAACGCAACAGTATGTCCGTCACGACGTTGCAGATATAGTCCCGGTTCTCGGGCATCCCCGGATCCATAATCAGTTGTTCGCCATACCAGAAATACCGCTCAGGATGCTTTCTGTAATCATGTGTGGCAGCCAGCTCCTTCGTACCTTTCGTTTTGGCCCGGTAGGGATTGATCCAGGCATGCAGTTCCATGCCCCGTGCATGACATTGGGCTATCATCCACTGCAACGGATCCCAGTAGGGAGAAGGCGGCGTGCCCTGCTGTCCGGTCAGATAACGGCTCCACGGCTCGAAGCTGCTGGCATAAAGCGCGTCGAACTCGGGACGTACCTGAAACAGGATGGCATTGATACCGCACTTTTGCAGTTCATTCAACTGGTACGTCAGCGTACGCTGCATCTCTGCCGTACCCAACCCCATAAACTGATAGTTCACACACTGTATCCATGCGCCGCGAAACTCCCGTTTGGGCGACAACTGGGCCTGGAGCGCAAAGCTGCAAAGCCACATCATCAAAAGCAAAAGTGATTTTTTATTCATCATACACGTTATTTCCGTGCAAAAATACAATAAAAATCCATCATGCGTTTGCCAAACATTGACTAACTTTGCAAACATAAGGACAATTAACGAAAACAACTGATGAACGACTACATACATATCAAGGGGGCAAGGGTGAACAACCTGAAGAATATCGACCTGGACATTCCACGCAACAAACTGATTGTCATCACCGGCCTGTCCGGTTCGGGCAAGTCTTCGCTGGCGTTCGACACGCTCTACGCCGAAGGACAGCGACGCTACGTGGAAAGCCTGTCGGCTTACGCCCGGCAATTTCTCGGACGAATGAGCAAACCGGAATGCGACTACATCAAAGGCATCCCGCCCGCCATCGCCATCGAGCAGAAGGTAAGCAGCCGTAATCCCCGTTCCACCGTAGGAACTTCCACCGAGATTTACGAATACCTGCGCCTGTTGTATGCCCGTATCGGGCGCACTTTCTCCCCCGTGAGCGGACAGGAGGTGAAAAAAAACACCACGGAAGACGTAGTGCAGTGCATGCTCTCCTATTCCAAAGGCACGCGCTTCACCGTACTCGCCCCGTTGCAGGTGCGTGAAGGGCGCACCCTTCAAGAGCAACTGGACAGCGACTTCAAGCAGGGTTTCTCGCGCATCGAAGTAGACGGCGAGGTCGTGCGCATAGAGGACTTCATGCTGGAACTGGCCTCGGATCCGTCGAAAGGCGAAGACCGCACCATCCATCTGCTCATCGACCGCATGAGTTGCGACGACAGCAAAGATGCCATCTCCCGACTGACCGACTCGGCCGAAACCGCTTTTTATGAGGGGAACGGGCAATGTATGTTGCGCATCGTTCCATCGGGCATCCTGCACACTTTCTCCACACGCTTCGAGGCGGACGGTATCACGTTTGAAGAACCGTCGGACAATTTATTCGCTTTCAACTCGCCGGTCGGTGCCTGCCCCGTATGCGAAGGGTTCGGCCGCGTCATCGGCATCGACGAAAAGCTGGTCATCCCCAACTCGGCCCTGAGCGTGTACGACGGAGCCGTGGTCTGCTGGCGCGGAGAAAAGATGGGCGAATGGAAAACGGAGTTCTGCCGCCGGGCACAGAAGGCCGACTTCCCCATCTTCGAGCCTTATTACAAGTTGACACGGGAACAAAAGGATTATTTATGGCACGGAAAGACCGGTGCTTCATCGCCCGAAGAGGAAATCTGCATCGACAACTTCTTCAAGATGTTGGAGAAAGACCAATACAAGATACAGAACCGCGTCATGTTGGCACGCTACCGGGGCAAAACGATCTGCCCCCAATGCCACGGCACGCGCCTGCGCCCCGAAGCCGGATATGTGAAAGTGGGCGGACGGGCCATTTCGGATTTGGTAGACCTGCCCGTCACCGAACTGAAGAAATTCTTCGACACGCTGACACTCACCGCCCACGAGGCGGAAGTGGGCAAACGCCTGCTCACCGAAATCAACAACCGCATCCGTTTCCTGCTCGACGTAGGACTGGGATACCTCACCTTGAACCGCCTGAGCAACACGCTTTCGGGCGGCGAAAGCCAACGCATCAACCTGGCCACGTCATTGGGCAGCAGCCTGGTGGGGTCGCTCTACATCCTGGACGAACCGAGCATCGGACTGCACAGCCGTGATACGGACAAACTCATCCGCGTGCTCCGGCAATTACAGCAATTAGGCAACACGGTCATCGTGGTGGAACACGACGAGGAAATCATCCGTGCGGCAGACTATATCATCGACATCGGGCCGCAAGCCGGACGCTTGGGCGGCGAGGTGGTATTCCAAGGCGACCTGCAACAGATGCTGGCCGAGAAACCGCAGGACACGCGAAGCTACACCGTGAAATACCTGACGGGACAGGAAACCATCGCCTTGCCGGACAGCGTACGCCCGTGGACAAACTATATCGAAGTGAAAGGCGCACGGGCCAACAACCTGCGCGGAATCGACGTACGCTTCCCGCTCAACGTCATGACGGTGGTCACGGGAGTCAGTGGGTCGGGTAAGTCCACCCTCGTGCGCGACATATTCTATCGCGCCATGAAACGGCAATTCGACGAAGTGGCCGACCGTCCGGGCGAGTTCCTCGGACTGGAAGGCGACCTGCAAATGGTGAAAAACATAGAGTTCGTGGACCAGAATCCCATCGGCAAGTCTTCGCGCAGCAACCCCGTCACCTACATCAAGGCCTACGACGAGATACGCAAACTGTTCGCCGCACAACCGCTGTCCCAACAAATGGGCTTCACGCCCGGCTTCTTCTCTTTCAACACCGAAGGCGGACGTTGCGAGGAATGCAAAGGCGAAGGGACGGTCACGGTGGAAATGCAGTTCATGGCCGACCTCGTGCTGGAATGCGAGTCGTGCCACGGCAAACGGTTCAAAAGCGACCTGTTGGAGGTGAAATTCGGCGGGCAGAACATTTACGACGTGCTCAACATGACGGTGAACCAAGCTATCGAGTTCTTCGACGCGCACGGGCAATCCAAGATATCCAAAAAGCTCAAACCGCTGCAAGACGTGGGACTGGGCTACATCAAGCTGGGACAATCGTCCAATACCCTTTCGGGCGGCGAGAACCAGCGCGTGAAACTGGCCTACTATCTCGGCATGGAGAAAACGGAACCGACCATCTTCATCTTCGACGAACCGACCACGGGGCTGCATTTCCACGACATCAAACGCCTGCTGGCGGCTTTCGACGCCCTCATCCTGCGCGGCCATACGCTCGTCATCATCGAACACAATATGGACGTCATCAAATGTGCCGACCACATCATCGACCTCGGCCCGGAAGGAGGCGCGCAAGGCGGCAACGTGGTCGTGTGCGGTACACCGCACGAAGTAGCGGCCTGCCCGGACAGCTATACGGGTCGCTACCTGAAAGAAAAGCTCTGAAGTCCGGCCTAAACCACCCAATAAGATAAATAAGAAGCCCCTCACACATTCACCGTGCGAGGGGCTTCACCAACCTTAAAATCCACTATCCTCTACCGGACCATGGCTTTTACCACTGTAGTCCGTCCGTCTGCACCGGCCACCTTGAAGAGATAAGCTCCTTTTGCCAGTGCGAAAGTCACTTCGCTTCCGACAGCCTCCTCTACAGCCACGACTTTACCGTCTACCGTCACAACGGTCACGACATCGCCGTCGTTCACACCAAACACGGTGGCCTTGCCCATGCCGGACTTCACATATATCGCATGCCGTTGGTCTGCATCCATACGTTTGAAACTCAAAGTAAAGCGTCCCTCAGCAACTCCCGCTTCCGCCGTCCGGAACGAGTAAGCCCCTTCTTTCAGGTCGGCTGCCTTGCCCGTCGCTGCATCTTTCAGCATCACATATTCATAATCTTCGGCCTCGCAACCTTCCGGAATGCCGATGGAGTACATACCTGCTTCCGGCAGGCTCACGCCCACGCCTATCGTGCCTTCACGGTCAATGGCCGAAAGCAACGAATAACGTCCGCCGTCGCGTACGGCAAAGATTTCAGGTTCGCCGTTGTCGTTCATCCATTTCACACCGTCGCGCGCCAAGTCGAATTCCGTCGAGGCTTCTTCCGACGGCACCGCCGTCAACTGCAACTCGTCATAGATGCCGTCGTTTTCCTCCAGACCACGCTTACCGGCAGCGGAAGCGACATACAAGGCCAACTTCGTACTCCTCGTGTTGTGGTCTATCTCTGCCTTACGCATGCCCACCGTAAATGTTTCCGTCTCTTTCAGGGTCGCCGTCTGGGTGAATACTGCGCTGCCCACCGGGATATTGCCCTGTGTACGCTCGCCATCAGCCCCCATGCCATCCGTGTAATATCCGTTATTGGCATAACCGTAAACCACACGGCCGTATTCCATATCCTCGTAGTTCATCGTACAGAGGTAAGGTGAACCGAAGAGATTCCAACTCATATTCTCCTTGTGGGTGAACTTGTCTCCGGTGTCGCTTGGCGAACTCCAAGGACTGTTGAAGTTATACTTATGCAACACGACTTTCTTCGGTTGTCCGTCTTCCTCATAGCTTGTACCATAGAAACGGAGTTTCACGTCCTGTACCGGACTACCTTGTGCTTCGAAGAGCAAGCCTTCCGTCACGGTTGACAAATCGGTGGAAACGTCTTGCCAAGCCTTAGAATCTTCCGAAGCGAACTTGTAGTCATACTTCGCACGCTCCAAACCATTATACTTGTAGGCTTTCACGTTGCTTGCCCCGAGCCCGTCATTTCCGTCCACGGTCATTTCCATCGGGCTGAACGGCATGGCCACCAAATCCTTATAACCGTTTGTGGCTGTCAACTTACGTTCGGCTGCAAAGTTCCTCAAATCCACTCGCTTACCGTTGCCCCACAGGCCTGCGCCGTGTTCCAGCAACAGGAATCCCGGATTGAACGGTGAGGAAGCCGTATAGTCGCGCTCCAATTGAAGTTCATTGCCTTCACGGACATAAACCACAGACTTACCGTGCGGATAGTCATCGTCACTCACTGTGGCGAAGTTATTCTCTCCGCCGACGATATTCCAAGTTTCGAAGCAGCCGTTATCCACTTGATTACGGATACGCTTGTTACCTGCAATATCTTTCTCGTGGCCGACCATCGTCATTATCGCTTGAAGACCATCATCAGAGCCCTTGTCTATGTTCGTTCCGTCTGTTTCCTTTAACTGGTATTTCCAGTAACCGTCCGTTACATAGCCATTCTCCGAACCATTCTGGATGACATTTTGCTTTTGGTCGGTTGTAAGGCTTTCGCTGTTCACAACCGTCACATTCACGGCTTTTCCTTCACCACTCACAGTTGCCCCGTCAGCCAAGGTATTATACAAAATACCATTTGTACCGACCTGTATCGATGCTCCGGCTGTCAGGATGGAAGTGGCCAGCATACCGTTGCCCTCTACCGAAGACGTACCCGACACCTCAAAGCCGTCCACCACGCTTGCACCCGAGACAGTTACCCCTCCCTTCAGGGCAGAACGGTCGGCAGTTTCCAGCAATCCGCTACGAGACATTAATACCTTTTCCACCGAATTATCCTCTGCCACAGTCTCGGTATTCATGCCTCCGTACACCTTCACACCGCCACGGGTCAAATGTAACGGCTCGTTGCTTTCCACATTCTGATGCACAAACACATAACCATTGTTTCCAGAAGAAGTATTGGCATAAACCGTAGCCAAATCCACAGCTCCCTGCAAGTCGCTCATGGCATGTTCCCAACTACTTCCGCTGTTGTCACTGCCGGCCACACCCTGCTTCACATAGATGTATTGACTCAGTTCCGAAGCATATTCGTATGCACCGACATCGATGCTTCCGCCTACCTTACGGCTCTTTCCGGCCAAATCCTGTTCTTTATCCAAGGATGCCACATTATCTGCATAGAGTTCATCCTTACCTTGGTTCAGCAACGTGAAACTGGGTCGGATGTTGTAGTCACGCTTCAACACATCTGTTGTATTGCTCGGATCTACGAAGTTCGGTCCTTCCTCCAAATTCGTATTAGCAACATCGCCCAACACTTTATTGCCATCGCTTTCACCACTTTCAAATCCGGCTGCTCCGCTATTCCATGCCACCGAGTTATACACTTCGGCCGAACCGTTGATACCCGCTACATTATTGTTAGCAAACGTAGCATTCACCACCTTGACCTGACTGCCCGAAACAACATTTAATCCTGTCTCACCATCGGCAAAAAGCGTATTGGCTATCAAAGCCCCCTCATTGGCTGCATCCGATATTTTCATGCCAAATTCACCTGTCTTCCGGAAAGCAGAATTTTTCAGTGTGAGCTTACCGTTCCCCGAAGTAGTAGCATTCAATCCTATTTTGGCTTCTTGGAACGAAAGGCCGGAAATATTCACCGGCTTACCGTTGGTAGCGACACTCAGCAAAGTGACATCATTATTACCGTTACTTCCCGTCAACACCGTAGGCTGACCGAAATCCTGAATACCGGATTCGTTATAGGAACCGTTTACGGTCAATGCCGATACATATGTATTATCTGTTCCGCTCATGGAGATTTGGTAAGCTATGTCACCCACAATCAAGTTATTCCCCATAGTGTACGTACCGGATTTGATACGTACTTCTTTATCCGTCTGTGCCGGCTTTTGCTGCGAACCGGTAGCATTGGCCATGGCGTTCAACGCCCCACGCAAGTCGGAAGTAGCATTGTCCCAGCTCGATCCGTCGCGCTTTCCGCTTTCCGTAGTAGCTACATACACGATATCCAAGCTAGACAAATTCACAGGATACTGATACTCGAACACACCGATATCTATTTTCTTAACCATTGGCTTACCGTCCGGTCCTGTCGGACCGGCATAACGGGAAGCAGTACTTTTCATATATAAAGTATTATATGATGCAAAGTCACCTGTCATCCACTCCTTATATGCCCCAGTAGCCTGAGTCATATCCGATTCTGCCGCAGCCAACTGACCGTCACCGGCATCTACCAACACGGAAATCGCTACCGGCTCCCATTTCGCAGAAACCTTATTTCCCTCCGTTCCGGCCACCGTAGACGGGTCGTCGAAACGCGGACCATTGACAGCGTTGTTTTCCTGGTCAAGAAGAACAAAACCATTAGTCTGTTCTAAACCCAATTCTACATCAAAGGCCGAATATTCGATGCCCGTAGCCGCAAGATAAACAGGACTACCTTCACACTCATTACCCCACACGGCTGTGTTTGTCATTTTACTTGCATTGGTAGTTGTACTTTCCACATAAACAGCCGCATACTGTCCTGCTTTATTCCGTACAAAAGTATTGTTCATCAAGTCGACCTCTCCGGTACCGCTCACCGCAACAGCACCGCCCCACGACGGGTTGTCCTCCATTCCCATGTCCGTACCATTATTGGCCCATAACGTATTGACAGCTTTCAACCAATACGTGCTTCCATCTGCTCCAGCTAAATAGAGTGCACCGCCGCGAATATTCTGTCCTTCACCTGTTGTAGCAGCATCGTCAACCTTTGCATCTTCTACCGTTCCGTTTCCTGCAAAGATCGACCCTACGGACGTTACATTCGCATTCAGTGCATATACAGCACCTCCACGTACAGCCTTATTATTCAGCAAACGACAACGAACCAACTTATAATCTACGCCTACGGTATAAATACCGGCGCCACGGCCTACCTCCGAACGACCTTTCATCACGTTGTAAGTCTCACCATCCATAATGGTCAATCCATCCAGAGTCACACCTCCCAAACCAGATACCTGCGCATCAGCTTTGCTATACAACACATGATAAACGTTCTTTTCCTTGGCCGAAAGATTGACATGTCCCGAAAGAATCGTCGGGTGTGCCATTTCCCAAGGTTCGGTAATACCATTCGAGTTCAAGTCTCCGCTTTCACGGGCATCCAATAAGTTAAAGATATCCGTATCATCGCCTTTTAAGTCCGTCAGAGAACCTATTGAATCTAGCTTCGCCAACCCATACGAATATAGTTCATTTCCCGAGAATCCGCCGAAGATCTGCACACCTTGCGGAATTATAAATGAATTCTGGCGTTGGTTCGGCTCACCCGTTTCAGGGTCAGCGTCCTTACGTGCATTACGCGGCTTGTAAGTCCCTTCAGCCATCCATATCTCAAAATCCGTGTCCTCGCCAAAGTCGGTCGCCCTTACCTTATTAATATAATCCAAGGCTTCATCCAGAGAAGCAAGTCCCGTATAGAATGAACGTCCTTTCAATTCATCTTCCCGTCCAGCCTCTTCATTGCTCAATTCAACATTTGCCGTTAGCGACACAAAGATTCTCTTAATAATTTCACCTTCATTTCTCGGCATTCTCATACTACCACCTAAATAAGCATAAGCCCCGGCATCTATTTTTTCCAAATCCTGTGCTCCCTGTTGCTGTATGCGAGAAATTCCTTGCATATCGTAAGCGGCAACTTCATTTTTCGATTGCAATTCCTGTTGCAATACCGATGTGGTTCCTCCTTTCACCAACAGCGAGAACGGACGCGGGATGTAATAACCTTTAAAATAAAGATCTTTATCTGCTTCCATCTTATGGTTCCCGTAATTACCCGGCAACTCATAAGTTTCTACGAAACAGTTATTGAACGGATAGAAGCCTCCTTTTCCATTTTCCTCCGTGTCAATGCCTCCAAACAAAGCATCCTCAAATTTCTCATCCGTCACACCACTGATATTCTTGTCGCTCGGAGCTGTATTCCCCCACACTACGGTATTGACCGTCAGAGCAGCACCGTCTTCCAGATAAAAACCTCCGCCTACTTCGGCAGCCTCGTTTTCTACTACTGTACCCGAAATGACATGTGCACGATTATCTTTCGTCACACCATCTTCAGCCGACAAATACATACCGGCCCCCTTATCGGCTTTGTTCTGCATTACGCCGCAACCGGACACCATACCGCCGGGCAACACAAACAATCCGCCGCCTTCGATAGCTTCGTTGTTACGAACCACACAGTTACGTATGTGTGCCCCCTTCGGCACAATGGCACCGCCACCACGGGTGTTGAAACTACCGCTACCGGAAGAAGCCGTAGCCAGACCATCCTCCAAATAAACACCGTCAAGCACCGTCTGTTTATCCAAAGCAGCCGTTCCATCCTGTCCGAACTGTACGGCATGATAACCGTTCACCGCCTGGCGGCCTCCGGCCTCATCGCTCACTGCACTCAACACAGTCATATATTGCGCAGCGTTGCGATTGTCATCATTCCAGTTTCCATCATTCTGATATATACCGCCCACATAAGAACCTTCATTATATCCGCCCATCACGGTCACGCCTTCCGGAATCACGAACGTGTAACTCTTCGGATCGTTCGGATTAGCCAGCGTATTGGAATGATACACAGTAGTATAACTTTCATATCCGGCAATCTTCACAATCGCCGTATTACCCTCTGTCACACGCTGTCCTGCCACATTCAGCACTTCCTGCAACTTCATAGCACAGGCTGCATTAGCCGGAGAAGAAGCGTCTGCCGTACCGTTACCGTTAAAGGTCACATAATACACTCCTTTATCATCAGGCTTAACCATATCTTCATTCTTGCGTTCGTAAGCACCGGCGTCCACCGTACAGTCTTTCACGCGATCGGTGTAATCCATATCGGTGTAATCGAACAAGTCTATCGTATTACCATCTATCTCAATAATATTTTCACCCCATTACTGTCCACTAAAAATCGCTAAATGCTCTTTGAAATGATTGAAAATTA
>ERZ779843.1177-NODE-1177-length-32734-cov-21.540500_pt1 | contig 32734 bp, 29 predicted proteins | sample MGYA00511560_ERZ779843 | MGnify/ENA primary metagenome ERZ779843 (study PRJEB29588, sample SAMEA2158062) | human gut metagenome | biome: human gut; feature: human-associated habitat; material: faeces | place: Denmark | collected 2008/2010 ... | reverse complement strand
CGGCTCTGCACATAGTACTTCACAAAGGTGAAGGTGGCCTCTCCGAACTCCTCCTCGGAGTACTCCGGCAGCAGGGAGCCGCCCTTGCGGCGCAGACCCTGCACATTGATGACCACCAGACGGCGGTGCTGCTCCGACAGCTGGAACAGCTTCAGCTCCTCCGGCAGCTCCAGACCAAGATCAAAGGTCGCATTGACGATCTCCAGCAGGCGGTGCTGCTCCGGCTTGGCGGAGACGATGACACCGTGCTCGGCAAACAGCCGCTTCAGATAGTCCACGGAGACCTCCTCACGGGTGATGGTGCCCTTGCCGATGCCGGTGAGCATGGTGTTGGAGAGATTCAGGCTGACATAGACCTCCTGGCCGGTTTTGGGATAGCTCATACAGGTACCTCCTACGTTGCATACATCCTCGATTTTGCCGTCCGGGACGGCACTTTTTGTTCCGTCTCTACCGTACCACATTCCCACGCAAATTGCAACAAAAAGTTGTACCAAGTACATTCTATTTATACGAAAAAACCGGTGATTTGCAGAAAATCACCGGTTTCGTCATTCTAAATGTACCAAACAATTCATACGACCCGACGACACTATACCCCCGTCAGGTCGAAGGCCGGGGTATACTCCTCACGGGCGGAGGTACGCTCCTGCACGAAGCCGTCCACGATGCCGCAGTTTTCCATGTATTCCGCCGCCGCACGGTACTCCGCCGCCGTCACATGGCGGCGCAGGGGTCCCTCTGCGCCGGGCTGGGGGGTATACTGACTCATGAGGGAGAACAGCACCTCCCCCGGACGGAAGGTCCGGGCCACCCAGTCGATGACCCGCCGGGTGCTCTCCAGCTGTCCCGGCAGCACCAGATGCCGGATGACCACCCCCTGCCGCAGCAGGCCATCCTCCATGCGGCAGGGCCCCACCTGACGGAACATCTCCCGGATGGCCTCCGTGGCCACGGGGAAGTAGTCCGGGGCGTGGGAATAGCGCCGGGCCGGCTCCTCCAGCCCGTATTTCAGGTCCGGCAGCCAGATCTGCACTTTTCCTTCCAGCAGACGCAGCGTCTCCACCCGCTCGTAGCCGCCGCAGTTGAACACCACCGGCACCGGCAGAGGCTCCTCCAGCGCCGGCAGCAGGAAGGGGACGAAGTGGCTGGCGGTGATGAGGTCGATGTTGTGGGCGCCCTGAGCGATAAGCTCACGGAAGATCTCCCGCAGCCGCTCCGTGGTGACGGCCTTGCCCACCCCCTCGGCGGAGATGGTGTGGTTCTGGCAGTAGACGCAGCCCAGTGAGCAGCCGGAGAAGAACACCGCTCCGCTGCCCCGTGTGCCGGAGAGCACCGGTTCCTCCCACAGGTGCAGCCCGGCCCGTGCGATGACCGGCACGGCGGGCATCCGGCAGAAGCCGCCGCCGCAGGTCTCGGTGCGCTCCGCCCCGCACCGACGGGGACAGATGTTACAGATCATACCCGGTTGATGTCGAAGTCCGGCCCCAGATCCCCGGCCATCCAGTGGCGGCGGCAGAGGCCAATGTACTTGTCGTTGGCTCCCAGCACCACCTGAGCGCCCTCCTTCACCACATGGCCGTGCTGGTCGAAGCGGGCGTTGAAGGCGGCCTTCTTGCCGCACCAGCAGATGGTCTTGACCTCCTCCAGCTTGTCTGCCATCACCAGCAGATGATAGCTGCCGGGGAATAGTTCCCCTTTGAAGTCCGCCCGCAGGCCGTAGCACATGACGGGGATGTTGCAGTCGTCCACCAGATGCACCAGATAGTAGATATCGGCCTTTTGCAGGAACTGGGCCTCGTCCACGATGATGCAGGCATACTGCTGCAGCTGCTCATCCGTCATCTGCTGCATCTCGTCGAAGTAGATGCAGGGGTGGGTCAGACCGATGCGGGAGGATACCATGTGGTCGCCGTCCCGTGTATCCAGCCGGGGCTTTACCAGCAGGGTGGCCTGTCCCCGCTCCTCGTAGTTGAACCGTGCCATCAGGGCGTTGGCGGTCTTGCTGGAGCCCATCGCCCCGTATTTGAAGTATAGCTGTGCCATGTCATTCTCCCTCTTTCAGCTCTGCGGTAAATTTCTCGAAGGCGGAGGGGATGGCCAGCCGCTCCCGCTGCTGTGCCTCCGCCCAGAGCCAGTCTCCCGGTCCAAGGCCGTCCACCTCCACCACATAGCCCGTCATTTCCCAGCGAACGTGAGTGAATATATGCCGGGCTGACAGCTTTTTTGTCCACTTGGTGGGGCTTACCCCCCACATTTGCAGCTGCCGGGCGGCCTCCGCCTCCGTCAGCGCTCCCGGTACATGGGGGTACTCCCACAGCCCCGCCAGCAGTCCCGTATCCGGGCGCTGCCGCAGCGCCGCCGCAGTTCCCCGCCGCAGCAGGAACACAGTCAGATGCTCCGTCCGCTTCTCCCGCTTGGGGGAGCGCACCGGCAGCCGGGCCTGACAGCCCTCCTGCCGGGCTATGCAGAAGTCCCCGGCGGGGCAGTCCCCGCACAGAGGCGCTCCCGACGGCAGGCACACCGTGGCCCCCAGATCCATCAGCGCCTGATTGTAGGCGCCGGGCCGCTCCTGAGACATGGCCGCCGCCATCCAGCTGCGGAAGATCTTGCGGTTTTTGGCATCCAGTACATCCAGACGGCTGCCGGTGATCCGTGCCGCCAGACGCAGCACGTTGCCGTCCACCGCCGGAACGGCCTGTCCGAAGGCGATGGAGAGGATAGCCCCCGCCGTATAGTCTCCGATGCCCGGAAGGGCCGTCAGCTCCCGGTATGTCTCCGGGAAGCGGCCGCCGTACTGCTCCGTGAGGATGCGGGCCGCCTTTTGCAGATTTCTGGCCCGGCTGTAATAGCCCAGCCCCTCCCACAGCTTCATGAGCCGCTCCGTGTCGGCCTGGGCCAGGGCCTCCACCGTGGGGAAGGCCTCCATGAACCGCTGAAAATACGGCAGCACCGCCGCCACACGGGTCTGCTGGAGCATGATCTCCGACACCCATGTTCGGTAGGGGGATACCTCCTCCCGCCACGGCAGGATGCGCCGGTGGATATCATACCATGCCAGCAGCGGTTGGGCCAGCTGCTTTAGGATCTGTTCTTCCATATCGCTCCTATCATCCGTCCGATGCCCCTCATCGGCTGAACCGTGCAGCGTAGCCGCAGCGGCGGCACAGCTCCTCCGACGGCTGCCGCCGGGAAAAGCCCGTCGCCATGGCTGTGGCCCGTGGGGAGGCCAGTATCTCCGCCAGCTCCTGCCGGTGCAGGTTTCCCAGCGCCAGCCGCCCCTCACTGTCCAGACAGCAGGGAACCACCGTGCCGTCGCACAGCACGGCGATCTGACTCCGCAGGCCGTGGCAGAACTCCGTGCCGCTGTCCGGAGCCGCCGGATCCGGCCAGTCAAACCGCTCCCCCGGCTCCAGAAACAGCCCCTCCCCCAGCCGCCGGTTGCCCAGACGGTCCGTAGGCAGGGCCGTTACGTCCCGGCCCAGCTTTTCCGAGAGAAAGGACAGGATCTCTTCGTTGCGCCGGTCCAGTCCGCCGCCGTTCCACAGCCGCAGGGCGCACAGGACGCCCCGGCTGCTGAGACGCTGCGCCGCCTGCCAGACACCCTCCAGATACGGGGCGGCGGCATCCTGCCGTCCGTTTCCCTCGAAGCTGTGGAGGGAGACACTGAGCTTGTGCAGGGCCGGGGAACCCTCCAGTGTGGGCAGCTGCCGGGGAAGCAGCGTGCCGTTGGTCACAAGGCACACCCGAAAGCCCAGCTCTCCGGCGATATCCAGCAGCTCCGCCAACCGGGGATGCAGCAGCGGCTCCCCCATGACGTGGAGCATGAGATACGTCCCGTAGGGCCGCAGCCGGGTCGCCAACTGCCGGAATTCCTCCGGCGTCATGAACCGCCGGGGCCGCTGGGTACCGGGGCAGAAGGCGCACCGGAGATTGCACACGTTGGTGATCTCCAGATACATCCGCTTGAACATCCCAGCCCTCCCCTGCCGCCCGCAGCGGCCTGTTGCTCCCTGCATTATAGCAAAATCCCCGCCCCGGCGCAAGGGAAAACAGCCTTGCCTCCCCGGTGGGCAAAAACAGCGGCCCTTCCGCATTGACAGACCTGCCCCCGGCGGGGTACAATAACAATATATCGCTCATGCCATCCAGGGGATGGACCCCTGATATTGATTTGATCGGAAAGGAGCCGCCTGCCATGTCACAGATCCTCCTTTGCTGCGTTCTGGCGCTGCTGCTGGCGGCGCTGGGGCTGCTGCTGCGCTCCCTGCGGCGCAGGTCCCGCCCCTCCGGCGGCAATGAGACCCTGAAGGTGCTGCTGGTCTGCTTTTTCATCTGCGGCATTCTGCTGCACCTGCCCATGTACGCCGCCGCCTACGCCGGGGAGCACCTGTCGTGGCTGAAGGCGCTGCTGGGAGCCGTACACCACACCCTGCGGATGTTCGTGCTGGACGGCGAGCTGGATCCTATCCATGAGTTCGCCATGACCCAGCCGGCGGTGTGGAGCGACCTCTATTTCGGCGCTGCCATTGTGGTGTATCTGGTGAGCCCGCTGCTGACCTTCAGTGTGGTGCTGTCCTTTTTCAAGAATCTGTCCGCCCTATGGCGCTATGCCTTCCGCCGCTGCACGGAGCTGTATGTCTTTTCCGAGCTCAACGAGGACTCCCTGTATCTGGCGGGCAGCATCAAGGCGGCCCATCCCAAGGGGCTTATCGTCTTTACGGACGTCTACGAAAACGAGAGCGAGGAGTTCGGGGAGCAGATGGCTGCCGCCCACCGGCTGGGGGCCGCCTGCTTCAAGGCAGACATCGCCCTGCTGCGGCTGCGGCGCTCTGACCGCTCCCGCCCGGTCTACTTCTTCCTGATGGGCCGGGACAAGGCAGAGAACATCCATCAGGCGGTGCTGCTGACCCGCCGGTGGGGGACCCGCTCCAATATGCACCTCTATCTCTTCGCCACCGGCGCCGAGAGCGAGCTGCTGTTCCAGTCCGCCGATCCCCGCGGGATGCGGATCCGCCGGGTCAACGAGGTGCGCTCACTGGTGCAGCTGCTGCTGTATCAGCAGGGGGAGAAGCTCTTCGAGACGGCGGCTCCTCTGCCGGAGGGCAGGCATCAGATCTCGGCGCTGCTGCTGGGCTTGGGCCAGTACGGCACGGAGATGCTGAAGGCGCTGGCGTGGTTCGGCCAGATGGACGGCTACGACCTGCGGCTCACCGCCGTGGACGCCCGGCCTAACGCACGGGAGTTGTTCACCTATCGCTGCCCGGAGCTGATGGACCGCCGGCACAACGGACAGCGCATCCCCGGCGAGGCCCAGTACGATATCCGCATCCACGCCGGGATGCGGCTGGAGAGCCGGGAATTTCTGGAGCTGGTGCAGACGCTGCCGCAGCTGACGTATGTGTTTGTGGCGCTGGGCAGCGACACCCGGAACATCGAGGCGGCGGTGCGGCTGCGGGAGCTGTGCCAGCGCCGGGGTCTCCACCCCTATATTCTGGCGGTGGTGCAGGACCCCTTCAAGACGGTGGCTCTCACCTCCGTCACCGACTACCGGGGCACCCCCTACGACCTTCATTTTTTAGGCGCACGGGATATGCTGTACTCCGAGAGCAACATCCTCCACTCCCGGCTGGAGGCGGAGGCGCTGACCCGGCACCTGAAATGGGGAGACGAGGACGTGTTCTGGCGCTATGAGTTCAACTATCGCTCCTCCATCGCCTCGGTCATCCACCATCGGCTGAAGCTGCGGCTGGGTGTACCCGGTGCAGATAAGCCTCCGGCGGAGCGGACGGAGGAGGAAAAGCAGCTGCTGCGTGTCATCGAACACCGCCGCTGGAATGCCTATATGCGGACCGAGGGCTACTGTTACAGCGGCTCCACGGACCCGGCCAGCCGCAACGATCTGGGGAAGCTCCACAACTGTCTGGTACCCTTTGACGAGCTCTCCGAAAAGGAGAAGGCCAAGGACGACGATTAAGGCTGAAAAGCACAGCGCTCCACCGTCATTTATGACGGTGGAGCGCTGTTATGCTTGGAGGAAGCAATTACTCTGCCGCTCCGGCAGGGGCGGTGGCTGCAGCGACAGACTCCTGCGGTGCGGGGGTCAGCACCTTCACAAAGCAGCGGCGACGCTTGTGCTGCTCCAGTGGGAAGTCCTGCCACTGGGTCTGGACCTTCTCGTTGGTCTCCAGCATGGGGCCGGTCTCCGCCTGCTTTACGCCGATCTTGAAGCAGCCGTGCATGACCTTGCTGATGATGACGGCGTTGACGCCCTTTTTCTGGAGGTCGGGACGCACGGCGATCAGCAGCAGATCGATGGTGTCGTTGCGGTGGAAAGCCTTCAGCACATCCGCCCAGCCGGTGGGGAACAGGCGGCCGTCGTGCTTTTTCAGGGCGGCGGCGATGCTGGGGGCCGCCACGCCGAAGGCCACCAGATCGTCATTTTCATCCATGACGAAGCAGGTGAGCTCGGGCTTGACGAGGGGGGCAAACTTCCCGGCGTACTTGCGGATCTGGTCGTCCGACAGCTCCACGGTGCCGTACAGGGGGGCATAGGCCACGTTCACCAGCTCAAAGACCTTCCGGATCAGGGGCGGGTACTCCAGACGGCTGCGCACCTGATGGATGTGCAGGTGCTGCCGCTTCAGAACATAGGCGGCGATCTTCTCCCAGCGCTGGATGATCCGCTGGTCCGTGGGGACGGAGATGAGATTCTCGGTCCAGTCCACGTCCTTGACGTAGCCCAGAGCCGTCAGGTGGTCAATATAGTAGGGGTGGTTATAATAGGTAAAGAAGCAGCTGGTACGGTCAAAGCCCTCCACCAGCATCCCCTCCCGGTCCATGTCGGTGAAGCCCAGAGGGCCGTGGATTTCCGTGCAGCCCAGCTGACGGGCCCAGTCCTCCACCGTCTGGAATAGGGCGGCGGATACCTCCCGGTCGTCGATGAAGTCCACCTGCGTGAAACGCAGGCGGTGGGTACCCCACTTGTCGTTGGACTTACGGCTGAGGATGGCACCGATGCGGCCCACCAGCGTGCCGTCATCCCGGCTGGCCAGCCAGCAACGGGCCTCGCAGTAGCTGAAGGTGGGGTTTTTCTCACGGTCCCAGTCTGCCAGATCGTCGCTGTATGTACCGGGGATGTACTGGGGAACGTCTCTATATAAGTCGATGGGGAAGTTCACGAACTGGCGCAGCTGTGCCTTGGTCGTGACCTCGGTGATATGGATCATGGTTCTTTCCTCCTGAGTGATACGCAGAATATACACAATAAGTTTAGACCCTTTCCCCGCAAAATGCAAGCCCTGTGTTGACTTTCTCATGAAAGGGGGCAAAATGCCCTTTGGGGGAAAAGGTGACGCTGACCCTTGCCAGAAAGGGAAAAATGCGATAAAATATTTCTGTTGCCCACCGAAAAAGTTCTGTGGGCCTGCAAGGAACGATACCGGGAGCTATCCCGGCAGGAGGCATATATGACCAAGAAGAAAACCTATGACAACGACAGTATCTCCAGTCTGAAGGGGGCGGACCGGGTCCGCAAGCGGCCCGGCGTCATCTTCGGCTCCGACGGGCTGGAGGGCTGCGAGCACGCCATGTTCGAGATCCTCTCCAACGCCATCGACGAGGCCCGTGCAGGCTATGGCCGGCTCATCACCGTGACCCGCTTTGCCGATCTCTCCATTCAGGTGGAGGATCAGGGCCGTGGCTGTCCCGTGGACTGGAACGAGAAGGAGGGACGCTACAACTGGGAGCTGGTGTTCTGCGAGCTGTACGCCGGAGGCAAGTACGACAACGAAAACAGCGACAACTACGAGTACTCGCTGGGGCTCAACGGTCTGGGCTCCTGTGCCACCCAGTATGCCAGCCGCTATATGGACGTCACTGTCTGCCGGGACGGCAAGGAGTACCGCCTGCACTTTGAACGGGGCGAGATCGCCGGGGAGATGCGGGTGACGGAGCTCAAGCGCCGCCATACCGGCTCCACCATCCGCTGGCTGCCGGATCTGGAGGTGTTCACCGACATCGACATCCCGGCGGACTACTACCGGGAGGTGCTGCGGCGGCAGGCCGTGGTCAACGCCGGGGTCACCTTCCGCCTGCGGTGCGAGGTAGCGCCGGGAAAGTTTGAGACGGAGGACTTCCTCTATGAGCACGGCATCCGGGACTATCTGGCGGAGCTGGCAGGGGATGACCCCCTGACGGAGCCGGTGTGCTGGGAGACGGAGCGCCGTGGCCGTGACCGGGCGGACAAGCCGGAGTACAAGGTGAAGCTGAACATCGCATGGTGCTTTTCCAACCGGGTCCACCTCATCGAGCACTACCACAACTCCAGCTTTCTGGAGTACGGCGGCAGTCCCGATAAGGCCACCCGCCTGGCCTTCGTCTACGCCATTGACAAGTATCTCAAGGAGAACAATAAATACACCAAGGGGGAGAGCAAGATCACCTTCCCCGATGTGCAGGACTGTCTGGTGCTGGTGAGCAGCAACTTCTCTACCCAGACCAGCTACGAAAACCAGACCAAGAAGGCCATCACCAACAAGTTCGTGCAGGACGCCATGTCGGAGTTCCTGCGGGAGCAGCTGCAGGTGTACTTCATCGAGAACCGGGAGGCGGCGGAGAGGATCGCCAATCAGGTGCTGGTGAACAAGCGCAGCCGGGAGACGGCGGAGCGCACCCGTCTCAACACCCGGAAGAAGCTGACGGAGAAGATCGACATCGCCAACCGGGTGCAGAAATTCGTGGACTGCCGCACCAAGGATGTGTCCCGGCGGGAAATTTATATCGTGGAGGGCGACTCGGCTCTGGGCGCCTGCAAGCAATCCCGTGACGCAGAGTTTCAGGGGCTGATGCCTGTCCGGGGCAAGATCCTCAACTGCCTGAAGGCGGACTATCCCCGCATCTTCAAGAGCGACGTCATCACGGATCTGATGAAGGTGCTGGGCTGCGGCGTGGAGGTGCAGGGAAAGGCCGCCAAGGAGCTGAATCAGTTCGATTTGAACAACCTCCGCTGGAGCAAGGTGGTCATCTGCACCGATGGCGACGTGGACGGCTTCCAGATCCGTACTCTGATCCTCACCATGCTCTACCGGCTCTGCCCCACCCTCATCAAGGAGGGCTACGTCTACATTGCCGAGACGCCGCTGTTCGAGATCACCTGCAAGGAAAAGACGTGGTTTGCCTACTCCGAAAAGGAGAAGGCGGAGGTGGTGCGCCAGCTGGAGGGCAAGAAGTACAAGGTGGATCGCTCCAAGGGACTGGGCGAGAACGACCCGGAGATGATGTGGCTGACCACCATGAATCCGGAGACCCGGAGGCTGGTGAAGGTACTGCCGGACGACGCCGAGGAGACGGCCCGTGTCTTTGATCTGCTGCTGGGGGACAACCTCTCCGGCCGGAAGGACTATATCGCTGAAAACGGCTGCCGCTATCTGGATATGATCGACGTGAGCTGAGGGGAAATGGACAGATTTGATAAAGATATTTCATTTTTGGAAAGTGTTGACCGTGACCCGATACTAAAAGAGCTGTGCCGCCAATATTCCATAGACAGCTTTGATGAAAAGTTTCGGGTAATAACCTTCCCAATAAGCGATTTAATTAAAAGGAACTATGAGGCAGGTTACTTTCTAAGCAATTACCCGTATGTGTTGTCACTGTATGGCGTGCGCGACGAGCAGATGGATAATTTGAGTACGGAAGAACTCCCATATTTAGCGACCCTTGCCTGTCTGACATGGCATTTTCGGCGCGACTACTTTTGCCAGGGAACGCTTACTTACCGCAGCATTGCGGAGGGGACCTTACTTCGACTGTTTTGCCATTTAAGGGAACTGTATAAAAAGAACCCAACGGTCTCCACGTTGGAAGAACTCCATCGGACAAAGTGCAGTTCGCTTCCGTGTCAGCCAGGCATTTACCGAGTGCTGGCCCCGGAAAAGCTACCCATTTCCTTTATTGAGGGTTCCGACAATTTGCGTGCAAAAGGTTATCCGGCGGCAATTTTGGAACAAAAATACGGCCAATGCACAGACAAAACCGTTTTGTACATCGGCAAGGCTAACGGACGCGGCGGCCTGCGGCAGCGGGTGCTGCAATATGTAAAATACGGCTGGGGCACCGCTGTCAACCACAAGGGTGGGCGCGCCATTTGGCAGGTGAAGGACTATCCGCTCCTGCTGTTAGAGTACGAAGCCTGCGAAAATTGCGAGCAGAGGGAGCATGAGCTGTTGGCCGCTTATAAGAAGGAAAACGGCACCTATCCCTTGGCAAATTGGCGGGGGTAGTGAAGTATATTTGTTTGAAAATGAGGAGGGCTCGTTATGTCTCTACTGCACTTTTCGGATATTTTAGAAAAAGCCGGGTTAGACCCGGCCAAGGTGAAGCTGATTCGCCACTCTTTAGGCGATAAGGATTTTTCTAAATGTTATTACTCTGAGCCGCAGATGGTCTGGGAATACACCCGCATTCAAAAGCCCGGCTTCAGCAAGGGGTACGACTACTGGTGCGTGTTCGTCAGCGGGGAGGGCACCACCGCCCGGCTGTTTGCCTGCTACAAGGTGAACGGCGCTGTATCAGCCACACCGGATTTGGAGCCGGTAGGCTTCCCCCTTGAGGGGCGCTTTGAAGGAAAGTACGATTACTTTGACCTGGAGCCCGTTGACAATCTCAAGGAATACGAGCATCGCCTGGTGATTGAGTGGGGCAGGGCTGCACTGTCGTGGCACCAAAAGGGCACCACGGAGAAGGATATTTTGGCTATTGACTCCCCGGTCAAAAAGCCGTTTATCGGCTATGACAAGGTTGTGCTTACTTATGCCGAGCTGAAAGAGGTTGTGGAAAACAGGGATGTTTACGAGCTGTGGCAGGCAGCCCTGTCTGCGGTGAATGCAGTATATCTGATCGTAGATACCAAGAGTGGGCAGCAGTATGTGGGCTCTGCCTATGGCAAGGACGGTCTTTTGGGGCGGTGGCGTATTTATGTGGATTCGCTGCACGGACACAATAAGCTGATGAAGGAAGTGATCTGTGCACACCCGGACCGATATAAATTTTTCCAGTTTTCCATTTTGCAGATTCTCCCGAAAACACTGACGGATGACGAGGTCATCCATACCGAGAGCCTTTGGAAAGAAAAGCTACAGTCGATTCGGTTTGGGATGAACGATAACTGATAGAAAATATTTTTCCAGCAAGCGCATTGGGAAATGCGGTATGAGGACGGACGCAAAGCGTCGGAGGGGTTGATGGCCCCCTTGCCTAAAGGAGGCCGAGGAGGACGGGGGTACGGATTGCCACGGGCGCAGAGCGCCCTCGCAATGACACATTGCAAGGAATGCGGTATAAGCCCAGTTCGGGCCGTCGGGGAAATCGGCAAAGCGCTGCCAGTGGCAGATGAAGCGAGCCGGTTTCGAGGAAGTGCCCCGATTGGCGGACACGACAGTGACCGGGAATCGGTTGGCACGACGGTGGGCAACCGCCGGCCCCTACGCACCGTTTACCGATAGGATTTTGTAGGGGCGGACGACCCTGTCCGCCCGGCCCCGGCAGCGCAGCGTTTTCTGGGGCAGGGGCCATGTGCCCTGCCGCGTGCGGTACGCCGCAAATTAAAATCGATCGTTTTTTGGCGGGGTCATCTTCCTCCCGCCAGTTTGAATACGAAAGGAATCATCTTTCATGGCAAAGAAGAAAACAGAAGAGAAAACCGTCCATCGTCCCGCCGATCCCAATGTCATGGGGCTGCGGGGGACGGTGGTGGAGCAGCCCATCACCCGCACACTGGACGAGAACTATATGCCCTACGCCATGAGCGTCATCGTCTCCCGGGCCATTCCGGAGATCGACGGCTTCAAGCCCTCCCACCGGAAGCTGCTGTACACCATGTACAAGATGGGGCTGCTCACCGGCGGGCGCACCAAGTCCGCCAACATCGTGGGCCAGACCATGCGCCTCAACCCCCACGGCGATCAGGCCATCTACGAGACCATGGTGCGTCTGGCCAAGGGAAACGAGTCGCTGCTGCACCCCTTTGTGGACAGCAAGGGCAACTTCGGCAAGGTCTATTCCCGTGACATGGCCTATGCTGCCAGCCGCTACACCGAGGCAAAGCTGGCCCCCATCTGTGCCGAGCTGTTCCGGGATCTGGACTGTGACGCCGTGGACTTCGTGGACAACTACGACAACACCACCAAGGAGCCTACCCTGCTGCCCACCACCTATCCCAATGTGCTGGTGTCGGCCAATCAGGGCATCGCCGTGGGTATGGCCTCGCAGATCTGCGGCTTCAATCTGGCGGAGGTGTGCGACACCACCATCGCCCTGCTGAAAAATCCCGACCACGACATCGCCTCCACCCTGCTGGCGCCGGATTTTCCCACCGGCGGGCAGCTGGTGTGTGACCCGGCGGAGCTGGCGGAAATTTACCGCACCGGCCGGGGCGGCGTCAAGGTTCGGGCCCGCTGGCGCTATGACAAGAAGGAGAATCTCATCGAGATCTTTGAGATCCCCTACTCCACCTCCATCGAGGTGATCCTGGACAAGGTGGCGGAACTGGTGAAGGCCGGCAAGGTCAAGGAGATCAGCGATATGCGGGACGAGTCGGACCTCAGCGGCCTGAAGCTCACCATCGACCTCAAGCGGGGGGTGGACCCGGAGAAGCTGATGCAGAAGCTGTATAAGCTGACGCCTTTGCAGGACACCTTCAGCTGCAACTTCAACATCCTCATCGCCGGGATGCCCCGTGTGCTGGGAGTCAAGGCCCTGCTGGAGGAGTGGATCGCATGGCGCACGGAGTGTGTGCGGCGGCGGGTGTACTTCATCCTCTCCCGCAAGAAGGAGAAGCTGCATCTGCTGCTGGGTCTGAAGCGCATCCTGCTGGACATCGACAAGGCCATCGCCATCATCCGGGAGACGGAGGAGGAGGCCGAGGTCATCCCCAACCTGATGATCGGCTTCGGCATCGACGAGAAGCAGGCGGAATACGTGGCGGAGATCAAGCTCCGCAACATCAACAAGGAGTACATCCTCAAGCGGGTGCAGGAGACGGAGAGCTTGCAGGGAGAGATCCAGGATCTGGAGGACACCCTGCAAAAGCCCGCCCGCATCCGCAGGATCATGGTGGAGGAGCTGACGCAGGTACGCAAGAAGTACGCCCAGCCCCGGAAAACCGAGATCATTTACAGCCACGAGGTGGAGGAGTATCGGGAGGAGGAGCAGGTGGAGGACTATCCTGTCACCGTGTTCCTGTCCCGTGAGGGGTATTTCAAGAAGATCACGCCCCAGTCCCTGCGGATGAGCGGCGAGCAGAAGTACAAGGAGGGCGACGGCCCCAGCCAGCAGGCGGAGGCCACCAATGCCGCCGAGGTCATGTTCTTCACCGACCGGTGTCAGGTCTACAAGACCCGCCTCAGCGAGTTCGGGGACAGCAAGGCCTCGGTGCTGGGAGACTATCTGCCGGCGAAGCTGGGCATGGACGAGAGCGAGAGCGTGGTATATATGGTGCTGCCGGGGGATTACAGCGGGCATCTGCTGTTTTTCTTTGAAAACGGCAAGATCGCCCGTGTGGAGATGAAGGCCTACGCCACCGTCTCCAACCGCCGCAAGCTCACCGGGGCCTACTCCGACAAGAGCAGGCTGGTGGCCATTCTGCCGCTGGCGGAGGATCGGGAGCTGGCGCTGCTGTCCACGGAGCCCAGGGCGCTGATCTTCCACACGTCCCTGCTGCTGCCCAAGGCCACCCGCTCCACGCAGGGCGTGGCGGTCATGACCCTGAAGCCCAAATACCAGCTGCAACGAGTCTGCACGCCGGAGGAGTCCGGTATCGTGAATCTCCCCCGCTATCGGGCCCGCAGCATCCCCGGTACCGGCGCTCTCCTGCGGCCGGAGGACCGGGGCGAGGAGCAGCTGACCCTGTTGTAAGAAAAAAGGAGGAGCCTATGAAACGGAACGTCCTGACGCAGTATCTCATCATCACGGCGTCCTGCGCCCTGTATGCCGTGGGGTTCAACTGGATGTTTGACCCAAACCACATCAGCGTGGGCGGCTTCACCGGTCTGGGGCAGATCATCAACTACCTGCTGCCGGGCCTGCCCATCGGCACCATCGTCATCATCCTCAACGTGCCGCTGTTCGTGCTGGGCTGGCGGTTCATCGGCAAGGATTTCCTGTTCTCCTCTATCTATGCCACGGCCGTCAGCTCCCTGATGATCGACGGTCTGGCGGCGGTGCATACCTTCAAGCCTATGGAGCCCATTCTGGCCTGTCTGTACGGCGGCGTCATCATCGGCGTCTCCTGCGGCATCATGCTGCGGGAGGGGGCCACCACCGGCGGCACGGAGCTGGCGGCCCGGCTGCTGAAGCTGAAGCTGGAGAGCCTCAGCATCGGTACCCTGTGTCTTGCCATCGACATTCTGGTGACGGTGACGTACGCCCTGATCTTCCGGGATCTGACCCGTGCGCTGTACGGCATGATCTCCCTGTCTCTGATCTCCGTGTCCATCGACAAGGTGGTCTACGGCCCCAATGCCGCCAAGGTGGCCTATATCATCAGCGACTGCCATGAGGAGCTGACCCGCCGTCTGCTGGAGCTGGATCGTGGTGTGACGCTTTTGCAGGGTAAGGGGGCTTACAGCGGCAGGGACAAGCAGGTGATCCTGTGCGCCTGCGCCCGGACACAGATCATCCCCGTGAAGCGGGCGGTGCAGGAGATCGACCCAGACGCCTTTGTCATCGTCTGCGACGCCCACGAGATACTGGGCGAGGGCTTCGGCGTATATGCGCCGGGCGGACTGTAAGGTGCGGCCATGAGAAAACGTGTATGGGCGCTGGCGGCGGCCCTGCTGATGCTGCCCCTTACCGGCTGCGGCTCCCTGCTGAACCGGGATTACAGCGTCACCGAGCCCCACAGCTCCAGCTACTACGAGAGCGAGGACCGATCCGTCCTCCGGGCGGAGAGCTATCAGGATCTGGTGAATGCCCTGCTGGTGCTGATCAGCGGCGGGGCCAAGGAGGGAACCATCTGGCTCTACCCCGACGACAGTGGGCTTCCCGCCCCGCAGGCGGCGGAGCGGGCGTGTCTGGAGGTGCAGAAGGAGACGCCGCTGGGAGCCTACGTCGTGGAGTACCTGACCTATACGGTGGACGAGACACCTCGGAACTATGACGCCATCCAGCTGACCGTCGGCTATCGCCGCACGGCGGCTCAGGTGGCGGGCATTGTGCATATCACCAGCACCTCCGCTCTGGGGGATCTGCTGCGGGAGGCCGCACGGAACCACGTTGCGGAGCTGGTGGTGCAGGTGGGCTACTTCGACCATCAGGCGGAGGAGGTCCGCACACAGGTGAGGCAGATACAGGCCGAGGTGGAGCCGGAAAGCAAGGAGCCGTGGACGGTGAATTTCTACCCGGATTCGGGGAACGCCGGCATCATTGAGGTGCTGCTGAGCGGCGCAGGGAGCACAGAGGGTGCAGAACAAAATACAGAAAATGCAAATTAGCGCTTGACAAATCCGGAAAACGCAGGTATAATCAATCTTGCGTTTGCGGGCGTAGCTCATCTGGTAGAGCGCGACCTTGCCAAGGTCGAGGTAGCGAGTTCGAGCCTCGTCGCCCGCTCCAAAAGAGAAAATCCCATCCGTCAGGATGGGATTTTCTCTTTTGGAATGAGACAGCGGGCAGGCTGGAAGTCGCTGCCTCGACCTGTGCGAAGCACGTCAAATCAAGAGGTGAGGCAGGGCTCCTGCGAATGGCGACAGCCATTCGTGGGATGCCGGGAAGCGAGTTCGAGCCTCGTCGCCCGCTCCCAAAACACCACCCAAAGGGTGGTGTTTTTTTCGCTGATTCGGTCCTCACCGCCGTGTCAGGAAGACACAAAATAACCTCCCAAAACCACTCCGCCGGAGGGCCACCGCTGCATCGACAATTTCCGCTCTTTTTGGAGGGTTTTTGTGTTGACATAACGACGTGGAAAAGTCTGTGGAAACTGTGCAAAACCCAGTAGATAAGCCATTTGCGGAGGTTGCAGGCTGTTATTTTATGCGTAAACCTGGAAACTTATTTCGGGAAAAGAGACTTTTTGCCGAGGAGAGCCGAGTCCTGCACTGAGAACCTGCGGGCCATGCGGCGGCTAAAAGCAGACAGCGGGACGGCCTGCATCCGGGGTGAAATTTTCTATAAAAAGGGGATTCCATCCCGCAGGCAGATTTGCTATAATAGGGGCGACAACAGGCGTTTTGCGAAAGGAGCGAACGGTATGATACGAGTTGCTGTCATCGGCTGCGGCAAGATCGCCCAGGTGCGCCATCTGCCGGAATATGCCACCAACCCCAACGCACAGCTGGTGGCCTACTATGACAAGAACAGCCAGCGGGCGCACGAGGTGGCCGCCCAATACGGCGGAAAGGTCTACGACTCCTACTTCGATCTGCTGAAGGACCCGGAGATCGACGCCGTATCCGTGTGTGTGGAGAACCGCAGCCATGCGGAGATGACCACGGCGGCTCTCTACGCCGGGAAGCACGTGCTGTGCGAGAAGCCCATGGCTGTAACGCTGGCGGAGTGCGAGTCCATGGTGGCGGCGGCGGAGTTCAACAACCGGCATCTGATGATCGGCCACAATATGCGCTTCGATCCGGTGCATCGCCGGGCCAAGGAACTGCTGGAGCAGGGGGTCATCGGTGACGTCATCACCTTCCGCACGGGCCTCGGCACCTCCGGGCCGGAGGGCTGGTCTATGGAGGGCAACTGGTTCTTCGACAAGAAAAAGGCCGTTATGGGCGCTCTGTCGGATCTGGGTATCCACAAGATCGATCTGATGCAGTATCTGACGGGGCAGACGGTCATCGAGACCACCGCCAAGATCCTGACCCTCAACAAGCACGACCGGGAGGATCACCTCATCGGCGTGGACGACAACGCCCTGTGCATCCTGCGGATGAACGGCGGCTCTGCCGGCACCATGGCCGCCAGTTGGACGGTATACGGTCAGGAGAGCAACTCCACCTGCCTGTTCGGCACCCGTGGCGTCATGCGGATCTACAACAGCCTCACCGCCCCCATCGAGGTGCGGGATCTGAACAACACCATCACCGCCTATCAGTTCGAGCACCAGACCCGCTCCGGCGTCATCGACGAGTTCATCGACGCACTGGAGCACGACCGGGAGCCGGAGGTCTCCGGGCGGGAGGCACTGACCACCATGCGGACCATTTTCGGCTGCATCAAGTCCTCGGAGACGGGGCGCACCGTCAGTGTCAACAGCTCTTTCGTGACCCATTTGCAGGACGGCTATCGCCGGAATAAGTAAGCTGTCGAAAAAACAGACCAACGGGAGCGGCTGACCGCTCCCGTTTTCGGAGAGGAGCGTTTTCATGTATCGCATCGGTATTGATCTGGGCGGCACCAACATCGCCGTAGGCGTGGTGAACGACCGCTATGAGATCGTGGCCCGCCGCAGCGTCCCCACCGGGGCGGAGCGCCCGGCGGAGGAGGTCATCCGGGATATGGGCGACGCCGTGGAGGAGGCTCTGCGGCAGGCGGGGCTCACGGCGGTGGACTGCGCCTCTATGGGCGTTGGCTCCCCCGGCGCCTGCGACCCCCAGACGGGGGTGGTGAAGCGGGCCTATAACCTCAACTGGTTCGACGTACCGGTGTGCCGGATGCTGCACCAGCGGTTCGGCATCCCCGTTCGGCTGGGCAACGATGCCAACTGCGCTGCTCTGGCGGAGGTGGTGGCCGGGGCCGCCGTGGGCTGTCAGGATATGGTGCTTATTACGCTGGGGACCGGCGTGGGCAGCGGCATCATCTCCCGTGGAAAAATTCTCTCCGGTCTGCGGGGCGGCGCCGGGGAAGCGGGGCATATGCTGCTGGTGCTGGACGGTGAGCCCTGCACCTGCGGCCGCCGGGGCTGCTGGGAGGCCTACGCCTCCGCTACGGCCCTGATCCGCCAGACCCGTCAGGCGGCGCTGGCGCATCCGGAGTCACTGCTGGCTCAGGTGGAGGAGATCACCGGTCGCACCGCCTTTGATGCCGCCCAGCAGGGCGATGCCACCGCTGCGGAGGTGGTGGCCCGGTACGCCGTGTACGTGGCGGCGGGGCTGACAGACTTCGTGAACATTCTGGCCCCGGAGATGATCCTGCTGGGGGGCGGCATCAGCCGTCAGGGGGAGGCCCTGCTGGCCCCTATCCGGGAGTATGTGGCCACCCACTGTTTCGGTCAGCGGGAAGGGGCCATCCCCACCATCGCCGCTGCGAAGCTGGGCAACGAGGCGGGCATCATCGGCGCTGCCGCCCTGTGAGGGCTTGCGGTTTCAGCACAAAGAGAGGAGGTATTTCCATCGGAAATACCTCCTCTCTTTGTATTGTGGGGAAAAGCAGGCTGTCGGAGACAAAAGCCCGATACTCCCCCCAGCAAAACGCACGGCCCCGGAGATCTCTCCGGGGCCGTTTACCGTATGTGATTTACTCCCCTCGCCGGAGGGTGCAGCGCTGCACCTCGTCCATGGTGGGGATAGACGGAGCGGCGCCGGGCCGTGACACGGCAATGGCCGCCGCACGGGACGCCAGATCCAGACACTCCTCCTCCGGACGCCCCGCCGCCATACAGGCCACGAAGTAACCGGTGAAGGTATCTCCGGCGGCGGTGGTGTCCACCGTCCCCACCTGATAGACGCCCTGCCGCAGACGGCGCTGGCCATTGTCATATACGCAGCCGTGGCTGCCCAGCGTCAGCAGCAGCCGACACCGGGGCCACCTCTGCCGCAGGGTGTTCAGGATGCCCTCCTCGTCGTCGCAGCCCGCCAGAGCGGCTCCCTCGATCTCGTTGAAGATCAGCAGCCATGCCTCCCCTAGCGGCAGCCGGGAGATGGACACGTCGATGGGCGAGGGATTGAACACGATCCGCAGCCCCCGCCGGGCGGCCTGCGTCATGAGATGATCCAGACCGTTGATCTCATTTTGCAGGATGAGATAGTCCCCTGCCTGAAAGTGCGCCAGCACCCGGTCGATCTCCTCGTGGGTGATCTCCTGATTGCAGCCGCCGAAGAGCAGGATGCAGTTCTGCCCGGAGGGGTCCACCTGAATGACGGCATGGCCGCTGGGGCCGTCGCCTACGGTCACAAAGTCCGTGTCCACCCCGCTCTCCCGCAGAATATCCGTCAGAACGGTGCCGTTTCCGCCGATCTTTCCGGCGTGGCTGACCGTTCCCCCGGCCCGTGCGGCGGCGATGGACTGGTTCAGCCCCTTGCCGCCGCAGTGGACGGTGCGGCTGGTGGAGCTCAGGGTTTCCCCCGCCTGCACGAAGTGAGGCACCTGATATACAAGATCCAGATTCAGAGATCCATAGCTGAGAATGTGCGCCATACGCCCCTCCTTACGCCGCCTTTTTCCGGTTGCTCAGCACCTTCCGCAGCAGCGGCCAGCAGAGGGACAGCACCGCCAGCAGCAGGAAGAAAATGCAGATGGGCCGGGTGAAGAAGATGGAGGCGCTGCCCTGACTCAGCAGCAGGGACCGGCGCAGATTGCTCTCTGCCAGCGGCCCCAGAATCAGCGCCAGCACGATGGGCGCAATGGGGATCTCCAGCTTCAGGAAGAAATAGCCGATCACGGCGATCAGCAGCATAGCGCCCACGTCGAACATATTGTTCCGCAGGGCATAGGAGCCGAGGATGCCCTTCTTGTTGTAGGTCTGGTCAGCATTCCAGATGGTCATGGACGCCGGACAAATACCATAGGGCTTCTTGGCGGTTTCTTTCACTTTCATGATGTTCTTCCTTTCCCGTTTTGAATTGGTGACTATTTCTTCAAGCCTGCACCGCAGGCGGGTATACAAAATTTTTAATTTTTAATTTTTAATTTTTTATGCGGTAAGAAAAAACGATATCCCTCGGGTCAGATCATCAGGTTGTCCCAATAGCGGTTGGGTACGGCTGGCGGCCCGGCGGCCGCCCATGATGGGGAAGGGATATCGTTTTGCTTATGCGTTCATTTTCGCCAGAATTTTCTGGCAGGCGCCCTGAATGTGGTCCTCAATGATGTCGTGGGCTCGGGTGAAGTTTCCGGCCTTCAGGGCTGCCAGCAGCCGCTCATGGTCGTCGGAGGCTACCTGCTGCTGGGAGCGGGTGTGGCTGGTAAGAAGGTAGTTGGCCACGATGAACTGGCCCTGAATGCGGTCATAGACCTCACTGAGACAGCGGTTCCCGGCCTGTTCCACCAGTATCCGGTGGAAATCCAGATCGGTGCGCCGGGTCTGGACGATGTTGGACGTCTTGTTGGAGGCTACACACTCCCCCGCCAGACGCTCCAGCGTCTCGAAGTCCATGGGCAGGAGCTTGTTCTGGATATCCGTCAGCGCCTGATGCTCCAGCAGCAACCGCATCTCGATGATATCGCAGACCTCCTTCTCACTGAAGGTGGGCACGGAGAAGTGTCCCTTGCTGGAAAAGACCACCATGCCTTGGGTATGCATCCGTTTCAGGGCCTGCTGGATGGGAGTCCGGCTGACGCCGTAGCGCTCCGCGAGCTCGTCCAGATTCAGCGCCTGTCCCGGCTTCCAGTTGCCCTGTAAGATCTCTTCCAGGAATGCTTCGTGGATGGTCACATCCAGATTCTTTTTCAGTGCCATGTGCTTCACCGTCTGTCCTTGCTGTGTTCTTCTTTCTGTTTACATTCTTATGATAATCCGTCTTTCGATCAATTGCAATACACGAAACCTCCAATTTAATTTTTAATTTTTTATTGATTTGATAGACGCAAAACCTTTTATAAGTCCTCACAAATGTTTATAAACCAATGTGAAAATGGCTTAAAATCAAGGTTTTCCGCATATCTTCATTTTTCTTGTCATATCTCCGCATAAGGTGTTTTTGTAAGACCGGGCACCATTTTAGCACCACAGAATATAAGGAGGACGACATGAAAAACGAACTTTTGACTAAGGGTATTATACTTCCGTCCGGCGAAATCGGCAAGAATAAGATAAACCTTGTCGCCGGGGCAATCACGCAGCCGTTCGCGGAAATGGTATGGGTAACGACAGGCGGCGACATGGAAACAATCAACCGCCTTACCAACGTACTTGTATGGAGTAATATGGACGCGGCTTCAATACCTTTGAAAATTTTTGTGTATGGAAATCCTATGTACTATTGGATGAATTTTTGTTCTTGCCGCACAATGGGGATTATCGAACATTTACCATTTTATTTCATGGGGGGCATTTTGCTTTTGATTGTCGGCGGCATTGCTATGAGTAAGAAAGAAATCAAGTAAAAACAAGGAGGTAGAATATGGGTTGGGCGATTCTGTTTCTTGTTCTAGTAGTATTGGTCATTATCCTTTCAATTTCTTTAATTAACTTGAAAATGCAGATACACAAAGTGAACGTCCAACTAAATGCTATTCTGAATGGAGAAACGAAAAAGTTAGTTACAATATCTTTAACTGATAGGCGGTTGGAGCATTTAGTGGAAATCATAAATCAAATCGTATCAAAAGATAACATTTATCTGGGAGAAATCCGAAAAAAGGAGGATGAACTTAAAGAGAATATTTCTTGCCTTTCTCACGATTTACGGACACCACTAACTTCTATTCGCGGATATTTGCAGCTTTTATCAAGTGCGCCGGACGAAAAAAGACAAGAATATATTTCAGCATTATCAGGAAAAGCCTTGAGATTAGAACGTCTCATAGACGACTTTTATCAAATCTCTCTTTTGGAAGCAGGACAATATCCATTTTATTATGGAAAAGTTGAATTATGCTCATTGCTTACCGAAATCCTGTTGGACAACTATTCGACTTTCAGTGTTAATGGAATTGAACCGCAAATAGAAATACCTGATGTGAATATTTATCTTAATGCTGATAGAAAAGCGTGTATTCGCATTATACAGAATCTTATATTCAATGCGATAACTTCCACTACAAGTAATGTTGTAGTTCAGCTAATTTATAATACAGATTCTGTTCAACTGTGTATCAAAAATCCTATTGCAACTATTCCTACAGAAGAATATTCAAAATTGTTGGAGCGCTTTTATGTGGCAGATATTTCAAGGAGTAACGGTACATCTGGACAGGGACTTTATATTGTAAAAAAGCTGTTGCTGTTGATGAATTGCAAAAATCCAATAATTGAGATACAAGACCATATTTTTAAGATTACGATTGATTTTTCTCCCTTACTCATAAAAAAATAATCTGCCGGACGACGGCAAAAGAAAAAAAGCCGTCGCAGAGCAGAAGCATTTTCACGCGCCTACTATTTTTCGGCGGCTTTGATTTTCAGAGCCGCCGTTTCTTTTTGCCTATCAGAAACCTACGACGACCCTAAACCATGTAAAAGACATGGCGGCTTTAGGAGGGAACCGCCATGAGCTATAAACTGTATCGACAAATTCTTACATTCTTTGACTTATCAAAAAAAGCCCGACCACCGCCGGGGACATTTCTACCCTTGAATATGAACTGTCAAATCATCTGAATACTTTTTACTATACTTATGCGCCTGTCCGGGCTTTTCGGACAGGCGCATTTTGCTTTTTCAAAAATTTTTTGAAAAAGTTTGCTCCCCAGTTGGCAAAATCTTTCGCGCGTCCGTCGAGGGTTTGCGAAAGGGGAGAAATAAACCTGCCCCCACCGGGTACGAAAGGGGGTGAGAATATGGAACCTAATCGCATTGAATGGCAGAAACGCTGCACATTCAACGGCTTTTGCAAAGCGGTATTGAGGAATGAAGCTATCGACGCTATCCGAGAAAGAAAGTATCGGAAAAAGCATGAAGTCACTTTTTCAGACCTGTCGCCACAGGAAGAAAATCAGCTTTACACTTGCGACAAGTATTTTGTAAATGATGAAGCTGAAAAATCTTTCTTTGTCGCTGGGAAAGAAATTACGGCGAAACAGCTTGCCGACGCGCTTCACTCTTTGCCGGAAGAAAAGCGTCAAGCTGTACTGTTGTATTACTTCTTTGATATGAAAGACGCAGAAATCGCGGAGCTGATGAAGATACCGCGCAGCACAGTACAATTTCGACGGACAAGCTCTTTTGAGCTGTTAAAAAGATTTTTGGAGGAAAGCCGATGAATGAACCGATTAGCAACAATCCCGACGAACGCGGCTTATTGCCTTACCCGGTTATTTTAGCCGCAACAAAGGGCGACCCCGAAGCAATGAAAATCGTTGTGCAGCACTACGCAAGCTACATAGCCTACCTGTCTACCCGTAAAGTGCGTGATGAATACGGCAATGTTTATTACGGCATAGACGAGGATATGCGCGACCGGCTGCAAGCGAAGCTCATGCGGGCTGTTCTGGACTATAAGATAGACTGACATAGTATGTGGACGTTCCCCTTTCCGTTCCACATATTCAGACTATCGCAGCACCTTGACAAAGAAAGCGGCGCAAGATAACGGCGACGCAGCATAGGGCAAATCAGATACATTCGATATATGGGGAGCCGTTGGGCTGATACGCGATGACCGAAAGGCGGGAGAAACACCGAGCGAGAACTATCAGCGTTCCATAGCAGACCTTGGCACGTCTGCCGCCACAATCCATATATCGGTATAATGATACTCCCCTACCGCCATAATCCGAGCGTTAGAAGCGTCGCAGGTAATGGGTAGGGCTGCATGAGAACCATGCAGGGGTGCAATTCCCGTGGAGCTTGCCGAAGCCGTCTGATTAAAGCCCACTTTTTGTAAATCTGACTTTTTAGCCATTTATGAAAGGGGGTATTTTCCTATGGCAAAAAAGGAAACTGCAAGCCCCGCTATCCCTGTATTCCCTATGTTAAAGACCGTTGAGCAAATGAGCAAAGTTAGCGGTATCGGGGAAAATAAACTGCGCGAGCTTATGGATAGCGGCGAGCTTGAATATATACAGAATGGAAACCGCCGATTGATAGCTGACGCTGCTATCTGGGACTGGTATCACAGAGCAAAGAAAACAGCGAAGCCCCCGGCACGACAGGGAGGTTAAGCTATGGCGGTATCATCAAGACAAGTTAAGAACAAACGCGACAGTAACGGCGTACTGACCGGGCGACCGGGTACAGTCTACGACGTGAATATAAAATACACCGCCCCGGACGGGAAAAAGAAGTCCTATGCGAAAAAGGGCTTTGCCACCAAAAAGGAAGCGACGCAGCACGAAGCGGAAATGAAAACGAAGCTCCAAAATCCGGGGCAAATTGCGTCAATCACTTCACAGCGGAAACAGACCGTCGCAAGCTACCTTAACGATTGGGTGGAAAGCTACGCAAGAGTGAACTTGCGCCCCTCTACCTATGACGGGTACAAAAAGACGATTGCAAACTATATCAATCCCTATATCGGCGGCGTTGCTCTCAATCAGCTTACCCCCGCTATGGTAGACAAGATGTTTCAGCAGATTATCGACAAAGGATTGAAACCGTCCACCGCTGCCGGGGCAAAACGTGTTTTAAGCGTGGCGTTGAGCCATGCCCGCAAATACCGCTATATCGAAACCAACGCGGCAAAGGACACGCTGACGAAGTTTGGAAAGAGCGACAAGACCCCCGACCCTTACACGCCGGAACAGGTAAAAGCCCTTATGCAGCGCGTCGAGGGTACAGTGTGGGAAATGCCCGTCATTTTAGGCGGGCTTTATGGTATGCGGCGTTCTGAAATCTTGGGCTTGCGTTGGCGCAATGTTGACTTGGAAAACAACACTTTTGATGTTTCCGAGCAGCTTCCCTTTAAGGTGCCGCCAAAAACAAAGGTTATCGAGGAAATGGCACCGCCGAAGTCCAACGGGCGCACGCTGCCGATTACAGAGCTTGCCCGCCCGTTCTTCCTAAAACAGTTTGCCATGCAGGAAGCACAGCGCGAACAGGCAGAAAAAGACGGGAAACCTTATTATGACAATGACCTTGTTGTAGCAAAGCCGGACGGTTCCCCTATCTCCGCGTCGTGGGTATCTTCACAGTTTGGAAAACTGCTTGAAGATTTGGATATGCCGCATATTCGCTTTCACGATTTACGCCATACGGCGGCTACGAATATGCACCAACTGACGGGCGACTTCTACACCGTAGGCGAAGTGTTAGGACATACGCTTGCGGGTATCGGCGTATCGCTTGGATTGTCTATGAACTTTGAAGCCGTTACTGCCCGCTATGTTGACGTGCGGCTTGAACGGAAAAAAGAAGTCCTGGACGCTTATCATGGGGCTGTCAAACAGGCAGACCCGGCAAAGGCAAAGGAAGCCGAGCCGAAGAAAGCAAAGAGTGCGGCGAAGAAAAAGAGCAGCGAAATTGAGCTTTAACCGCCTTATCTTTTTACTGCTTCTTATAGCCTTTTATAGCCCCGCGTGGGATTTGGGCACCATTTGGGCACCATTAGCCGAAAACGCACCACCAAAACAGGCGATAAAAGAAACGCCGAGAACACGCAAAAACATAGTGTTTATGCGGGTTTCCGGCGTTTTCTAATCCCTCAACCGACTTAAATCTATCTTGTGCGAGAGAAAAAAATTCTACTATTTTTTATAAGAAACGTAAAATCTCCGTCAATTTTTCCCGCCGCCCTTATGTTGGCAAGCCGCTGCCGCCGGAAAGCCCACCGGCAGAGCGGTACTTTTCCTGTGACCCGCCCCGCATCGGGGGCATAGGATAAGGGCGGAGAGACATTCTCCGATCCGGGCGCAATGCCCAATGGCAAGGGAGGACGGATATGATGATACAGATCCTGCACGCCGCCTTCGTGTACCAGTCCCCGGACGGGGAGGTAGAGGCGCTGCGGGATGTCTCCTTCGATGTGCGGGAGGGGGAATTTTGCAGCATCGTGGGTCCCTCCGGCTGCGGAAAATCCACCCTGCTGTCGGCGTTGGCAGGACTGGAACGACTTTCAGGCGGCAGTCTGGAGTTGGATGGGGAGCCGGTGTGCGGCCCCTCCCGGAAGGTGGGCTTCATGCCCCAGCGGGACCAGCTGTTCGAGTGGCGCAGCATCTGGGGCAACGTGACGCTGGGCCTGACGGTACGGGGTGAGAATACGCCGCAGCGGCAGGCCCATGTCCGGGAGCTGCTGGAGCGCTACGGGCTGGCGGACTTCGCTCAGAAGCGGCCCTCCCAGCTCTCCGGCGGGATGCGCCAGCGGTGCGCCCTGATCCGGACGCTGGCGGCTCAGCCCAAGGTGCTGCTGCTGGATGAGCCCTTTTCGGCGCTGGACTATCAGACAAGGCTGGCCGTATCGGCGGATATCTACCGCATCATACGGCAGGAGGGCAAGACGGCGCTGCTGGTGACCCACGATATCTCCGAGGCCATCAGCCTGTCGGACCGGGTGGTGGTGCTGAGTCACCGCCCGGCGGTGGTGAAGAGCATCCACCGACTGACCCAGCTGCAGGGGGTGCCGCCCTTGCAGCGGCGGGATCACCCGGCCTTCGCCGGGTATTTCAAGTCCATCTGGAAGGAGCTGGAAGTGCATGAAGGATAGCGCTCCTTCGCCCCGGCGGCTGCAATATCTGAGGGACTACCGCCGGAGAAAGCGGTCGATCCGGCTGTGGCAGGTGTGCCTGCTGGCGGGTCTGTTCGCCCTGTGGGAGCTTACCACCCGGCTGGGCCTCAGCGACGGCTTCCTCACCAGCAGCCCCAGCCGCATGGCCGGTACCCTGCAAAGCTTGTGGCACAGCGGGGACCTGTGGCGGCACATCGGCACCTCGTGTCTGGAGACGGTGGTGGGCTTCACCGCCGGAACGCTGCTGGGAACCGCCATCGCCGTGGCCATGTGGTGGTGGGAGAAGCTGGCCCGTGTGCTGGACCCCTATCTGGTGGTGCTGAACGCCCTGCCGAAAACGGCGCTGGGGCCGATCTTTATCGTGTGGATGGGGGCCGGGATGGGGGCCATCATCGTCATGACGCTGGCCATCTCCCTGATCGTCACCATCCTGACCATGTATCAGGGTTTTATGACCACAGACCCGGAGAAGCTGCGGCTCATGCGCTCTCTGGGGGCCAGGCGGAGCCAGATGCTGTGGCTGCTGGTGTTTCCCGCCAACTGCCCTACCCTCTTCAACACCCTGAAGGTAAATGTGGGTCTGTCGTGGGTGGGCGTCATTATGGGCGAGTTTCTCGTTTCCCGTGCAGGGCTGGGCTATCTCATCGTCTACGGGTCGCAGGTGTTCAACATGGATCTGGTGATGACCAGCGTGCTGATCCTGGCGCTGGCGGCGGTGGTGATGTACCAGCTGGTGCTGCGGGTGGAGAAAATATTGAATCGAACTTGGGGGGTACAGTCATGAAGAAGGTATTTGCCTGCCTGCTGGCGGTGTGTATGGTGCTTCCGGCGATGGTGGGCTGCTCCCAACCGCAGGAGACCACTGCGGTGCGGCTCAGCGAAGTCACCCACTCCGTATTCTATGCGCCGCAGTATGTGGCCATCAGTCAGGGGTTCTTCGCTGATGAGGGCCTGACGGTGGAGCTGAGCAACGGCGGCGGCGCCGACAAGGTCATGACCGCCGTGGTGTCCGGTCAGGCGGACATAGGGCTGGCGGGGCCGGAGGCCAGCATCTACGTGGCCCAGCAGGGCAAGGAGGATCCTCCGGTGATCTTCGCCCAGCTGACCCGGCGGGACGGCTCGTTTCTGGTGGGCCGCAGCGACGGCCCCTTCCGCTGGGAGGACCTGCGGGGCAGCACCATCATCGGCGGCCGGGCCGGGGGCGTGCCGGAGATGACGCTGGAGTACGTCCTGCGCCAGCACGGACTGACCCCCGGTGAGGACGTGACCGTGGACACCTCGGTGCAGTTCAACATGATGGCCGGTGCCTTCACCGGCGGCGGGGGGGATTATGTGACGCTGTTCGAGCCCACCGCCACGGAGGTGGAGCAGGCGGGCAAGGGATACATCCTCTGCTCCATCGGTCGGGAGAGCGGCGAGATCCCCTACACCGCCTATTTCGCCAACCGCAGCTACCTGACGGCCAACGCCGGCACGGTGCAGCGCTTCACCAACGCCATCGCCCGTGCTCAGCGCTGGGTGGCGGAGCATACGGACCGGGAGGTGGCGGAGGCCATCTGCGGACAGTTCCCGGATACGGATTTGGCGGTTCTGGAACGGGTCTGCGCCCGGCACCGGGAGATCGATGCATGGAACCTGACACCGGTGATGGAGCAGGCGGCGCTGGAGCGGCTGGAGACGGTGATGACCACCGCCGGACAACTGAAGCAGGAGGAATGGGTGGACTTCGACCGTCTGGTGGATAACTCCTTCGCCCAAAAGGCAAGCTAAGGGCAGCAGTTGCCCCTCGCCGGAGAAGCATGAGGGCTGCCCACCGGCGGCCCTCATACTATCGCAGCAGACGTTCCCGGCAGTAAAAAGAGCCGTCACGCATAGCGTGACGGCTCTTTTCAATCAATAGGGAGACCTTACTCCGCCTTGGGGGCAGCGGCCTTCTCGGCGGCAGCCTTTTCAGCGGCGGCCTTGGCGGCAGCAGCCTTCTTCTCGGCAGCGGCCTTCTGCGCAGCCTTGAACTTCTCCTTCTCCTCGGGAGTGGGGATGGGCTCAATGGCGTTGCGGGGGCAGGCCTTGGCGCACATGGTGCAGCCCTTGCACTTGGTGTAGTCGATGACGGCCACGTTGTTTACCACGTGGATAGCGTCGAACTTACAGGTGCGCTGGCACATACCGCAGCCGATGCAGGAGTTGGCGCAGACCTTGGTGACGGCGGGACCCTTATCCTTGTTGGAGCAGTTGACGAATACCTTCTTGGAATAGGGGACCTCCACAATGAGCTTCCGGGGACAGGCCTCACGGCAGGCGCCGCAGTTGGTACACTTCTCCTTATCCACCACGGCAGCGCCGTTGGGACCGATGTGGAGCGCATCAAACTTGCAGGCGGCCACGCAGGAGCCGAAGCCCAGACAGCCGTACTTGCAGGCCAGAGCGTCGCCGCCGCAGACCTTGGTGGCGGCCAGACAGTCCTGCACGCCCCGGTACTCGAAGTTCTTCACAGCGTTGGTGCCGCCGTTGCAGAGCACGTGAGCCACCATCTTCTCGCCGGAGGGAGCCTCCATGCCCATGATGGCAGCGATTTTGGCAGCGCCCTCGGCGCCTGCGGGAGCGCAGGCGGTGACGGGAGCCTTGCCGGCCAGAATGGCCTCGGCGCAGCCGGCGCAGCCGGGATAGCCGCAGCCGCCGCAGTTAGCGCCGGCCAGGCAGGCCTGGATCTCCGGCAGGCGGGGGTCTACCTCCACCTCAAAGACCTTGGCGGCGACAGCCAGGATCAGGCCAAACACGATGGCCAGAGCGCCCAGAACCACGACCGCCCAGATGATCGTTGTAAAATCCATGATTTTCTACCTCCTTACCAGACCTGCAGGCCGCTGAAGCCCATGAAGGCCAGCGCCATCAGACCGGCGGTGACCAGTGCGATGGGGAAGCCCTCGAAGGCCTTGGGGCACTCGCTGGAGACATCCAGCTGCTCACGGACAGCCGCAAACAGGAAGATAGCCAGCAGGAAGCCCAGACCGCCGGTGATGCCATAGATCACGGAAGCGACGAAGTTGTAGCTGTTCTGAGTGTTCAGCAGAGCCACGCCCAGAACGGCACAGTTGGTAGTGATCAGGGGCAGGTATACGCCCAGAGCGGCGTACAGGGTGGGGATGTTCTTCTTCAGGAACATCTCCACGAACTGCACCAGACCGGCGATGACCAGAATGAAGGCCACGGTCTGCATGAAGCCAAGACCCAGATTGTCCAGCAGCTTATTGACGGGGTAGCACAGGGCGGAGGCCAGACCCATCACGAAGGTCACGGCTGCGCCCATACCGACAGCGGTGTCGATCTTCTTGGACACGCCCATAAAGGGGCAGATGCCCAAAAACTGGGAGAAAATAAAGTTATTGGTCAGGATAGCGCCAAGGGCGATGGCCAACAGTTCAGTCACTTTCATAGCTTACTTGGCCTCCTTTTCCTTTTTTGCGTTGCTCTTGGCCATGGCCCACTGCATCAGAGCAATGAGGGCGCCCAGCGTCAGGAAGCCGCCCACGGGCATGGTCAGGATCTTGATGCCGAACTCCTCGGGGAAGATGGTGATGCCGGGGGCGCTGCCCAGTCCGCCGCCGCCCAGCAGGCCGCCGCCGAACTTACCGCTGCCCAGCAGCTCACGCACCACGCACATACAGATCAGTACCAGCGTGTAGCCGATACCCTGGCAGATGCCGTCCACGGCGGAGGCACCCACGGGGTTCTTGGAGGCAAACGCCTCGGCACGGCCCAGGATGATGCAGTTCACCACGATCAGGGGGATGAACACACCCAGAGAGGAGGACAGCGCCGGCACAAAGGCCTTCAGCAGCAGATCCACGCAGGTCACGAAGCCGGCGATGACCACGATGAAGCAGGCGATACGCACCTCATTGGGGATGATCTTGCGCAGCATGGAAATAAAGACATTGGACAGCGTCAGGATGATGAGCACCGACACGCCCATACCCAGACCGTTGAAGAACGAGGTGGTGATGGCCATGGTGGAGCACATACCCAGCAGCTGTACCAGAACGGGGTTCTGAGTGATCAGACCCTCTTTGAATTGCTTACCGAAATTCATATCTCAGCTCCTCCTCTCTTAACCCAGAGCGGCCACAGCGGCCAGCGCTGCGTTGGCGCCCTTGGTCACGCCCTTGGTGGAAACGGTGGCGCCGGAGATGGGGGTGACGGTTTTGCCCACCTTCAGAGTGCCTGCGCCGCTCATGCCAACGAACTGGTCCAGAACGGGTACACCGTCGTCATTGGGCTTATTGCCGCACACCTTGGTGCCGATACCGGAGGTCTCGGAGTGATTCACCACGGAGATACCGGTGATCTTCTGCTCGGCATCCACGCCGATGACCATCTCGATGAGGCCCTGAGAGCCGCTGGCCGTCAGCTTCACAGCGTAGCCGGCAGGCTGGCCGTCGAAGGTGACCGTGTACATCTCCTCCAGTGTACCGCCCATTTCCTTGGCGGCGTCCATGACCTCCTGAGGAATGGAGGTGATCTCGTCGTATGTACTGCCGGCCTCGGTGACGGCCTCCAGAGCCGTCTGAGTAGCGGCGGCGTTCATGGCGGCGATCTTGTCGGCGGTGACGCCGTTGACCAGACCCAGCAGCAGAGCCACCACCAGAGAGATGATGGTCAGCGTACCGGCGACCTTCAGAATAAACTTACCGGAGATCTTCATTTTGCAGCCGCCTCCTTCTTGTCTTTCTTGATGGCACCGTAGATGGTGGGCCGGATGTACTTATCCAGCAGCCAGGTGGTGCAGTTCATAATGAGGATGGAGTAGCACACACCCTCGGGATAGGAGCCGAACCGGCGGATGAAGCAGGTGATAAGGCCGCAGCCCACGCCGAAGATGGCCTGCCCCAGCTTGGTCACAGGGGAGGTGGCATAGTCGGTGGCCATAAAGATGGCGCCCAGCATCAGGCCGCCGCCAAAGACGTTGTAGAGCATGAAGTCCACAGCGCTCATACCGGCGGGAGCGGAGATCAGGGTCAGCACCGCCACGGTGCCGATGTAGCACACGGGGATCTGCCAGTTGATGACCCTACGCAGCAGCAGATACACAAAGCCCAGCAGCAGGGCCAGCGCAGAGGTCTCACCCAGAGAGCCGCCGATGCGACCGATGAACATATCGCTGATGGAGAAGGTGGAGGTCAGGTCATTGACCGCCGCCAGTGCATCCTCAGCCGTCTCGGCGGAGAAGATGCCCTTCATCACAGCCATGGGGGTGGAGCTGGTCACCACGTCGGCGGTGGAGCCCACCAGAGGCAGCTTGGAGCCGAAGCCCACCCAATGGGTCATGGCGCTGGCATAGCTGGCCAGCAGCATGGCACGGCCCACCAGAGCGGGATTGACGAAGTTGCAGCCAATGCCGCCGTAGAGCTGCTTGACCACCACGATGGAGAAGAAGCCACCGATGATCAGCATCCACACCGGTGTGGTGGGGGGGCAGACAAAGGCCAGCAGGATACCGGTGACCACAGCGGACAGATCACCGATGGACTGGGGCTTCTTCAGGAGCTTGCGATAGGCCCACTCCCAAAACACGCAAGCGGCCACGGACACCAGCACCATGGTGAGGGCCCGCACGCCGAACACATAGATGCTCATGACCAGAGCGGGCAGCAGGGCGATGATGACATCCAGCATGATGCTCCGGGTGTTATCCTTGGAGCGGATATGGGGAGAGGAGGATGCGATCAGCTTCAAATTTTTGTAATCCGTCATTGCTTACGCCTCCTTCTTCTCGGCAGCGGCCTTCTCGGCCTCCGCCTTGGCCTTGGCGGCCATTCTCGCATTATTGACCTTCTGCTTGCCCATGCGGAAGGCATGGATCAGCGGCAGACGGGCAGGACAGATGTAGGTGCAGGCGCCGCACTCGATGCAGTCCATGCCGTGGAGGGTGTTCTGCCAAGTGTCCACGTCGCCCTTCATCAGGTACTTGTACATGAACACAGGCTCCAGACGCATGGGGCAAACGCCCACGCACTTGCCGCAGCGGATGCACTGGGGATGCTCCTCGTACTGCTCCTCCTTGCCGGCAAAGGCCAGCATGGCGCCGGTGCCCTTACCCACGGTGACGTCCACATTGTACTGGGCCAGACCCATCATGGGGCCGCCCATGATCAGCTTGTAGGTATCCTCCCGCAGACCGCCGCAGGCGTCGAACAGCTTGGAGATGGGGGTGCCGATGGGGCACTCGATGTTCTTGGGCTCGATGACGCCGGAGCCGG
>ERZ779843.1175-NODE-1175-length-32754-cov-5.602067_pt1 | contig 32754 bp, 29 predicted proteins | sample MGYA00511560_ERZ779843 | MGnify/ENA primary metagenome ERZ779843 (study PRJEB29588, sample SAMEA2158062) | human gut metagenome | biome: human gut; feature: human-associated habitat; material: faeces | place: Denmark | collected 2008/2010 ... | reverse complement strand
GATACCCAAAATTGATATCCCCTGCTTTGCCTGGAATTCACAGGCAGAACAGGGGTTTTTATTTTTTAAAGCGAAATCTCTGCGCGCTTAAGACTTCTTTTTCTGGCGAAGTTCTTTAAAAAATGTGGAAAGCATTGCCGAACACTCTTCCCCAAGCACGCCCTTTTCTATCTCGACCTGGTGGTTAAACTGCTGCATCTGGAGCAGATTTAATACCGAGCCGGCGCATCCGGCTTTTGGATTCATGCTTCCGATCACCACTTTTTTCATCCGGCTCTGAACGATCGCACCTGCACACATCTGACATGGCTCTAACGTCACATACATCGTGCAGTCCTCTAACCGCCAGTCACCGGTTTTCTTACTCGCTTTGCGGATTGCGGTCAGTTCCGCATGCGCTAACGTATTGCCTTCTGTATTTCTTCTATTATATCCACGCGCAATGATCTTATCGTTCTGCACGATCACACAGCCGATCGGCACCTCATCCAATGCATACGCTTTTTTTGCCTGCCGTATCGCCGCTTTCATGTATTTTTCATCCTGATTCATGGACAGTTTCCCCGAAATGTTATACTATATAGTATGCAGTATTGTACCGCATTTTTTCATTTTTGTCGAGAAGGAGGCATCTTGCCTGATGCAGTGGAAAAACGCTTCTTTAAAATATGAATCTCAGACAGACCGGCTGATCTTAAAAGTCTTAACACCGAATTATGCAAATGCGGTCTTAAATTTTCAGAACCGCAATCGTGAAAGTTTTGAAGCCTACGAACCGACAAGACCTGCCAACTTTTATACCGCATCCTACCAGCAGGCAGTTTTAAAGTGTGAATGGGATCTCGCATTAAAACAACAGTGTATCCGTTTCTATGTTTTCCGGAAGGACGATCCGCAAATGATCATCGGAACCGTATGCCTGCACGACATCCGCTTTGCAGCATATTCCTGCACAGAGATCGGCTATAAATTTGACGCAGCATTCCGGCGCATGGGCTATGCCTCAGAAGCGATTAAAAAAGTCATGTCACTTGCCTTTTACGACCTTCATCTTCATCGTGTATTCGCACGTGTTATGCCGGAAAACAAGCCCTCCATCTACCTTTTGGAATCGCTCGGTTTTCAGTATGAAGGTGTAGAACGCGGCTGTTTTTTTATCCAGAACCGATGGGCAGATCATCTACGCTACGCGTATCTCAACCCTTCCACCGACAATTAACAGCTGCATTTTTTATGCACAGTCCCTGTCAAAAACGTCTCCATTTTGTCAGACAGTTATTCCTCAAAAAAACGATACCAGCAGCCAAACCGGTTTTCAACCTGCTCCGGCATAAATTCCGGGAATCCAAAGATGATCGCCATGACACGCTCCTGATTCTGATAAATGCCAGGCACCCCTAAAAACCATCTGTTTTGTGTATCTTCTTCTATTTTTCCAATCACCAGATACCGGTAATTAAAAAATCCATGTAACAGAAAACTGTTATTTCCGAGATACCAGTATTTTCTCGGCAGCTCCCGTAGATCCTTTAATTCAATTTTAATACAGGTAATATTTTTTTCCGAAAATGGCATGCTTGCCGGATGATTTTTTAAAAACTGCTCCCAGATGTCCGTCCACTGGTACTGTGGAAAGAAATTGCGCGCGGGGAGTTCTGTCGCAGCGAGCTCACTGTCATATTTCTGTGCGGACCGGGTGATCTGGGTTCTGTTTTCCTGCTGCTTTTTCATGCTGTCCTGCACGGACATTTTCCCTGCTGCCGGCTTGTTTTCTGTTTCTGATATAATTTTTTCTGTTTCATGCAAAGTTTCTTTTGCATGCATATCTTCTTTTGTATACACCTCTTCTTCCACCGGCGGTTCCTCTGGCTGGCTTTCTCTCCACTCCCCAAAGTGCTCCATATCCACGGTAAGCGGCTCCCCCTCCGTCCAGCGGCTCATGAAAATACGTCCATCTTCGCTACACAAAAAAATCCCGTCCATCTCGAAAAAACTGAGTGATGATGTCGGTATATGCATTGTTTTCATTGCTGTGGCAAAATCTCCAGCACCATTGCGGACATCCATTTCTCCGATCAGGCTTCCCTCCATCTGATTACCCTGTTTGCGAAACAGATAAACCCTGCAGTGCGTCTGCGCAGCATAGACACTACGCAGATGGATTTCAAGCCTGCACTCTTCTCCCCGCAGCTCGATCCTGGCAAATCCCGTATTGCCTGCCTTTTTTGCATTTTCATACCCATATATATATGCAATAAACCGTTTCATTCCTGCCATAGGCAATCTCTCATCTCTGTTTTTGTTTTCTTCTATTTGTATTCCGTTTTTTTATAAATTAGAACATAAACGATAACATCCATTGCCTGACGGTCTAAATATAACTACTTACTCTGTCCTTTTATTTTCATTGGTATCCGCTTTTATTTCTCTCTTCTTTTGATACATTTTGTCATCTGCACGGGATCTGGTATCCTCGATATCCCGGTCTGTTTCCGGGTCAAACTCCGCATAGCCATAGGCAATCTGTATCTGTGGTATTGCGTTTTTCGAATTAAACTCATCCTGTTCCTGCTTCATCTGCCGGAATAACTCTTCCATATCTGAAGGATCATTCCCATAGATCACAACGCAGAATTCATCTCCACCGATCCGGTAACAATTTCCACAATTTCCAAACACATGCAATATGATCCCCGCAGCATTTTGGATATATGCGTCTCCGGCTGCGTGCCCCATCGTATCATTGCACTGTTTTAAATTGTTAAGGTCAAAAACAACAATCTTCGCCTTCTTCGGCCGCCTGTTTACCTTGATCCATTCATCATATGCATTCCGGTTATAGAGCTTCGTCAGCATATCTTTGGTTGCAAGTTCTTCATAGATCTGCAGCTTCCGCCCTGCATCCACCTGCTCTGCCACTTGTCTGCATACTTCGACCGCAAAAATAATGATATAGATAAAAACACCATACATACCATATATACTTGTCTGAAATGATCCGTAATAAAAGTGCAGCAGATCTGCCGCAAGCGTTCCCAGAAGAATAAACCCACCAACCACAACAAACCGCAGATGGCGGTGTACCTTCGTTTTTCTGTACTCAGAAATCAGCATGACTATCGTATAAAGCAGCGCTACCCCCAACAGGACATGTGTGACCGTGTACATCTGCCGGAAGCCTCGAATCCCGGCAAGCTGCAATATAAGCTGTACCGCCAGATTCAGATATGCCAGCGCGCAGATAATATCTGATCCCCACTTGTCCTCAACATCAAAGAATCCCTTGGTAAACCACACAAAGGAAGGCACCATGAGTATCAGGGCTACCGCTGATACGAATACGATCTCAACTCTGACCGGAAACAGGATCAGAAGTGCGGCATCTGTCTCGTTCAGTGCCCAAGTTCCGGTCAGAAAGGAAAAAGTGCCAAAATGCAGCAGCGTCTGCTTCATTTTCATTCTGGTCCGTGCGATCAGCCACCACAGTACCATGAAGAAACCCAATAATATTTCTAGCAGACAGATAAATGTTACCGGCATGGATCTGTACAACATTCCGCTATACATCTGGGTATACCCGCCGATTGAAAAATCAATTTGCTTTTGTCTGACCTCCGGATAGACCGCACGGATCATAACCTGGATCTGTTCTGCCCCGGATGGTATCCCGACATAATTCCACATAACTCCGGGTGACACCTTTGGCATTGCCTGCTGCTGTCCGACATGATAGATCAGCGTGTCATCAGCGTACACACTGACTTCCATATGCGCCGTATAAAAACGCAGACAGTCCCCTCCATCCTTTATCTTCTGTGCAGAAAATACAAACCTGCGGTTATCCTCATCTGTCTGGTATTCCCTGTCCGGAATAATGCTGCGGCAATATTTTTCCTGATGTTTGTTGTCAAAAAAACTCAATGATAAAATAACAACATGCAGAAAGACACACACTGCCACTATGATATAATATATCCTGCCAAGAATTGTCTTTACTTTCAAACTGCTTCTCCCTTACACTGCCATTTATTGTCAAAGCTATATTCCAATATACCACCAAGCATTCGTTTATCAAAGATTAAAATGAAAAACCAAACCATCTTCATCTTGACATTTTTTCTCTGTGATTATATAATAATTTTAGTAACAATTACTATTATCAAGAAAGGATGGTAATATGCTGAAACGAAGTAAGCAGCGGGAATCCATCAAGAAGTTTCTCATCTCGCGTTATGACCACCCTACCGCAGAGACCGTCTATATGAATATCAAGGAAGAATTTCCGAATATCAGTCTCGGTACGGTATACCGCAATCTGTCATTACTGGCAGATATCGGTGAGATCCAGAAACTGTCCACCGGAATTGGACCTGATCGTTTTGACGGTAATCCAAAGCCGCATTACCATTTTATCTGCAAGGAATGCGGGAGCGTTCTGGATTTAAATGTAACGGGACTGGATCATATCAATGTTCTTGCCGCACAGGACTTTGACGGTGAGATTGAAGGACATGTGACTTATTTTTACGGAAAATGCTCTTCCTGTAAAGCCAAAAGACAGACTTCCTGATCATTTTTCCCAAAAAAACTTCTAAAATAACATAAAATAATGTTGACAAAAAGAAGTTTTTCATTTAAAATCAGTAATAGTTACTGATATCAATTTAAAGCACACAGTAATAGATTTCAAATAAGCGGGGAAATCTATTACAGCAGACAAATAACATTTTTCAAAGAAAAGGAGATTAAAATTATGGCAAAGTATGTATGTACAGTATGTGGTTATGTTTATGAAGGCGATGCAGCTCCGGAGATCTGCCCGGTATGTAAAGCTCCGGCTGAAAAGTTCAAATTGCAGGAAGGTGAGAAAGTATGGGCTGCTGAGCACGTAGTTGGTGTTGCAAAAGGAGTAAGTGAGGATATCGTATCCGATTTAAGAGCAAACTTCGAGGGTGAGTGCTCTGAGGTTGGTATGTATCTTGCAATGGCTCGTGTTGCTTACCGTGAAGGTTATCCGGAAGTTGGTTCCTACTATGAGAAAGCTGCATGGGAAGAGGCAGAACACGCTGCAAAATTCGCAGAACTGCTCGGTGAAGTTGTAACAGACAGCACCAAAAAGAACCTTCAGATGAGAGTTGACGCTGAGAACGGTGCAACAGCAGGAAAAACTGATCTTGCAAAACGTGCAAAAGCTGCAAACCTTGATGCAATCCATGATACCGTTCATGAGATGGCACGCGATGAGGCTAGACACGGAAAAGCATTTGAAGGACTGTTGAACAGATACTTCGGTTAATCTTTAAACCGTATAGACAATAAGCATTTCAGAGGATAGACAGTTGTCAGCTGTCTATCCTTTTCGTTTGAAAATCAATATATATACTTTATGCCGGTTCCCCAAGTATGATCCGTATCAGGTTTTTATCCAGCATGATCGTCCGGTTCCACGGATTCACGATAATTCCCTTTGCCCCTTCTGCGGCAAGTACCGCGCGGAATGCCTGCTCAATTCCTGTCAAAAATGTAGACATTACACTCCCGCTTCCCTTTAATTCTTCCTCAAAACTGGTAAATGCCGCCCACCAGCTATTGCCGTCCGGCGTCTGCACTGCCTGTATCTGCATCTGGTTCCCGCCCGTCGGCGGTTCCACCGCTACGATAAACTGACCGCCCTCTTTCATGCGTCTGCGTATCACTGTCAGGGTATGCGCTAACATCTCTTCGCTTGCCTCCTGCTGCAGTGCCGCGATTGCGGTTTCTATTTTCTCATTTCCCTGTAATCCCTCATCGATTTTATTGTTATCCATAAAAGCTCCATTTCTATATGTAAAAAATTTTATTTTTTATACTATTGCCACTTGATTCAACTGATTATTTTACAACCACTTTTGTTTTATCTGTTTCATAAGCTGCTCTCCCTTTTCCCTACATATTATACCCTCCAATTTTCCTTTTCACAATCTGCTTTTCGCCGCACAGGAACAAGGAGTCGCTTGTGGTTACTGTTCACAGGCAGGCATTTTCTGAACTGAAAATGCCGCATGATACAGTGGTGGCAGCAGATTTTGCCGATTTGGAATGCGAAGTGCGCATCCCGCCCGGAGGGCTTTTTCATTCATAGGACGTAATTTCCTATGAATGAAAAAAGCATGGCATCCCTCTGGACAACCATGCTTTTGGGTTATTGTTCACACCTGTAGTTCAACTTCCAACAATTACAGTTCTTCGATTTTTTCTTTTGTTTCTTTCTCTGCTGTCTCGGCAAACCCGAGCACGACCTTAAACAGATCTCCGTCCACATACAGACGGAATGTACCACCCATAAGATCCATCAGGCTGTTTGCGATAGAAAGTCCGAGTCCGCTTCCTTCCGTATTTCTGGATGCATCGCCCCGCACAAAACGTTCCATCAGTTCATCACTGCTGATATTGAGCGGGTATTTTGACGTATTGCGGAAGGTGATAGACACCTGTGCCTCTTTTACTTCAAGATTGATGTAGACACGCGTCCCACTCTGGGCATATTTGCAGATATTATTCATCAGATTATCGATCACACGCCAGAAATGTCTGCTGTCCGCCATGATATAGACCGGCGTCTCCGGCTTCTCGATCACAAGATCAAGTCCTACCGCTTTTGTCTTTTCCTCAAATTCCCCGACCGTCTGCGTCATGAATATCCCGGCTTCTAACCGCTCTAAATGTACCGGAAGGTTTCCGGTGGACGCCTTGGAAGCCTCGATCAGGTCTTCGATCAGCTTTTTCAATCGGCTTGACTGGCGCTCTAACACCTCTAAATACTCCTGCGCTGTCTCGTTGTGCAGATCTTCTTTTTCCAGCAGATCCACATAGTTGATGATCGACGTCAGTGGAGTCTTAATGTCATGGGACACGTTCGTGATCAGTTCTGTCTTGAAACGTTCACTCTTCATCCGCTCTTCGATCGCATGTGTCATGCCGTCGCTGATATGGTTGATCTGTTCTCCCTGTTCCTTAAATATACCGTTCATACGCTTTGTACTGATCTGATAGCCCGGCTCACCGCCTGCAATTTTTTCCGTTCCGTTCTTTAACTGGTTTAACTGCACACAGTACCACAGGACCAGCGGATATAAAACCAGTTTTTCTAACAGCCAGAGTAAAAGGGCTATGTCTGAATTAAAAAACATCAATACCCCTATGCCCTCAAAAAATGCAAGTACCAGCATGACCAGGATCACTTTCCAGAGAAACCCGATATTTTCCCAGATCATCCGGGCGAACTGTCCGATTTTACGGAAAAGCTGGTAACACAGGGTATGTCTCCACCATTTTCCCAATTTTACCCGCACGGAAAAACTTAATAAAAACAGTAACAACAGCCATCCCATGCAAAGGGTTGCAACTGCAGTAACAAATAAGATAAACGGCAGATACGCAACATCGACATTTATCAGGAATATCTCTGCCACATAGAAAACAAATACCTCTGCCAGCACAGCCCCCACTGCAAAAACATCCAGCCACAGATGATCCCAGACAGTCGTAACGATCTCATCCGTTCCATTCCGGTGCCCCGCCGCACACATCAGAAATACAAAGGCTGCTGCTCCGATGATAAAACTTACAAACATTGTGACTAGCGCCGTGTAACGCATGCTGTATACAAAATTCAGCAGGGTATTTGCCTGTACGTACAAGTCCGTACTGTTCCAGTCTGTCCCAACATTCTGCGGCAGGATCACAACCATCTGATAAGTGGTTTTCGGTGATGTGTTCCCCATGTTTACCCAGAGTGTATAGTTGCTGTCAAGATAATAATCCTCGTGTGTTGTATACGAAACGCTGGCATCTTCTTTGTTTTTTTCAGATGAGTCCACCCGGTCGATCTCATCCATGGATATCTCCCGGACTCCGTCTAATAACACATTTCCCCAGTGATTTACATCCATGCGCGTGCCATCAAACATGTCAAACGTGACGTATTCTCCATTTGCAATATCATCCATGCCGCTGTCTGTGACATCCGTCAGTGGCTCTTCCGTTGATTCTGCTACTATATCCCCGTCCGCAGCATCGGTCAATGTCTCATCTGTAACCGTTCTTTCCGCAGAAGCAGCATCTCCTGTCCCGTCTGTGTGTTCAAACACATACATTTTTTTCTCGGTATCATAAGTAAAAGCTGCGCTTCCATATCTGCCTATGTCCGTCTCAACCTTCTGCACCGGATAATACTCATTTCCCGCCAGATAAACAAAAATACCTTTTGCCTCATCATAACAGATACGGTCCGCATAGACGCTGACCCATGAATCTTCCCCCGAATACATAAGTTCCACACCGCCGCCGGTCAGGAAATTTCCATTTGTGTATACAATCTGATCTTCGTCCGATAATTCCACACTGTTTGTATACACATCTTCCAGACTGATCTTATCCGAAAAGTTGCGTTCCGCATACGATTTTTCATCATTCAGGTCAATCCCCTCGAGACTGTCTGCTTTGATAATACCATATTTAAAATATTTGCTTTCTACAGAACCTGCCGGCTGTTCCCGCCTTACATCATCCACCGCGGACAGACCATATTCATAGGAAACATTTTCAAACCACTGCTTTCTTGTTTCATCCTTTGAATTTCTATAGATTCCTTCATCAAACATAAAGATCACACCCACCGCGCTGAACACAAAACACAGTGCACTGGCACTGAGCGCGATCCAGGCAATGATCTTTGCCGCTGTCGATCCTCTCCAATTTTTCACTTTTCTCACACCTGTCCTTCCATTTTATAACCGCGTCCCCACACAACTTTCAAATACCGCGGTTCTGCCGGGTTATACTCCACTTTTTCCCGCAGATGCCTGATATGTACCGCCACCGTATTCTCCGTTCCGTAGGGATTATCCTGCCATACCTGTTCGTAAATCTGGTTCGGGGAAAACACCTCTCCGGGATGCTCCATCAGAAGTTTTAAAATATCGTATTCCGTGCGTGTCAGAGAAATCTTTTCGCCGTCAAGCGACACCTCTTTGCTGCGGTCGTCAAGTTCGATTCCGCCGATCGAGAGAACATCTTTTCTGATGGCTCCGCCTCCGAGCTGCATATAGCGTCTGAGCTGTGATTTTACGCGCGCCTGCACTTCAATCGGATTAAACGGTTTGGTGATATAATCGTCCGCCCCGACGGTCAGCCCTAACACTTTATCCGTATCCTCACTTTTTGCTGTCAGTAAAATAACTGGAACATTGCTCGTCTCACGGATTTTCACCATCGCTGCAATCCCATCCATCTCCGGCATCATGATATCCATCAGTACCAGATGGATATCATGTTCCTTTAACACCTCAAGTGCCTCTTTTCCGTTATATGCTTCAAATACCTGATAACCGTCCGCCATCAGATAGATTTTTAATGCTGAAACAATGTCTTTCTCATCATCGCACACCAGTATACTGTACATGTTTTCCCCTTTTCCACAGGTTTTCGATAGATTTTTACATAAACCTGTCTCTTTATGATCATGCTTTTATTGTAACGGAATAATTATGAATTTCCAATCAGTCAAAACATTAAGATTTGATGAAGTTGTACCTTGTATTCGGATAAAAGGAATGCTAATATAGGAAGGTAGTGCTCCCGGAAGTTTTTATTTTCCGGGAGTAAATTATGGAATTTTTTACACAAAGGTTAAACAAAGGAGGATTTATGGAAGAAAATAAAATGGGCGTCATGCCGATTGACAAACTCATTATCTCAATGTCCCTGCCGATCATGATCTCCATGCTCGTTCAGGCTCTCTACAATATTGTCGACAGTATTTTTGTTGCCATGATCAGCGAAAATGCCCTGACCGCAGTGTCTATGGCTTTCCCGATCCAGAACCTTATGATTGCTGTCGGTGTCGGAACTGCCGTCGGCGTAAATGCGCTTTTAGCGCGCTCCCTGGGAGAAAAGGATACCGAAAAAGTAAATAAGGTCGCAGAAAATGCTGTATTTTTAATTCTTGTCAGCTATCTGCTCTTTCTGATCATCGGTCTGTTTTTTGCAGAACCGTTTTTCCGCAGCCAGACAGATATTGAAGAGATCATCGTTTATGGAAAACAGTATCTGACGATCTGCTGCTGTCTTTCTTTCGGTATTTTTACGCAGCTTATGTTTGAGCGTATGCTACAGGCAACCGGAAAAACCATTTATACCATGTATACACAGGGTGTCGGTGCGATCATCAATATCGCTCTCGATCCGGTTCTCATCTTTGGTCTGTTTGGTCTCCCGAAAATGGGCATTTCCGGTGCTGCTGCTGCAACCGTCATCGGACAGATGATTGCCGGTATTCTGGCAGTTGTTTTAAACCATACAAAAAATAAGGAAGTACAGATTGACCTGCACCATTTTCGCCCGGACAAAAATATTATCGGACAGATTTACGTGATCGGTGTTCCCTCTATTGTAATGCAGGCGATCGGTTCCGTGATGAACTACGGTATGAACCGTATCCTGATCGCGTTTTCCTCCACTGCAACCGCGGTGTTCGGCGTTTACTTTAAACTGCAGAGCTTCGTATTTATGCCGGCTTTTGGTTTAAACAACGGTGTCATCCCGGTTATGGCATACAACTACGGTGCCAGAAACAAAGAGCGTGTCACAAAAACTTTAAAACACTGTGTCGCCTACGCAGTCGGTATCATGGCAGTCGGTCTGCTTTTATTCCAGCTCTTTCCAAAGCAGCTTCTCTCCATGTTTCAGGCTTCCGACACAATGCTTTCCATCGGTGTCCCTGCGCTGCGTATCATCAGTTTAAGTTTCCTGCTTGCCGGCTTTGGAATCTCCTGCAGTAGTATTTTCCAGGCACTTGGAAAAGCAGTCTACAGTATGTGCATTTCCATTGCAAGGCAGTTGGTGATCCTGCTTCCGGCAGCATACCTGTTAGCACAGTCCGGCAATGTCAATCTGGTATGGTGGGCATTCCCGATCGCTGAACTGGTATCTGTGGGTGCAACTGCATTTTTCTTAATGAAGATCAACCGGAGTATCGTGAGCAAGATCGGACAGTAACATTACAAAAAAATCCCGTATGAGACTGATTTTAAAAATCATACTCACACGGGATTTTTTACTGCTCTTTTATTTCTGGTTTGCCGGTTCCATATTGACGGAGCGGCCTTTGATCTTTGCATTTTTCATGGCTTCTAAAACTTCTTTTCCGTATTCTCTCGGCACTTCCACGAATGTGTATTTATCATACATATCAATGGCTCCGACAAGTTTACCCGGCATGCCGGATTCGCCTGCAACCGCACCTAAGATATCGCCCGGTTTCACGCGGTCTTTTTTACCGATGTTGATAAACAGACGCACCATGCCCTCTTCAGCTCCGGTATTGTCAAAATCAAAAGAGTCCTCTCTGTCATTGTCAAGATTGATCTGTCCCAACGCCTGTTTTAAGAATGCTGCAGCAATATCCATTGCGGTATAATCGGATTCATTGATCTGCTTTTCGATGATATCGATCGTATCTTTTAAATTTTCCTCGTCGATAATTCTTCCGATTTCTTCCATGACCTTCTCAGCCTTGATCTGTGCCACATCATCCGTGGACGGGATCGGCATTGCAACGATCTTGGTCTTGCAGTAACGCATGATATCTTTTAATTTATATACTTCTTTGCCTTTGACGAAAGTAAACGCACGTCCGGTTCTTCCGGCACGTCCGGTTCTTCCGATACGATGAACATAATATTCGTCATCCTGTGGAATATCATAATTGAATACCGCTTCCACATCATCCACATCGATACCTCTCGCTGCAACATCGGTTGCGATCAGGATCTCTGTTTTTCCGGTACGGAAACCGCGCATCACACGGTCACGCTGTGTCTGCTTCATATCTCCGTGCAGTCCCTCTGCAAAATAACCGCGTCCCTGCAGTTCCTCGGTCAGTTCGTCCACCATGCGTTTTGTGTTACAGAACACCAGAGAGAGTTTTGGATTATAATAATCAAGGAGTCTGGTCAAAACTTCTATCTTGTCTTTTCTCTTTACATCATAGTAATACTGCTCAATATTCGGAACGGTCAGCTCTTTTTTTACCACTTTGATCGTCACGGCATCGTGCTGGTATTTCTTGGTGATATCTAAGATCGGCTTTGGCATGGTCGCAGAAAATAACACCGTCTGACGTCCTTCCTCCGGGATATACTCTAAGATCGTCTCAATATCCTCACGGAATCCCATGTTTAACATCTCGTCTGCCTCATCAAGTACGATCGTGTTCACTGCCTCACAGCGGATCGTCTTTCTGCGCAGATGATCCATAACACGTCCCGGTGTACCGATAATAATCTGTGCCCCACCCTTCAATGCCTTGATCTGACGGCTGATCTCCTGTCCGCCGTACACCGGAAGGATCTTTACACCGTGCATATATTTTGCAAGTTTACGGATCTCATCCGCCACCTGGATGGCAAGCTCTCTTGTCGGTGATAAGATGATAACCTGTGTTTTTTTATTATTCGGATCTACTTTATGCAGTACCGGGATTCCAAATGATGCCGTCTTTCCGGTTCCTGTCTGTGCCTGTCCAATGACATCCACACCGGACATCACAACCGGAATTGCCTGACTCTGGATCGGTGTTGCCTCTTCAAATCCCATTTCTGCTATCGCACGCAATACCTGCGGATATAAATCTAACTGATCGAATCTAACTGTTTCCATATATTTCCTTTCTATAGAAACGTGCGCCATTGGCGCGCGTAAAACAAGGGGCTGATCAACAGCCCCCATAAGCGCAACAGTCTGAATGATAACACGGTGCCCGTACTTTTGTCAAGAAATTCCCCCGCGCAACAGTTCGCATCAACTGCGGATTTTCGGGAATTATGTACCCCAAACCTCATCTTTCGACAAAATCGTCGCCGATTTTTGGTCTGGGTGTTACTTCTTATTTAAAAGCAATCGACAATCATGTATATTATCCATTCTACTGCATCACTTTTTACTTCCGGTTTTCCGTGTGAAAAACTCGATTGCGGATTTTTGTTTCTATCTGTTATATTCTATGCCGCATTCATAAAATGTTTCCTGTTTTATTTGTCACTCACATCTGCTAAGTGTCCCAGTGCAAGATCATTTCTGGATTTTTTCTTAACCTGATAAAGCATCGCATCTGCCGCATGCAGAAAATCCCAGCTCTTTGTATCATCTTTCGGAATATCATAACAGATTCCCTGTGAGATTGTCACGATAGGCATTGCCTTAGAATATGCATGTTGGATTCCAAGATCAATGATCCGCTGCCGCAATCCCTCCGCCGCATGTCTGACCGCTTCCTCCGTCATATTCTGATAGAGAATGATAAACTCATCCCCTCCATATCTCGCACAGAATATCATATCATTCTGCATCAGCTCAAGCTGCTTTGCGATCCGCTTAATGCACTCATCCCCTGCCTGATGTCCGTAGTTATCATTATACTGCTTAAAATAATCGATATCCAGGATCTCCATGGCAAGCGGCGTCTGCTCTGATAATGCCTTCTCAAATACCTGATCCAGATAATCATTAAGACGGAACCGGTTTGCCAGGCGCGTCAGTGCATCCGTCTCTGACTTTTCCAAAAGCCGGATATTTGCTTCTTCCATCTCGCGTCTTTTTTTGTTCGCCCGCTCTAAAGATTCCCGCACATCAAGCATATTTGCGATCATCGCCTGTTTTTCTTTTTCCATGATCTCGGACAACTCGTAGTACTGCCCCGCAGCCTCTAAATATGCATCATTATCCTTATGCATACGGTAAAACTTAATTTTCAGGGAAATAATCTGCCTCTGAAGATTGACGATCTTTGACTGCCATGTCAATGGCTCTAAAATTTCCATTACCCGCAAAAAAGCATCATCATTTCCGATTTCAAGCAAAAGCTGGCTGAATTCATAAAGATCACTAAAAATATCCATGATCGGAATATCTGCATTGATCTCCTCACAGATCAACCGGATGCATTCATCACGCGCCGCCGTCTTTCCGGTTGCATGGCATACCTCCGCCTTAAAACAGCGAAAACTGAGCAGTTCAATGCCATCAATACGGCCCGCGCACTCATCCGAGACAAGCTCTGCATAATGTGCTGCACGCTCCGGCATATCGCGATACAAAAAACCGGTTCCCATTCCTATATAAACACAGGTGATCAGGCGGTAATTTTTATCATCTTTCACAAAATCCTTTACATGCTGTCCACAATTTTCAAAATATCTCTGTGCCTCTAAATATTGTCCACAGGATAAATATAAATTTCCAAGATTTATATCTATCATGGTTTCTTCCTGTTTTAACTGATATTTCGTACAGAAATTCAATCCAGTCAGATAATAGTCAAGTGCGATCGGCTCATTTCCCCGATTGATCGCCGTAATTGCCATCAGATTATATGCACGCGCCACAAGTTCCCACTGATTTGATTCATTCAGATAAGATACGCCTTTGCTGATGCAGAAAAAAAACTTTTCACTTTCATTTAACAGATAATAAGTCTCTGCACTGTAATAGTATGCAAATCCAAGCAGCTTTGGATCATTTTTTTTCATTGCATACTGTTCAATATCATAACAAAACTTCAATGTCCGTTTTGCATCGTTTCCCCGGCTGTCGTACACTCCCTGTATCCATGCGCGGACAATTTCATCATATCCGTCGTATTCCATGTGCACTGCCTCCTCTCATTCCACAACAGACATTTCTTTTCACGTTTTCTCTCTAAAAAGAATGCCATTTTATTATAAAATAGAACTGTGTCTTATTCAAGGAAGAATGCTTTTTCTTTTATTCGAAATATGCTACCGGATCCACGGGTGTGCCATCTTTATCAAGTTCAAAATACAGATTGCTTCCCTCTACCGTGAAGTATTTCGTCGGCTCTCCAACATATCCTAATACATGTCCGGCCTCCACATAATCTCCCTTTGCAAAATTCAGCTCCTTTAACTGTCCGTAAACTGCCTCATAGCCATCACCCAGATCGACCGTAACTGTACAGCCTGTCACCTCATCATTTTCAATACTCTTAATCTGGCCTTTGGCAACTGCATAGACTTTATCATTGACCTCACCTGCAATGATCACTGCCGGATTATATTTATACTGGTCAAGCGTCGGGAAATAAACCGTGGAATCCATGCTGTAATTGATGATCACGTTTCCCTCCATCGGCCAGAGCAGCTCCTCCGAAAAATGAAGTGTCTGTGCTTTGCCTGTCGTCTGAATGCTCTGTGCTGCTTCTGTTTCTTCCGTTTCCGCTGCATTATTTTCTTCTGCAAGTTCCGCCGTTACGGCAGGATCATCCAGTTCATTCTCCATTTCATTTAAAGACTGTTTTGGAGGAACCAGTGCAGATGCCTCGGCAGACTGCTCCGAACTCTCCTCTGCTGCAATATCATCTGCCTGTTTCTGCATTTCTTCTGCAAGTTCGGCTTCCATCTGCTCCCGTTCCTTTTCCTGTCGGCTGCTGTATAACGCAGTCGTTCCAACTGCCGCTAAAGCGATCAGCAGCCCCGCAATCACATATTGTCTGTACCCCAAAAAACCTTTCTTTTTCATTATTTCTCACCATCCATTATTTATTTTTAACCATAGTGTTTCCACATCCCGGATGGTTTATACGATTATTTTTTTATTTCTTTCCTATAAATTACCAGCCTGCCCGATCACTGCTCCCTTATAAAAATAAGCAAGAATCTCCCGATAACCATATCCCTCTTTTGCAAGTTTCTCTGCTGTATTCTGGCTTAATCCAAAACCATGTCCCATGCCCCTTGCCACGATACGCACATGATCGTCTATTTCCGTGATCGTAAAGCAGGCAGATGGAAGCTCTAATGCATGGCGGAACTGCTCTCCATCGTATGTTTCCCCCGCAACTTTGATTTTTGTCACATACTCTGCCGCATCGCGGCTTACGATCTCAATCTGTGTCAGTTCCGTCAGCCCTGCATCAGGATATGCCGCACGGCATTTTTCCAGGAACTCCTCTTTTTCATAATAAAACACGGAAAGATAACCTTCCGCCGTGGTGTCCGCATGACATTCTGCCGTAACAAGATATGGCATGTCTGCATCTTCATATAACTCTGACATGCTGCGTGTCCGCCCACTGCTGATCGCATGATATGCCGCATATATGTAAGTTCTGTTATATAAGAGTGTCTCCCCCGCCGTCGCTTCCACACAGGATTTCAGTTTCTGATAATTTTTATCAAAATTTTCTCCCCAAAGCTCCTGCTGCTGATCCGGCGGCATGCTCTCCGGTTCCTTCGTCCCCGCCTGCATGGCATCATACAGATTCGTTCTGGCGATCACACATTGTGCTTTGATCGTTTCCGCTGATTTATCAATCCCGATCTCCTGCGCCACGATCTGCAAGACCTTCATCTCAGTTTCTTCATCCTCATCCTTACTGTCTCCACTTTGTGTCTCTGCCTGTCCTGATAAGATATCTTTTTTATTTTCCTGATGCTCCCGGACTTCCCTCTCCATACCCTCTACACTGTCTATTGTGTTCAGTACTTCCTGCGCCCCTTCCTTTCCATAAATGAGGTTTTCCAGGCGCATTCGCTGCATCAGTGTTGTGATAAAAACCGGCACCAGTAATATCAGACATATTCCTTTCAGCCAAAAACCTGCACGTTTTCTTCGTCTTTTTCCCATAAAAAAATCTCCCTGTCCATTTAATATATGAAACAGAGAGACTTCTCATTCAGATTTTTTACATCACATTCATTACCAGACTAAATGCCTGCATCATTACAAATCCGATCTCTGCCATGATCAGCAGTGCATAAAGTACGGTATACACGATTGGAAACGCCATTTTGCGTTTTAAAAGATGTGCCCGCCATACATAATAACCAGGCTTTAAAAAGATTGCAAACAGGATCAGTCCAAGTATTTTATAATTCTGCTTGTTGATCTTTACAATGTCGATGACAACAAAAATAATGAATGCCGCAAGCAATGCATAATTAAGCAGAGAAAATATCACATAACTTCCATTGTACATCACATTCATATAGCTGCCATCCATAATGCTGTCATAAGTCATTGCCTGAAATACAGATGATGTCGCAACCATGCTGATGATCTCACGCAGCGGCATTACGATCAGTAACAGATAGCAGAAAATATCTGAAACCGGACCATGCTGCTCCTGTGGTGTCCAGTTATTCTGGCTGTACTGCGGATTGCCATAGGTCTGCTGTCCGTTGTTATACTGCTGATCCCCGTAAGTCTGCTGTCCATTGTTATACTGCTGATTGCCATAGGTCTGCTGTCCGTTGTTATACTGCTGATCCCCGTAAGTCTGTTGTCCATTGTTCATGTTCTGATTTTCGTCCATAATCTCCTCCTTAATTTTGCTTTATTTTTTCTGTCTGTTTCCAATAATATTGGAAAGAGCTGCAAACTGCTCTAACGTGAGCGCCTCCCCCCGGATGGTAAGCGGTTCTCCAAGTTCTGCGATACACTCCTGTATCTCTTCCTTGGAAAGATGTACCTGCGGCGCATTCGACAATCCGTTCGCCAGTGTTTTTCTTCTCTGGTTAAACGATGCCCGGATAATGTGAAACATCAGTTTTTCATCATCCACCTGTACCGGCACCTCCTCGTGTCTGGTCAGCCGGATCACTGCACTGCCGACATTCGGGCGCGGCATAAAGCAGTTTGGCGGAACATTGGCAACGATCTGGGGTTTTGCATAAAACTGCACCGCTAACGACAGTGCACCGTAATCTTTCGTTCCCGGTCCTACCTGCATGCGGTCTGCAACTTCCTTCTGCACCATGACCGTAATGCTGTCGATCGGAACATGGCTCTCAAAAAGTCCCATGATGATCGGTGTGGTAATATAATAAGGAAGATTTGCAACGACCTTGATCGGCTTTCCACCATTTCTTTCCATCGCAAGTTTTGCGATATCCAGTTTTAAAATATCCTGGTTGATCACAGTCACATTGTCATAAGCGCTTAATGTATCCTCTAAGATCGGGATCAGATTGGTATCGATCTCTACCGCAGTCACTTCCCTGGCATTTTCACACAGATACTGTGTCATCGTACCGATACCCGGACCGATCTCAAGAACAAAATCATCCTTTGTCACTCCCGCGGCCTCGACGATCTTCTCAAGTACATGCGGATCGATCAGAAAGTTCTGCCCGAATTTTTTCTGAAAATTAAAATGATATTTCTGCAAAACCGCAATCGTATTCTGCGGAATCCCTAATGTAGCCATAAAACTCCTCTCAATCCTTCCGGTTACTTAACATTTCCTCAAACAGCGTATCTAAAAACTCTGTATACAACCCGTTAAATGTCTCATGAAAAGTCTGTGCCACACTTGCATCTCCCTGACCTGTCATCTGTGCCTCCTCAAAAAGTGCAAATGCCGTTTCATAAAGCTCCGGATTTTTATCATAAAATACTTCCGTCAGTCCATCCTGAAAAGCAAACTGCGCCTCCTGGGAAAGATTGTCCTTGAAATCTTCCTTGGAAATACAGCCTTTCTCCTCATAATCAGAAAGATAAATATGTCCCTCTGCAGATTTTACAAAATCGCGAAATACCGTTGCCACATCCTCGTATGTAACAGGAACATAATTCTCATTCCAGTATCTGTCAAATGTTTCCCTGTCCGGAAAGTGTGAAAAAATATCGTTATCCATGTTATTCTCCATTTCTGCGTGTGAAAATTCTTATGTTTCACACTATTCTCCATTTCTGCGTATAAAATATTGTATACAATAAACAGACTGCGCATTCCATGGGCAGACCTATCGCCATAAATATACAAACAGGATGCCATCACGGTCTGTCCGTCTCTGACACCCTGTCTTTCATTATATACAAAAATCATATATAAGGCAAAGATTTATTTTTCATCGTGGAACATTTCGATAACACTGTTCAGCCGTACAATATTCTCACGGTTATTGTCCACAAGTGTTTCATTTCCCTGGACGATTCCGGAAACCTCAAGTGTTTTCTGTGCAATATCCGTCACACCATCAGCCGCCTCGGAAACCGTCGAACTGACACCCTGCATGGCATCTGCAATCTCAACAATAGAACTTAACAGTGTATTGATCTGTCCGCTGATGGCAGACATATCATCATCAAATACGGTTGCATCTTTCGTATACTGGTCTGCAACCCCCATAAAGTCCTCATAATCTTTTAGTACTGTCTGCTCTAAGAAATCCGTACTTTCCTTTAAGCATCCTGTCATATTTGCCACAGCCTGGTTTACCTCGGCAATGATTTCATTGATACTGCCGACCGTCGTGGATGTCTGGGTTGCCAGCGTACCGATCTCTCCGGCAACGACTGCGAATCCCTTTCCTGCCTCTCCGGCTCTTGCCGCCTCGATTGAGGCATTTAATGCCAGCAGATTCGTCTGACTTGAAATTTCAAGGATTGCCTGTGTAAACTGGTTGATCTTTTCTACTGCTTTTGCCTGCTCCATGGCAGCTTCTGTTTTCTGCTGTACATTTTCGTACATCTGAACCGTTTTTTCGCTTGCAGCCTGCGTCTTTAACTTAAGCTGACCTGCGCGTTCCTTTACCTCAACAGAAGACTCCCGTCCCTCCTTTGAATACCGCTCAATATCCGTTGCGCGCTCTTTGATGTCACTGACTGTGGTGTTGACCGTCTCCATCGTCGCCGCTGTCTCTTCCATTGCTGCTGCAAGTTCCTGCGTCGTATCTGTGTTGACGCTGCTCATCTCACGCACACGTTTCGTTGTATCAGAAAGCTGTTCTGTCGTATTTTTCAGATCTGTGTATACATGACGGATATTTGCTACCATTTGACGCAGATTCTTGCGCATGTTGTGAAGTGATATCGCCATTCTTCCGGTTTCATCTTTTCTTTTATAAAGGTGCTGGTTTGCCGGATTGCTCGCAAACTCAAATTCAGCCGTCTGTTTTACGATACCGTCGATCTGGGTGATCGGCTTTGTGATTGTAAATCCGAGTACTGTACCGATAATTATGGTAAGTATCATTGCAAAAGCAGCTCCTCCGAATATCTGTTTTGCAAGCTGTCTGGATTTTTCCTGCAGTTCAGTTTTTGGTGCCGTAAGGACAAATTTCATGCCATTTTCCAATGTCTTATAATACATGACCTTATCTTTTCCCTGATAAGTATAGGAAACGGCAGTCTCCTCCGTCTGCTCATTTCCAAGCGCATCCACTACTGACTGCAGTCCGCTGTCTGCATCCGCAAGATTACTTCCAATCTCAAGATCTTTGTGATACATGACCTTACCAGATTCATTGACAAGGAAACCATAACCACTGTCAAATATACTTAAAGAATCGATCGTATCCGTAAATTCGCTGAAATCAATATCCATTCCGATGATACCAATAGACTCGCCGTCCACCTCGATTGGAATAACGTATGAGATCATATATACACCAATGTTGGAATTTAAGTATGGTTCCATCCAGGTTTCTTTTCCATTCTGTACCGGAATATAATACCATCCGACATGCTCCACATCACTCGGATCATACATGGAAAAGTCCGTTGGCGTCACACTCTCAAACTCACTGTCACTGTTATCTCTTGTTAGAAAAAGTCCGCTTGTTGGTTCCGTAAATTCAGGATTATAACGGATATACGCCGTGAGTGCTCCCTTTGTGTTCTGTGCAGACTGCATCAGGATAGGAAGCATCTGCTTTGTATAAGTATCCACATAGTCCTTACTCGTCCGGAAGGATGCTGCATGTTCCAGTTTGGCAACTGCAATGCTGTATACCATTTCCACTGACTGTGAAACATTCTGCATCATGGTATCAAGTTCATCGCTCTGACTCACACACTTAAGCTGCATTTCCTGCTGTGAATCTTCATAAGAAGTGCTGACTGAGTTTACAATACTGATCGCTCCGCAGATAAATGTAGATACCAGCGAACATAGTATTACAGTTACAATAATTTTTGTTTTTATTGATTTCATACCAATTTCCCCCTCTGTCCAGATTCCTCCTGTTGTTTCAATTTTACCATATTCGACTTTATTTTCAATAAAATATATACTGTTTCGTTATGTTTTCGTAGATTTTAAAAATTATATGCTATTTTTTTATTCATTTTATCGAACATATTTTCGTTTTTCTATTGCATGTGTTTTGATTTTGTGTTATATTGATTTTATCGAACACTCGTTCTGTTTTTAGTAATATGCGACCGATAATCCAACCCCGTTTATATGTAACTATGAAGAATATGAAAAGACCATGAGAAATGGAGATCAACATGAACATCCAGCAAAATATGTCCCTAATGGAAAAACTTTCTATACTTACCGCCGCTGCAAAATACGATGTTGCCTGTACTTCCAGCGGTGTGGACCGCCGTGGCAATGGCACCGGCATGGGGAACTCTCTCGCCTGCGGAATCTGTCACTCATTCTCTGCGGACGGGCGCTGTATTTCTCTGCTCAAGATCCTCTTTACCAATGAATGTATTTTTAACTGCGCCTACTGCCAGAACAACTGTAACTCCGATGTAAAACGGGCTTCCTTTACCCCGGATGAAGTCTGTGAGCTGACGATAGAATTTTACCGGCGCAACTATATTGAGGGACTTTTCCTAAGTTCCGGCATCATGATCAGTCCCAATTACACGATGGATCTGATCTATCAGACCCTCTACCGGCTACGCAATGTCTACCATTTCAACGGCTATATCCATGTCAAAGCGATTCCCGGCGCAGATCCTGTCCTTGTGGAAAAAGCCGGTTTTCTTGCCGACCGTATGAGTGTCAATTTAGAACTTCCGACCGCCGACAGCTTAAAGAAACTGGCTCCCTATAAGTCCAGAACTACTATTTTAAAACCAATGCGCCAGATCCAGAACCGCATTACGGAAAATAAGGATGAACTTGCCATTTACCGCAAAGCACCGCGTTTTGTCCCCGCCGGTCAGAGCACACAGATGATCATTGGTGCCACTCCGGAACACGATTATGAAATCATGCGCGTTGCTGAGACACTTTATCAGAAGTTTGACTTAAAGAGAGTTTTTTACTCGGCTTTTGTCAATGTAAACCACGACTCAAACCTGCCGGTTCTGCCGGGTGGTCCGCCTCTTTTACGTGAGCACCGCCTCTATCAGGCAGACTGGCTGCTGCGCTATTATGATTTTAAAGTGGATGAATTACTGACCAAAGACCGCCCGGATTTCAATATCTATCTGGATCCAAAATGTGACTGGGCACTCCGTCACCTGGAGTATTTTCCGGTTGAGATCAACCGCGCCGATTATCACACCCTTTTGCGGGTTCCCGGCATCGGTGCAAAATCTGCCTCCCGCATCGTAAAGGCAAGACGTATGAATAAACTCGATTTTTCCGATCTGAAAAAGATCGGTGTCGTACTAAAACGTGCCCTGTACTTTATCACCTGTTCCGGTCGCATGATGTATCCCACAAAATTAGACGAGGATTATATCTGCCGCAGCCTGATTGCCGACCGTACCCAGATTCCACGCGAAATACGTGAGGCAGGATATCAGCAGCTCAGTTTGTTTTCCTGATGATGCTGAATGGAGATTAGTGTGAAAAATAAGATTTTTCACATGCAGGATTTGTGCTTACGCACAAACTTGAGATGCAAATGAAAACGTTGTTTTCATTGAAAAACAGCGCAAGAATGGGGATTAATATGTACACATTTATCTGCGAAGATTCTCCCAACGGAATTTTTTCCGGCATTTATGATGCGTGGGATTTTAAAGTAAATCAAAATAAAAAATATCCAGCCGGCAGCACAGCGACTGACACTTCTTCCCGCATATACCCGCATGCCTGCTCGCACGAAGATATCCACGTTGTCTGCCATGAGCCGGACAATTATCAACTGTTTTATGAGTATATCCATGTGGAAACTTCCACAGAAAAATCAGATAAAGTCGCCCGTACCATCCAGTGCAGGCTTGGCAGTGAATTTTACGATGCCATTTTAAATGCGATCCTCTCCATTGTTCCCGCGAAAAAGAATGACTTAGACAAAGCCGACGCTATTTACCACACTCTTGTACTTGGTCTGAATACAGCCGCCGGAGCACGCGCCATCCATGATCTCTCCAATCCTTATGTCCACCGCCTGTTTACATTGTCGCGCGCTACCGCAAACGAAGCGCATCACCTGCTCGGCTTTCTTCGTTTTTCGGAACTGGAAAATGGTGTTTTATTCTCCACGATCCATCCAAAAAATAATGCCCTGCCGATATTAGCAGAGCACTTCACCGATCGTCTCCCACAGGAGAATTTTATGATATATGATGAGAACCGGCAGCTTGCCGCAGTCCATGCCGCCGGCAAGAACTTCATGCTGGTGGATGCCTCCGGCATAGATCAGGACCTTTTAAAACGTACCTCCGAAAAAGAGTCTGCGTATCGGAAACTGTGGCTGGCCTTTTTTGACCAGATTGCGATCCAGGCACGGATCAATCCAAAACTTCAGGCACAGAACATTCCGAAGCGCTTCTGGAGTGATACACCGGAACTTGCAAAAAAATAAAGCCCTGTTCCAATTGAACAGAGCATCTCTTTACTATCTTATATATATTATAACCAAACTATTCTTTTTTGTAAATAATATCCTTATTACGAAACAGCCTTTCCGCATTTACCCTCGTCGCCTGTTCTACTTCCTCCGGCGTGATCCCTCTTAATTCTGCGATCTTTTTAATCACAAACGGGATGTATGAAGAATCGTTTCGCTCCCCGCGGTGCGGCTCCGGCGCCATATACGGACAGTCCGTCTCAAGAAGGATCCGATCAAGCGGGATCTCCTGTACGGTCTCCTTTAACTTTTTCGCATTTTTAAAAGTCACAACACCGCCGACACCGATATAATATCCCATTTTTATAAATTCCTGTGCCATCTCTTTCGAATAAGAATAACAGTGGATCACTCCCGGTATCTCCTCCGCATGTACTGATTTCATCACTTCCATAGTATCCGCTGCCGCATCTCTGGAATGGATGATGACAGGAAGTGACGCTTCTCTTGCCATTTTCATCTGTTCCGCAAACCAGTATCTCTGCTGTTTTTGTACTTCCGGTTCTTTATCCCAGTAATAATCCAGCCCGATCTCTCCGACCGCAGCTACTTTTTCTTTTTTGGTCTGCTCTTTCAGCCATGCAAATGTTTCCTCATTCAGGCCACTGATATCGCTCGGATGTACACCGACTGCTGCATAGACAAACGGATACTTCTCCGACAGTGCAAGCGTTGTTTTGGTAGATTCGATTGAGGCACCGACATTGATAATCGTTCCTACACCACGCCCTGGCATAGATGTGATCAGCGCATCCCTGTCCTCCTCAAACCGTTCATCATCATAGTGTGCATGTGTTTCAAATATCATAATTATATTTCTCCTTTATTTACCTGCATGAGTACCGGGATTTTTCCAATGATCTCACCGCCAGGTACACTCTGTCCACCATATACAGCCTCGATTACCGGTGCAATCCCTTCAACTGAAATCCTGCTTTAAATATATACCCTTTTACGCCAAGTTCCAATACTTTTACAATATATTTTAGATCTGTCTTTTTAATTTAACCGGAAAGTTTCAATGGCATTTTCTAACTGTTTCATGCTGTCCATCATCTTTACGACTTCGGATTTTAAAGCCTCTGAATCCTCCATCTGCTGTCCAAGGAAGCGATTTATTTCCTCCGTGGTTCTTACGGTATGTTCAGAAGAATCCCCGATTGCACGTATTTTATCTAACACTGCATGTCTTCTACCGTTCATCTCATCCACTTTTCCCGATATCTCATCCAGTTCCTGTATCATACTCTCCATGACGCTGCTCATGTTTCCAAATGCCTCCATGGTATATCCGGCACTCTCTACCATTTCATTGACTTTGCCGCTTGTCTCCATGACACATTCCCCGGACTGCAGGACTTCATTTTCATTTCCGCTACGGTCATGATCAGGGATCTCATTCTTGTAATGGTATGAAATAATGCCTCGGAAAGTTTTCCAAACTCTCCACCTTTTTTCCGTTTCTCTTTTTCCTGTACCGTAAGATCTCCGTTTGCCACACGATCAAGTCTTCCGATACTTTTTCTGATATTGCGCGTAATGCCTGCCGTGATCACGGTTGCAATAAGCATGGCTGCAATGCATGCCGCAACGATCATAGCGATCGTGATATCCCGGATATCTTTCGTTCCTGCGGTAATGTACTCAATCGGCACCATCACAACAATTTTTCCACCTGTCACGGAACTCTCTGCACTCATATAATAATAACGTCTGCCATCCACTTTTACATAACTGCTGCTTTCTGCTGTATCTATCAGACCACTGTCAACCGGATTATTTACGCTGATCATCCTGCCATCTGCAGTCATATCTATGGCTGTAAGCGCTGATTTTTCATAGTTCTGGGTAAGTCCCTCATAAGATTTCTGATACGAAACAACACCTATTATGATAATAAAAATAATGGGTACTAAAAATCCCGTTATTAACTGCAGTCGGATCGAGCTGTGCGGTACAACGATTTTTATCTGATGCAGTTTTCTTTTTTTCGACATAAAAAACCTCCCATCTTTTTATCTTTATCATAAAAGGACGAAAGGTTTTATAAAATGTCTTATTTTTTAATTGAGTATCGTTTTTTTATTAAATGGAAATATTAATATTCTCTACCGGACTCTGTCCTGCTGCAGGTGCAGTTTGCGCCGAAGCACCTGTATAAGCAGCGGATGTGCCCTGCGACAATGTACCGGTATCACCGCTCATTGTCTGATCTGTCTCTAGCTCTGCATCCTGCTGCGCCTGCATCTTAATCTGTGCCTCCGTCAGCTGTAAATTTGTGGATTCGGCAGACAGACTCACGATCACACCGGAATCCGGCGATATATCAGACGTATTGCGGTTTTCCATCTGGTCTTTGATGTATTTCATATCCGCTTCACTGATCTTGCTTTGCTCCTGACGTCTGTGACTGTTGCGCTTCTGCCGTATCTCGATCCTTTTTGCCTTTTCTTTCTGTACGTTCTGGATCTCTTCGATTGCAATTTTTTCCTTTAACTCGCGTTCTTTATTTGCTGCACGGCGCTTGATCTCACCTTTCTTCTGCGTCACCTCAGACTTGTTTTCGCTTTTATATTTTCTATTTTCTATCTCTTCCTGTTTCAAATGACGCACTTTAAGCTGCGCACACTCTACCATCCGTCTTGCATGTGCAACTGCTGCAGATATTTCCTTGCTGTCGTATTCTCCCGTTGCGGCATACCGCTGCAAAGTGGCAAGCCTGCTTTTTGCCTTCGTCAGCGCATTTGCTGCCCCCTGCGGTTTCTTTGCACGCAAAAGCTGATTGGAAACTTCCTTATAGTTATAATTCAGTTTTTTCTTTGTGCCGCTGCTTTTGCTCTTTCCACAGACGTACTCAATACGCGCACGCGAATCCTTATTTGCATTTTTAATAGTCAATGTTCCAGCCATTGCCACTGCCCCCGTGGTGCTCCCGGCACTGTTCACCGAAACTCCCATAACTCATATTCCTCCCTGACGTCATGACAGGGATCACATAATATTTTTTACCCGCTTTGCGCGTGCCTGTCATGAAAAATGAATCCATTCATATATCTTTAACATCGGCAAAACTGCACAAAATAATTACCTTCAATTTACATGATATGACACATCCAGAGCGTTTCCGCAATGTTAACCATACAAAACAATCCCAATATTACTGCAGACATATTTAAGACCAGTACCGGCACTTCTTTTCTGATCTGCCCGCGCATCTGTCTGATACAGAAAAGACAGACCGCCATCAGAATAAAATACAGGTAAATATACGGCCGGTCCGCCGATGCATAGATCGTCGGCGAAAAACCCATGACAATACCGGATGCAAGCCCGACACCAAGTATGGCAATCGTATAGAAATACGTTTCCAGCTTTTCTTTCATCAGGCAAAACAGTGCATAGGACATTCCTGCCACCGTCACGATCAAAAATATCACCGGGAACCAGTTCGCAGGATCTTTAAAATTCCATTCCGCTGTCTGCTTTGGTATGATAAATATTTTTTCATACCACGGATGCCCGGTGCGGATCAGTGCATATCCAAGGATACAAAATACCGGAACAGATGACAGCAGCGTTTTTATCAAATTTTTTGTTTTCAGTCCGACCAATACGGCAAGCACGGCCGAGACGATCAGGAAAATACTGTTGACCTGCGCAACAAAAATGCGTTCTATATTTGCAGCCCCCATATATATTTTTTCCAAAACGGAAAAGTATGCAAATTCCGGCATACGTCCTTCCACTTCCTGCATACTGCGAATGCCGTTTCCCGGGCAGCGCAGAATCGTAAAAAGCGAGATCACATCAATGACTGCATATCCGTAGATCCACAGACTTCCAGACTTCTTTCTGCGCCAGCTATAAACCATGGCAAGAAACAGCAGCACCAGCAAAATTGCAGCAACCTGCTCCTGACTGCTGCAAAAAATGCAGGAAACCACACCGCCTGCACCTTCATACCAGTGTACATGTCCTTTCTGTGCCAGTTTCTGTAAAAGCAGGGCAATGTATAATAACCCAAGAAGCGGCCACAGATAATTGACCGTTGTCGCGATCCAGCCTGCTGACACCATATCAGAAAATGGATAAAGCAGCATAAATGCACAGACAAGCCATTTACCTGCCGTTTTATTTATGTTACATTCCATATCCAGATATTTTTCCGGATTCAAGAATAATAAGCGGTATAATAATACAGGAATCAATGTAAAAACAATAATATCCAGTATCTTCCACAGCCATGGAACCTGTACCAACGGGATAAGTACAAATTCGATTGCCATTCTTGAAGACCATGTCGCATAGCGGTGTGCTAAGATTTCCCAGATACTTCTTCCATCCATCAGAGTCTGAAAATAGACAACATCATCCCCCGCAGAAATTTTAATGACCAGATGCCAGATGAGCGCCGTCACAAACACCACCACAAATGGAATATTTTGCCTGAATACCTTTTGTATTTTTTCTTTCACTCTTTTGTTCCCCGATGTACTAGCAGATCTCAGCTCCGCTCGGCATTGCTTTTTCCGGTGTCATCAGTGCAAGATTACCCTCTGCATCTTCTGCACATAAGAGCATTCCCTCAGATAAAACTCCGGCAAGTTTTGCAGGTTTTAAGTTCACAAGTACCATTACTTTTTTGCCGACCATCTCTTCCGGTGTATAGTATTTGCGGATACCGGAAACGATCTGTTTTACCTGACTTCCGATTTTTACCTGGGAACATAATAATTTCTTTGACTTCGGCACTGCTTCACAGGAAATGATCTCTCCGACCTGGAACTGCATTTTCATAAAATCATCATATTCGATCTCCGGTTTTGCCTCGATATCGATTGCTTCGCCTGATTCCTCTGTAGTCTCCGGCAGCTCGCCAAGCGTCTTCTGCTCTGCCTCAAACTCTGCTTTCTGTGCTTCACGGATCGCATCGATCTTTGGCATGATCTCTTTTGCATCCAGACGTGCAAAAAGGATCTCCGGTTTGTCTGTCACTTTATTTCCATTCTCATAAAGTCCGAATTTGTCCAGATCATCATATTCACGCATACCTGCATTCAGCTGCGCTAAGATACGGTCTGCTGTCTCCGGTAAGAAGCTCTTTAACAGACATGCTCCGATCGTGATGGACTCTACCAGATTATAAAGTACTTCTGCCAGCCGGTCTTTTGCTGCCTCGTCCTTTGCAAGTACCCACGGTGCAGTCTCATCAATGTATTTGTTGCAGCGGCGGAATAAGTTAAATACCTCTGTGATTGCATCTGCAACACGCAGATTTTTCATCTTCTCTGCAACTTTATCTCTCGCAGATGTCACAACTGCCTTTAAGTCTGCATCAACTTCCTCTGTCACACCTGTGCTCTTTACCACACCGTCAAAATATTTATTGCTCATGGAAATGGTACGGTTTACAAGGTTTCCAAGGATATTAGCAAGGTCAGAGTTGTAACGCTCGATGACAAGATCCCAGGTAATGATTCCGTCATTTTCAAACGGCATCTCGTGTAATACAAAGTAACGTGTTGCATCCACGCCGAATAAATCAGCCATATCATCTGCGTAGATCACGTTTCCTTTAGACTTGCTCATCTTCTCGCCGCCCTGTAAAAGCCACGGATGACCAAACACCTGTTTTGGCAGCGGCAGATCCAGTGCCATCAAAAAGATCGGCCAGTAGATCGTATGGAAACGGATGATGTCTTTTCCGATCAGATGTAAGTCTGCAGGCCAGTTCTTGTTGAACAGATCACTGGAATTGCCGTCTGCATCGTATCCAATCTTGGTGATATAGTTGGTCAGAGCGTCCAACCACACATAAACGACATGTTTCGGATCGAAATCTACCGGAATGCCCCAGGAAAATGATGTTCTGGAAACGCACAGATCCTGTAATCCCGGAAGTAAGAAGTTGTTCATCATCTCATTTTTTCTGGAAACCGGCTGGATAAATTCCGGATGCTCATTGATGTAGTTGATGAGTTTGTCAGCATATTTGCTCATTTTAAAGAAATATGCCTCCTCTTTTGCCGGCTGGACCTCACGTCCGCAGTCCGGGCATTTTCCATCCACAAGCTGTGACTCTGTCCAGAAAGATTCACACGGTGTACAGTAAAGTCCCTCGTAGGAACCTTTGTAGATGTCACCTTTATCGTATAATTTTTTGAAGATCTTTTTTACCTGTTTCTCATGGTCTTCATCGGTTGTACGGACAAAATTATCATAGGAAGTGTTCATCAGATCCCAGATGCGTTTTACCTCTCCGGCTACATTGTCCACATACTCTTTCGGAGTGATCCCGGCCTTCTCGGCCTTCTCCTGGATCTTCTGACCATGTTCGTCCGTTCCGGTCTGGAAGTAAACATCATAACCTTCCTGACGGCGGAATCTTGCGATCGCATCTGCAAGTACGATCTCGTAGGTATTTCCAATGTGCGGCTTGCCGGATGTGTAGGCAATCGCTGTTGTCATATAAAATTTTCCTTTGCTGCTCATGTATATTTCCTTCTTTCTTAATGATTTGCTTGTTGATACTGTGGGTTATTTCATCTTATAAATAAAAAAAATCCCGTCCTCTAAAAAGAAGACGAGATGTTATCCCGTGGTACCACTCCCATTTACCGGCACAAAATGCCAGCCTCATTTCGATATCTCACGGACTGCCCGGATACATACTGTACCGATGCTCATCTGCTGTAATATCTCCCGCTGTAACAGGCGGACCTGTCGCAGCCTTACCTCTCCGGTTCGGTGCGCCGCTCGGGAGCCATGTTCCATCCGCTTCTTCCCGACTTCTCTCAGCTTCCTGCCGCCTGTATCGGGCTGCATTCAAAAGTCCTCTCTGTAAAGCTTCCCCGGATGTACTCTCTCCGTCTTTGCATTCTCTTTTTCAATATCCGGCTGCCGCCGTATCTGACTGCAGCTTCATACGTTTACAGTAGCACAAAAGATCTGGCCTGTCAACGGCTGGCTCACAGCTTTAACCCTTTCAGCAGGTCGCCCAGCGAGGTTCCGACCGCCTCATTCGAGCTGTACTCTTCCGCCTGTTTTTCTTCCAGCTCGTCCGGCTCTGCGCTCTCGGCTGCTGCCTTGATACTCAAGCTGATCCGGTTGTCCTTCGTATTTAAAACAACTGCCCGCACGGTATCCCCGACTGTCAGCACCTCTGAAGGCTTTTTCAGGCGCTTCTGACTGATCTGGGAAATGTGTACTAAACCACTTAATCCATCGCCAAGATCCACAAATGCACCGTATGGCATCAGACTTTCCACGCGTCCCTCTACAACTGTACCAGGCACAATCATGGAGATTTTATGGTTCAGGCGCTCCGCTTCCTTTTCTTTCAGGACGTCCTTTGCGGACAGCACAAGCTTCTGGCGGTCTGAATCCACCGTAATCACGCGCACTTCCAGCGTTTTCCCGACAAACTCCGTCGCATCCTCCACATAATCCAGTGCCAGCTGGGACGCCGGGATAAATCCGCGGATTCCTTCCACATAAGCAGTTACGCCCTGATTGACGCTTTCGCTTACCTTTATCTTGAGAATCGTCTTTTCTTCCTGATACTGTTTGAGTCTGTCCCAGCCGAGTGTCTCTGCTGCTTCTACGCAGGACATCTGGATATTGCCGGCTCCATCGTCTCTTTTGACAACAGTTCCTTCCAGCGTATCTCCGACATGGATATCCGCCAGCACGGAAAACGACGGATCCTTGCTCAAATCCTCTGTTTTAATCACCGCAGGCGCATAGTAACCGAGATCCAGCGTTACGCCGGTTTCCCGCACGTCGATAACGGTTCCGGAAATCACATCACCCTCCCGGATTGTACGGAAAGAAGCTTCCAGCTCCTTTGCATAATTCGCCATCGTCTCTGTCGTTGTGCTGTTTTCTGCATCCGCAATTCCCTTTTTTTCTTCTGACATCGTTCTCCTCCTTACCGGGCAGACAATTCCATGCCGCCTCGTTCCTTTTCTGAATTTTAGCACGTTTTTTATAGAAATTCCATCCTGGCTTCCGCGATTTTGCAGCGAATGTACCTACAGGGTTACTGTTCACTCGCGCCATTTGTAAAATCCCATCTTCGATGCTTTCCTGCGAATCATTTGACAAGACCACTGTATCGCGTTAAACTGATATCGCATTTTATCCTACTAACTTAGGAGGTTACTATTTTTATGAAACGAAAAGCGCTATGGGCTGCTGTTCCCTACACAGTCCCCGTCATGCTCGGCTATCTTTTTCTCGGCGCGGCGTTCGGCGTCCTGATCGCCGAAAACGGTTTTTCCGTCCTCTGGGCGTTTCTCATGAGTACGTTTATCTACGCCGGTTCGATGCAGTTTGCCGCCATCAGCCTGATGACCTCTGCATTTTCTCCGGTTTCCGCTTTTTTGCTGACGCTCATGGTAAATGCAAGGCATCTGTTCTACGGTCTTTCCATGTTAAAACCGTTTGAACGCATGGGAAAACGCAAGCCCTATATGATTTTTTCCCTGACAGATGAAACCTACTCTCTTCTCTGCGGAGTCAGCGCCCCGGAAGGAATTGATCCGGACTGGTTTCTGTTCTTTATCTCGCTGCTCGATCAACTCTACTGGATCATCGGATCCTGTATCGGCGCTGCTGCCGGCAGCTTCCTGCCTTTTGATTCCACAGGCATTGACTTTGCCATGACAGCACTGTTTCTGGTAATTTTTGTCGAACAATGGGAAAAAGCAAACTCCAGGCTTCCCGCCCTGCTCGGTCTTGGCATCACGCTGGTCAGTCTGATCGTCGTTGGCCCTGACCGTTTCCTGCTCTTTTCCATGGCTGGCATTTTAGCCGCACTTTTGTTATTTCGAAAGGAGATTTCCAAATGACCATACAGACTCCCCTGCAGCTTGTGATCACAATCGGCATTATCGCGCTCGGCACTTTTCTGATCCGCGCCCTTCCGTTTTTCCTGTTTCCCGCCGGAAAAGAAACGCCGCGCGTTGTTGCCTACCTCGGCGCAGCGCTCCCGAGCGCTTCGATCGCAATGCTCGTCGTTTACTGTTTTAAAAATGTCTCTGTATTTTCCGGTTCTCATGGACTGCCGGAGCTCATCAGTGCCGTGTTCGTCATTGTCGCCCACAAATGGAGGCACAACCTGCTGCTCTCCATCGTCGGCGGCACG
>ERZ779843.1157-NODE-1157-length-33106-cov-9.501891_pt1 | contig 33106 bp, 31 predicted proteins | sample MGYA00511560_ERZ779843 | MGnify/ENA primary metagenome ERZ779843 (study PRJEB29588, sample SAMEA2158062) | human gut metagenome | biome: human gut; feature: human-associated habitat; material: faeces | place: Denmark | collected 2008/2010 ... | reverse complement strand
GTCTCCGCTACAATATTAAAGTACGGCACATCCTCGCCTCCTTACTTTGGTAATTCTTTAAAGGATAATAGCTTATCCCTGTAATATTCATACTGCTTCTGGCGTGCTTCGATTTCTGCCGGAAGTCCTGCGGACAGGTCATTGCAAATACTATGAAATTTATTCAACACCTTCACAATTTCCCATTGTTTTTCTATGCTCGGAATAGCAAGCTGATACTCAGCAATCGTTTTTCCTGTTAAGGATGCTCTTGTTGTAAATGCGCAATGGCTTGTAACATACTTTCGGAAATCTTCCGTAGAAAAACAAAATGCACAATATTCCGGCAACAGATAATTTGTTTTTGGAGTTGCTTTAATGGTAAATCCATTAAATACACAATCGCCAATATCATCAAGCATTACCGATGACCAACCAACATCTTCTGCTGTCTCTGACGTTCTGGTAAAAAACACATCTCCACGGTGAACTCCCAACTTTTCAATTTCTGCAGGAGTGCATTCAACCAGTGCGGTAATATCCTCTCCGTTAAGAAATCTGTTATTATAAACATCCGTATATCGGATAAAAGGAATACCTGAACCAAAGAAATCTTTTCCTTTACTCAATCCATTACGGAAATCAAATAAACTTCCCATTGGCAGTGTAACATAACCAAACACATATTGAATGAGCTTAATTGCACTCAGCTCTGTCTGTCTGTCCGTCTGTCTGTCTGTCTGTCTGTCTGTCATGAGCGTGCTGCCTGTTTCAGCAAATGTCAAGAGCAAATCTCGATAATATTCATATTGCTTCTGGCGTGCTTCGATTTCGCCTGGCAAGCCAATATTCAAGTCAGTACAAATAACATCAAAATGTTCGATTACCTGTACCAACCTTTTTTGCGTATCAAGCGGTGGAACAGAAATAAGCACTCTTCCAATATCATCCTTATTTATTTTTGTAGGTGTTGCATCCCACAAAATCCATTTACTTAATTCTCTTCTGCCCCAAACACTTTCCAAATAATACTTCAAATATTTGCTATCAAGAATATCTGCATTTGGACGCAACAATGCCAGCGAAACATAATAAGCTAAATCATCATTTCGCTCTACTACTGTACATTTTCCAATAATCCCTGCAGTAATCCTTGTCATAAAAACATCACCTATGCGGGGTTTAATTTTATATTTCGCATAAGCCTCTGTCGAAATGAATTTTTGTGTTCCATACAAATCATCAATGTTTTCTACACTCACAAATGGTATTCCACCGTTAGTATATTTTGGTGTTTGATGTGTTCCGTCATAAATTTCACAAACAGTATTCAGCTTAACTTTTTCAGATTTACACTCTTTTTGTATTAAAGTGTCTCTGTAATAACTATACTGTTTCTTCCGAGCTGTAAGCTCGGCTGTAAGCTCGGCTGTAAGTAACGTGAAAGAGTCCAAAATATGGACTATTTCACGTTGTACCTCCAGAGGAGGTACAGGGAGCATAAACTCCTCTATCATAGGCTTTCTTATAGATTTCACGGTCGCACTTACGGCCTTACGCATAATAAAATTCTTAAAAAAAGCGCGAAAATAATGATAAGCGAACTTAACATCAACTGAATTATCAGTAAAATGTATACGATACACCCTTTGATGAATAGCATATTTGCCATTCACATAATGGTATATTTCTCCAATCCCACCTTCTCCAGGTATAATAATTGCTTCTTCATCATATTCCCATTCATTTTTTCTTTTCACGGTTTGTGAACGTATAAAAAATGGATACTTTCCATCTTCCTGTGCTTCATTGCCATTACTGCTTCCAGTTCCAACTTCTGCCAATTTTTTTATTGGTTTATATTCAACTCCGTCAGGACAGAATTCTTGAATCAAATCATCAATTTTACTCATTTTTCTGTCCTCCACTTAATTTATGATATTGTTTTTTCCATGCACGAGACGGCTTTCTACAAATACCATCTTCAGATGTAAAAGCACAAATATTTGTAATGGAATTATTAGCACATATATCTGGGTTATTTGCTCTGCATCCATATGTCTGCACTTCCGTGTCAAGTTCATTTAACGGGGCATTAAAAGACACTTTTAATTCTTTTGTACTCATGAGTTCACCTCGATTTCTGCGATGATTTTATCAATCTCATCACGGAGCACTTGCTCACGGGCAACAATTTCTTTGATTTCCGCATTAAGTTTCACAATGTCAATTTTCTCTCTTGTATCTTCTGCTTCAACATACGTAGATACAGACAAATTATAATCATTGCCAGAGACTTCTTCATAGCTTGCCAAATGTGCAAAATGTTCCATTTCTTCACGCTTAGCAAACACATCTACAATCCGATCAATGTTCTCTGGTGTCAGCTTATTATTGTTAGTCACCTTCACGCATTCACTTGTGGCATCAATAAACAGGGTCTTGTTGTCTGTCTTATTCTTTTTCATTACCATGATACAAGTCGCAATCGAAGTTCCAAAGAACAGGTTACTCGGCAACTGAATAATACAGTCGATATAGTTATTGTCTACCAGATATTTACGGATTTTCTGCTCTGCACCGCCACGGTACATAATTCCTGGAAAACATACAATGGCAGCAGTTCCATTAGAAGCAAGCCATGATAAACTGTGCATAATAAACGCCATATCCGCTTTACTCTTAGGTGCCAGAACTCCAGCCGGAGCAAAGCGAGGATCATTGATGAGCAATGGATTTTCGTCTCCCGCCCATTTGATAGAATAAGGCGGATTAGACACGATCAGCTCAAATGGCTCATCATCCCAATGTTGCGGACTGAGCAGTGTATCTTCACAGGCAATATCAAATTTATCAAATCCCACATCATGCAGAAACATATTAATACGGCACAAATTGTAGGTTGTGATATTGATTTCCTGCCCATAAAAGCCATTACGGATAGCATCTTTTCCCAGAATTTTCTCAGCCTTCAAAAGCAATGAACCCGAACCACAAGCAGGATCATATACCTTATTGATTTCTGTTTTACCTACAGTTCCAAGCCGTGTAAGCAATTCGGATACATCTGCCGGAGTAAAGAATTCCCCACCAGATTTTCCGGCATTTGATGCATACATAGTCATAAGATACTCATACGCATCTCCGAAGGCATCAATGGAATGATCCTTCACATCTCCTAGATTCATCTCTCCTACACCATTCAACAGTTTAACAAGTTTTTCATTTCGCTTTGCAACTGTAGACCCCAGTTTATTGCTGTTTACATCATAGTCATCGAACAATCCGGCAAAGTCACTCTCTGCCTCACTGCCTTTTGCTGATTCTTCGATGTGACGGAACACGCGCTCCAGTGTTTCATTTAAATTTTCATCATTTACAGCCTTGGCACGGACATTACAGAAAAGCTCACTTGGAAGGATAAAAAAACCTTTTTCTTCTACCAATCCCGCTCTTGCTTCTTCTGCATCCTCATCCGGCATTTTTGCAAAATCAAAATCCGTGTTGCCCGCATCAATTTCACCATTGTTTATGTAATTACACAAGTTTTCGGAAATATAACGATAAAACATCGTTCCAAGAACATAATTTTTGAAATCCCAGCCATCAACTGCTCCACGCAGTTCATCTGCAATCGCCCATATTGCACGATGAAGTTCCTCTCGTTCTTGTTCCTTTTTGGTATCAACCATTCTCTTTTCCTCCGTCATTTATAATATCAGACAGATCTTCCTCTTTATTCATTATACGTCTTGGATCTATCGGTTTTTCTGCATCCTTTGGTATCATCCACATTCGCCCGATAAGAACAGCGCCTTTAACTCTGCCTTCCTTGCAAAATACTGCAACTCTTCTTTGCGAAACATTCCATTTTTTTGCTATTTCCGCTGATGATAAATAATCCATTCGTTTTCCTCCATCAATTCCAACAAATGATATTAAGATTATTATATTCGAGATTGCGAATAGTTGCAAGCTAATTTATGCCCCATATTTCATTTGCTTTAGTTATAATCAAACGGCCATCCTCGCACTTCACTTCAATCTGCTCTCCGATGTCAAATCCCAACTCCGACAGCCACTGTCCCTTAAGTACAATGCTTGGTGTCCTTTTGTACTGGTATCCGCTTGCTTCGTAAACTTTCATTTCTCTATATTTTTTATATGCCATAGGCTTCTTCTCCTTTTGCTGATTTATTAGGCTTTTGCGGTAAGATTAACTTCCGCTAAATTATTGCTTCTTTTGCCAATTTATATGTTTTTTGTGATACCCCCTTGAACAAGGGAAACGACAACGGGGAATAATTTCCTCGTCTAAGCACAGTTTTAGAATGTAAATTATAGCGATATGTAGAGGCACAAACGCCCATTTTATGCGGGTTTCAGGCACTAGGGGGATATCCAACTTTAGAGTCTTAACACCTGAAATGCTTAAGATATGGGCGATCCCATTCCTCTGGTACAGCGCCTTTACCTCCGCATCCATTTCTTCCTTCTCCCCCAGCAGTAATGTCTGCATAACGGAAGCCTCTTTCTCCGGGAATACCTTTGCCAGTCTGTCGTGTAATCTCCTTCGAAAGGCAAACAACTTTTCTCTCAAAAAGCTATAGTCCTCCTCCGCTGCCAGAACCTGTGCTTTCCGCACTCTGCCACCGATGCCCTTTCCCGCAGAATAGGCCCGCACGTCAAATTCCCCGTGATTGGTCGCAGCATCGAAGTGCGAAAAAACGCCTTCCAGAACAATATGCTGGCCCAGTCTCAGGCTCTGTACCTCCTGTGTGTTTGTCAACTCACATTGTAATTTTCCAGAATAGGAATATTTTAGATCGTTTTGAATAATAGAAATTGATTTCAGAATAATCGTTTCAGAAGTTCTTGTGTCTATCCGTCCCGTGATCCTCACCGGACTTCCGTCAGGCGGCAGTACGCCGGCATCCCCGGTGTCCGCCCCCGTCAGTATTCTTCCTATGGCGAGCACTATCACGAGACACAGACACGCCATAAAAAGCGGTCGTCTCATTAAGCTCCCTTCCGCAGGCAATCCCGCCTGCCCACAGTCAGGACTGTTCCGACAGTCCAACGCAAAAACAGTCCTGTCCCGCATAAATTCAAAATTTACTGTTCCAAAGTCGTTACATAATCCAGATTCCGTTCAAAAGTGGAATTACTGAAGGTAGATGGCACTTCGCCGTTGACCAGGATCTGTACTTTATTGATATTATCCAGTTCCACCAGGGAATTCACGATGGAGTAAACTGCTACCTCCGTGGAAACATTGTTCACCACGGTCAGGAAGCTGGAATCCAGATTCACATAGCAGATTCCATCTTTGGTCAGGATATTGATGATCTTGGTCTCCGGATTGATCACCGGGTACAGACCCTCAATCTGTCCGCTGGGTCCCGCGATCAGTTCCTCCACCACGAATCGCTCCAACGGAGTATTGGTGGAATAATGCTTTTCTCTGTAGGCCGCGATCAGCTTATCACCGTCTGCATTGGCAAAATACAGCTTTACCTTCACCAGTTCATAGGTGTTGATCTCGTTACCGTCATTATTGATGAACTGCTCGGCATTCATCCAGCCTACCAATTCCCCTGCATTGTCATATAACTGACTGCCTTCCACGGTAATCGTCACATATTTCACATTGGACAGCTGCGTCAGTGTCCTTACAACGGCCGCCCGCACCAGTACTTCTGTGGTGACCGAAAGTTCGGAATATGCCTTATCCACATTGATCACAAGTTTTCCGTCTTCCACATCATAATCCAGAACCTGAAATCCCATGTCAAAAGGCGCCTTATATTCCAGCTTTTCCGGGGTTGTGGAGAGAAATGTCATGGTCTCTTCCAACTGTTCCTCCGGTGTCTTGGTGTTCAGATACTGGTCATGAACCTCAACCTTCGTCTCTGCGGTATTTACATAATACACCGATATCTTTTTGCCGGTCTCCGGCTCTCTCGTGCCACAACCGGTCAGGACTGCCAGCAACATCAGAAGCATACCGGTCAAAACATATTTTTTAACTCTCTTCATAACTACACAATCTTTCTTACAACAGCTCCGTCTAAGAGGCGATATATGTCAGCGGGATCTTCACCAGGAAACAGGAGCCCTGCCCCTCGGTACTCGTCACCGTAAGGGATCCCTTGTGCATCAGGACGGCGCTCTTGGTGATCGCCAGTCCCAGTCCCGTTCCGCCGATCTCTCTGGAATGAGACTTGTCCACACGATAGAATCTCTCGCAGATATGTGCCAGAGCCTCCTCCGGGATACCGATTCCGGAATCACTGACTTCAAAGGTAAAATACTGATGATCCGCATCCAGTATCACCTTCACCCAGCCATGATCCTTATTGTATTTGATGGCATTCTCCACCAGATTCGTCATGATCAGGGTCATCTTAACTTCATCCACCTCTGCCACCACAGGACGGACGCTTTCAAATACCACTTCCACATCCTTCTTCCGGGCGATGGGCCGCAGTCTCTTTAAGATCAGTTCCGTCAGATCATTGATGTTCAACGATACAATATTCAGATCCTGTACCTTTTTATCCATTTTTACCAGTGCCAACAGATCCGTAATGATCTGGTTCTCTCTGTCAATCTCGGAAGCAATGTCTTCCATGAATTCTCGATACAGCTCCGCCGGTACATTTTCCTGTGCTAGCAGGGAATCCGACAATACCTTGATGGATGTCAAGGGTGTTTTCAACTCGTGGGACACATTTGCCACAAATTCCTGTCGGGAATCGTCCAATGCCTTCATCCGCTTCAACAGCTGGTTGAACGCATCTACGATATGTACGGTCTCCACATAATCTGGCACAGAGATCGTCTCATCACTGAAGCCTTCCTTTACCGCATTGATGGCCTGTGTGACTCTGTTGAAAGGTCTCGTCAAAGCTCTGGACAGTATGATAGCCAGTGCCAGGATTGCCACCATCATGATCACTTCCAGAATGTACGCCTTACGATTCAGCACTTCCTTGGCATTTACGATACTGTCATTGGAAATGCTGGTCAGCATAACGCCCCGGATGGCATCCGGATTCCTTTTTCCGTTTTCGTCCGTAGTGTTTGCCGTGGTATCCATGATGGGAGTGGTCATTTCTATGTAACCGTGCTCCGGGTCATAATGGGAAATGTTTTCCCCCTGAAAACATTTGATGACCTCCTCGGAAATGATGGTCTTTCCTTCACTGATGCCGTAGGTATCTTTTTCCACCTTGAAATTCTTGTTGATGATCATAACGCGGCCTTCATACAGATTGGACAGCATCTCCAGTTCCGCATTGATGACTTCTCTGGAATTGCCGGTGTCCTCTCTGACACCATGGCTGCTTAAATAATTGTTGCTGATCAGATGATTGGCCAGGATCATCAACTGGTTCTGTACCACTGTGGTCCGCTGTTCCACCGCCAGATCCTCGTAATTGCTCACGATACCGTGGCGCATGGCAATACAAGGCACCAGGCCGATCACCAGCGTCAGCAGGAAGATCCTCGCCCGCAGACTTCGAAGCGCGATCATGCTCTCCAGCTTTTCCCATATAGTTGCAAAACGTTCTTTATTCCATTTTTTCACAGTATAAAAACCTCAGTTCCGAACCTCTCCACGCCATTCACAAAACCGCACGATAAATCGTGCTCTCCGCTGCTTCGCAGCTACTTTTGTTCATTTGCGTGGCGGTGGCTCTATTCGAGCCACCTTCAAAGATAAGAGAAATTGATTCTTACATGCAAGCATGGCGAATCATTTCCTCTTATCTTTGCCGGTTCTCATAGTCTCACTTATTATTAAAGTAGTACCCGACACCCCATTTGGTATGCACGTATCTGGGCTCGCTGGGATTGGACTCGATCTTCTCACGCAGTCTCCGGATATGTACATCCACTGTACGCACATCACCGGGATAATCCGTACCCCATACCAGCTTCAACAAATTCTCCCTGCTGTATACCTTGTCGGGATTCAGCATCAGAAGTTCCAGCACTTCGAACTCCTTGGCCGTCAGTCCGATCTCCCTGCCCTGGATGTAGGCTCTTTTGCCGTCACGATCCAGCTTCATATCGCCGCTTTCCAGAATACCGGTGTTCTCTGTGGTTCCTTTTTTCGGCTCCATTCTGCGGAAGATAGCTTTGATCCGGGCTTTCACTTCCAGAATGTTAAAAGGCTTGGTTATGTAATCGTCCGCGCCGTATTCCAGTCCCAGGATCTTATCCATGTCATCACCCTTGGCGGTCAACATGATCACCGGTACATTGGAAAATTCGCGGATCTGCTGGCAGACCTCAAAGCCGGTCAGCTTCGGTAGCATGACGTCCAGTAATATGATGTCATATTCCTTGTTATGCGCCATCTGCAATGCTTCCTCACCGTCATAAGCACAATCCACTTCCATGTTGTCCTGTTCCAGACTGAAACGGATTCCCTTCACGATCAGCTTCTCATCATCCACTACCAGCACTTTCTTGCCTGCCATCTTTCCTTAACCTCTCTATCCCTTACTTTTCTCTTCACGGTCCCGGCATAAGCCCTCATTGTACCGTGATCTTATCACACAATTTGTCATACGCGTTCTGTTTGATCCCGGATACCTTCATAATGTCTTCCTTCGTCTGAAAGGCTCCGTTTTGCTCCCGGTAGCGCACAATATCTGCCGCCCGGGAAGCTCCGATCCCCGGCAGCGCACACAATTCCTCCGCAGATGCCGTGTTGATATTCACAAGTCCCTCCGCCGTCGCTTTTACCTCGGCTTCCAGAGTCTCCGCTTCCTCCAACGTTGGAAAATACAGCTTCTGACCATCCGTCACCGTTTCTGCCAGATTCACATAAAAAGGATCCGCCTCCGCTGTCATACCTCCGACCAGTCGCAAGGCTTCCTCCGCTCTGCTGCCCTCCGGCACTTCCACGACTCCGGGATCCCGCACTGCGCCGCAGACATAGACATATATCATCTGCGGTTCAGCCTTTGCCGGTTCCTGCACTGTCACGCTGCTGCCTGCAGGCTCCGCTGCCTGTTCCACCGCTTCCAGTGAGGGAAATTCCGCCACATCTTCTCCGGATGGAATCAGCACAATGGCCTCATCCTTCCTCTGACAGCCGGTCATGAACATCACCAGACTGAAAAACATTCCGATCAAACCTGCATATTTTGTTTTAAAAAACCTTATCGAAAACATCATAGTCCCCTTTCCATTTTCCTGATTTCTTCACAAAATTTCAGGGGATTGCCTCTCTATGCTGTTAACTTTCATTGTACTGGAATCGCACGGAATTTACAAGCCGTTTTCGCATTTGTGGTAACGATTCAGAACCCCTTCGTAAAATTGCCGCTTCGCGGATAGCTCTGGATCATTTCCACTTGAAAATCACAATACCCACAATCGCCACGGCCATGCCGATGGCTTTCCGCCACTCCCAGGGCTGCTTCTCCACACCGAACCATCCGAACAGTTCGATAATATATGCTACAGCAAGCTGAGCGACCACAATAAGCATTACCGCTTTGGCCGGTCCCAGGGCATCCATACTGCGGATCACAGTGTAGGTGATAAAGGCTCCGATGGCCCCTCCCAAAAGCATATATCTGGGCTCCACCTGCGCTATCTTCAAGAATGAAGTCCGCTCCGTACACAGCCATGCCCCCAGACATACCAGCAATGCTGTAAACTGCACAAATGCACTGGCGGTCCAGATGCCGGTGGATTTCGTCACCTGGGTGTTGAACACTCCCTGGATGCTCATCAGCGCACCGGAAACTAAAGCAATCAAAAAACCGATCATAGGATTCTACCACCTTTTCTTTTTAGTAGTAGTCTATCCTGTGACCGGTTCGTTCATTCATATTTTATTGTAACGGTTTTAGTTCTCTGTACCACCTACCTGTCCGGCTATGGTCTCGTCCAGCTGCTGTACCAGAGTAGTCACGTCGTCACCGTTCCATACCTTGGAAAACAGTACTTCCAACTGCATCCAGAAATTTCCCGTCTCTAGCATCTTCGGCAATGACACACTGTCCGCATACTCATCGGCAAAGATCATAAGCGCACCGTTGTCTGCATTCTCTGCCGCCTGAAGACTTGCCGGCATTTTGCCGGAGCGTTCATACAGGCCGTCCGCATATCCTTCTGCCAGATACGCTGCGAAGCAGTCCGCCAGTTCCTTGTGTTCCGAATAGCCGTTGATGACTGCCGCTCCCGTAACAGACAAAGATCTGCTCTGCAGTTCGGCGCTGACATCCGGCATACGGGCAATTCCGTAATTAAATGCAAGGCTGCCGTCCGCTTTTGCCTCTTCCAGCCGTTTGACCACATCCGTGGTTCCGATGGTGAACATGGTCTTGCCATCGATAAAGTCCTGGATCACAGAATCATAAGTCACCGTATCGGATTCAATAAAGAAGAACTGGTTCAGTGCCTTGTACACTTCCAGACACTGAATGGTCTCCGGATTATTGATATCAATATCATTTCTGTCATCCCCGGGATCACCGCCTACGATCATGTAGTTGCCTACGATCCAGTAGTTGTAGAAAATATTGTTCACATCCCATTTCATGACACCTTCCACACCTTCCGGTGCATCAAAGGTATCTGCAATATTCAGCAGATCATCCACTGTGGAGGGAAGTGCTTCCGCGAAATACTGCTCTGCCAGCGCATTTACCGCTGCCTCATCCGCTGTCACCTGTTCCGTGGTCTGGTCTTCCGGAAGAGAATCTTCCTCGATGATCTCTTCTCCTTCCCCTATGGGTTCATCATTCTCACTGCTTCCCGCCAGTTCCTTCTCCGCCTGCTGGGTTGCCCAGGTTCGAAGATAATCTTCATTATATACCAACGCACTGGTATCAAAATAAACCGGGTAACCGATCAGCTTCTGATCATAGGTTACCGCAGACAGAGCCGCCTGGGGAAAATGGTCTGTATTGCAGATTCCCACAGTGTCAGGCACTTTCGATGCCAGTCCTGCCAGATAAGCCTTTTCCAGAGAGTCGCTGCTCAACAGGTAGATATCCGGTATCTGATCGGAATGCAGGGTCTCCTGATTGATAGCTTCCAGATATTCACTGTCAGAAGTAAGTACGGGAATCACACGAACTCCACTGTTCTGTTCTCCGAAGGATACTGCTGCCGCATTGATATAACCGGACAATGCCTCATCGGAATACCAGCAATAGATTGTCTCCTTTCCTCGAAACAGCTGCAGTCCGCTTCCGCTCTCCTGTGTCTGACTCATCTCCTGCGTACTTCCGTAAACAGCTGCAGCAGCCATGGCGATCACAGCTGCTGTAGCGATAATTCTTTTTTTCAAAAACATAAATTCACCTAAACCTCTTATTCGATACAGGTGTCCAAAATAGCAATCATTTCGTCCACATTTTCCCGGGTAATCACGAGAGGCGGTACGAAGCGGATAATGTCCGCACCGGCATTGATCAGAATTAATCCCTTCTCCAATGCTCTGTTAATAATGTCTCCTACCGGATGGTCAAATACCAGTCCCTGCATCAGTCCCACACCACGGCGTTCTTTGATACAGTCATACTTGTCTGCCAGTTCGTTCAGACGCTGTTCCAGATAGGGAGCCACCTCTCTCACATGTTCTATTATATGGTCCTCTTCGAATAAATCAAGCACTTTTTCCACTGCTGCGCAGGCTAAGGGGTTACCGCCGTAGGTGGTTCCGTGATCTCCCGCTGTCAGAGAATGCTGTGCTACTTTCTCCTTCATCATAAATGCACCTACCGGTACACCGCAGCCCAGTGCCTTGGCAGAAGTCATGATGTCCGGCTTCACGCCGAAACGCTGCCATGCATACATGTAACCGGTACGTCCCATGCCGCACTGGATCTCATCCAGAATCAGCAGGATATCCCGCTCATCGCACAGATCACGAACCTGTTTTAAGAATTCTTCATTAGCGGGACGCAGTCCGCCCTCACCCTGTACAGTCTCCATAATGATGGCACAGGTCTTGTCTGTCACCTGATCCAGCACACTCTGGAAATCATTCAGTTCTGCAAATTTGATATGTCCGATCATGGGCTGGAACGCCTCACGATACTTGGGGTTGCCCGTTACTGACAAAGCTCCCATGGTTCTGCCGTGGAAGGAGTGATTCATGGCAATGATCTCATGGTCGGTACAGCCATCCTTCAGATACGCATATTTTCTGGCAGCCTTAATGGCACCTTCCACTGCTTCCGCACCGGAATTGGTGAAAAAGACACGATCCATGCCGGATACTTTTTTGATCTTACGAGCCGCCTCGATGGCAGGCACGTTGTAATAATAATTGGAGGTGTGGATCACCTTGTCGATCTGTGCTTTCAGCGCATCGTTGTATGCCTTGTTCTGATAGCCCAGGGCAAATACAGCGATTCCCGCTACGAAATCCAGATATTTTTTCCCATCGGTGTCATACAGATGTACGCCTTCGCCCTTATCCAGAACGATCTGATAACGGTTATAGGTATGCAGCAGGTCTTTTTCCGCCTCTGCAATATATTCTTTCATAGTGTCGCTCATTTTATTTTTCCTCCTCATCGGATACGATCGCAGTTCCGATACCCTGATTGGTGAAGATCTCCAACAACAGGCAGTGTGCCAGACGTCCATCCAGAATATGCACACGGTTTACACCGTTGCGGATCGCAGAAGTACAGTTGTTCAGCTTCGGCAGCATACCACCGCCGATGTAACCGTCGTGGATCAGTCCCTCTGCCTCGGAAGCTGTCAATCTGGAAATAAATGTGGACTTGTCATTGATGTCCTTGTACAATCCCTCGATATCCGTCAGAAATGCCAGTTTCTCCGCATGTACTGCTTTTGCGATAGCGCAGGCCGCATCATCCGCATTGATATTGTAGGTGTGATAATCCTTGTCCAGTCCAATGGGAGCGATGATGGGCAGGTAATCCTTCTCCAGCATGTCAAAGAGAATATCCGGATTCACGCCGGTGATCTCACCCACATACCCGATGTCCTGACCGTCGGAATATTTTTTCTCTACCTGAAGCAGGCCGCCGTCTTTACCGCTGACACCTACTGCTTTCACGCCCAGCTCTTCCACCATGGTCACAAGGCTCTTATTTACCTTGTTCAGTACCATTTCCGCGATCTCCATGGTCTCCTCATCGGTGACACGCAGACCGTTGACGAACTTTGCCTCTTTTCCGACCTTGCCGACCCAGCGGCTGATCTCCTTACCGCCGCCGTGAACGATGATGGGCTTGAAACCTACCAGTTTCAACAGCGTTACGTCCTTGATGACGTTTTTCTGCAGTTCCTCATTGCTCATGGCGCTGCCGCCGTATTTTACCACGATGATCTTACGGTTGAATTTCTGTATGTAAGGAAGCGCCTCGATCAGCACCTCTGCTTTTTTCATTACCTGTTCCATATCTTTTTCCATTTTTATCCTCATTTCCGCAGATACCGTGATCCGCCTGTCATTTATCTTTCCGGTCGTTCTTTTTTAGGAACGATAGTCCGCATTGATCTTCACATAATCATAGCTTAAATCACAGCCCCATGCGGTAGCTTCTGCCTCACCCATATGCATATCCACCAGTGCGGTGACTTCCGGATCGGAGAGGATCTTCGTGGCCTCTTCCTCGCTGTAATCACATGCCACACCATTACCGAAGATATGAATCTTGCCGCTCTTGCTCTCAAAATACAGATCCACATTTTCCGGGTCGAATTTGGCTCCGGAATAACCCAGTGCACAGAGGATACGTCCCCAGTTGGCATCATGTCCGAAGATAGCTGCCTTGGTCAGAGAAGAACAGATCACGGATTTTGCCAGAGTTCTGGCATCTTCCTTGCTGACTGCGTTTATTACTTTGGTCTCGAACAGTGCTGTGGCGCCTTCGCCATCTCCTGCCATTTTCTTTGCCAGGAATGTGGTGATCTCATGCAGTGCCTTGCAGAAGTTGTCGTAATCCTCGCCCTCTGCGGTAATCTCCTCGTTGCCAGCCATGCCGTTGGCCAGCACCAGCAGTGTATCATTGGTGGAAGTATCTCCATCCACGGAGATCATGTTGAAGGAATCCACTACATCTGCGCTGACGCACTTCTGCAGCATCTCCTTGGAAATTTTCACATCTGTGGTTACAAAACCTAACATCGTGCACATATTCGGATGGATCATACCGGAACCCTTGCACATACCGCCCAGAGTCACAGTCTTGCCACCGATCTGTGTCTCGATGGCGATCTCTTTGGAAATGGTATCGGTGGTCATAATGGCATGGGCTGCATCGGAGCCAGCCTCCAGAGTATCTGCCTTGGCTGCCACCAGTTTCTCGATGCCAGCGGTGATCTTGTCTACGGGAATCTGCATACCGATGACACCGGTGGATGCAACCAGTACGGCATCGGTGGGCACGCCCAACAGTTCTCCGGCACATTTTGCTTCTGCTTCACAGCAGTCCAGCCCCTGTTTGCCGGTGCAGGCATTGGCGATTCCCGAATTGACTACCACTGCCTGTGCAAATGCAGAATGTTCCACGATCTGCTTATCCCACAGTACAGGAGCCGCCTTTACCACATTGGAGGTAAATGTACCAGCTACGGTACAAGGTGCCTTACTTACGATCAGTGCCATATCCTTACGATTCTGATATTTAATGGCAGCCTCCACACCTGCTGCCTCAAAGCCTTTTGCTGCGGTCACACCGCCCTGGATCTGTTTCATGTTGGAATAATCTCCTTTCGCTTCCGTTTTATTTATGATGTCTGGGTCAAAAGCCCCCGACTTTGATGCCTACGGATTGCTTCGTGCTACGCACTTCCACAATCCTGGCATCTATTTATTAAACGCCGTAATGTTCTCTTCATTCAAAGTAAAGTCGTAGTAGTTCAAGTCTTCCCGCTTTGTCCATCCAATGCATTTCCAGAAAGCGTTTCCGATGTCATTCTGGGTAAAAGCGATCAGGCTGACCTTGTTGATATGTTCCGCTTTCAGAGCATTCATGCAGTGGACGACCATGGCTTTGCCAATGCCAAGTCTTCGGTAATCTTCTCTGACACATACATGGTACAGACAGCCTCGTCGTCCGTCATGGCCGCAGAGGATGCCGCCCACTACGACTCCATCCTCCCCGATGGCTACCACACTGGTGCCGGGATTCCGGTTGATAAAACGTTCCACACCTTCTCTGGAATCATCGATGCTCCGGATACCGAAACCGTGAATGGTCATCCAGAGGGCATGCAGACCGTCATAATCTTCTATGGTCATGGGTTTGATCGTAAACTGTTTGTTCATGTATGTATTTTATCCTTTCCGTAGCTACTTTAAGGGAAGCAGGGAACCAGCTCCAGGCCTTCGCTCTCAGGAAGCCCGAACAGCAGGTTCATGTTCTGTACCGCCTGTCCTGCGGCACCCTTTACGAGGTTATCCAGTGCACCCATCATAATGATACGGCCGGTACGCTCATCAATGACAAAATTGATGTCCACGTAGTTGCTGCCTTCCACCCACTTGGTCTCGGGGCAGCTGCCCTTATCCAGCACACGGACGAATTTCTCGTTTGCATAATATTTATCATAGACAGCTTTTACTTCCTCATAGGTAGGAAGTGTACCGTCCGGTTTTCTCTTCAGTGTTGCATACTCGGTTGCCAGAATTCCTCTGTTCATGGGTACGAGGTGCGGGGTAAAATTAATGGTCACCTGGCAGTTGCCCGCATAGCCTAACTGCTCCTCGATCTCGGGGGTATGTCTGTGGCTTGCCACTCCGTAGGCTTTCATGTTCTCGTTCACTTCGCAGAACAGGTTGGGCACCTTGGCGCCTCTTCCTGCACCGGAGGTACCGGACTTGGCATCCACGATCAGGGTGTTCACATCAATCATGCCTTCCTTGACCATGGGATAGGCCGTCAGGATCGAACAGGTGGTGTAGCAGCCGGGGTTGGCTACCAATCTGGTCTTCTCCGTGATCTTGTCACGATTGATCTCGCAGAGTCCGTATACTGCTTCCTCAATGAACTGAGGAGATTTGTGCTCGATGCCGTACCATTTTTCATAGGTGGCCACATCCTTGATCCGGTAATCAGCAGACAGATCCACGATCTTCACCTGAGAGAGAATCTCCTCTGTCAAAAGGCCCGCCAGAAATCCCTGAGGGGTTGCGGTAAAGATCACATCTACCTGCTTCGCCAGTTCTTCCAGATTGTCATCCTTGCAGATATCCTCCACCAGCTGGAACATGTTCTGGTATACCTGATAATACTTCTTATCTATATAGCTTCGGGAACCGTACCATACGATTTTGGCATCCTTGTGGTTTAACAGGATCCTTACCAGTTCTCCTCCGGCATAACCGGTTGCTCCGATGATTCCTACTCTGATCATTTTTCTACCTCTCTTGTTTATGTCATCGTTTTTTATTTCTGTCGCCGCCATACTTGTGTCAACGAATTGCTTCGCAGCAAGCTGCTCACGCAATTCTATTTTTGAACTATTCAGAACCCCATTCGCAAAATCGCTGCTACGCAGCTGGATTCTTGCTCATGTGGTTACTTCGTCATATAAATATCATCACATATTCTTACGAATGCAAGCATTCGACGAATATGTACCGATATTTATCTGACTCTGAATAGTTCCATGATACCACTTTTTGTCTAAATGTCTACTACTTTTTTCATTTTTATGCACGTTTCTCGGATTGTTATGTATATTTATGCATATATTCATACTATTTTTATGGTTTTATGCATTATAGCGGAATAATATTCATTCTGTTTTCCGCGTACTTTTCTTTCCTATAAAAATCTGTTACAATAACTATGCTGTACTTTCGTTTGCAGCATATCTATTTTGTGGCTCTTTATGGTCTGTTTTTCCCGGATCCAAAGAGCAGAAATGAGGAAATTATGGCTTTTGACGGCGTTACCATTGCCTGTGTAATATCAGAATTAAAAAAAGAACTCATCGGCGGACGATTATATAAGATCGCCCAGCCGGAAAACGACGAACTGCTGTTGACCATCAAGCAGCCCACCGGACAAAAGAGACTGCTTCTGTCCGCCAGCGCTTCCCTGCCCCTGATCTATCTGACGGAGAGCAACAAACCCAGTCCCATGACGGCCCCAAACTTCTGTATGCTGCTGCGCAAGCACTTACAGAACGGCCGTATCGTGAACATTTCCCAGCCGGGGCTGGAGCGTATCGTGCATATCGATATTGAGCATCTGGATGAAATGGGGGATCTGCGCCACAAGACGCTGGTCATGGAGCTGATGGGCAAACACAGTAACCTGATCTTCTGCAACGATGACAATACCATCATCGACAGTATCAAGCGGGTATCCGCCGCAGTCAGCAGTGTCCGGGAAGTCCTGCCCGGCAAGCCCTATTTCATTGCCCATACCCAGGATAAACTGGATGCCCTGACCTGCGACGAGACTACTTTCCGGGAGACCCTTGCCGCCAAGCCTCAGCCGGTCTTCAAGGCGATCTACGGAAGCTTCACCGGTATCTCTCCGGTACTGGCACAGGAACTGTGTCACGAGGCAGGCATCGACGGGGAACGCCCTACAGCGGCATTGACGGCAGAGGATTATCATGCCTTGTACGAAGTTTTTTCCAAAATGGTCACTTCTATCAAGGAAGAGACCTTCTCCCCCTGCATTGCTTACACCGGCACCCGCCCCGTGGAATACGCGGCGGTTCCCCTGACCATGTACAGCACCGGAGCGGATCATCTGGAATCCTACACCTCCATTTCCGCCCTGTTGGAGCATTTTTATGCGGAGAAAAATACCCTGACCAGGATCCGTCAGAAATCTTCTGACCTGCGCCGTATCGTGCAGACCGCTCTGGAACGGGATATTAAAAAATACGATCTGCAGCTGGCCCAGATGAAGGATACGGAGAAGCGGGAAAAATACCGGATCTACGGAGAACTGTTGAATACTTACGGTTACAGTGCAAAGCCCGGTGACAAATCTCTCACGGCGGTAAATTACTATACCAGCGAACCGGTGACGATCCCCCTGGATCCTACTCTTTCCGCTACGGAAAATGCGAAGAAATATTTTGACAAATACGGAAAACTAAAGCGTACTTATGAAGCATTATCCGAATTGACTACTCAGGTAAAAGAAGAGATCGACCACTTGGAGACCATCAGCACGGCGCTGGATATCGCCCTGAAAGAGGAAGATCTGGTGGAGATCAAGGAGGAACTGACCCAGAGCGGCTACATCCGCAGAAAGGGCGGCACCAAAAAGGCAAAGATCACCAGCAAGCCCTTCCATTATCTGAGCAGCGACGGCTTCCATATTTATGTGGGAAAAAATAATTTCCAGAACGATGAACTGACCTTCAAATTCGCCAACGGAAATGACTGGTGGTTCCATGCCAAAGGTATTCCCGGCTCCCATGTAGTAGTAAAGACCGAAGGGAAGGAACTGCCGGACCGGACTTTTGAAGAGGCCGGCCGGCTTGCTGCCTACTATTCTAAGGGCAGGGAGCAGGAAAAGGTGGAGATCGACTATGTCCAGAAAAAACAGGTCAAAAAGCCGGCCGGTGCCAAGCCTGGCTTCGTGGTCTATTATACGAACTACTCTCTGATGATCGACAGTGATATCTCCGGAATTGAAAAGATCAGCGACTGACTTTTGACGATTCCGGCGCATCTTATATGGTCGTTACCGTACTATGCATCAGATAGCATATTTTATGCATAAATATACTGTATATTTTTCATTCTATGCATTTATGTGCATATTTTAATTTGTTTTATTCATATTTTTGATTTATTTATGCAACTTTTCTGCTTGCTTTTGCGATTATAATGTTGTATAGTAATTGTCAGAGCGTAACACACGATCCTAACATCTGATGCATTACGGATTGCTTCGTGCTAGAGCATCGCGGTTTCAGGGTTTTTGCCCCTGGCATCATACACACTATAAAACGGAGGATTTTATCATGAAGGAAAAAGTAGTTTTGGCTTATTCCGGCGGTCTGGATACTACCGCTATCATTCCCTGGCTGAAGGAGAATTTTGACTATGAAGTTATCTGCGTCTGCGTAAACTGCGGACAGGCAGAGGAGCTGGACGGTCTGGAAGAGAGAGCAAAGGCTTGCGGCGCTTCCAAGCTGTATATTGAAGACGTTATCGATGAATTCTGTGATGATTATATTGTTCCCTGTGTACAGGCTCATGCCGTATACGAGAACAAGTATCTGTTAGGTACTTCCATGGCAAGACCCCTGATCGCCAAGAAACTGGTAGAGATTGCCAGAAAAGAAGGCGCTGTAGCCATCTGCCACGGTGCAACCGGTAAAGGTAACGACCAGATCCGTTTCGAGCTGGGCATCAAGGCTCTGGCTCCCGATATCAAGATCATCGCTCCCTGGAGAAGCGACAAATGGAACATGGACTCCCGGGAATCCGAGATCGAATACTGCAAGGCTCATGGCATTCATCTTCCTTTCTCCACCGATTCTTCCTACAGCCGTGACCGTAATATCTGGCACATCAGCCACGAAGGTCTGGAACTGGAAGATCCCGGCAACGAGCCTAACTACGAGCATCTGCTGGTACTTGGTGTGACTCCCGAGAAGGCTCCCGATGAGGGTGAATATGTGACCATGACCTTTGAAAAGGGTGTTCCCACTTCCGTTAACGGTGAGAAGATGAAGGTCTCCGATATCATCCGTACCCTGAACAAGCTGGGCGGCAAGCACGGTATCGGTATCGTAGATATCGTAGAAAACCGTGTCGTTGGCATGAAGTCCCGTGGTGTCTATGAGACTCCCGGCGGTACCATCCTGATGGAGGCTCACCAGCAGCTGGAAGAGCTGATCCTGGATCGCGATACCTATGCATTCGAGAAGGAAATGGGTGCGAAATTCGCCAGTCTGGTATACGAAGGCAAATGGTTCACTCCTCTTCGTGAGGCAGAGCAGGCATTCATCGAGAAAACCCAGGAATATGTGACCGGTGAAGTAAAGTTCAAGCTCTACAAGGGCAACATCATCAAGGCCGGAACCACTTCTCCTTACTCTCTGTACAATGAGAACCTGGCTTCCTTCACCACCGGTGATCTGTACGACCATCACGATGCAGAAGGCTTCATCAATCTGTTCGGTCTGTCTCTGAAGGTTCGTGCCATGAAGTTACAGGAGAACGAGAAGAAACTTGGTAACTAAGAATTAAAATAATGAGGTGTCTATGATAACTGCACAGACTATAATTACTGTGGTGATCCTGTATCTGGTGATCATCAATGTTGTGGGATATGTGATCATGGGTGTCGATAAAAAAAGAGCCATCCGGGGTGCCTGGCGCATCTCGGAGGCTTCTCTTTTTTTCACGGCGCTTTTGGGTGGCAGTCTGGGATGTATTCTGGGTATGCAGCACTTCCGTCATAAGACGAAGCACTGGTATTTCAAGTACGGAATGCCGGCGATCCTGGTGGTACAGGTACTGCTTTTTGCCCTTTTATTCAAATAGGAAATATGCTATACTTCTTTTATAAGATGTCGGGGTCAAAAGCCCCCGACTTTGATGCCTACGGATTGTTCCGTGCTACGCACTCCCACAATCCTACCCAATATTCGCATATCGTGGGATTATCATCCCACTTTTATGCTCATATCGGGGCGGGTCCTAAGGTCTTTCACCCACCTATGAGCAAGCTCATGTGGGCTTAGACCTTTTGACCCTGGCATCTTTATATGAGATAAAGTCCGGGAGGTATCGATATGCATATAGCAGTGTGTGATGATAATGTAGCCGACAGAAAGCAGCTGGAGCGTCTGTTAAAGCGGGAATCCGACAAAAGAGCAGCGTCTACGGGTATCATTTATACCGATTCTTTCGGTAATTCTACCTCACTGCTGTCCAATCCCATGCAATACGATGCCTTCTATATTGATATGTGTCTGACGGAAGGCATCACCGGTACAGAAGTGGCAAATGCGCTGATTGCCCAGGGGGTCAACGCACCCATCGTGCTGTGCTGTTCCAAGATCAATTACAGGGAACAGACCTATCCGGAAAATGTTATTTTTCTGGACAAGCCCATCAAAGTAGCGGAACTGGGACAGAGTATTGACCATGCTCTGGATATTATGTCTAAGGCAGTTCCTCTCATAGAGCTTCGAGAGGATGAAGATACCGTCTATGTCACCGAACCGGACATCCTCTACGCCGAAGAAGAAGGCCGGAATGTCATCGTCACCCTGAAGGACGGCCGCACCGTAAAAGTAGCCACCACCGCTATCAATTTGTTCTCTCAGATAGAGAATCACCCTACCTTCTTCGCTCCCACCGTCAAGACGATCCTTAACGGCAGATACATGGAGAAGCTGGGCTTCCGCAAAGTCATCATGTGCGATGGCAAAAAATTTGCTCTGCACAGAGACTGTGTTGCTTATGCGAAACAGCTGCTGGCGGAATATCATGCGTAAAAAAGACTCCACTCTCTCGAATGAAGTCTTAGAAAATTTGAACTCGAAGTTCTCAGAAAATCACCCGTATCGTCGTTCCTTTTCCGGGTTCACTTTCCAGTTCCAGTTCAGCGTGGCTCTTGGCGATGATATGTTTTACGATAGCAAGGCCCAGTCCCGTGCCGCCGGTAGATTTGGAACGGCTCTTGTCCACGCGGTAGAAGCGTTCGAAGATCCTCTCCTGATGCTCCTTGGAGATGCCGATGCCGGTGTCTTTTACCACGAGATTGGTATGTCCTTCTCTGGAGTAGGTCTGTACATCCACACTTCCTCCCGGATTGTTATACCGGATCGCGTTATCACACAGATTATATAAAAGTTCTTCCATCATCTGACGATTGGCTGTCACATAGCATTCCGTGCCGTTCAGCGCTATGGTCACATTGTGCTTCTCCGCACTCATTTCCAGCATTTCCACACAACTCTGCGCCATTTCATGAAGATTCAAAAGCTCCGTATCCGCTTCCTCTTCCGTTCCGTCCAGCTCCGACAGCCGGATAATATCGTTGATCAATGTCAGCAGGCGGTTGGCACTGTTGTGAATTCCGTGGGCGAAACGCACCGTATCCTGCTCCGAAGCCATGCCGGTCTCGATCAGCTCCGCATAGCCAGAAATGGATGTCAACGGGGTCTTCAGTTCATGAGACACATTTGCACTGAATTCCTGCCGCATTCTGGCATTTTTCATAATGTCCTCATGCTGTTTGCGGATCATGGTCATGAACGGTGTCAGTTCCTCATAGGTCTGCATCTCTGTACATTCCCCGATATTCTGTGCCAGTTTCTCAATGGGAGCCACCAGCTTCGTGGTCAGCACTCTGGCCGCCACCATGCACAGCACCAGCAGCACCACAAAGATCCCCACCATCATGGGCAGCGCCTGACTGAAAATGCTGTAAATGCTTCTGGCATCCTTGGACAGTCGCAGGATGCTGCCATCTTCCAGACGGATGGCATAATAAAAGGTGGACTGGGACAAGGTCTCGGAATTCCGGACTGCTTCACCTTCGCCGTCCCGCATGGCTTCCTGGATCTCCGGACGGGAAGCGTGATTCCCCATGGCCACAGAATCTGCCTCATTATCATACAATACCTGTCCGTCACTGCCGATCAGCGTCAATCGCAGATCCGATTCCACCGGCACTCCGTTTTCCTTGATCTCTTCTACCGAAGAACAGCTTTTTAACAGGGAACCATAGCTTTTCAGATCCTCCAGCACCTGTCTGCGGAACAGATCATAATACACGACTGTGATCAGTACCATGGTAAGCAAAATCGTTACCGTGGCAATGAGGATCATCATTTTGTTAATCTTTTTCTTCATCTTCTGTTACGCTTTCTCGCCGTTCATAATGTATCCCACATTACGCACGGTCTTGATCAGACTGCCCTCTTCCTTCAGTTTCTGCCGCAGCGTCTTGATATGCATGTCCAACGTCCGGGATTCTCCCTCAAAATCGATTCCCCAGACGCGGTCCAGGATCAGTTCTCTGGTGGTCACAATGCCCGCATTGGTCATCAGAAGCTTTAACAGCTCATATTCTTTGTAGGTCAACTCCACAGGCTCCTTGCCTACCGTGACAGAATGTTTCTCTCGGTCCAGCACAATGTTCCCCAGCTTCAGCACCTTATCTTTTTCCTGACTCTTCTGACTTCTCCTGAGCATTGCCTTTACCCGGGAAATCAGTTCCATGACACCGAAGGGCTTCGTAATATAATCATCTGCCCCCAGATCCAGTCCCTTGACCTTGTCGATCTCCGTGGTCTTCGCCGTGACCATGATCACCGGCACCAGCACCGTGTCCTGTCTGGCACGCAGCTTTTTCACAATGCTCAGACCATCCTCGTCCGGCAGCATGATGTCTAATAAAATCAGATCCGGTGTGGTATCATTCAGCGCCTCATAGAAATCCATGGCGGAATCAAAACCTTTTACATCATAGCCCACATTGGCCAGGGCAAAGGTCTCGATCTCCTGAATATTTTTGTCATCCTCTACTACATAGATCAAAGCCATCTCACAGCACTCCTCTCTGACTGTGCTTTCTCTTCTTAACTATACCTCGGTAAATCCTCACTCCGCAAGCAGTTTTGCATTCTTTTCCGCAAGACGTTCCTGCTTTGTGGGCGGTAACTGGTATTTCTCACGGCATGCCAGCACTTTGCTCTGGAAGTCCTTGTTATCTTCCTGGCGCAGTTCATCCAGGTAAGCGTGGGTATCGAATTCATCCTCATTCACCTGTACCAGACAGACTGCAATATTGGAGCAGTGGTCGCTGACACGCTCAAAGTTCGTAATGACATCGGATAAGATGAAGCCCAGTTCAATGGTACATTTTCCCTTACGGAGTCTGCGTACATGGCGCTGCTTCACATCCAGGCTCAGTCCATCGATGACTTCCTCCAACGGCTCCACCTGTCTTGCCAGATTCAGATCTCCGTTCTTAAAACTGGTCATGGTAAGATCCAGCACATCGTGTACCGCTCTCTCGAATACCTTCAGTTCCTCCTGCGCCTTCTCGGAGAATACCAGCTGCTTGTCATGCATCTCCTGTGCCGCTTCCTTGATGTTGCGGGCATGATCGGAAATTCTCTCAAAATCGCCGATGCAGTGCAGAATCGTATTTAAAGTCTCACTATCCTTATTGGAAAGCTGTTTGGAACTCAATTTCACCAGATAGGTTCCCAGTTCATCCTCGAAGCGGTCCACATCCGTCTCCATCTGTGCCACCTGCTCTGCTTTCGCCTCATCGAAATTATGCAGCAGCTCCATAGCCAGATCCATGGCTTCCCTGGACTTATCCGCCATCACAGAAGCCACCAGTCTGCTCTGCTCTACGGCATAGGCAGGCTTCTCCAGGAAACGTACATCCAGTAAGCTTAAAGTCTTGTCTGTCTCGGACATTTCCTTCACGTCCTCATGGGTCGGCAGCGTCAGGCAGGCCAGCTTCACCAGACCATTGGAGAAGGGAAGCAATACCAGCGTAGCCGCGATATTGAAGCAGCTGTGAACTACTGCGATTCCAAAAGGTGTTGCCACTTCTCCCAGAAAAGCAAATGGATGAATGGCATTGACCGTATAGAACACTCCAAGGAACAGGATCGTTCCGATAATATTAAAATACAGATGAATCAGAGCCGCACGTTTTGCATTGCGGGAAGCACCGATACCGGAGATCATGGCGGTAACACAGGTACCGATATTCTGTCCCATGATAATGGGAACTGCTGCGCCAAAGCTTACCGCTCCAGTCATGCACAGTGCCTGCAAAATACCTACGGATGCGGAAGAAGACTGGATCACCGCTGTGAGAATGAGTCCTGCCAGCACACCGAATACGGGATTTTGGAACTCGATCAGCAGATTGGTAAACTCCGGTACCTCTGCCAGCGGTGAAACTGCTGCGCTCATGGAATCCATGCCAAACATCAGAATTGCAAAGCCCACCAGGATGGTTGCCGCATTTTTTAATTTGTCTTTATGGGAAAACAGTAAAATACCCACACCCACGATTGCCAGAATCGGCGAAAAAGAACTGGGCTTGAGCATACGGATCCAGAAAGCATCGCTCTCAATGCCCGTCAGACTTAAGATCCAGGAGGTCACCGTGGTACCGATGTTGGCACCCATGATGATACCTACTGCCTGTTTCAGACTCATAATACCGGAATTGACAAATCCGACTACCATAACAGTGGTAGCGGAGGAGGACTGGATCACACCGGTGACCACCGCACCCATGAGCACTGCCTTTAACGGGTTGTTGGTCAGTTTCTCCAGAATGCGTTCTAATCGTCCGCCAGATGCCCGGGACAGTCCGTCACCCAACAGATTCATTCCATACAGGAATAATGCAAGTCCTCCTACCATCTTCAGTAAATCAAAAAAGCTCATACTCTAATCCTCTCATTTTACATAACATACTTTACATTTTTGGTTTCTATCTACACTTTATCTTGCTTATGTAAAATTCGTTACCAGTGAATGTAAAATTTATGTAAAGTTGTAACGATGCAGAGCCATGAACCTTGCCGGATGCTCGTCGAATGCTAGCATTCGTAAGAGCATATGACAATAGTTCTTTGGCGAGCAAGCCTCAATGAGCAAAAGGAACGCTCCGCAGGAGCAGTTTTGCGAATTGGGGCTCTGCATCGTTGCTGGGATTATCAGATGCTGGCATCTGTAAGAGCATAGAACAATAGTTCTTTGGCGAGCAAGCCTCAATGAGCAAAAGGAACGCTCCGCAGGAGCAGTTTTGCGAATTGGGGCTCTGCATCGTTACTGGGATTATCAGATGCTAGCATTCGTAAGAGCATATGGCAATAGTTCTTTGGCGAGCAAGCCTCAATGAGCAAAAGGAACGCTCCGCAGGAGCAGTTTTGCGAATTGGGGCTCTGCATCATTACCGAGATTATCGAATCCTAATACAATCTCGCACCTTCCATATCTCCGGTCATGCGGAAGATGGCCCACTCTGCGATATTTACCGCATGGTCGCCCACTTTTTCCAAATACTTTGCCATCATCAGATAATCCACCACACGATCCGCATCCAGGCTCTGCTCTCTGATAGCCTGCATCATTCCCGTTTTGACTTCGTTGAAGAGATCATCTACCACATCATCATGTTCTACTACTTTTCTTGCATTTGCCTCATCACCTTCCACAAATGCCTCCACCGAATTGTGGATCATCTCCTTGGCTTCTTCCATCATCTCCAGCAACAGATGTTCCTGTTTTCCTTCGGGATTCATGTTGCCCATACGCAGGTACAGTTCCACAATATCTGCCACATGGTCTCCGATCCGTTCAATATCCGGTACCACTTTCAGCGCTGCGGATACCAGACGCATATCTCTGGCCACCGGCTGCTGTCTGGTCAGCAGGCTCAGACACATAGCTTCTATACTTCGCTGCATATCCACCATGGTATGATCTGTATTCAACAGCGTCTTCAGAATGTCTTCTTTGTTCTCACGAATTCCATACGCCATACGGTCATAACTGATCTCCGCATGCTCTCCCATCTCAGATACTTTATTTTTCAAAGTCTCAAGATCCTGTTCAAATAATACTCTGGGTGACATCTCCCATTCCTCCTATCTTCTCATCCAAAATCATCCAAACCGTCCGGTGATGTAGTCTTCTGTCCGTTTGTCCTGAGGTCTTGCAAAGATCTCGGAGGTTGCATTTTTCTCTATGACTTCCCCTACCAGGAAAAATGCGGTGTCATCCGACACACGGGCTGCCTGCTGCATATTGTGGGTTACGATGACCACGGTGTATTTTTTCTTCAGTGTCTCCATCAGTTCCTCGATCTTTAGCGTGGAGATCGGGTCCAGTGCGGAGGTGGGTTCATCCATCAAAAGTACCTCCGGAGATACTGCCAGTGCTCTGGCAATACACAGTCTCTGCTGCTGTCCACCGGACAGTCCCAACGCGGATTTGTGCAGGCGATCCTTTACCTCTTCAAAGATAGCGGCACCCTGCAGAGAACGCTCCACGATTTCATCCAGTTCCTTTTTATTCTTGATGCCGTGCAGTCTGGGACCGTAGGCGATGTTGTCATAAATGGACATGGGAAAAGGGTTGGGCTGCTGGAATACCATGCCGACCTTTTTACGAAGCAATGTGGTATCCACCCGCTTATCGTAAATGTCCTCTCCATCCAGAATTACTTTTCCTTCGACTCTGCAGCCGTCCACCAGGTCATTCATCCGGTTCAGGCAACGTAGAAAAGTAGATTTGCCGCAGCCGCTGGGACCGATAAATGCGGTAATGGCGTGGTCTGCGATCTCCATATTTACATCTTTCAGTGCGTGGTTCTCTCCATAATGGAGATTTAAGTTTTCCACGGATATTTTACTGTTAGCCATATATTTTCTCCTTCTTGTGATTTCTCTTACTCTCGTCTCAGCTTATTCGCCGCCAGCTTGGTCAGGAGGTTCAGGATCAATACGATAATGATCAGAACACAACCGATACCGAAAGCATTATCATACTGTCCCTTCTGCATCTGTAAATACAATTCGATGGTCAGAGTACCACCAGACTCCATGGCCTTGTGAGCCAGCTTTGCCAGATTGTCTCCGAAAACTCCGGTGAACTTCGGCAGCTTGTAGTCGCTTCCCGCAGTGAACAACAGAGCCGCAGACTCTCCCACGATACGTCCCAGTGCCAGAATGATACCGGTGACGATACCTGGCATGGAAGACGGCAGAAGGATCGTCCGGATCATATGCCATTTCGTGGATCCCATTCCCAACGCACCGGTACGATAACTGTCCGGCACGGTGCGCAATGCTTCCTGCGTATTTCTTGTGATCAGGGGCAGTACCATCAATGTCAGGGTAAAGGAACCGGTGAGCAGTGAATAGCCGAAGCCCAAAGTCTCTCCGAAAAAGATCATACCGAACAGGCCGAAAATAATAGAAGGAATACCGGACAGTGTCTCCGTGGTGAACTCAATGATGGAGACCAGCTTGCCGGGTTTTGCATATTCATTCAGATAAATGGCACTTCCCACGCCGATGGGGGTCGCGATCAACAGAGTGATCACGATGATGTACAGGGTATTCAACAGGTTGCCCGCAATACCGGTGGTCTGCTTTCTGGCACTGGTCACCGTCGTTAAAAATGCCCAGTTAACGGTGCGGATGCCCTTTACGAAGACATACAGGATAATTCCCAGTAAAAGTGCCACCGCCAGTGTGGCAGAGACATAAATGGCTGCCAGCAAAAGCATGTCTGTGGGGCGTTTTCTTTTTACATATAAGGTGTCCTTATTCATTGTCATCCGCCCCCTTTTTCAGTATTTTATTCAATACGATATTGATGATCATAATAAATACAAACAGCACCAGTCCGATGGTGAACAGCACCTGTCTGTGCAGTCCGGAAGAATATCCCATCTCGCTGACAATGGCTGTGGTCAGGAATCGCACGGAGTTAAAGGGCAGGGGCACATTCACACTGCTGCCGGATACCAGTGTGATAGCCATAGCCTCACCGATAGCTCGTCCCACACCCAGAACGATAGCGGTCACAATACCGGATTTGGCTGCCGGAAGGATGGACCGGAAAATGGTCTGCACATGGGAAGCTCCCAGTGCCAGAGAGGACGATTTTATTCCAGCGGGAACGGCGCGTATGGAAGTCTCGCTGATATTGATCACCGTGGGCAGGATCATGATCGCCAGTACGATCACTGCGGACAACAGGTTCGCGCCTCCGGTGAACTGGTGTGTCGTGGATCCCCGGAAGATCAGTCTTTCTAATTTATACATGAGAGGATTTAATAAATAGATTCCCAATAGTCCGTAGATAACGGAAGGGATGCCGGCCAACAGTTCTACCGCAGGCTTTACAATGGCAGCTAAGGTCTTAGGTGCCACCTCTGCCAGAAATACCGCTGTCAGTACACCGATGGGCACACCCAGTAAAATTGCCAGAGTCGTACCGACGATGGAGGTCAGAATAACCCACAGAATACCAAATTCCGGATCTGCTGCCGTCGGCATCCATTCGGTGCCGAACAGGATCTCTCCCAGACCCACTTTTAAAATGGCGGGAGTACCGCTGATGATCATATATAAGGTAATGGAAACTACCGCCAGTACGGCGAAGAAGGCACAAATGGTAAATACTATTTGTGCCACAGTTTCCACAACCGCTTTATTTTTTCTGTTTCCCATTACGGAAGCGTGTGTTCCACTATTCATCGCTTTTTTCCTTTTTCTGTGTCAGGCTATTACTTTACAGTGATCAGACCAACTTCGGAAGCAACCTGCTGTCCTTCGTCGCCCAGTACAAAGTCGAACCATGCCTGTACCAGATCGTTCTGCTCGGAGATTTCACCCTTGGTAGCCATTACGAAAGGTCTGCTTAAGAAGTAGTTACCGGCCTTGATGTTCTCTGCGGTAGCTTCTACACCTTCCAGGGAAAGTGCCTTAACGCTATCATCCAGTGCATCCAGGGAAGCATATCCGATAGCTCCGGGAGTAGATGCTACTTTAGCGATTACTGCACCGGTGCTGTCCAGTTCGTTTGCATATTTGCAGGCATCCTTCAGGTCAACCAGCTCTTCAAAAGCTCCTCTGGTACCGGAACCTGCCTCACGGCCGATTACGATGATAGGCTCATCTGCGCCACCGATTTCTTTCCAGTTGGTAACTGTACCATTGTAGATATTAGTCAGCTGCTCTTTGGTCAGATCTGCAACTTCGTTAGCGGGATCTACACATACGGCAATACCGTCGATTGCTACTACGTTCTCTACAACGCCCGCTGCCTTTTCCTCATCCTTTAAGCTTCTGGAAGAGTTACCGATATCTGCGGTTCCGTTAGTAACCGCTTCGATGCCTGCGCCGGATCCTACGAACTCAGCAGTTACGGTTACCTCAGGATATTCTTCCATGAAAGCTTCGCTCAAAGCATTGGCTAACTTCTCCATAGAAGTACTTCCTACCATGGAAATGCTGCCGGACAGATCTGCGGTGGCTTCAGCAGGAGCCGCTTCACTGCTTGCTGCCACAGTGCTTTCTGCTACGGTGCTTGCCTCTGCGGATGATGCTGTGTTTGCAGCAGCATCACTGTTACCGCATGCAACCAATGCGGTTACTGCTAATATTCCTGCTCCGATCAGAGCTAATAATTTGCTGTGTCTTACTCTCATAATAATATCCTCCATGTGTTTGTTTTTCTTTCTCTTGATTACGCAATCATACTAACATGGAGGAAATTCACATAATATCACAGTCCGGTAATTTATTTGTAAGAATTAGGTAAAATCACACGCTCTCTAAGATTCCGTCGGCAATGGCCCGGGCGATCTCGTCAAACCGGCTGTCAAAGAGTTCGTTGTCCGCATCCGTATTGATAAATCCCACTTCTACCAGCACAGCCGGCATATTTGTGCTGTTTAACACCACCAGATTCGGTCTTTCATTCACTCCCAGATTCACGAATCCCACCTGCTCCAGTCCGGCATTGATGTTGTACGCCATTCTGGCTGCCGCTCCATAGCGGTTGTAGACTAAGCTCTCCACTCCGCTGTACTGGTTCGGATAAGGACTGGAATTGCGATGGATCGAGACAAAATAATCTCCTCCCACCTCATTTCCCTCCTGTGCCTTCTGATAAGGAGACTCGTAGATATCTGTGGTCCGGGTGTAATACACATCCACTCCGTTTTCTTCTAAGACGCTTCCCACCGCCAGTGTCAGCGCCAGCGCATCCTCACTTTCTTTTCTTCCATTATAAGTGGCTCCGGGGTTCGCACCACCATGCCCCGCATCCAATACGATCAATGACATAAAAAACTCCCACATATCCTTTTGTTTCATGATATGCGGGAGTTTCCCCATTTAGATATTTTTGCTTACTTTAAAATTGCTGCCGTCACTTCCTGCGGAATTACAAATTCCGGCGCTCCCATAGAACCGGGAGCCACTTCGTATTCATCAAAGGCAATGACCAGTTCGTCCTTTTCATTAAAATAGAAGTTCGTCTGCTCCGTGATCCCCTGAAAATTGAATTCCGGCATATCGTCATTATCCAGGAAATAGATCACGCCTTCATCCGCCGCCATCTGCTCCTTCATCTGGGTCTTAATGTTCTCGCTGATCGCGGAAATATAGTCGCTCCCTTCTGCAAACAGATCTTCCAGTGTCACCACATTTCCCGTCTGTTTATCAATCGTATAAAACTGATTATGCTCGTAGCCGCTGGCTTCCGTCTCCAAAACGCTTAATTTTACGGTATAATACCTCGCATTGTCCGTAACAACCTCCTGTGTTACATGCAGACCATGGTATCCTTCCTCGGATAAGGTATCCTCGAACTGACGGATCAGTTCCTCTACCGTAGCCTCCATATCCTGGTTGACCGCTTCCACACCGTCTTCCGACAGATTTGCTACCGCAGCCTCCTGTCCGACACCTTCCACACTTCCGGCAGCTGTGCCCTCAGGAGCGGCTGCCACTTCTCCAACGGAAGCACCTTCTCCCGCATCTTCTCCATAATTGATCTGTGCAAGTTCTACTTCGGCATCATGGTTCTCATCGTTGTAATTGTACTGCCACACTGTTACCAGCCTAAAAAAGCCACCCAGCAACGGAATATTTTCCATGGCATGGGCTATCTGCATATTGGTATTTGGCAGTGCGATCATCACGACAGCTGCCGCAGCCACCGCCGTCCATGCAGAACGCCTTCTGGCGTGCTCTGCTCTTTTTTTCTCCATCCGGGCTCTGTCGATACCTGCCTGCAGCCGTTCCCGTCCCGTTTCGGGTATTATCATATTCTCATACTCCTCTTTTAATTGCCTCAACTGTTCCTGTTCAGTCATATCTATTCTCCATCTGTCCGGTCTGTTCGGACCGGTCATGTTATCTCTTTCCATATCTCTTTTCCTGTATCTGTCTTATGTCCTGCATATATATGATGTCGGGGGCAAAATCCCACGACTTTGACTACGGATTACTCAGCCCATGCTACCCTCGAGGTTCAGCCGCAGCTTTTTCATCACCCGGTATAGCCTGCTCTTTACTGTACTCAGGTTCTCATCCAGGATCTTCGCGATCTCCTCCAGCTGCCTGTCCTCAAAAAATCGTAGGACTACGATGGCACGATCCTTTGGGTCAAGATTTTCTATTGCGCGTTTTAAATCAATATTTTCATAGATATCTTCACTTGCCGCCTGGATCTCCTCCACATCCGCGCTCTCCTTCCGGCTGCGCAGGAAGCTGCACGCCTCATTGATCACGATCCGGTACACCCAGGTCTCCACGTATTGCGGCTCCTTCAGGCTGTCACTTTTTAAAATGGCTTTATAGGCTGCTTCCTGTACAATATCCAGCGCGTCCGCTTCATTATGTACATAACTATAAGCAAGACGGTAATACTTCTCATACCCTTCCGTCAGGGCACGCTCCACCGCCTGTTCTTTTTTTCTGTCCGACATATATCCTTTCCTCACTTTTGAAAACTGCATGCAATTATTTTTCGGTATTTATTGTAACACATATTCTTTTGATATATTCTACTATTTTGACGCTGTATTCCAGCAAAAAGTTTCACCGGCAAAAAATATTCCAGACTGAGTTTTTTTTCTTTTTTTCTTTTAGTTTTCTATCATTTTTGACGCAAATAAGCGGCATACGTCTCTTCATCAAGACATACACCGCTTGTCATGTTTATACTGTTACACCCTTTGCCAGTACGCTCCCACATTCCTACTTTTATTCAATTACTATGTCAGATACTTATTCTTCCTCAGAACCACTCTTTTTTCTTACATAGAATACGGCTCCAAAAACAATCAGTATAATACAGATACCTATAATAATGATTATCGTATTATTCCATGCATATTTTGAAGTGCTGTCATCTGTCTTAGGTGCAGGAATGGTTTCATCAGATTTGTTGTCTGCCTGACCGTTATCACTCATAATCTTGGCATCAACAACAATCGTGTAATCTGATGCATGGGTAAATACAAGTTCCACATTTCCATCCGGATCAATCTGTTCGGCGCTGATAAATTCCAGTTCCCCGGTCACGTTATTGATCACATCCACAGGAAGTATGGCTTTTCCGCTGGGCTGATGTTCAGCAGGAAGCCCATGAACAAGTGCA